>Ga0209795_10000031_pt1 | contig 156960 bp, 149 predicted proteins | sample AgamicOrMarz_FD_187166 | JGI IMG/M metagenome (GOLD analysis project Ga0209795, IMG submission 187166) | Agave microbial communities from Guanajuato, Mexico - Or.Ma.rz (SPAdes) (version 2) | ecosystem: Host-associated > Plants > Phyllosphere > Phylloplane/Leaf | place: Guanajuato, Mexico... | reverse complement strand
GCCCGGTGCCCGGTAACTCTCTATATCTATGACGTGACGGACGGCACGACCGCGCAACACTTTAGCTTAACGGGGCAGCGGCTCTTAGAATCCGACAGCGAAGCGGATTAATGAGTTCACGGCCTAGGTGCCTTGCCGGCCGCACCTGCGAGATTTTCGCGGCCGGCTGACCGCATACCACATTTGCATAAGCCAACCAGTCTGTGTTCATGTTAGACGCCATACTTTATCGCTTGCGGCTGACCGTTCTTAAGTTTCAGATCACGATGCAGCGGTGACCGCCATGGCCGCCCCCTTGAACATGCCGGATGCTCCGAGAAGAGAGATATTGGTTGACGATGCTTCCACCGTTCAGCCACAAGCGACCGACTGAAGGATGGAAGTTTTATGATCGAGTCCGTTTCCAGAACCACCCTCATTGGCTCGGATAGCAGGCTTGAAGCCCGAGACGTCACGTTGGTTTATGGCGACCGGACCATTTCGCGCGATCTGCGTTTCAAGGTTCCGGACGGTCTCTTCACCGTCATTGTCGGCCCCAATGCCTGCGGCAAGTCCACGCTTTTAAGAGCGCTCGCCCGGATCATCCGGCCGGATGCCGGTCATGTCGTGCTTGACGGCAAAGAGATCGAACGCATCCCGGCTCGCCATGTCGCCCGCACGCTCGGTCTTCTGCCGCAGAGTTCGGTCGCGCCTGACGGGATCACGGTTGCCGATCTCGTTGCTCGCGGCCGGTATCCGCACCAGTCTTTTCTGCAGCGCTGGAGCCAGGCGGACGAAGACGCGGTCTCATGGGCGATGCGTACCGCACGAGTCGAGGAGCTTGCCGAGCGCGCCGTTGACGAGCTTTCCGGCGGGCAGCGCCAGCGTGTGTGGATCGCCATGGTGCTGGCACAGGAAACGCCGCTTCTTCTGCTCGACGAGCCGACGACCTTTCTCGACATTGCCCACCAGATCGAACTTCTCAATCTTCTGCGCGATCTGAACCGGCGGCAGGGGAATACGGTCGTTGCGGTTCTGCACGATCTCAACCAGGCCTGCCGTTATGCGGATCACATCGTTGCCATGCGCGACGGAAGCATTGTCGCGGAAGGAAATCCGCGCAGCGTCATGACCGCAGAGCTTGTCAAAGCGGTTTTCGGGCTTGCGGCAATCGTTATCGACGATCCGGTGACCGGTGATCCGATGGTCGTGCCGCTGGATGAGATGGCAACGTCGCCGTGACCCTGCCGTCAGCGCTGTTTTGATCGCGTGAGCAGCCACAGAAGATAGAGGCCGCCGACAAGGCCGGTCGTCCGCCCGATGGGCAGGACAATATCTGCGGCAATGTACTGGGTCACAAGATCGGCGATGACCAGAAGGAAAGCCCCCATGGCTGCGGCGCTCACGACCGGCATTCCGCGCGAGGCGGTCAAACGTGCCGCAAGCTGCGGTGCCGCCAGCGCCAGAAAGGCGATCGGTCCCGCCGCACCGGTGGCGACGCCGGCGAGAAGAACGGCGCAGGCAATCATGGCGAACCGCGTCCGTTCGACATTGACGCCCAGCTGTCGGGCCAGATCGTCGCCCATCTCGATCATCCGCAGCCGTGTCGCGGCAAGACCGACCAGCGGAATGAGCAGAAGCGCGCCACCGATCACGGTCGAGGCGTGATCCCAGTTGCGGGCATCGAGCGAACCGGCAAGCCAGAGATTGGCGGCGATCGCATTGTCGAGGTCGCCCTTCACCAGCATCAGGCCGTTGAGAGCATTGAGCGTTGCACCGGCGCCGATGCCGATCAGGACCAAACGATAACCGCCGGTCACTCCCTGCCGGAATGACAGGAGATAAACGAAGGTTGCCGTCACCAACCCACCGAGCATGGCCGAGAACGCCACGGCAAGCGGGCCTCCGCCGAAGATGACGATCTGTATCAGCGCGCCTGTCGCGGCCCCGGTGGTGAAGCCGATCACATCCGGCGAGCCGAGCGCATTGCGGGACACGGACTGGAATACGGCACCCGAGACGCCGAGTGATGCGCCGGCAAAGATCGCAACGAGCAGGCGCGGCAGGCGCAGGTTCATGACGACCTGTTGTCGCATGCCACTCTCTCCATATCCAAAGAGCGTTGACACGACCTCCATGAAGGGAACCGAGACGCGCCCGAGCGTGATGGCGAAAAGTGCGGCGAGGAGTGTGAGAACCGTCAGGCAGAGCGTGATCGCGATCGGGCGGACGGCGATGGCAAAGGACATGCGCCGGCTGCGCCAGACAAGCCGGCGAGCCGTGCCGGTGGAACTGGAGGCAGATGCGCGGCTCATAGTTTCGATATCCGGTGGCGACGCACGAGCGTGATGAAGAACGGTCCACCCATCAGCGCCACCATGATGCCGACGCCGACTTCTCCGGGTGGTGCGATGATCCGCCCAAGCGCGTCGGCGCTGACTGTCAGGAGGGCGGCGATGGTCATGGCGTAGGGCAGCAGCCAGCGGTGACCGGGCCCGGTCATCAGCCGGGCGATATGCGGCGCGGTGAGGCCGATGAAGCCGATCGGACCCGCGGCCGCCGTCGCCGCGCCGGAAAGAATGATCACGGCAAGCGCCGAAAGGCTCCAGACATGCAGCGGATTGCCGCCGAGCGCCTTGGCGAGGTCCGCACCAAGGGCTGCCGTGTCCAAGGCCCTGGTCAGGGTGAGCGCGATCAGGATACCGACCGACGAGAGGGCGAGAGCAGGCACAAGAACCGCATAACCGCGGCCCTGAAGCGATCCGACGGACCAGTTGCGAAACTGATCAAAAACCTGTTCGTCGCTGTTGACCAGAACGATCTGGGTCAGCGACAGAAGAACGACGGAAAGCGCGGCACCTGCCAAGACGACACGCACCGGATCGCCGTTTTGCCCGAGATTGCCGAGCAGATAGACGGCCGCTCCGGCAAATGCGGCCCCGGCGATACCGAAGGCCATATAGGCCGTCACATCGGTTATGCCCACTACGGCAATCGCGCCCGTGACCGCCATCGCTGCCCCGGCATTGATGCCGAGAATGCCGGGATCGGACAAGGGATTGCGGGTCAGTGCCTGCATGATCGTGCCGGCCGCCCCGAGCGCTGCGCCGACCAAGATGGCAAGCAGCGTGCGGGGAATACGCAGCAGCCGAACCAGAAGATGATCGCTGTCGGCGGGATCGAAATGGGTAATCGCATTCCAGGTGGTGGCAAGCGGGATGGGCCGGGCGCCAGCGACGATGCCGAATACGACCGCGGCGAGAACCAGCACGAAGAGCGCGCAGAGCCCGGCCGTCAGGCGGCTGTCACGTGTGCGGGTTGCCGCTGCCATACGTCTCGGGCCGCTTCGCAAGACCTCAGTCTCCGAACCTGGAGACGATGCCGTCGACGATTTCCTTGCCGCTGTAATAGTCGATACGGAAGGAATGGATACCTAGTCCAAAGACCTGGCCGTTCTTCACTGAAGGCAGGTTGGCAAGCACGGGATCGTTGCGGAAAGCTGCCGCCTTGCTGTCATCCACGCGCAGGAGGAATGTTGTTTCGGCCTTCAGATCCACCAGGCGCTCGTAGTCGGCCCAGACGAAATCGTCGCGGCTTGCCGCCTGCGTGTGCCATGCTGGATCCGGAGCCTCGATGTCGAAGCCGAGAGCTGCCAGAAGCGCTGCATGCGGACCGCCCGGTCGCCCGATCGGATTGCTCTGGCCGGCTCCGTTGAAGCTGATGATATTGGCCTTGCCGGCTGGGATCTTGATCCTGGCTCTGGCTGCCGCAACATAGGCGTCGAAATCGGCGATCGATGCGGCGGCCTCTTCCTCCAGCCCCGTTGCTTTAGCCAGTTCGGTTGCAAGTTCCTGCCAGGAAAGGGCGCCGTCATCGACGAGAATGGTCGGTGCGACCTGCCGGAATGCGGCAAGCTGGTCCCTGGTCGAGCCTGCGCCGCTTGCCGTCACGATGATGAGATCGGGTTCGGTGGCATAGACGGCTTCCAGATCGACCTTGCCGGCTGGCCAGGCATTGTCGACGTTTTTCTCCTTGGCGACCTTTTCCCACTGGGCAAAGAACTGGCCGTTGGCGGCCGAACCGCTCGCGGCAACTGGAGCCTTGATCGCCAGAAGCGTGCCCGTCAACGTCACCGAGGTCGAGAGAATGCGCTTCGGCTTGGCCGGTATTTCCGTCTGGCTGCCATCGACATTGGTGAAGATGCGCGGCCAAGTCTCGGTGGCGGAGGCCTGCGACCAGAATAGCAGCGACGCAATCGCCGCTGTGGCGATTCGCGCCGCGATTCGGCTGGTTGTCGCAATCCTCATGGCTGCATTCTCCGCTGACGGCGTGGGCAGGGCAGGGGCCGTGCCGTCCTCGCAGCCCGTGCGGGCGGCAGCATTAGCATCGCAGACCGGCACCCGCTACCAAAACATGAGCGCATCGCGCAGGATTGTTGGGGCTGCGTCGTTCAGCCCTCGATCTGTCCCGTCTGCCGTCGCAGTGACGAAGGCGGATAGCCGAAATGCTTGCGGAAGGCGGTCGTGAAGTTCGATAGATGCACGTAACCTGCCTCATAAGCGATGTCGGAAATGCTGCGATTGCTGAAGAGAAGCGCCTGGCGCGCCTCGGTCAGCCAGCGGTTGCGGATGAACTCGTTGAGGGAGCAATGATGCGCCTTGCGCACCAGCCGCTGCAGCGTCGCCTGGCTGGCACCGAGTTCGTTTGCCATCTCGGTGACGGCCAGTTCCTGGGCTGAATGACGGTCGATATACTGCACAAGCGCATAGATGCGCTGCTGTTCTGCTGCCGTAAGGTTCGTCGGCGGCATCACCGCATCGGGATTGGAGCCGAAGGCTGCCGTCAGCGCTTCATAAACGATGGCGAGCGTATGGCTTTCCAGAAGTACGGCCGAAAACGGCGGCTTGCGGGCTGCGATATCGAACATCTGCCGGGCCAGGAATTCCACTTTGCGATTTGGCTGCCATTGCCAGAAACCGGGGTTTCCGCCCAGAAGCGCCTGGAATGTGTCAGGAGCCTCGCTTGTCTCGGAAAAGCGCTGCAGCCATTCGCGCGACATGCCGATGACCATCTTGTCGAGATACTGGCCCTTGCGTGCTCGCCGCCGCAGCCGCGCGCCGTTTTCGTGGGAAACGATGATTGCCGATGATTGCCAGCGTCCCTGCGCCGTGCGTTGCGGCATGGGCATCGGCACCCCGTTCAGCGAGGCCTCGACGAAACCTTCGAGGAAGATCTTGATGCAGACCTGAGCGTCGAGCGCCACTTCCATCTCGAGATCGTCGACCTGCATGCGGCGGCCGAAATTGACGTGGATGCCATCCATCCGCACCTGCCCGACAATACCGCATGCGACAACCGCATCGCCTTGATCGCCGCCATCGAGCACGCGCACGCCGTTCTTGCGCAATTCGCGCCGCGTCAGGACGGGGTTGGGATTGGCGAGCACGGGCGGAAGGGGATCGACGGCACTGTTCACACAGGTCTCCTGCATAAGTTTATGCGTGATTAACGAAAGCGGAGGTTTGCAAGACCACGTATAGGAATACATGAAATATGCACTCAAGAATAGCCGCGACGGGGGACGTCCGGCACTGTTTGCCGTGTGGGGCGCGACAATCGTGCGGAATGAACTGGTTGCCCAGGGGTATGGGAATGAACGGAAATAAGACAATCGCACAGCGGCAGGCAATCGGGCGGCTGACGCGGATCCTGCTGGCAACGACCGTGCTGACGGGCCTTGCGACTGCGGCGCAGGCGCAGGACGGCAGCGACAATCAGGACAGCAGCACGGAACTGGCGCCGATCGTGCTCGAAGGTGCGACCTACGAGACTGAAGGCACGAACAGCTATACGACGAAGGAAATCAGCGTCGGCGACAAGGACACGCGCACCCTGCGCGAAGTGCCGCAGTCGACCACCGTGATGACGCGCGAACGTCTCGACGACGGCAATTTTTCTTCGCTCGATACCGTCATGCGCAAGACGCCGGGCGTTGTGGTTCTGACCAATGACGATGGTCGCTCCAGCCTTTATTCGCGCGGCTTCGAATATGACACGCTCTACATGAACGGCCTTTCGACGCCGGTCTCTTCGATCTACGGCACCCAGCCGGACATGGTTGTGGTCGACCATATCGAAATCCTGCGCGGGCCTTCCGGTCTTTTCGGCGGGGCAGGCGAGCCGGCCGGTGCCGTCAACATGCGCCTCAAGCAGGCTTCCGATCAGTACAGGGCCAGCATCAACACGATCATGAGTTCGTGGGACGGCAAGCGCATCGAGGGTGATGTGACCGGACCTTTGACCAAGTCCGGCCGGGTGCGCGGTCGCCTTGTCGGCGCGCTTTCGACCAAGGACAGTTTCATCGATACCGTCGACAACAAGGTCGGTGTCATCTACGGCACGATCCAGGCCGACATCACCGACAACACGACGGCAACGCTCAGTGTCAATCACACCCGCCGCGACATCACGCCGTTCAACGGCCTGCCGACATTTGCAGATGGGACGCTGATCGATCTACCGCGTTCGACCTATACCGGTGCGGACTGGAACAATTTCGAAAACAACGTCACGCAGTATATCGCCGAACTCGAGCACCGTTTTGATGACGGTGGTCATGCGAAGATTTCGGCGCTCTATTCGCATGTGGACGTCAATTTCCTTTATGCTTACGCGGCAAGTGCCGCATCGCCAACCGGCAATGTATCCGCGACAGCTGGAGGCATTACTGGCGGAACGCGCTGGCTGGCGCGCGACTATCAGCAGGATTCGTTTTCGCTAGATGCCCACATCAGCAAGCCCTTCGAATTTTTTGGCCTTGAAAACAATATAATCGCTGGCGCCGACTATCGTGGTTCGGATGACAGCCTGCGGACGGCAACCGGCCTGATCGCGGGGACGCAGAATATCTACGATTGGAATTCCAACGTCGCAAAGCCGACCGTCAATTTCGGTAGCCCTGCCGAAACGGAGACCGATCAATATGGTATCTATGGCCAGTGGCGCATCAAGCCGATCGACAAGCTGACATTGATCGGGGGTGGCCGCTTCAGCTGGTACGATGCTCAGTCCGGAACCAGTGAGGTCAAGGTCAACGGTGAATTCACCCCCTACGCCGGTATCATTTACGATCTGACAGACCGCTTGTCGGCATATGCCAGCTATACGGAAATCTTCCAGCCGCAGTCTTCTCTTGAATACGCGACGAAAGATATTCTCGATCCGCGTACGGGTGAGCAATACGAGATCGGGTTAAAGGCTGAATTGACTGAAGATCTCAATGCTTCACTGGCATGGTTCGATCTGACTGACAAGAATCGCGCGGTTTCAGATACGGATCCGGCCCATAGCGGTTACTATCTTGCTGCAGGTGAAGCGCATATGCGGGGCATTGAGTTCGAGATCAATGGGGAAATCCTGCCCAACTGGGAAGCAATGGCCGGTTACACCTATACAGATACCCATTTCAAAAACACGACGCGCGCTGCAGGCTCCGAGTTTTACACCCCGGAGCATATGGTTCAGCTCTTTACCAAATACACGTTTGACGGCTCAGGCACCTGGACCGACGGCATCTTCGTTGGCGGTGGCGTGAAATTGTTCTCCTCGTTCCAGAACATTTCACGCACGGCTGCAGGTGGAGCCACCACAATCGAAGCCCCGGGTTACGGGGTGGTCGATTTACAGGCAGGTTACAAGTTCAACGAAAATCTGACGGCGAGCCTGTCAGTCAACAACGTGTTCGACAAGAAATACTACGAACGGGTAGGTGGCACTTCGGTGTTCAACTTCTACGGCGAGCCGCGCAACGTTGTCTTCAAGCTCAACGCGACTTTCTGATCAGGAGATTGCAAATCTCAAGAAGACGGCCCGGAACCAATGTTCCGGGCCGTCTTCGTTTTGCGGTCGATCTCAGTCGGCGGAACCCGCCTCGGTGAAGGCCATTGCCTGTGCGCGCCTGACACCATGCAGCAGCATGTCGAAATGGTCGTGATCGGCAGCGACGATCAGATCGACCTTCATGGTCGGGTTAGCGCGGGCGATCAGGCCGGCAGCTTCCGTGATATTGTCGACCATGGCCCGGCGCGACAGGTGGTCCTGCCGTCCGGCCGGCAGAGCGTGCGTCGCATATTGCTCGTCCTTGCCTACTGTGATCACAAGCCGCTCGGCCGCTCTCGTCGACGCATCCTCGCGCATGCGGCGCATCATCAACGCGTCGCTGAACCAGAGTGACGGGCTTGCGGCCCAATATCGCTGGAAATGGCCGGGACAGTGCAGCAGAGTGTGAACGGTAAAGAGCCCGCCATAGGAGAAGCCGAAGAGAGTGTTGCGGGTCGGGTCCAGCGGATAGAGCGCTGAAAGCGCCGGACGGAGTTCTTCAACGAGGAAATGCAGGAAATCCCTGGCGCCCCCGAAGACACCGGAGACGATGTCGCCGGTCTCCTGATCCGGCTGCGGTGTGTAGTTTCTGGATCGTGCGGGCGCATCGAACGGTGTGCCGCCGGGAAAGCCGATTGCAACGGTCAGACCCGTGCCCAGATCTGCCGACGTCGATGCCGCAGGGAAAAGCCCGCCTGCAGGCTTGCTAAAGACGAGTGGGAAGCTCGCGTCCCCGTCTAGCATCCACAAAGCCGGATAGCCTGCCTGTGGAGGCGGCCCCAAGGGGGCGCGGACTAGGATTCGGTAGATTTCACCCGTGTGTTGAGAGTGGATTTCGAATGTTTGTGCTCCAGGCAGATTAACCGGCTGCCATTCACTCATGCCTTGCATAATAGAGGTCATTTTCGTCCGATGGCGTTATGCTGAGCCGCTTGGCAGAACACAGCTTGGCTCGACGAGATTCTGAGGAAAATCTATCAGTGATCAGTAGTTTATGGTACCTCTCTATTTGCGTTGAAGCGCGTCACTTCGGCAAAGTTTTTGCAAAGAATCAGGCATGGGTTCGATATCGCGCCTTCTGCATGCTGTTACTCCCGTCAGCGTGCCTTTTGTCCCGGATGCAATACGTCTGAGGCTTGGTGATCCGTAGATCCGGTTAGCGGCAGTCTAGCCTTCTGGCCCGATTTGATTGCAAACAGCAATCATCAGTGCGGATATTCTGTGGGTTATCGGATGACAATTCACTCGGTTGAGACTAGCTGTCGCTTACGAACGTGATGGGAGCCGAGCTTGATCTCTGGGACCACAGGCGTGCGACGCACGCTACATAGCGAAATTGTCGACGCTATCCGCGAGATGATCGTCGATGGACATCTGGAACCGGGTCAGAAGATCCCGGAAAAAGAACTGTGCGACAGGTTCGATATCTCTCGCACCCCACTCAGAGAGGCTCTGAAGGCGCTTGCCGCCGAAGGCATGCTCGAGCTTCTGCCGCAGAGAGGTGCCCGGGTCGCGATCCTCGATGAAGAAGAAGTGGCCGAGCTGTTCCCGATCATTGCAGCCATGGAGGCGCTTGCCGGCGAACTCGCCTGTGACAGGATCACCGCTCCGCAGGTCGAAGAAATCCGGCAGATGCATGAGCGTATGCTGTCCGCATTCAACCAATCCGACCGGCTGGAATATGCCATGCTCAATCGTGCCATTCACATGGCAATCTTCGATGCCGCAGGCAATGCGGCGCTGACTGCGCTTTATCGCAACATGGAACTCAAGATCCGCAACATCCGCCACACGATGCGCCAGCTCCCCGATGACTGGAAGCAGGCGCTCGATGACCATAATGAGATGCTTTTTGCACTCGGTGTTCGTGACAAGGTACGTCTTTCAACGATCATGAAACAGCACGTGTTGAACACGGCAGAGGCTGTTCGTCATTCGATGGACGATCTCAATGGGCCAAGATTCGCTGCGGAGAGTGGCTCTTAAAGAGGCGATCGCAGGTCAATATTGAGGCAGATATTCATTTCTCGCCGAAGCTTTGGGCAGAAAAATAAATTCATAATTCATTATTCTGTTTTTGGTTGACGAGCGAAGCGGCTTCCCCAAGCATGGGTCCAATAACAGGCCTGTTCACCTGCCAATCGGTGGGGGATCAACAAACCGGGGAACCTTCATGACGATGAAACTGCTCGCGGCGCCGCTGATGACGCTGATGTTTGCCGCATTGCCTGCGCATGCCGCAGAAGAGAGTGCCACTCTCGCCAAGATCGCCGAGCGTGGCGAGATAACCGTCGGGCACCGGGATGGCGCGGTACCGTTTTCCTATTATGACGATCAGCAGAAGCCGATCGGTTACGCGATGGACATCTGCGCACGCGTCGTCGATGCGGTAAAGGCAAAACTCGGCAAGCCGGATCTGAAGGTCAGCTATATGCCGGTCACGGGTACGACCCGCATCCCGCTTCTTGTCAATGGCACGATCGACATGGAATGCGGTACGACGACCAACAATGCCGAGCGTCAGAAGCAGGTGACTTTCTCGACCACCAATTTCGTTGCCGGCATTCGCATCCTGTCGAAAAAGAGTGCGCCGGTCGCCTCCATGGCCGCCGCCAAAGGCAAGACGGTGGTGACACTTTCCGGCACAACGAGCGTGAAGCTGATCAACGCGGCAAATACGGCCGAAAATCTTGGCCTCACAATCCTCTCGGCCAAAGATCTTGCCGAAGGCATGCTGACGCTGGAGACCGATCGCGCTGTGGCGCTGATCTTCGATGACGTCTCTATCGCCGGTGCCGCTGCTACGTCCAAGGCGCCGCAGGATTATCAGATGTCGTCCGATCCGCTGTCGGTTGAACCCTATGGCATCATGTTGCGTCGCGATGACGACGGCTTCAAGTCTCTGGTCAACGGGACGATCGAAGGCCTCTACAAGGGCGGTGAGATCAACGGCATCTATGAGAAGTGGTTCACCCAGCCCATTCCGCCGAAGGGCATCAACATGAACTTCCCGATGTCGGCCCAGTTGAAGAAGGTCATCGCCAACCCGACCGACGATCCGAACCCGGATCTCTATCGCTGATATTTTTTATCCTCCCGGTCGCACCGTTGGCCCAGAGCCGGAACTGCGGCCGGGAGGATCTGCTATTCGACGGACACCCCCATGAATTATCACTGGAATTGGTGGATCTTCTTCGAGCCCTCGCTCGATGGCACCAACACGTATCTTACGACCCTTTTCTGGGGGCTCGGCTGGACGGCGGCAACCGCAGTCGTCGGGTTTGCCATCGCGCTCGCACTTGGCTCCGTCGTCGGCGTGGCGCGTACTGCGCCAATCGGCTGGGTGCAGACGTCGGGCATGGTGTTCGTCGAAGTCTTCCGCAACATCCCGCTGCTGGTGCAGATGTTCCTCTGGTACTTCGTGCTGCCGGAAGTGTTGCCACGGGATGCGGGAATGTGGCTGAAGCAGCTTCCCAACGCCCAATTCTACACGGCCGCAGTCTGCCTTGGTTTCTACCATGCTGCCCGTATGGCCGAAGTGGTGCGCGCCGGCCTGCTTAGCCTTTCCAGGGGGCAAAAGATGGCCGGACAGGCACTTGGCCTGACCTTGCCGCAAACCTATCGTTACGTTCTTCTGCCTGTCGCCTATCGCATCGTCGTGCCGGCTATCACATCGGAATTTCTGAGCTGCACCAAAAACACCTCGGTCGGCATTGCGATCGGTCTGGTGGAACTCACCGGTACTGCCCGCGCCATGCAGGAGAACACATTCCAGGTTTTTGAGGCTTTCGCCGCTGCAACGGTTCTATATCTGGCGCTCAACATGGTCATCGTTTTTGCCATGCGTTCTGTCGAGAAAGCGGCAGTCATTCCGGGGCTCGGCAATCGTATCGCTGGACGGGGGCGCTGAGATGCTGTCCGGTTTCGATTTTCAAATCATCGTCCACGCGCTTCCCTACCTGTTCCTGTCGGGTATGTCGTTCACGCTGACGCTGACGCTTTGCGCCACGATCGGCGGCATGATTTTCGGCACGCTGCTTGCCGTCATGCGACTTTCCGACAACCGCCTATTGTCAGCCATCGCTGGCGGCTACGTTAACCTGCTGCGGTCCCTGCCGCTCGTGCTTGTCATTTTCTGGTTCTATTTCCTTGTGCCGTTCATGGCGCAATGGCTGACCGGTTCATCAAGCCCGGTCAGGATCGATCCGTTCTGGTCGTCCGTGATCACCTTCACCCTGTTCGAAGCCTGCTATTTCTGCGAAATCGTGCGCTCGGGCATTCAGTCGCTGCCGCGGGGACAAACGCTTGCCGCCAGCGCGCTCGGCATGACCGACCGGCAGGCGCTCTTCTACATCATCCTGCCGCAAGCGCTCAGAAACATGCTGCCGCTGATCCTGACGCAGACCATCATTCTCTTTCAGGACACATCGCTCGTTTATGTGCTTTCGATCACCGATTTCCTCGGTGCTGCCGCCAAGATCGCCCAGCGCGATGGCCGATTGCTCGAGATGTATGTGTTCGCTGCGGTCGTCTATTTCATCATTTCCCTCATCGCGTCGCAGGCAGTCAGACGATTGCAGAAGCGTGTCGCGATCATTCGCTAGGGGCACTCTATGAGCATGATTACACTTCGAGACATCAACAAGACCTACGGGGATTTCCAGGTCCTGTCGCATTGCTCGACATCTGTTTCCAAGGGCGAGGTCGTGGTTGTCTGCGGTCCGTCGGGGTCGGGCAAGTCGACGCTGATCAAGACGATCAACGGGCTGGAGCCTATCGACAGTGGCGATATCATCGTCGACGGTACAACTGTCTCGGCGCCGACGACAAATCTCCCACTTCTGCGGTCTAGGGTGGGGATGGTGTTCCAGCATTTCGAGCTTTTCCCGCATCTCAATATCCGTGAGAACCTGGCGCTTGCGCAGGTGAAGGTTCTGAAGCGGTCGAAGGATGCTGCAATGGAGAAGGGCATGGCGCTGCTTGATCGCGTCGGTCTTACCGCCCACGCGGAGAAATTTCCGGGTCAACTTTCCGGCGGCCAGCAGCAGCGTGTCGCCATCGCGCGGGCGCTTGCCATGGATCCCATCGCGATGCTGTTCGACGAGCCGACATCGGCACTCGATCCCGAGATGATCAACGAAGTGCTGGACGTGATGGTGGAACTTGCCCGTGACGGCATGACGATGATGGTCGTCACCCATGAGATGGGTTTTGCCCGCAAGGTGGCGAACCGCGTGATCTTCATGGATCGCGGCGAGATTGTTGAGGATGCCGACAAGGGCGACTTCTTCGGCAAACCGCGCAGCGAGAGGGCACAGCAGTTCCTCTCCAAGATTCTCGTACACTGACTGGCTTGAAAATGGATATCGACGTCTGGAACGAAAACGGTCTACTGCAGGCGGCTGCGGAGCGAAGCTGGGTGTTGTTGCGTGAGCGCATCGTGCTCTATGCCGGGGCAAACCTTCCTAGCGAGGCAGCACAAAATGCCTATTCCGCAGGTCTGAGCGCCTATCCCGCCATGGGGCCGAGTTTCGACAAGGAGCAGCCGGAGACCGATCTCGTTTCGCGATTGGAAGTGGCTGTTCGATCTGAAATTTGTGCTTTGTTTTCAGCCGAATGGGCGGAGCCACGGCTGCCAAGCTGCACGATCGCCAACATGGCGGTCTTCCATGCGTTCACAAAGCCGGGCGATCTTCTGCTTGCACCGTCCGCCGATCACGGCGGACACTTGAGCCAGCGTCGCGGTGGTACGCCTGATCTTGCCGGATTAGAAATCGAGGATCTGCCCTTCGATATGGAGAACTGCCGGCTTGACGCCGCGGCCGCTGCCGCTGCGATACGCAAATCTGCGCCTGCCATGGTCATGCTCGGTCGATCGGTGATGATCAAGCCGGATGAGCTTGCGCCGGTGGTTGCTGCTGCAAAGGAGGTGGGAGCAAAGACTGTCTTCGATGCCTCGCATGTCTCGGGATTGATCGCGGGTGGAGCTTTTCCCAATCCGCTTTCACTTGGTGTCGATGTGATGACAAGCTCGACCTACAAGACGATTGCCGGTCGGCCACATAGTATCATCGCAGGTCGTATTCGAGGCGACGGCGAAAAGCTCGCGGCCCTCATCGATCAGAAATTCCTCGCCAATTTTGATGCCGGCAAGCTACCCTCGTTCCTCTTGACGCTCCAGGAGACGCGCGCTGGCGCGAAAGCATATGCTGCGAGGGTTTGCCATAATTCGCAGGTATTTGCACAGGCGTTACGCGAACGCGGCATAGAGGTTATCGCTCCGTCAGAAGGCGAGCAGTTTACCCATCAAATTCTTTTGCCGCTCGCGGATCATCTCAATCCGCCGCAGGTGATGCAAGGTTTGGAAAAGCTCGGGATTCTGGTTGGTACGTGCAAAAATCCAATCTTGCCTGGCCGGCATGCGCTTAGGGTCGGCACGCAGTTCATAACGGCGCAAGGTTGCGATAACGACTATCTTCATATGGTGGCCGAGAAGCTGGCCAAAGCTCTGGTTCATCTGTGTCTCTGAATTTCGTCAGATCTGGTTGGGCTCGTGGTATCTTTTAGAGGTGCATCTTGACTTTGGGTCATCGCGCGCCGGAATTACCTAGGCAAAGCTAAAGTTGGCTGGTCGTGAGCATGAGTTCCGTATGGTGCCGGATCACGAAGCTGGCCTTCCGTGTCTCTAGCGTTCGCAATGTTTGGGCAATTAAAGTGTGAAGGCTTCGATGTTGCCTCTATATGGTCGCCAGGCTTATGAGGTTGATGTGCTTGCAGGATATCATACGCACAAGCCCATCGCGCGACATTGGCACAGCAGACGGCCCCTGGTCCATTGGACCGGGTGACACCTCATTAGGGCTCCGGCACCAAACAGGCTATGGGCTTCGTCTGATTTGCCTTCGTTATCGATGTTTCCACTCTTCGCATCGTGGGGTGATGAGTGAGCCGGAGGGCACATGCGATTTTTTTCGCGATGTTCTGCGGCCGATCCTTCATGATCGACGTTCCACTCGTTGGCCGTCTCATGCCTCACTATTCCGACAAAGGGCGGATCGTCATTAAAGATTGCCTTGCGTCGTTCGAAGGTATGAAAACCGCTTGCAAACGAATAATCCGTCGCTAACATACCGATATATCGGGTAACGGGTCCGATGCAGGACCCAGGGAGTTTTTGATTGACGACCACCCCCTACATGCTTCTGACCGGCGCCAGCCGCGGCATTGGTCACGCGACGGTCAAGCTGTTCATGGAGCACGGCTGGCGGATCCTGACAGTTTCGCGCCAGCCTTTTTCCGAGGAATGCCGCTGGCCCTCTGCCCGCGAAAGCCACATCCAGGCCGATCTCGCAGACCTATCGACGATCGATGCGCTTGCCGCGACAGTGCGTGAACGGTTGCCTGACGGGAAGCTCGCAGCGCTGGTAAACAATGCCGGGATTTCGCCCAAGGGACCGGGCGGCAGCCGCCTCGGTGTCGCGGAAACGGATGCCGAGACCTGGATGAAGGTGATGAACGTCAACCTCATCTCGACGGCGCTTCTGGCGCGGGCGTTGTTGCCGGAACTAGAGGCCGCACGGGGATCGATCGTCAACGTTACCTCGATTGCCGGCTCCCGCGTGCACCCGTTTGCCGGTGTCGCCTATGCTGCGTCGAAGGCCGGGCTTGCTGCACTGACCCGCGAACTGGCGCATGAATTCGGTCCGCGTGGCATTCGCGCCAATGCGATTGCACCGGGCGAGATCGCGACCTCGATCCTGTCGCCAGGCACCGACGAACTGGTCAAGGCCGAAGTGCCGCTGGGTCGGCTCGGCACGACCATCGAAGTTGCCAAGACCATCTATTTTCTCTGCACCGAACAGTCGTCCTACATCAACGGTGCGGAAATCCACATCAATGGCGGACAACATGTCTGACCCTGTCATCTAAGGATAGACGCAGGCCAACTGCGCACCCTGCTGGAGGAAACGAAAGGATCCGTATCAACGTCCAAGGCCCAGGATAACAGTCCGGGCCCAATCAGGGGAACGAAATGAAAAATCTCTTCAAGACCGCAGCCTTCGGCATGTTCGCGCTTGCCTCCACGGCGTTTATAGCGGGGCAGGCAAATGCACGCGACCTGACGATTGTCGGCTGGGGTGGCGTGGCGCAGGCGGCGCAGAGCGACGTCTATTTCAAGCCGTTCTCGCAAAAGTCCGGCAAACCTTTCCTGGAAGAAAGCTGGGACGGCGGTTACGGCGTTTTGCAGGCCAAGATGAAGGCCGGCGCTCCGAACTGGGACGTCGTGCAGGTCGAGGCGGAAGAACTGGCGCTCGGCTGCGCCGACGGTCTTTACGAAAAGCTCGACTGGGACAAAATCGGCGTGAAGGGCGAGTTCCTGCCGGAAGCCGTCAACGAGTGCGGTGCCGGCGTCTATTACTGGTCGCTGGCAATGGGATATGACGGCGACAAGCTCAAAGACGGCCCGAAGAACTGGGTCGATTTCTGGGATACGAAGAAGTTCCCGGGCAAGCGTTCGCTGCGCAAGGGCGCCAAATACAATCTCGAATTCGCGCTTCTGGCCGATGGCGTGAAGCCGGCGGAACTTTATGACGTCCTGTCGACCGATGAAGGCGTCAACCGGGCTTTCAAGAAGCTCGACGAGCTGAAGCCGAACATCGTCTGGTGGGAAGCCGGTGCGCAGCCGGTACAGTATCTCGCATCCGGCGAAGTTTCCATCGCGGCAGTGTATAACGGCCGCGTCACCGGCATCAACAAGGCGGAAGGCAAGAACTTCAAGCTGGTCTGGCCGGAAAAGCATGTATGCGATCGACAGCTGGGTGATCCTCAAGGGTGCCGAGAACAAGGATGCGGCGCTGGATTTCATCGCATTCGCGAGCCAGGCTGAAAATCAGGCCAAGCTGCCGCTGAAGGTGGATTACGGCATGCCGAACAAGAAGGCTGCGGCGACCATCCCGGCGGAAATCGACGTCAACCTGCCGACCCATCCGGACAACCTGAAAGTCGCGATCCCGCTCAATGTCGATTTCTGGATCGACAATTCCGAAGCGCTGACAGCACGCTTCAACGCCTGGCTGGCGCAGTAATCAAGCCATTTCCCGACGACCGGGAGGCTGCAGACATGCGGCCTCCCTCTTTAGCCGACATAACGGATGGATACGGACCGCCATGAAGGGCGCGACCGATAGGGCAACCGTATCCAACGACCGAAAAAGGGGAATCGCGTGGCTGAATTCCGCATACGCTTCGATGGCGTCAGCAAATATTACGGACAGCAATGCGTAGTCGACAAGTTGAGGCTGGATATTGAGAAGGGCGAGTTCGTCAGTCTTCTCGGACCATCGGGATCGGGCAAGACCACGCTTCTGATGATGCTGGCCGGCTTCGAGACCGCAACCGAAGGCCAAATCCTCGTCGACGGCTACAAGGTCAATGATGTGCCGTCGCACAAGCGCGACATGGGCGTGGTTTTTCAGAACTACGCGCTCTTTCCGCATATGACCGTCGGCGCCAATGTCGCCTTTCCGCTGCAGATGCGGGGGATTTCCAGGGCTGAAATCGCGTACCGTGTAAAGACGGCACTCGACATGGTGCAGCTCGGCACATTGTCGGAACGCAAGCCGTCGCAGCTTTCCGGTGGCCAGCAGCAACGCGTGGCGCTGGCGCGTGCACTCGTTTTCGAGCCGCGCGTGGTGCTGATGGACGAACCGCTCGGCGCACTCGACAAGAACCTGCGCGAGCAGATGCAACTCGATATCCGCGCGCTGCATCAGCGGCTCGGGCTGACGATCGTGTTCGTCACCCATGATCAGGGTGAGGCGCTGACGATGTCGGACCGGATTGCGGTGTTCAACAAGGGCAAGATCGAGCAGATCGGCACGCCGCGACAGGTCTATGACGAACCGGCAACGCGTTTCGTGGCGGAATTCATTGGCGAGACGAATTTGATCGACGGCACGGTGGAGACGGTTGAGCCGACATCCGCCGTGATCCGCCTGAACGGTGGCGATATCGTGCGTGTCGCAGGCTCCGGTGGCTTGGCGGCAGGGCAGGGGATCTCGGTATCGCTTCGCCCGGAACGGCTTTCGCTGCCGGACGGCTTTAGCGGCAATAAAGGCCTGTCGGGCAATGCCATTTCCGCGATCGTGACGGACTGTGTCTATCAGGGTGACCATCTGCGTGTGCAGCTCGCTGGTCCCGCGGACGCATCTTATGTCGTGCGCCTCGACCGCAGGTCGCCGGAGCCGCAGCGCGGCGCTCAGGTCACGGCGTTTTTCAGCCCCGAGGATTGCAAGGTGATTGCATGATGAGCGGCAAGAGCTTTCTGAAGAAAAGTGGGCCGTTTCTTCTGGTCGCTCCGCTTTTCCTGTTCATCTGCCTGTTCTTCATCTGGCCGCTCGGCTCCGTGCTGACGCAATCGGTTTCGGACAATGCGGTAGCGCGGCTCTTGCCGGAGACCTCCAAGGTTGCCTCGTCCTGGGATGGAGAAAGCGCGCCGGGCGCAGACTTGCAGGCGGCATTCGTCACCGATCTGCGGGCAGCAGCAACCGATGAACAGGCTGTCGGCGACATGGTACGCCGGTTGAACAGTGCCCAATCCGGTTTCCGGACGTTGATGAGCAAGACGCTGAGGGCCGTGCAGGAGACGCCGGACGCGCCGATTGACCTCGTGGCGCTCGACAGGAAATGGAGCCAGCCGCAATACTGGAAGGCGATTACCGATGCCCTGTCGCCGACGACCGATCGCTATCTTCTCGCGGCCTTAGACCTGATGCGAAATGATACCGGTGAAATCGTCTCACAACCGCCCGAGCAGACGATCAACGTGGCGATCTTCGGGCGGACATTCTGGATTTCCGCGACAGTCACGATCTTCTGCGTGCTGCTCGGTTATCCCTATGCGCTGCTGATCACGGTTGCGACCGGCTGGAAAAGGCAGGCACTGCTGGCAGCCGTGCTGTTGCCGCTCTGGACCTCGCTTCTGGTGCGCACTGCCGCGTGGTTCATCCTGCTGCAGGAACAGGGGCTGATCAATTCGGCCCTGATGGACCTGAACATCATCGCCGGTCCGCTGGCGCTGATCTTCAACCGCACCGGGGTGATCATCGCCATGACGCATGTGTCTTTGCCGATGATGGTGCTGCCGATCTACAGCGTGCTCCTGACCATCCCGAAGAACCTGATGCCCGCGGCGGCCTCGCTCGGGGCGCATCCGCTCAGGGCTTTCGTTCGGGTACTGCTGCCGCTCAGCTTCGGCGGCATCGCGGCGGGCTCGCTGCTCGTCTTCATGTCGGCGATCGGATATTACATCACGCCGGCGCTGATCGGTGGGGCAGGGGACCAGATGATCAGTTCCTTCATCGCCTTCCATGCCCAGAATTCCGGAAACTGGGGCATGGCGAGCGCGCTCGGCATCGTGCTGCTTGTCGTCACCATCATCCTCTATGCCGTTTATGACCGGCTCGCCACACAGCGGGAAAGGAGCGCCTGATGCCGGCCAAAACACTGCAGTGGCTCTTCGGAGCGCTGATGGCTGCATTCCTGATCGTTCCGCTTCTGGTCATGATGCCGCTTGCCTTCACTTCGAGCCTGCTTCTCGTATATCCGATACCGTCATTCTCGTTTCGCTGGTTCGTCGAACTGTTCACCGCACCGGCCTGGCAAAGGGCGATCGTCAACAGCCTGATCATCGGTTTCGGAACCACGGCGCTGGCGACGGTGCTCGGCGTGCTGGCGGCACTCGGTCTGCGGCGGCGGTTGCCGATGATCGGCGGGCTGATCCGCACGCTGTTCATGCTGCCGATGGTGGTGCCAGCGGTGGTGCTCGGCATCGGCATGCAGATCTTGCTTGCGCGTATCGGGCTTGCCAATACGCATCTGGCGGTCATCATCGCACATACGGTCGTGGCGGTGCCTTTTGTCATCGTCAGCGTTTCCGGATCCCTGGCGGGCATCGACAGGAGGGTGGAGCTTGCGGCGGCAAGCCTTGGCGCTTCTCCGCAAAGGGTATTCGGCAAGGTGACCCTGCCGCTTGCCATGCCGGGCATCCTGACCGGTGCGGTTCTAGCATTTGCGACGTCGCTGGACGAAGTGGTGCTGACGCTGTTCGTGGCCGGGCCGAACCAGCGGACGCTGGCGCGCCAGATGTTTTCCACCATTCGCGACAATATCAGCCCGGCGATCGCGGCGGCGGCCTTCTTGTTCATCTTCGGCACGCTGCTGCTTGCTGCCTTGGTGTTGATCGTCCGGCGGAAAAAGGAGGTGGCTGCGATCTAGTATCGCAGCCATGTTCCGGAAGTCTCCCTGCTGCGCGTTCACGTGGGTGCAGAAAACCCGCGGGGCGGAGCTTTGCCTGAAAAACCTGACGATATTCCTTGCAAACCGCGAAGAAGAGACTAGGGAGAAGCCGCGATATATCGGTATGGCGCTGGCTGAAAACCTTCAGGGAAGGAGGACCGAGATGAACACACGTTTGCAGCAGTCCGACTTCCTGCCCGGAAATGCGGTGGGTCAACCCAAGGCGCTGACGGCCTATAACTACATCCGCCATGCGATCATCACCATGAAGATGGAGCCGGGCGCGACGATCAGCGAGAAGGAAACCTGCGCCGAGCTCGGCGTATCGCGTACCCCGATGCGCGAGGCGGTGTTAAGGCTTGCGCAGGAGGGGCTGGTCAATGTGGTGCCGAGCGGCGGCACTTTCGTCAACAGCATCTCGCTGCGGGGCGTGATCGAGGGGCATCTCATCCGTTCCAGCCTGGAACTACGGATGGTGCGGTTAGCTGCGCGTTCCCATGACGCCGCGCGGGACCGGGATTTCGATCTTCTGATGTTCCTGCAGGGCGATGCGGCCAAGCGTCAGGACTACGACCAGTCCTTTGCGGTCGACAATGACTTTCACCGGCTGATCTGCGCGATGGCCGGCTTCCCGGATGTCTGGCAGACCATTCACAATGCGACGGGGCAGCTTGACCGGATAAGGCGCTTCGCCATTCCGCGGTCGGGTTATTTCGATGAGGTCGAACAGGAGCACCGGGCGATTTACGAAGCGATCATTGCCGGCGATGCCGATCGCGCCCATGATCTGATGCGGCGGCATCTCGACGATATCGCCGCAGTCGTCGAATATGTGTTTGTCGATCAGCCGGGCCTGATCGTGCAGGAACCCGGCTTCGGTCTGTCGACGCTGGACGTGATGCTGGCGCCTGCGGCTCAATAACCGCTTTCACGACTGCCGGAATTGAGCGGCTCCTGTCCGGCCAGAACCCTCGTGGCGTTCTCAAAAATCTGCGCTGCGACATCGCGCGGATTGGGCATGGAGGCGATATGCGGCGTCGCGAAGATTCTGGGATGGCTCCAGAGTGGGCTTTCTTCGGGAAGGGGCTCCTTGAGGAAGACGTCGAGGACCGCGCCACGCAGATGGCCTGTGTCGATCGCGGCCAGAAGATCGGCCTCCACCATGTGCTCCCCACGCCCCATGTTGATGATCGCAGCACCTTGCGGCAGGTGGGCGAAGAGGTCGGCATTCAATATGCCGCGCGTGGCATCGGTGAGGGGAAGCAGGCAGATCAGCGCATCGCAGCCAGAGAGAAATTCCGGCAGTTGCGTGTCGCCGTAATAGGTGGCGATCCCTGCCTCTTCCTTAGGCGAGCGCGCCCATCCGCGGACATTGTAGTTGAGGGCGCGCAGACTGCGCCCGACGGTACGACCGATTGCGCCGAAACCCAGTATGCCGACCGTATAATCCTGTGCCGCTTTCTGTCCGGGGCGCTCCCAGCGTTTGTGCGCGGCGTTTTGCAGGTGCCGGTCCATTTCTCGGTGAAACAGCAGCACGGACCAGATCGCATATTCCGCCATGCCAAGCGCATGCTGGCTGTCGACGACACGGCAGACGGGGATGGCGGGAAGGTTCGGATCGGCAAAGATGTTGTCCAGGCCCGCGGCGATGCTGTGCACCATTTTCAGGTTCGGCATATCGGCCAGAAGCCCGTGCGGCGGGTTCCACGCCACGGCGACATCGGCTTCCTCGAAGCCGGGCTCGGGGTATATACTCAGCCGCACATTCAGGCCTGAAGCCTCGAATGCGGTTTTCAGAAAGGTGAGGTCGAGCGTGCTGCTGACCAGCGCGATGTGAGCGATTTTTGCGTCCGTTCGGCTCATCAATTCCATCTTTATCAGGACCTCATTGCTGCTGCTTGTCTGTCTTCAAAGCATATGGCGTCGCGATTTTCCGCAAGTTGATCATTTTTTGAGCGACCATTTTTCGAGTTCAAGTTTTATGCAAAAAATCACCTGCCTTGCTTGACAGGTGCCAAAGGCCGGAGTCAAGATGATGTATCGATATATCGGTATATTGTAGTTCCGATACGATCACGAAGTGACGTCTGCACGCAAACGAAAATCCATAAAGGGGAACTTCATGCGACGACTGATTTCTGCATCCCTAGCCATTTTCATGACGACGACAGCGGCCTTTGCCCAAGGCGTACCGGGTGGCAAACTGAACCTCATCGTTCAGCCCGAACCACCAAGCATCATGATCGGCACCACCACCAACGGCCCGGCTCTGCTCGTCGGCGGCAATATCTACGAAAGCCTGCTGCGCTACGACGAGAACCTCAAGCCCGAGCCGTCGCTCGCCAAGTCGTGGACGGTCTCCGATGACGGCCTGACCTATACGTTCACACTGCAGGATGACGTGAAGTGGCATGACGGCAAGCCGATGACCTCGGCCGACGTGCTGTTCTCCGCCAACGACTATCTGATGAAGATGCAGCCGCGTCATCGCAACCTGATGACCCATGTGGAAAGCGTCACGGCACCGGACGACAAGACTGTCGTGTTCAAGCTGAAGCAGCCATTCGAGGCCTTCATCCGCGGTCTGGCCTTCTACACGATGCCGGTCCTGCCCAAGCATATCTATGAAGGCACCGACTACGCCACCAATCCGGCCAACGACAAGCCGATCGGCACCGGCCCGTTCAAGTTCGACGAATGGAAGCGCGGCAGCTACATCCATCTCGTCAAGAACCCGGACTATTACGTGAAGGGCAAGCCCTATCTCGACGAACTGTATTACCAGGTCATTCCGGACGGCGCATCGCGTTCGGTCGCATTCGAGACCGGCAATATCGACGTGGTGCCGGGCGGCTCGGTCGAGAATTTCGACATTCCGCGGCTGAAGGATCTGCCCAATACCTGCACAACCGAAAAGGGCTGGGAATATTTCGCACCGCTCTCCTGGCTGTGGCTCAACAACCGCAAAGCGCCGATGGACAATGTGAAGTTCCGTCAGGCGGTGATGTATGCGCTCGACCGTGAATTCGCCAAGGACGTTCTGTGGAACGGCTACGGCAAGGTTGCGACCGGGCCGCTGTCGTCAAAGCTTCCCTTCTACAAGGATGTCGAGCCAAAATACCCGCATGATGTCGACAAGGCCAAGGAACTGCTCAAGGAAGCCGGTTATGACGGCAAGCCGCTGAAGCTCCTGCCGCTTCCCTATGGCGAGACCTGGCAGCGCTGGGCCGAAGCCGTGAAGCAGAACCTCGAGGAAGTCGGTATTCCGATCGAAATCGAAGCGGCCGACGTTGCCGGCTGGAACCAGCGGACATCCAACTGGGAATACGACATCGCTTTCACCTATCTCTATCAGAATGGTGACCCGGCAATCGGCGTGGACCGCAACTACAAGACCTCGCAGATCGCCAAGGGCAACCCGTTCAACAATGTTGAGGGCTATTCCAATCCCGACCTCGACAAGCTGTTCGATGAGGCTGCAGTCGCCTATCCGGCATCCAAGCGTCAGGAACTTTACGACCAGGCGCAGAGAAAGCTTCAGGAAGACGTTCCGGTTGCTTGGCTGCTCGAACTCGGTTTCCCAACGATCTACAACTGCAAGGTTCAGGATATCGCGACGACCGCCTCCGGCCTGCCGGAATCCATGCGCGACGCCTGGATCAAGAAGTAATCGACATTCAGGCGGAGATCCGTCTCCGCCTGGCTCATTCCTGACCTGAAAAATCTAGTCGGAGCCGTGCTCATGCTGAGATTCATCTCGGGGCGATTGCTGAAGGCAGTCGTGATCCTGATCTGTATCACCGTGCTCAATTTCTTCCTCATCCATGCCGCACCGGGCGATCCGGCTGCGGTCATGGCCGGGGAAGCGGGTGATGCCGATCCTGCCTTCCTGCAACAGCTCAGAGAACGTTTCGGCCTCGACAAGCCGCTTTACATGCAGCTCTGGATCTACGTTTCTTCGGTGGTCCAGCTCGATCTCGGTTATTCCTACCGCCAGCAATTGCCGGTGCTGCAACTGATCGGCGAGCGCCTGCCGGCGACGCTGCTACTTTCCCTTTCAGCCTTCGTGATCTCGCTCGGCCTGGGCGTTGCGGCCGGTGCCTTTGCCTCCGCGCGGCAGGGCAAGTGGGCCGATACGATCATCTCGCTCATCGCGCTGATCTTCTACGCGACGCCGCTCTTCTGGCTGGCGCTGATGGGCGTGCTGTTGTTTTCCGTCCAGCTCGGATGGCTGCCCGGCTTCGGTTATGAAACCGTCGGCGCGAATTATACCGGCCTTGCCCGCGCGCTCGATGTCTTCCTGCACCTTATCCTGCCGGCAATGACGCTCGGGCTGTTCTTCATGGCCGTCTATGCCCGGATGACCCGTGCCTCGATGCTGGAAGTCAGCACGCTGGATTTCGTCAAGACCGCCAAGGCCAAGGGCTTGCGTCCCAGTGTCATCCAGCGCCGCCATGTACTGCGAAATGCGCTTCTGCCGGTGGTGACGCTTGCCGGCCTGCAGGCCGGGCAGCTGGTCGGCGGCGCAGTGCTGATCGAAACCGTGTTTGCCTGGCCGGGCATCGGCCGGCTGATGTTCGATGCCCTTTCGCAGCGCGACTACAATCTGCTGCTCGGCGTCTTTGTCGTCTCGGCGGCGATGGTCCTGCTCTTCAACCTCATCACCGACGTGCTTTACCGCCTCGTCGATCCGCGCATCAAGGTGACGTCATGAAGGATTTCTGGAAACGTTTTTCGCAGAACCGCGGCGCCGTCGTCGGCCTGGTCATCCTGCTTCTGGTCGTCGTTCTTTCGATCGTCGCTCCGTTCATCTTCACCAAGTCGCCCTGGGCGATGGTGCAGCGGCCGTTCATTCCGCCCTTCACCATGGACGCTTTCGTGCTCGGCACCGATCCGATGGGACGCGACCTTGCTTCCGGCCTTGCCCATGGTGCGCGGGTGTCGCTTCTGGTTGGCCTCGTATCGACAGTCGTTTCGCTGCTGATCGGCATTCCGATCGGCGCCATCGCCGGTTACTTCGGCGGTTGGGTCGATGATCTCCTGATGCGGTTCACCGAATTCTTCCAGAGCGTGCCGAGTTTCGCGCTGGCCGTGGTGCTGGTGGCGATCTTCCAACCAAGCATCTATTCGATCGTCATCTCGATTGCCGTGGTCTCCTGGCCGCCTGTTGCCCGCCTTCTGCGCGGCGAGGTGATGTCTCTCCGGTCGCGTGAATTCGTCGAGGCCGCCGTGCTTTCCGGCCAGACGCATTCGACGATCATCTGGCGGCAGATCCTGCCGAATACGATCTCGCCGATCATCGTGCTGGCCTCGATGATGGTGGCGGCGGCAATCCTGATCGAAAGCTCGCTGTCTTTCCTGGGCCTGGGTGACCGCAACATCATGTCCTGGGGCTATATCATCGGTGCGGGCCGCACGGTGATCCGTCAGGCCTGGTGGGTGAGCTTCTTCCCCGGGCTTGCAATCCTTCTGACCGTGCTGGCGCTCAACCTCGTCGGCGAAGGGCTGAACGACGCCCTCAACCCGCGCCTTGCGCGCAAGGGGAGGTAACCATGGCAGACATGATCGACACCAATGCCGTGACATCCGACGAAATCGCTGCCGCCGTCATCCATCCGGGTGCTCTGAAGGAAGAGGGGAGGGGCGAACCGGTCGTCCATATCGACCGACTGAGCATCGCACTACCGGACGGCGCTGATCGCCCCTATGCGGTCGACCGCGTCTCCTTCAAGCTGTTTCCCGGCGAGATGCTATGTGTGGTCGGCGAAAGCGGTTCGGGCAAATCCATGTCGGCCAATGCGCTGATGGGGCTTCTTCCCGATACGGTGCGCGTGGCGCAGGGTCGTATTCTGCTTGGCGCCACCGATCTGATCACCATGCCGGCGGATGCGCTCTACTCCATTCGCGGTCGCCGTGTGGCGATGATCTTCCAGGAGCCGATGTCGGCGCTCAACCCGCTGATGAAAGTCTCGGCACAGATCGAGGAAGTGTTCGAGGCGCATGGTCTTCTGACTCCGAAGGAGCGCAGGCAAAAGGCGCTATCGCTTCTGACGGAGGTCGGTCTGCCCGACCCGCCGCGAGCCGCCGACAGCTATCCGTTTCAGCTTTCCGGCGGTCAGCGTCAGCGTGTGATGATCGCGATGGCGCTGGCGCTCGAGCCGGAAGTGCTGATCGCCGACGAGCCGACAACGGCGCTCGACGTGACGACGCAGGCGCAGATATTGAAACTCATCGCCGGGCTCCAAAAGGAGCGCAACATGGCAGTGATGTTCATCACTCACGATTTCGGCGTCGTGGCCGAGATCGCCGACTATGTGACGGTGATGCAGCTCGGCCGCATCGTCGAGCAGGGAACAGCCGAAGAGGTGCTGTTTTCGCCACAGCACCCCTATACGAAGAAGCTGATCGCGGCGATACCGCGTCCCGGCGAAGGGGTGGCGCGTATCGAGACCCGCGAGCCACTGCTTGCCGTCGAGAACCTCTCGAAAATCTATCGCATGGGCGGCGGGCTGTTTTCCAAGGCCCGTGAAGTGCATGCCGTCAAGGACGTGTCGTTCACACTCGGTCGCGGCGAAACGCTTGGCATCGTCGGTGAAAGCGGCTCAGGCAAGTCTTCGGTCGGTCGCTGCCTCGTGCGGCTGCAGGATCCCGAGAGCGGCCGCGTTCTGCTGGGCGGGCAGGACATGGCGCATCTGACGGGCGAACAACTGCGCGCCATGCGCAGACGCATGCAGATGATCTTCCAGGACCCGTATTCGTCGCTCAATCCGCGCGAAAAGGTCGGGCGCATCATTGCCTCGGGGCCGATCGCCTATGGTGAGGATGAGAAAAAGGCGCTCGCCCGCGCCGCCGAGCTGATGGAGATGGTCGGGCTCGATCCCAAAGGAACCAATCGTTTTCCGCACGAGTTTTCCGGCGGTCAGCGGCAGCGTATCGGCATTGCCCGCGCATTGGCGCTCGAACCGGAGATCATCATCGCCGACGAGGCGGTGTCTGCACTCGACGTTTCGATCCAGGCTCAGGTTCTGGAACTTCTGGGCCAGCTGAAAAAAGACCTCAACCTCTCCCTCGTGTTCATCACCCATGACCTACGCGTCGCGGCCAAGATCTGTGACCGCGTTATGGTGATGCAGAAGGGCGAGGTCGTCGAACTTGGTACGGGGAGCGAGATCTTCGACACGCCCCGGCACCCCTACACGAAAAGCCTGATCGAGGCCATTCCCGGTCGGGCAAAGGAAGCGCTGATGACGGCTTGAGCCCGTCGGATATCAATCAATTCGGGCAACAGAGCCCGCTTATGGAGCAGCACATGACGATTATGCCGAACTCGGTCGAAGCCCGCGACATGGCCTATCAGATGCATCCGATGGTCAATCTTCGGAAGTACGAAAAAACCGGCGGCCTCGTGATCGAGAGCGGCGACGGTATCTATGTTACCGACAATACCGGCAAGCGCTATATCGAGGGCCTGGCCGGCCTGTGGTCGGTGGCGCTCGGTTTCGGCGAAAAACGTCTGGCGGAAGTCGCCAAGGCGCAGATGGAAAAGCTGCCCTATTACCACAGCTTCTCCTACAAGACGCATGGCCCGTCGATCGATCTGGCCGAGATGCTGGTCAAGATCGCACCGGTACCGATGTCGAAGGTGCACTTCACCTCCTCCGGTTCCGAAGCCAACGACCTTGCCTGCAAAATGGTCTGGTACCGTTCCAACGCGCTCGGCAAGAAAGACAAGAAGAAGATCATCGGCCGGATCAAGGGCTATCACGGTGTGACGATCGCCTCAGGCTCGATCACCGGCCTGCCGCGCAACCATGAGAGCTTCGACCTGCCGCTCGACCGGATGGTTCATACATCCTGCCCGTCCTATGTGCATTTCGGTCTCGAGGGCGAAAGCGAAGCTGACTTCACCACGCGCATGCTGAAAGATCTGGAGGACCTGATCCTCAAGGAAGGCCCTGAAACGATCGCCGCCTTCTGGGGCGAGCCGGTGATGGGCGCCGGTGGCGTGCTGATGCCGTCGGACGGTTACTGGGCCGGCGTTCAGGCCATCCTGAAGAAATACGACATCCTTCTCGTCGCCGACGAAGTCATCTGCGGCTTCGGCCGTACCGGCAAGATGTTCGCCTGCGAGACGCTCGGCATCGAGCCGGACGTGCTTGTCGTGTCGAAGCAGATCTCGTCGTCCTACATGCCGCTTTCGGCGATCATCATGAACGACCATTTCTATCAGCCGATCGCCGACGAAAGCGACCGTATCGGCGTCTTCGGCCATGGCTTCACAGCCTCCGGTCATCCCGTCGCGACCGCGGTTGGTCTCGAAAACCTGAAGATCATCCAGGAGCGGGATCTGGTCGGCAACGTCGCACGACTGGAGGAAAAGTTCCTCGGCGGCCTGGCAGAACTTGCCAAGCATCCGCTGGCGCATTCCTCGCGCGGCGTCGGCCTGCTCGGCGCGCTGGAGATCAAGCCCTGGGCGGATGCCAATGCCGGTGATGCGGCTGCAACGATCGCCGCCGCATGCCAGGACGAGGGCCTGATCATCCGCAATATCGGTGAAGCCATCTGCTTCTGCCCGCCGCTGATCATCACCGCCGAACAGATCGACGATATGTTCGGTGCCGTTGCCCGCGCGCTGGATACCGTTGCGGCTGCGCGCGCCTGAAGCATCAAGGATTGAGATCATGAACATGATGGAAAAGACCGAGCTTGGCGAAATGACCGCGGCACAGCTTTCCGAGCTGTTCGCGTCGGGCAAGGCGTCGCCGGTCGAAGCCGCCAAGGCCTCGCTTGCGCGGATCGAAAAGTTCAATCCGAGCGTCAACGCCTTCGCCTATGTGGTGCCAGAACTGGCGCTCGCCGAGGCAAAGGCATCCGAAGCGCGCTGGAAGAAGGGCGAACCGCTTTCTCCCATCGACGGTGCGCCGACGACGATCAAGGAACTCACTCCCGTCAAGGGCATTCCGTGGCGGCGCGGCTCGGCGCTCGGTGCAACGACGCCTTCCGAAAAGGAGTTCCTGATCATGGAACGCCTGCGCGGCGCGGGTGTGACCATTCTCGGCACGACGACGTCACCGGAATTCGGCTGGAAGGGTGTCACTCACGGTCCAGCATTCGGCAACACGCTCAACCCCTGGCGCACGGATCGTGCCTCGGGCGGCTCTTCCGGCGGTGCGGCCGTAGCAGCTGCGCTCAACATGGGCGTTCTGCATGAGGGGTCAGACGGGGCCGGCTCGATCCGCATCCCGGCTTCGTTCTGCGGCGCGTTCGGCATCAAGCCGACCTATGGCTGGATTCCCTCCGACACGCCGACGGCGCTGTTCGAGCTTGCCCATCGCGGCCCGCTGACGCGGACGGTCGAGGATGCGGCGCTGTTCATGAATGCCACAACCGGGCCGACGCCGAAGGCGATGTATGGCTATAGCCCAACATCGGTGCCGAACTGGCACGAAGGGATCAAGGCCGCCAGCGTCAAAGGCATGAAGATCGGCTACAGCCGCAATCTCGGCTATGCCGAAGTGCAGCCGGATGTGGCGGCCGCCGTCGAGCGGGCGGCCGGGCGGCTTTCGGATATGGGCGCGATCATCGAGGAGATCGATCCGGGCTTCTCCAATCCGCAGGATGCGCTTCTGGCGCTCTGGTACGCCGCCGAAGCCCGCACCGTCGAGATGGTCAACCCGACCGAAGAGCAGAAGAAGCTGATGGATCAGGGCCTGATCCGCATCTACGAGAAGGGAAAGACCTACTCAGCCATCGACTATGTCACGGCCGAGCAGGTGCGCGCCGATCTCAAGGTGACGATGGCGCTTTTCCACGAAAAGTATCACGCGCTGATGCTGCCGACCATGCCGACGACGGCAATCGAGGCGGGTGTCGATTTTCCCGGCGGGATCGAGGGCAAGGACTGGTCCGACTGGTCGCCCTTCACCTATCCGTTCAACATGACCGGCCAGCCGGCCGTATCGGTGCCCTGCGGCTTCGATGCCGGCGGGTTGCCGATCGGCCTGCAGTTCGTCGGTCCGCGTTTCCGCGACGATATCGTGCTGGCATTGGCTGCGGCCTATCAGTCCGCCTATCCCGAAGACGTTCTCAGCGCGCCCAGGCTCGGCTGAGCCGGACAACAAAGGTGCGGGAGGCCTTGTCTTCCGCACCAAACGATCAACAGCAGTATCGGGATGGGACAGATGGCCTCCACGGCAAGCCAAGGAGCGGCAAGCGGGCTTGGCGCAGAGCTGAAGACGGGCGCGACTGCCGTGCCTCCGGATCAGGCCGAGCGCATCGCAAGGGAAAAATACGGGCTGTCCGGCAAGGCCGAATGGCTCTGGGGCGAGAAGGACAGCAATTACCGGCTGACGCTGGACGACGGAAGGGAATATCTCTTCAAGGTTCTCAACCCGGCGGAAAATCCGGCGATGACGAACATGCACAGCCAGGCGCTTCTGCATGTCGAAGCGGCCGATCCCGGCATTCCGATCCAGCGGATCATCCGCACACTGGACGGCGAGGCCGATTTCCGCATGACCGATGACGAAGGCGGCACGCGCGGCGTGCGCATGGTGACCTTCGCGCCTGGCATTTCACAGAAATCACAGCCGCATTCACCCATCCAGCGCTACCGCGTCGGCGTACTTCTCGGTTGCATGCAGAAGGCGCTTGAAGGATTTACCCACGAGGCCGCGGGCCATCGCATCACCTGGGACATGTCGCACGCCGCGGGGCTTCGCGAATTGCTGCCGGTCTTCGAAGACGAAGCGCAACGGGTAAGGCTGGAACGGGCGATGGCCGATTTCGAGACCCTGATTGCTCCGCGCATGGGCGAACTGCCGGCGCAGGTGATCCATAACGATTTCAACATGGAGAACATTCTCGTCAGCGAGGATGATCCGGATGAGATCAGCGGCATCATCGATTTCGGCGACATGGTGCATGCACCCATCCTGTTCGATGTCGCTGTCGGCGCGGCCTACCAGATGGGCGACGCCGATGATCCGGTGGAGGCGATGTGCGATTTTCTGAAAGGATATTCGACCGAAAAGACGCTCGCTCAGGAAGAGATCGAGTTGCTTTACACCGCGGTGACCACCCGGATGCTGATGCGGCTTGTGATACCCGAATGGCGCGGAAAGCTGTTTCCCGAACACCGGGCGCTTTACACCCGTAACAGCCCGACCGTATGGGCGCAGTTTGCCCGGCTCGACGCAATTTCAAGAGATGACGCCGTAAAGCGCCTGGCAGCGGCCTGCCGCGCCTGACACCCGAGGGAGAGAGACATGAACAAGCCAGCCACAACGATGATCAACGGCTTCGATGCATCGCGCCTGAGTAGCCTGCCGGAGCGCGAGCGGTCGATGATCGAGCGCCGCCAGGCGATGCTCGGGCCGTCCTACCGGCTGTTCTACGAAAACCCGCTGCATCTGGTGCGCGGCGAGGGCGTCTGGCTCTACGATCCGGACGGCAATGCCTATCTCGACACCTATAACAACGTGCCTTCGGTGGGACATTGCCATCCGCGCGTTGTCGCCGCGATCGCCGAACAGGCTGCTGTGCTGAATACGCATACGCGTTATCTCGACGAAAAGATCCTCGATTACTCCGAAAAACTGCTTTCAACATTTCCCGACGAGATGAACCGGGTCATGTATTGCTGCACCGGCAGCGAGGCGGTCGACCTCGCCATGCGGCTGGCCTGTTACTACACGGGCGGAACCGGCATCATCATTACCGAGAACGCCTATCACGGCACGACGGCCGCCGCCGCCGCCATCTCGCCGTCGCTTGGCCCCAACATGCCCCTCGGCATGCATGTGATCACCGTACCGGCACCGGATGCCTATCGCGCCGATGGCAAGGATGTCGGCGAGACCTTCGCGCAAGAGGTGTCCAAGGCGATCGCCTTCATGTTGCGCCATGGCATCAAGCCGGCGGCCTTCATCGCGGACAGCATATTCTCGACTGACGGCATCTATTCGGAGCCTGCGGGCTTCCTGAAGAAGACGCTGGACGTGGTGCATGAGGCCGGCGCGCTTTACATCGCCGACGAAGTGCAGCCGGGCTTTGGCCGCACCGGCTCGCATATGTGGGGTTTCATGCGTCACGGCATCGTTCCCGACATCGCCGTCATGGGCAAGCCGATGGGCAATGGCCTGCCGATCGCGGCCGCGGTGATGAAGGGCGAGGTGCAGGAACGTTTCGGCAAGGACATCCGCTATTTCAACACGTTCGGCGCCAACCACGTATCGATCGCCGCCGCCAATGCCGTGCTCGACGTCATCCGTGACGAAGACCTGATGGGCAATGCGCTGTCGACCGGCAATTACATGCTGGAAGGCATGCGCAAGCTGCAGCAGCATTTCGACTGCATCGGCGATGTGCGCGGCGCGGGCCTCTTCCTCGGGCTGGAATTCGTCAAGGACCGGCAGAGCCGCGCCCCGGACGGACCGCGCTCGCTCGCGGTCGTCAATCGCATGCGCGAGCGTCGTGTGCTGATCAGCGCCGCCGGAATTCATGGAAACACGTTGAAGATCCGTCCCCCGCTGCCGTTCGGCAAGGACCATGCGGACATCTTCCTCAAGGTGCTCGAAGAGGTGCTGCACGAGATCCAGTGACAGCATCCGCCTCGCTTATCGCTGCCATACCCAATGCCAAAGGATAGACCATGACCACCTCGCCGGAAATCAACGCCGAACGCCTCTGGGCGGATATCATGACGATGGGGGCGATCGGCGCGACGCAGGGCGGTGGCAGTTTCCGGCCCGCGCTTTCGGATGCGGACCGCGAGGGGCGCAACCTGTTCCGTTACTGGGCGGAGGAGGCGGGGCTGGTGGTGACTGTCGATGCTATCGGCAACATGTTCGCGCGGCGGGAAGGTGCCGATCCGTCGCTGCCGCCGCTGATGATCGGCAGCCATCTCGACACGCAGATGCCGGGCGGCAAGTTCGATGGCGTTCTGGGCGTGCTTGCCGGGGTTGCGGTTATCCGCGCGCTCGATGCGGCAGGCGTCAGCACGCGGCGAGCGATCGAGATCGCCAATTTCACCAATGAGGAAGGCGCGCGGTTCCAGCCGGGCGTGATGGGGTCGGGCATTTTTGCCGGGCTCCTGTCTTTGGAAGATGCGTTGTTTCGCAAGGATGATGACGGAGTGATGCTCGGCGACGAGCTTGCCCGTATCGGTCATGCCGGGCAGCTGCCGGTCGGCGGGCGGGCGGTGCATAAATATCTCGAACTGCATATCGAACAGGGGCCGGAGATGGAAAAGGCAGGTGCGATGATCGCTGCCGTTTCCAACAGTTCCTGGGGTTGCAGCGGATTTATCGATATCAGCGGCGAGAATGGCCATTCGCAGACGGCCGCAATGTCGACGCGGCGCAACGCGCTTGTCGCTGCGGCCAAACTGATCCTCGAAATCGAGGCGATCGGAGCCGAGAACGAGCCGGCGGGCATGGTCAGCGCCACGGTGATCCGTAACTGGCCGAACAACCGCGTCAACATTCCGCATCTGACCAAGCTCTCCTATGTCGCCGTTCATGCAACCGAAGAGGGGAGGGCGAAGATCATCGATCGCATCGAGGCCGCGGCGGGACGCATCGCCGGAGAGACGGGGCTTACGATCGATGCCACGACCTCGCATTATCGCCAGCGGCTTGACTTGTCGCAGGAGCTTGCCGGGCAGGTTCTCGAAGTGGCGGAACGGCTGGGCTACACGTCGATGATGCTGCCGACGCTGACCTCTCATGACGCACTGTCGATGACCCATCTTTGCCCGACGGCGATCATCTTCGTGCCCTGCAGGCAGGGCATTTCACACAGCGAAAAGGAATGGTGCGAGCCCGATCAGGTGACGGCCGGAGCCAAGGTGCTTCTGGAAATGGCAATGATCGCGGCGAACGAAGCATGATGCTCGTGCCCTCTTTATGCCGACGAAAGCAACTGCTTATAATGTAAGGAAGCTAAAACACGTAAAGCGAGCGGACGAGGCGCTGAGTGAATTCACACGCTAAACTTGCATTGGAAGACATGGGGGCCGGCCAGCCCAAGGCGGTCTGGGCGTATAACGTCATCCGCGATGCGATCATCACAATGAAACTGGCGCCGGGCGAAACGCTGAACGAAAAGGAGACCTGCGCCGAGCTTGGCATTTCCCGAACGCCGATGCGGGAGGCCTTGTTGAGGCTGGCGCAGGAAGGGCTCGTCAATATCGTTCCGAGCGGGGGCACATTCGTCAACAAGATCGCCATGCGCAAGGTGATCGAGGGGCATCTGATCCGTTCCAGCCTTGAAATGCGCACGGTGCGTCTTGCAGCCCGTAATTTCGATCCTGTGCATGAGAAGGACCTCGATCTACTTATCTTTCGCCAGCAGGAAGCGGCAAAGCGGCGTGACATCGATGAGGCTTTCAAGGTCGACAACGAGTTCCATCGCCTCCTCTGCCGCATCGCCGGCTTTCCGAATGTCTGGCAGACGATCCATAACGCGACGGGGCAACTCGACCGCGTACGGCGCCAGGCATTTCCGAAGATCGGTTATTTCGAAGAGGTTCTGGAGGAGCATGTGGCGCTTTATGCCGCGATCAAGGCTCATGATGAAATTCGGGCTGCGAAACTGCTCAAGGAACATCTCGGCGGCATAAACGCCGTTGTCGAATACGTCCTTCAGGCCGATGCCGATATCATTACCGGCGAGGACGATATCGTGTTGCTCAACGCACTCTCGGACGTGTGAACCGGACGTCCGGGAAGAGCTTTACATCCAGGCGCAATGCGCGATATTGCCAGCATCGCTGCAAGTGAGGTTGCTGCACATGCCGTCGGCGAGGCCCAGCCGTGGATCGGGCGGTGGGCAGGCTTTCCATATTGCCCGCATAGCCAGACACGACTGAACCGCTCCCCAAGTCCCAAGCCACAAGCCCTTGCCCGACACCATGCCGTCTCCCGGCATGCGTCGCATCCCGGACCCGCGACCGCCGGGCGGGATCTCTCGCTGCATTATGAAAAGCCTATCCACAAGCGAAAACGACAAGGAGCGATTGACACCCTTTTAGTCGCGTGTTTTGCTATGATGTCAGACCAATTTGGCTTGCATGGTGTTATGACGAGAGCGACGTTATCCGCAACACTTCAACCGCTGCCGACACTGGATCGTGCCCGGCAGGTGACTTCGGCGCTTGCGCATTATATCGCCGATGTTCAGCTCAAGGCCGGTGATCGACTGCCGGCGGAGCGTGAGCTCATGGCAACGCTTGCTGTCGGCCGCTCGACGATCCGGGAGGCGATCCGCCACTTTCAGGCGCTCGGAGTCATCGAAACGCGAAAAGGCAGCGGCACCTATCTGCTGCGGCCGATTTCTCCCGATACCGTGCATATGCCGCTGTCGCTGGACACGACACGCCTGCGTGACGTGCTTTTGCAGACACTGCAGGTGCGCCGGGGCATCGAATGCGAGGCCGGCATGGTGGCCGCCCGCATGCGTACCGACGATGACCTCGTGATCATCGAGAAGAAGCTGGTGCAGATGGAGACCGTGCATCTGGAAAAGGGCTCGTCCGGCCCGGAAGACCTTGCCTTCCATCTCGCCGTTTATGACGCCACGCATAATCCGCTGTTCCGGCAGATACTCGAGCAGATGCGCGAGAGTTTCGAGCATTTCTGGGCTTCGCCCTTCGATCGCAAGGATTTTGCCCGACGCTCCTTTCCGTTTCACCGCACGCTTTTCGACGCCATCGCCGCCCAAGATCCCGAGGGTGCAAGGCGCGAGACATTAAAGATCCTCGCCGTCGTCGAGGAAGACATCAAGGAAATGTCCCAATGAACGAAATGTCCGATCCGTCGCAATTCGCCTCGCTGATTACTGCCCATGACGACGGAAATTTCGCCGATGCGGTCGTGCCGCCGATCTTCCAGACCTCGCTCTTCACCTTTTCCGACTATGACGAGATGATCGCTTCCTACCGCGGTGAGAAGGTGCGGCCGATCTATACGCGCGGCCTCAATCCGACGGTGCGCATGTTCGAGGAAATGCTGGCCAAGCTCGAAGGCGCCGAGGATGCGCTCGGTTTTGCCAGCGGCATGTCGGCGATATCGTCGTCTGTCCTGAGCTTTGTCGAGCCGGGTGACCGCATCGTTGCAGTCAAACACGTTTATCCCGATGCATTCCGCCTTTTCGGCACGCTGCTGAAACGCATGAAGGTAGAGGTCACCTATGTCGACGGCCGCGACGAAGAAGCAGTCGCAAAGGCGCTGCCGGGGGCCAAGGTTCTCTATCTGGAAAGCCCGACAAGCTGGGTGATGGAAGCGCATGATGTCGGCGCACTGGCGGCCTTGGCGAAAAAGCACGGCGTTGTGTCGATGATCGACAACAGCTGGGCAAGCCCCTTCTTCCAGCGGCCGATCACACTCGGCGTGGATCTCGTCATCCATTCGGCCTCCAAATATCTCGGTGGCCATAGTGATGTCGTCGCCGGTGTGGTTGCCGGTTCGAAGGAGATGATCGCGCGGGTGAAGGCGGAGGCCTATCCCTATCTCGGCGGAAAGCTTTCGCCCTTCGATGCCTGGCTCTTGATCCGAGGCATGCGCACGCTGCCCTTGCGCATGAAAGCTCATCAGGAATCGGCGCTGACCATCGCGCGGCGGCTGCAGGAACTCGATGTGGTGGAAACCGTCTGCCATCCGGGTCTGGCGAACCGGCTGCCTGCGGGGCTTCACGGCACGTCGGGCCTGTTTTCCTTCATCTTCAAGGAGGGCGTGGATATCCGCGCCTTTGCCGACCATCTCAAACTCTTCAAGCTCGGCGTCAGCTGGGGCGGCCACGAAAGCCTGATCGTTCCGGGCGAAGTGGTGCTGCAGCAGAAGGCCCAGCCCAATTCCGCGCATACGTTCGGCATCCATGCGCGGTCCGTACGCCTCCATGTCGGCCTCGAGGGAACCGAGGCTTTGTGGAGCGATCTTCAGGAGGCAATCGCCGTCGCCTCATAACGCATGAAATCAAGACAACTGGGAGCAGGACAGTGAAAACAATCATAACGACTGCAATCTTCGCCACTCTGATGGCAAGCAGCGCATTGGCCGATACGACATTGAAGCTGGTGGAAGTCATCACCAGCCCGGAACGCACGCAGACACTGAAATCGCTGGTCGACAAATTCGAGGCCGCCAATCCCGGCACCAAGGTGGAAATCATCTCGCTGCCCTGGAACGAGGCCTTCCAGAAATTCGCCACCATGGTGTCTGCCGGCGATACGCCGGATGTGATGGAAATGCCGGATACCTGGCTTTCTCTCTATGGCAACAATGGCATGCTCGAAAGCCTCGAGCCCTATCTGGAAAAATGGCAGCACACCAAGGAACTGACGCCGCGCGCGCTGGAGCTTGGCCGTGACGTCAAGGACACCGCCTATATGCTGCCCTACGGCTTTTATCTGCGGGCGATGTTCTACAACAAGAAGCTGCTTGAACAGGCCCGCGTTTCCGCGCCGCCGAAGACCATGGACGAGTTCACCAAGGCATCCGAAGCCGTATCCAAGCTGCCGGGCAAATACGGTTATTGCATGCGTGGCGGCCCGGGCGGCCTCAATGGCTGGATGATCTTTGCCGCCTCGATGGCCGGCGACAACAAGTATTTCACGGAAGACGGCACCTCGACCATGAACAGCGAAGGCTGGGCAAAGGGTATCGAGTGGATGGTCGATCTCTACAAGAAGGGTCTTGCGCCAAAGGACAGCGTCAACTGGGGGTTTAACGAGGTCGTGGCCGGATTCTATTCCGGCACCTGCGCCTTCCTCGATCAGGACCCAGATGCTTTGATAGCAGTTGCTGAGCGTATGAAGCCGGAAGATTTTGGCGTCGCGCCACTGCCGAAGGGACCGACGGGCAAATCCTTCCCTACGATCGGTTATGCCGGCTGGTCGATGTTTGCCAAGAGCGAAAACAAGGATCTCTCCTGGAAGCTGATCGAAACGCTGCAGAGCCCGGAAGGCAATATCGAGTGGAACAAGAAGATCGGTGCTTTGCCGGCCTATACGGCGGCAGAAAAGGATCCGTTCTATGCCGGTGACCAGTTCAAGGGCTGGTTCGAGGAACTGGCAGACAAGGACACCGTTCCGACCGTAATGCCGACCTTCCTCGAAGAGTTCGCTTTCTTCAAGGATTCGCTGGCGATCAAGACCTCGCAGCAGGCTCTGCTCGGCGATATTTCTGCGAAGGAACTTGCCGACGAATGGGCGGCTTACCTGACCAAGGCACAGCAGAAGAACCTCTCCAAGAAGTAATCGACGCCGTGGCGGCGCGAGCAAAACCGCGCCGCCACCCCGCCTTCTTTTGAAATGACGGCGCAAACCTTGCGCCTCAAACGGGAAACTGTCTGATGTCCATGACCGCCGACGTCTATGATCGTCGCCAGGATCGCAGGCCGTGGCAAAAGCGCATTGCCGATGCCTCGGAGCCTTATCTCTACAGCGCGCCGGCGCTGATCCTCATTAGCGTCGTCATGCTGGTGCCGCTTGTCATCGGCATTTCCTATGCCTTTCGCGATATCCAGCTGCTCAATCCGTTTTCCGGCGGGTTCATCGGGCTCGAACATTTCGAGACGCTGTCGAAGGACAGGGCGTTTTATACGGCGTTGAAAAACACGCTGTGGTGGACGGGCGCCTCCGTGTTCTTCCAATTCGCATTCGGCCTCATTCTGGCACTGCTGCTCGACAAGCCGTTCATGGGCCGTGGTCTGGTTCAGGCACTGGTGTTTCTGCCCTGGGCGGTGCCTTCCTTCTTGGCCGGTCTCAACTGGGCGTGGCTGTTCAATCCGGTCATCGGGCCGATCCCGCACTGGCTGTTCGATCTCGGCCTGATGAGCCAGCCCGGCAATATCTTGTCCGATCCGCAATATGCGATGTGGGGACCGATCATCGCCAATGTCTGGTGGGGCATTCCCTTTTTCGCCATCACGCTTCTGGCCGCACTGCAATCGATCCCGCGCGATCTTTATGAAGCCGCCTCCATCGATGGCGCCTCGTGGTTCCAGCGTTTCTGGTCGATCACGCTGCCATTCCTGGCGCCGACCATCGCCATCACCGTTCTGCTGCGCACCGTGTGGATTTCCAACTTCGCCGACCTGATCGTCGTCATGACCGGCGGGGGACCTGCCGACCGCACCCAGATCGTCGCCAGCTACATCTTCACCCAGGCCTTCAAGGCGCTCGATTTCGGTTATGCCTCGGCCATCGCGCTGGTGCTGCTGGTGCTGCTTCTGGCCTATTCGATGTTGATCATCCTGCTGCGGCAGACATTGCTGAACAAGGGGTGAGGGCCATGAAAACGTCGCTTCTTCCGACCATCGCGCATCGTCTGGCGCTACTCGGTTATATCGTCTTCGCACTCTTCCCGCTGTTCTGGCTGCTGAAGGTCTCGGTTACGCCCAACGACCTTCTTTATTCCGAAGGCGTGCGCATGTGGCCGTCGCGGACCACGTGGGAACATTATTCCTTCGTGCTGCAGCACAGCGCCTTTCCGACCTTTTTCAAGAACAGCCTGATCGTCTCCGGCTCGACGGCGATCATCGTCACCATCTGCGCGTCACTGTCCGGTTATGCGCTCTCCCGTTTCAATTTTCGCGCCAAATACTGGATCGTGGCCCTGATGCTGCTGACCCAGATGTTTCCACTGGTCATGCTGGTGGCGCCGATCTTCAAGATCCTCACGCCACTCGGTCTCACCAACAGCCTGACAGGCTTGATCGTCGTCTACACCGCCTTCAACGTGCCCTTCGCGACCTTTCTGATGCAGTCCTTCTTCGACGGTATCCCAAAGGATCTCGAAGAAGCGGCGATGATCGACGGCGCCACAAAATTCACGGCGTTTCGGGAAATCATCCTGCCGCTGACCTTGCCCGGCATCGCCGCCACACTCGGTTTCGTCTTCACCGCCGCATGGAGCGAGCTTCTGTTCGCGCTGATGCTGATCAACGGCAACAATGCCGCGACCTTCCCGGTCGGGCTGTTGACGTTCGTTTCCAAATTCTCGGTGGATTTCGGGCAGATGATGGCGGCAGGCGTGCTCGCGCTCATCCCGGCGGCTCTCTTCTTCCTGCTCATACAGCGCTACCTCGTCCAGGGCCTGACGGCCGGCGCGGTCAAGGGGTAATACCATGGCATCGATCGATATCCAGAACGTCAAAAAGGCTTATGGCCATGTGCAGGTGCTGCACGACGTCGATTTGCAGATCAAGGACGGCGAGTTCGTCGTGCTGGTCGGCCCGTCCGGCTGCGGCAAGTCTACGCTGTTGCGCATGATTGCGGGGCTGGAAGGAGTAACCGGCGGTGAGATGCGCATCGACGGGAAGCGCGTCAACGAGCTGCATCCGAAGGACCGCGACATCGCCATGGTGTTCCAGTCCTATGCGCTTTATCCGCACATGAATGTCGCCGGCAACATGAGCTACAGCCTGAAGCTCCGTAAAACGGCCAAGGAAAAGATCGCCGCTGCTGTTGCCAGTGCCGCATCCAAACTCGGGCTCGATCCGCTGCTCGACCGCCGACCGAAGGCACTCTCCGGTGGTCAGCGTCAGCGCGTCGCCATGGGCCGCGCCATCGTGCGCCAGCCGAAGGCGTTTCTGTTCGACGAACCGTTGTCGAACCTCGATGCCCGCCTGCGCGAGCAGATGCGGGCCGAAATCAAGAAAATGCATGGCGACCTCAAGGCCACCTCGATCTATGTCACCCACGACCAGATCGAGGCGATGACCTTGGCGGACCGGATCGTTGCCATGCATGGCGGGGTGGTCCAGCAGGTGGGGGCTCCGCTGGAGCTGTACGACCGTCCCGCCAACCTCTTTGTTGCCGGTTTCATAGGCTCGCCGGGCATGAACTTTCTCGACGCGATCTATTCCAACGGCAATGTGACGCTGAAGGATGGAACCGTGGTTGCCCTCCCGGCGCCGCTATCGCTTGACGATGGCGCAAGAGTGACGGTTGGCGTCCGGCCCGAGCACGTGGTGATGGGCGGGGAGGGCGCCGGCATGGCGGCGAGCGTCGATCTTGTCGAGCCGACCGGCTTCGGTATCATCCTGCACCTGTCGCTGCACGGTCTGGCCTTCAAGGTGTTTACGCTTGATCGTGCCGCGCTCTCGGCGGGTCCCATGGTCCATGTCAGTTTTCCGCCGCAACACCTGCATGTCTTCGACGAAAACGGGGAGCGGTGCGTTTCGCTCCAATAGTGCTTGGTCAGTGGCAGTGGGCACGGAAATTTTCCCTGTCCGCTGTCACTTGAACTTATGCCGCTTTCCCGCAAAGTAGCGAGTGTTCCGTTTCCCGATCAAAGAGATGCATCTGGTTCATGTTGATGGAGACCGGCAGCATTGCTCCGGCTGTAACCGGAATTTCACTATCGAGGCTGGCGCAACATATGTCTCCGGCAACGTTGAAATAGACCATGTTGGTCGACCCAAGCGGTTCGACCAGTTCGACATTGGCATGGAAAGGTACCCAGCCGGGCCGCTCCTGGCTGCCGGAAATGGCTTCGGGGCGAATACCGAACGTGACGCCTTTTCCGCCGGCGGAAGCGAACCGGGATCTCCTGGCTTCCGGAATGGCAAGACGGGTTCCGTCCTTCAACTCCACAAAGAGGCCTGTTCCCTCCGTTACGAGTTTCGCGGGCAGAAAATTCATCGATGGCGATCCGATGAAACCGGCAACGAATTTGCTCACCGGGTTGAAATAGAGTTCCTGCGGCACGCCCTGTTGCTCTACCAGCCCCTTATTCATCACCACGACCCGGTCGGCCATGGTCATGGCTTCGATCTGGTCATGCGTCACGTAAACGGTCGTCGTCGGCAGCAGATTGTGCAGCCGTTTGATCTCCGTCCTCATTTTCACCCGCAATTTTGCGTCGAGATTGGACAGAGGCTCATCGAAGAGAAAAACCTTCGGATCTCGGACGATGGCGCGGCCCATTGCGACGCGCTGCCTCTGGCCGCCGGACAGCTGGCCCGGCCGTCGCTCCAGAAGTTCGGTGATATGGAGCGTCTCGGCAGCCTGCGCGATCCGCTTGTCGATCTCGCCTTTCGACAGGCGCTGTTGTTCGAGGCAAAAGGCGATGTTGTCACGAACCGTCATATGCGGATAGAGCGCATAGTTCTGAAACACCATGGCGATATCGCGCTTACCTGGCCCAAGACGGTTGACGACCTGATCGTCGATGACGATCTCGCCGCCGCTTATATGTTCAAGCCCGGCGATCATCCGGAGCGTGGTCGACTTGCCGCATCCAGAAGGCCCGACGAAGACGACGAATTCCTTGTCCTTTATGTTCAGGTCGATGCCACGGACAGCCTCATAGATACCGTAGGATTTGGTGACATTGCGAAGTTCCAGACGCGCCATGTGTTTCTCCTATCGTTCCGCCAGCCAGACCTGCATCGCGCCTGCGTCACGATTGGCCCAGAGATGGTAAGGGATGGCCTTGAAGCGCCGCGGCCTGAAGGCGGCGGGGCTGTTGCGATAAAGCCCTGCCTTCCAATCCTCCACCTGCGCTTCCAGGGCTTCCCCCTCCAGCACGACTGCACCACCGAGTAGCTCCGGATCGAACCGTGCTTCGATCGTGCCGGAAGCGGACAGGCGAAGCCGTTGCGGCTCCATGCCGATATCCGTTTCTTCGACGCAATAGACGACAGGCCCGCGCTTCAGTGCAACCCGGTCCGCATCTTCGCCCACTGCCGGATGGGCGTAAAGCCGCTCGACCGGCATGTCGAAGGACAGCCTGATTTCATCGCCATCCGCCCAGGATCGGCGGATCGTCGCATACCCTTTTTCGACAATGCCGTCGGCATCAAGGGTCACGCCGTTGATGCTGATTGTCCAACTGCGGCACCAACCGGGGATACGAAACCTGATGGTAAAGTCCGCTTGCCGGGATAGGCCTAGCTGGATCCTGACATCGCCATCCCAGGGATAGAGAGTTTCTTGTTTCAGGCGAAGATAGGTATTTCCAAGATCCAGTTCGGCCGTGTTTGCGCCGTAGAGATGAACCGCGAGTTCCTCGGCCTTGCCTGAATAGAAATATTGGCCGAGCGAGGTGATCATGCGGGCGATATTGGTCGGGCAGCAAGGGCAATAATGCCACTTCCAGCGGCGGTGCTGACCATGGCTTTCCAGCACGTTTTCATAGAAATAATGCTCGCCATCGCGGGATATGCCGGAAAGCGCGCCGTTGAAGAGCACCGCCTCCAACGCATCGGTGAATTTTGCGTCGAGATCGATCTGGGCCATGCGATGGCTCCAGAATCCGAGCGCTACCGCGGCGCAGGTTTCCGCATAGGCGGTTTCGTTCGGCAGGTCGTATTCGCGGGTAAAGCCTTCATTGGAGGCGGATGGCCCAAGCCCGCCCGTCACATAGAGCTGGCGGCTCGTGAGATTGTCGAAAAGCCGGTCGCAGGCCTGTTTCAGGGTCGGGTCGTCGTTTTCATGGGCGAGATCGGTCATGGCCGAGAACAGATACATGGCCCGCACCGCGTGACCGACGACCTTCGACTGCTCGCGCACCGGCCGATGTGCCTGGCTGTAGGCGTAGGTCTTGTAGACATAATCAGCCGGATTCTCACCGCGAAGCCGTGCTTCCTCGTCATAGTAGGATGGTATCTGGCCGCGCTCGTCGATGAAATAGGCCGCAAGCTTAAGGTGCCGGGGATCTTTTGTGATCCGATAGAGCTTGACCAGAGCCAGCTCGATTTCCTCATGGGCGTCATAGCCGCGCAGCTTGCCCGGCTCCGACCCGAAGGTCGCGTCGATGTGATCTACGGCGTGGATCATCACGTCGAGGAAGCGGTGCTTGCCGGTCGCCTCGTAATAGGCGACGGCACCTTCCAGCAGATGGCCCATCGAGTACATTTCGTGCAGGTCGCGCAGATTGGTCCAGCGCTTGTCAGGCTCGCGGCGAATGAACCAGCTGTTGAGATAGCCGTCTTCCATTTGCCCCTGTTCGAGCTTTTCGACGATCGCGTCGATCTGTGCTTCGAGTTCGGCATTAGGGGCGTTTTTCAGGGTGTAGCTCGCGGCCTCGATCCACTTGCCGAAATCGGAATCGAAGAAATGCTGCATCGAAAGCCCGCTTGGCTGGATCGGGCGCGCAAGCGGTGCCGGTGGCTTGTCGAAGTCCAGCACTTCGAGAAAACCTTCCTCCTCAAGCCGCATATGCTGCGTCGGGATGGTGGTCTTCCGAACGGTCTCCGACCAGCTTTTCCAGAACCCGTCCGGAAAAGCCACGCGGTGATGCTCGATCGGTACGAGCCTGTCGAAATGGCGTGCGGCCGCGTTAGTCGGCTTCTTCAGGGAGGACGACATGAAAGCTCCTTTTGCAGTGTTCTGCGGCTTATTTGACGGCGCCGGCGGTGAGGCCGCGCACGTAGTAGCGTTGAAGGGCGAGGAAGAGCAGGATGCAGGGGATCATGGTGACGGTGATGCCAGCCTGCAGTGCTCCCCAATCGATGATCCCATAGATGCCGGAGGACACGTTCACGAGCATGATCGGCAGGGTGAACTTGTTCTGATCCGAGATGAAGATCAGCGCTGCGAGGAACTCGTTCCAGGAATTGAGGAAGGCGAACATCGCAACGGTTGCGACACCGGGCAGTGCCAATGGCATCAGGATGCGCCGCAGCAGCGTCCATTGCGAGGCACCGTCGATGCGTGCCGCTTCCACCAGCGCGGCGGGGATCGCATCAAAGGCGTTGCGCATCATGAAGATCGAAAATGGCAACTGGAATGTCGTGTAAACGAGGACCAGTCCGAACAAGCTGTTCTGCAGACCTAAAAACTTCAGGATGAGAAACAGCGGGGTCAGGATGGACTGGAACGGGATCATCATCGTGGCCATGACCAGAACGAAGATCAGAGATTGACCCGGAAAGCGGAATTTCGAGAAACCGTAACCGGCAGGCACCGACACCAGTATGGTGAGGATGATCGTGCCGGCCGCGATCAGCAGCGAATTCATTGCATAGATCTGCCAGCCGGCGCCGACATCTTCCAGCCGCCGATAATTCTCCAGCGAAAAGGCCTTCGAGAAAAGCGCGACTGGATTGGCGAGCGCTTCCGCCGCCGGTTTGAAGGAATTGGCCACGGACCAGACAATCGGCATCAGGAAGATGATTGCCAAAAGCAGAGATACCAGAAGGAAGGTGACGTGTCCGATTCGCTCCGAAAACGGCCTGCCGGCTGCAACATTCGCATGTGTCATCGGCCTTCCTCCGGGCGGTGGCGCATGAAGCTGAGCTGGATGGAGCTGATGGCAACGAGAACCACCAGCAGTGCGAAGGAGAGGGCGGATCCGTAACCCAGCCGATAGGACGAGAAGGATGCCAGGTATATGGAGAAGACGGCGGAGATCGTGCTGTTGCCGGGGCCGCCCTGGGTGATGATGAAGAACTGATCGAAAGCGAGCATCGAGGATGTGATGTTGAGGATCAGTGCCAGAAGCAGCGAGTTGCGCATCAGAGGCAGGGTGATGCGGCGAAAGCGGCTGAAGACACTGGCGCCGTCGATCTTGGCAGCCTCGATGACCTCGGCGGGTATGCTCTGCAATCCGGTGAGCAGGATGACCATGGTGAAACCTGCTGTCTTCCACACGACCATCAGAATAATAACGGCGAGCGCCGGCCAAAAACTATCGAGCGGCCGAGGTGATGCATCAACAACGCCGAGGCTGAGAAACAGGCGGGAAAAAACGCCGTTGTCAGGGTTGAGCAACCATGTCCAAAGCGTCGAGGCGGCACCGAAGCCGATGACGACGGGCATGAAATAGATCGTGCGGAAAAAACCGGCGCTACGGAGCGGGCGGTCGACCAGCAAAGCGAGCGGAAAAGCCACTGCCATGATCGCTGCGGTAACCAGCAGTGTGTAGAGAAGGGTAAATCCCAGTGAGGACCAGAGTTGGCAGTCGCCCAGAAGTTCCGCGTAGTTTTCCAGGCCGATGAACTTTTTCCGCCCCAGAAGCGGCCAGTGATAGAAGCTCATCCATACGGTCATCAAAAGCGGGATGACGAACAATCCGATGATGAACACCATACTTGGCGCGATGAAAAACAGGCCCAGCCAGCCATGCGGTTCGCGGCTGCCGCCGAAGGCTGAGACAGGGCGCGCGACCGCGCTCGGCAGTGTGGTCTCTACCATTTAATCCTCGTCGTCATTCTATCAGGCTATCGATGCTGATGGTGGAGCAGGCAGATTTCGGCTGCCTGCTCGCTCATGCGTCAGGGATTTGTCCGCTCGAGAATCTTGGTAAAGTCATCCTGCGCCTTCGAGATGGCTGCATCCACATTGCCATCGAAGATGCTCGACTGGACAAGGTTCAGGAAAGGGCCGGTCCGGCTGACGAAAAGCTCATCGGAGGAGAAGGTATAAGGCGTGCGTGCCTTCGTCAGGATCTCGTAGGAAACAAGGTTTCGCTTGTCGAACTGCGCATAGGCATCCGCTGCGAGATCGGTGCGCGATGGCATGCCGGATTCCTTGGTGATGAAAACCTGCTGTTCCGGCTGCATGTAGAAATTGACGAAGTCGAGCAGAACCTTCTTCTTTTCCTCGCTGATGCCGGCAATCAGTGCCAGCGTGTCACCACCGGCAAAGCTGGAAGCGCCATCCTTCGGTCCGGGTATGGGAGCAACGTTGAATTTAACATCCGGATATTTGGCCGTCAGAAGATTGACGATGTAGGAGCCGGTCATCAGCACGCCGACTTTTCCGGAGGCAAATGCCTCCACCGCGTTGTTGCCGTTGCCGGAGCGCGATGTCGGATGAATGGCGCCAGCCGTCCACATGTCGCGATAGGCCGCGATCGTTTCCCGCATGGCAGGTGTATCGACCGTCGCCTCACGGCCGTCCTGGCTGAGAATATCCGCGCCGGCCGCCCAGAGGTGGGGCAGGAAATCGTAGATCAGCCAGCTTCCGGAATTCGCGACGAAATAGAATCCGTAGGTATCGGATCCGAGTGCGCGAACCTTTTTCGCGTCTTCCGCAATTTCCGTCAGAGAAGCTGGCGGCTTGTTAGGATCAAGGCCTGCTTTTTCGAAAAGGTCGGTATTCCAGGCGATGATCGACGCGTCAGGCAAGGCGGGGACGCCGTAGATCTTGTCATCATAGGTGGCTAAACGAACATGAGACGGGCTGAGCGCGTTTGCATAAGGCAGCCCCTTCACGAAGTCAGTAATGTCTTCGAGGCTCTCGTTGGCGGCAAATGTCGGCAGGTAGATCAGATCCAGAACCGCGCCTTCCGGCGGTGATCCGCCGGCGATGGCGGCGCCGAGCTTTGGCACCATCTGTTCCGCCGTGATCTGGGTGACGATGATCTTGTCATCGTGCTTGGCGTTGTACTGCTCGGCAAGCGACTGCAAGACAGCGCCGGACGAGGTGCGAACCCAGAGATTGACTTCCTCGGCGGCAGCAAAAGAGGTTGTCGCAGCAAACGTAATTGCTGCGAGCGCAAGGCTAGCTTTATGCATCACGGTTCCCTTTTTCTATTGTTCGTCGCACTTTCCCGATGGACGTGAACAAACGGTAGGGCGGATTTTTTTGCCTGTCGACAATTTTGAATTCGATTTTTGCAAAAACGTTTTTGCACGTCTGAAAACGCTTGAGAAATCGTTTTTGCAAGATCATTCTTGCGGAATGTTAAAGCCTATTTCTCATCGAAAACGAACACTGCGCGATGTCGCGAAGGCGGCTGGTGTCAGCTTGTCCACGGCCTCAAACGCACCGAACGGTGTTGGCCGTGTCAACGCTGAAACAAGCGAACGCATCAACAGGATTGCTCAGGAAATCGGCTTCAGGCCCAATGCGCTGGCGCGAAGCCTGCAGAGCAAGCGCAGTTCCACGATCGGCATGCTGACCAATGATACATACGGGCGGCTCACACTTCCCATGGGGGCAGGGGTCTCGGAAGTTCTGGTCGATCAGGGTGTTTCCGTTTTCCTCTGCGCCACCAACAACGATCCGCGTCTTGCACAGCTTCATCTTCAGGCGCTTCTCGACAAGCAGGTCGATGGCATTATCTTCACCGCAACGCGACTGGATCTTGAGCAGCCTCGGGAGCTTCTGGCGCTACCTATTCCAGTGATATACGCCTTCGCAGAAGGTCCTCCGGGGAGCGTCAGTTTCGTGCCTGACGATGAACATGGCGCACGCCTGGCGATGGAGCGCTTGAGGAAGTCCGGCTGCTCGCGCATCCTTCATATCACAGGTCCGAAAGACTATCTGGCTGCCAGACTGCGCGCAGCCGCCTATTGCAATTTTGCCGAAGCCTGTCGCGAACCGATGTTCGGGGACTGGTCCGAGGAGTGGGGACATGAGGCAATAGCCCGGCTGGTTTCAGACGGAGACCAATTGCCCGACGGTATCTTCTGCGGCAACGACGAGATCGCCAGAGGCGTCATCGATGCTCTGCGTGATCGTGGTATTCTTGTGCCGAGGGACATATCCGTCGTCGGCTTCGATAATTGGGAGGTCATTTCGCGGCAAACCCGGCCGCCCTTGACCACTGTCGACATGGAACTCATGGAACTTGGCCGGCAGGCGGGCTTGGCCATGCTGAGCATTACCAGAGGTGAGGCTATTGAACCTGGAACCCGCCGCTTGCCCTGCCGATTAGTCGAACGGCTCTCAACGGCGAACAAGGCGAATGAATACTAGCGGGCTTCGCCGAAGCCCAAGAAACGGCAAAAAGCCGTCACTGATATAATTGGCGCGAACTGCTCGGGGCGCTCGTGTCAGGCCACAAGCCTTGTTACGTTTTACATGATCTGAACAGGAGAGCTCTGTCGAAGCCGACTTAACTCTATCGCTAGGGGCAATGTCGCGAAACAAGTCCAACTACCGAAGTCGGTTCTGCGCCTGGACATAGCTCAGGCTACGTGACGGTGAGCGCAGGGCTGGGTCGAATGGATTGATCCGGCGACCGAGTTCGCGAGCCTCGGCCGAGAGAATATCCACCATCGCCTGCAATCTCTCGCCTTCGGCGCGTTCGGCAAGCGTACCGACGCTCAAGGCCGCGACCACCGTACCGTTTGCGTCGCAGACGGGAACGGCGACGCCCGCCATGCCCGGAATGAGACCCGCATTAAAGCTGACGAAACCCTGTTCGCGGGCATTGGCGAGAAGAAGTCGGAAGCTTGCCTCGTCGAGATGGCTGCGATCGAGCAGACGCGGCATATTGAACCGGATAACGGCTTCTCTTTCCGCTTCCGGCAGGTTGGCGAGAATGGCGGTGCTGCCTTGGCCGATGCCGAGCGGCACCTTGCCGCCGATGTCGCCGGTGAAGGAGCGGATCGGGAAGGGACCTTCGACACGGTCCAGGCAGACCGCATCATAACCGCTTCGCACGAGCAGGAAGATCGTGTCCGTCAGGGTTGACGACAGGCGAAGCAGTGCCGGTCTGGCCAGTTCGCGCAATCCGTCGGAGCGTCCGGCGCGGGCCGCCAGCACGAAAAATTCGAGACTGAGGCGGTAGCGTTTGCCGCCGGACACCTGTTCGACGAACCCTTCGGCGACCAGATCCTGCATGGCGCGATGGGCTGTCGGCTGGTTGCAACCCACTTCCTTTGCCACATCTATCAGCCGCACCCCGGCGGCATCTGCCGCGCCAAGCGCCTTGAGGATGATCAGCGTGCGCCTTGCGCTTGAGATCTGGCGAGTGTCTTCATCCATTAAATGTAATCCGGATTGGGCTGATCTTCTATAAATTTCATATAATGGAATATTTCAATGATAATTTTCCTAATTGGAATTTTTCATTGACCATAGGCAGTTTTCTACTGTCTCCTTCGCCTGGGAACGAAATTAGAGAAAGCGCGAAAACTGGCGCAACTGGAGTGGACATGAGCTTTCTGACGCTCAATTCGCTGTCGAAAATCTATGGCAATTTCACCGCTGTCGATGCGGTCAATCTGGAAGTCAGCAAGGGCGAATTCGTATCGCTTCTGGGGCCTTCCGGCTGCGGCAAGACCACGACGCTGCAGATGATTGCGGGGCTGGCCGAACCATCGGCCGGCTCGGTCATGCTCGACGGGCGCGAGATCACCCGCGAGAAACCGAACCGCCGCGGGCTCGGCATCGTATTCCAGACCTATGCGCTCTTTCCGCATATGACGGTGGCGCAGAATGTCAGCTTCGGGCTGGAAATGCGCAAAGTCGGCAGAGCCGCGCGCGATCGGCGGGTGGCCGAAGCGCTGGCGCTGGTCAAACTCGACCAATTTGCCGATCGTTATCCGCGCCAGCTTTCCGGCGGCCAGCGGCAGCGCGTCGCAATCGCTCGTGCCCTCGTCATCGAACCGCCGGTGCTGCTGCTCGACGAGCCGTTGTCCAATCTGGATGCCAAACTGCGCGAGGAAATGCAGTTCGAGCTTCGGCGCATCCAGCAGACGGTCGGCACGACGACGATCATGGTGACCCATGACCAGGGAGAGGCGCTGTCGATCAGCGACCGTGTGGTTGTCATGGAACACGGAAAGATGACGCAGGCGGATGTGCCGGCGGCAGTTTATGATCATCCGGCGACGGAGTTCATCTCCTCCTTCATTGGCAAGATGAACAATATTCCCGGTATAGCACTCAGGCTTGGCATCCAGTCTTCCGGCGTCATCCTGCCGGCGACGGACTGTCCCGCCACAGAGGGCGAGCCGGCCATCCTGTCGCTTCGCCCCGAGCGGATTACCATCGTACCCGCGGGCCAGGGGCATCTGCACGGAGTGGTCAGTGCAAGGTTCTTTTTCGGCAGCCACTGGCTGTTCAACGTCGATACGGCGGTCGGCCAGATCATCGTTTCCTGGCCGAATACGGATGGCTCATTGCCTGCATCCCAGGGGCAGCCCGTTGGGCTCTCTTGGTCGCCGGAAAGCGCGCGTGTCTCGGCCCGGACGCGGGAGACTTCGAGGATTGACGCATGACGGCGCAGACATCCTCGACGCCGTGGTTCCTGTCTTTCCCCGGCCTGATCTTCTTCCTCGGCATGGTGGTTCTGCCGCTGACGCTGACCGCGGTCCTTTCCTTTCATGCCTATGATTTCAATATAGGTGTGCTCGACAGCTACACGCTGTCGAACTACACGACGGTTCTCTCCGATCCCTATTTCCTCTCGATCTTCTTGCGGACGCTGAGGATCGCCCTGATTACGACGGTTCTGTGCATCGTGATCGGTGTGCCGGAAGCCTATATCCTGTCTCGGATGTGGAACCCGTGGCGGTCGATCTTCCTGCTCGTCATCATAGGTCCGCTGCTGGTTTCGGTCGTTGTGCGCTCCTTCGGCTGGAGCATGCTGCTCGGTTCGACGGGGTTGATCTCCAAAGCCAGCATCATGCTCGGTCTTGGCCCGGTTCGCATTCTCTACAGCGAGGCAGCGATCGTGATCGCGCTGGTGCATGTGATGCTGCCGTTCATGATCATCCCGGTCTGGACGGCGATCCAGAAGCTCGATCCTGGGCTTGAACCGGCCGCATGGTCGCTTGGCGCTTCGCGCTTTACTGCAGTGCGACGGATCATCCTGCCGCAGATTTCGCTTGGCGTTCTTTCCGGCAGCCTGATCGTTTTCGGCCTTTCGGCAAGCTCTTTCGCCATTCCTGGCCTGCTCGGCGGGCGGCGGCTGAAAATGGCGGCGACCGTCGTCTATGACGAATACATGCACGAGCTGAACTGGCCGCTCGGCGCTGCCATCGCTTTCATCGTTCTTGTCGCCAACCTTCTGATCATGCTGGCCTACAACCGGATGATCGAAGCCAAGGCGCGCAAGGTTCTGGGCTGAGGGGGCGGAATATGGATCGCAACGGACCAAGCGCCCTCATCTTTCACACGCTCGTCGTATGCTTCATGCTGGCGCCTCTGGTGATCATCTGTCTGGTCGCTTTCACGCCCGACAGCACGCTCACCATCCCGACGACCGAGTTTTCGCTGCGGTGGTTCAAGGCCGTGTTTGTCCATCCGGACTTCATGGCATCTTTCTACAATAGCCTGTGGCTGGCAACGCTCGCGGCAACGATCGCCGTGCTGATCTCGCTTCCGGCCGGCATCGCGATCTCCCGCTACGAGTTTCCGGGACGCGGTTTTCTCAATGGCCTGTTCCTGTCGCCGCTGATCATTCCGCATTTGGTTCTCGGAGTCGCTCTTTTGAGGCTATTCACGCTGATCGGCGCAACGGGCAGCTTTGGGTGGCTGGTGGCAAGCCATGTCGTTATCGTCACGCCCTATGTGCTGCGGCTGGTGATGGCGGCGCTCACAGGCATCGACCGCAATGCTGAACAGGCGGCGCTGACGCTCGGTGCCGGGCCGCTCACGGTGTTCCGGCGGATTACCGTGCCGATGATCCTGCCCGGCATTACCGGCGGTTGGCTGCTCGCCTTCATCAACAGTTTCGACGAATTGACCATGTCGATCTTCGTCACCTCACCCCAGACCGTCACGTTGCCGGTCAGGATGTACATGTACGCGACGGAATCCATCGATCCGATGATGGCAGCCGTTTCCGCGCTGATGATCGCCCTGACCGGTATCGCCATGCTCGTGCTCGACCGGGCGTTCGGACTGGACCGTATTCTTGTCGGGCAGAAGTGAACGAAAATGCCGCTCCTGCATCGCGTTGCGCGACAGAATGAAGTTCCGATCAGCTTTTCGCTGAACGGCAAACCTTGCGAGGGACGGCGCGGTGACACGCTGCTCAGCGCCATCCTCACCATCGATGAACGGCTCAGGCCCAGCGATTTCAGCCATGAGCCGCGGGCAGGTTTCTGCCAGATGTCGGCTTGCCAGGATTGCTGGGTCACACTCACAAGCGGTGGGCGGGTGCGTGCCTGTTCCACCCCGCTCGTGGAAGGCATGCAGGTGATCACCCAAGCGATCACCGGGGCGGGAGAGGCCGCATGAGTGACGCTGTAAAAGATCGTGCCCAACCTCTCATCGTCGGAGCCGGCCCAGCCGGTATTCGTGCCGCGGCCACGCTTGTCGCGGTGGGGATTCGGCCGATCGTCGTCGACGAAGCGCCGGCCTGTGGTGGACAGATCTATCGCCAGCCTTTCGTGCCGGATGGTCGCGATGCTAAAGCGCGGTATGGCTCGGAAGCGCCCAAAGCCGAGCGGCTGCATGGAGAATTCGCCGGGCTGCAGGGCAAGATCGATTATCTGCCCAACACGCTGGTCTGGAACCTGTCGGACGGCATTGCCGATGTGGCGACGAATGGCGGGCATCGCCGGCTCGCCCATGATGGGCTGATCCTTGCGACCGGAGCGATGGACCGCATTCTGCCGGTTCCCGGCTGGACCTTGCCCGGCGTATTTTCGCTTGGTGGCTCGCAGATCGCCTTGAAGGCGCAGGGTTGCGTCATCGGTTCGCGCGTCGTCTTTGCCGGCACTGGACCGCTGCTTTATCTCGTCGCTTGGCAATATATGAAAGCCGGGGTGAAGGTGGCGGCGGTGCTGGACGCCGCACCGCTCACCGCGCAAATGGCAATGATGAAGGCCCTGCCGAGCTTCCCCGCCATCGTCCTGCGCGGCACGCGCTTCGTTGTCGAAATGATGATGAAGGGTGTCGCCTTCCACTACGGCATCAACAAACTTCGCTTCGAGGGGACGAGCCGCATCGAGGGCGTCTCCTTCGAGGTGCGCGGCAAACGCCGGCATCTGGCCTGCGATGGTGCGGGCTTTGGGCTCGGGCTGAAGCCGGAAACACAGCTTGCCGATCTCGCCGACTGCCGGTTCGCCTTCAACGAACGGGATCGCGTTTTCCTGCCACAAACGGATGCCGCTCGCCGCTCCAGTGTCGCCGGGGTCTATCTTGCCGGTGACGGATCCGGCATTGCCGGCGCCGATGCCGCGGAGATGTCCGGTGAGAGGGCAGCGCTATCGTTGATCGAAGACCGCGGCCTTGCCGTCGATCCGCGTCGGGCAGGCGTGCTTGAAAAAGAACTGCGCAGGATCTTTGCTTTCCGCACCATTCTCGAACAATCCTTTCCTTTCCCGTCGCACTGGATCGCCGACCTTCCGGGCGACACGATGGTCTGTCGTTGCGAGGAGATCGATGTTTCGGCCATTCGTGACGTCACCGATCATTTCGGCATTGTCGAGATGAACAGGCTGAAGGCGGTAAGCCGGGTCGGCATGGGACGTTGCCAGGGCCGTGTCTGCGGTTCGGCTGCTGCCGAACTGCTCGCCGCCTCGACCGACCGGCCTATTTCGGCCGTAGGTCGCCTGCGCGGACAGGCGCCGGTCAAGCCGCTGCCCATGTCCTACTCCGCGATCGCGCCCTCAATCACTGGGGAGGCTGCGGAATGAAGGTCGATGTCGCGATCATCGGTGGCGGTCTTGTCGGTTGTTCCGCAGCGCTGGCCTTGAGGCAGATGGGCCTTTCGGTTGCCTTGCTGGAACGCGGGTTCTGTGGCGCGCAGGCGAGCGGCGTCAACTACGGCGGCGTGCGCCGCCAGGGCCGCCCGGTCGAGCAATTGCCGCTGGCGCAGCGCGCCCATGCGATCTGGCCGAAGCTCAGGCAGTTGATCGGCATCGATGGCGAGTTTCGCCGCACCGGTCAGCTGAAACTTGCCCGCAACGAGGCGGAAATGGCCTCGCTCGAAGCCTATGCCAGAGGCGCTGCATCGAGCGACCTGAAGCTTGAACTGCTTGGCGCCAATGCCCTTGCCGAGCGCTTCCCGTGGATCGATCGCGATATCGCGGTCGGCGCTTCGTTTTCAGCCGATGATGGGCAGGCCAATCCGCGCCTCGTGTCTGCCGGCTTTGCCGCCGCCGCAAGGCGGGCGGGCGCCGAAATTTACGAACAGACGCCGGTGCTTGGCGTTTCGAAGGAAGCCGAAGGGTTTCTCGTCGAGGCGCAGGGTGTACCGGCTATCCGCGCTACGCATCTGGTCAATGCCGCCGGTGCCTGGGCGGGGCCGTTTGCCGACATTTTCGGGGAGGGCGTGCCGCTCGGCCGGATCTATCCGTCGATGATCGTCACCGAGCCGATGAAAGTGTTCATGACCGTCAATACCGGCGTAGAGGGCGGCGAGGTCTATGCTCGGCAGGTAGAGCGCGGCAATTGCGTTATCGGCGGCCAGCGGGGAGTTGCCCGCGCGGACAATGCCGATTTTTCCCGCCCGACGGATGTCGGCGTCACGACAGTGATGCAACGCGCAGCGCGGCTTTTCCCGTCGCTGAAACATGCCCATGCAATCCGGTTCTGGTCGGGAACGGAAGGGGCGATGCCGGACAAGAACCCGGTGATCGGTCAAAGCGGCACTACATCCGGGCTGATCCATGCCTTCGGTTTTTCCGGTGCTGGTTTCCAGATCGCGCCGGGTGTCGGCGAAGTCATCGCCGAGCTGATTACCACGGGTAAGACGACCACACCGATCGATGCCTTTTCGATCACTCGCTTCTTCGTCGACGCCGCCAAGGGCTCGGGCGCCGGCGCTCCACCGCAGAGCCCTCAATCAAGGGGAACGTGAATGATGAAATCCATCCATGCGGCACTCGCCGCCAGCATCGCATGCCTGACCGTTGCCGGTTCGGCCCATGCCGAAACCAAAACCCTTTATGTCGGGATGAACGGCGGCAATCTGGAACGCACGTTCACCCAGGCTGTCTTCCCGGCCTTCGAAAAGGCCAATGACGTGAAGATTGTCGTCGTGCCGGGCACATCCAGCGATATTCTCGCCAAGGCGACCGCTGCAAAGGATGCGCCGCAGATGAACCTGATGTTCCTCGACGATGGCATCATGTATCGCGCCATCGGCCTCGGCCTTTGCGAAAAACTCAAGGAAAGCCCGGAGCTTGCCGAAGTTGATAAGGCAGCCCGGATGAAGGACGACATGGCCGTCGGTGTCAACATGGGCATGACCGGGATCGCCTATAACACCAAGCTGTTTGCCGATAACGGCTGGGCCGCCCCGACCTCTTGGATGGATTTTGCCGATCCGAAATTTGCCGACAAGGTGGTCTTCCAGTCGGCATCCGCCTCGTCCTTCGGCCTGCACGCCTTCCTGATGTTCAACCGCATCCAGGGCGGTGACGAAACCAATGTCGAACCGGGCTTCACGAAGTTCGGCGAGACGATCGGCAAGAACGTGCTCGAATATATTCCGAGCTCGGCGAAGATTTCCGAAATGACCCAAGCAGGCGAAGCGGCCATCTTCCCGCTGACCCCGACGGCGGTCAGCACACTCAAGGCCCAGAGTATTCCGGTCGAATACGCTCAGCCGAAGGAAGGCTCCGTGGTGCTGATGTACACGGCCTGCACGATCGCCAGGAACAACGAGCCGGAACTGACGCAGAAGCTTGCAGCCTATCTGCTGTCGGCCGATGCGCAGTCCGCGGCGCTCGATGCGGGCGATGTCTACCCGTCCAACCCGAAAGCTGTTGCCTCGACGCCGGAAGGCAAGGTGAAGCTTGATGCATTCCAGACCTACATGAAGACTGCCGTCGTTCTTGATTGGGATGCGATCAATGCCAAGCGCGCCGAATGGAACAGCCGCTGGAACAAGATGATCGAACAATGAGCCGTTCGTCCTGACCTTCATGTCGCCGGAAAGCTTTGCGGGAGCTTTGCATCCCGATCGCGCTTTCCGGCGTCTTTTTTGAATGCGCTTGTGGAGTGCCGCGTGAGCCTCGTCATCATCAGAAAAAACGCCCCGACGGCTCCCTGGCAGCAGGCATTCGCCAGTCAAGCACCCGATCTTGTCGTCCATGCCTGGCCCGAAACGGGGCCGCTGGAAGAGGTTGACTATGTGCTCTGTTGGGCACCGGGCGCCGGAGAGATTGCGCGTTACCCCAATCTCAAGGCGGTGTTCTCGCTGGGGGCGGGCGTCGATCATCTCCTGAGCGACGACACGATCCCGCTACATTTGCCGATCGTACGCATGGTCGACAAATCGATCACGGATGGCATGGTGCAATACGTCGTCATGGCGGTGCTCAACCATCATCGCCGTATGGAAGAGATGCGTGCGAACCAGGCTGCAAAGATTTGGCAGAAACTCGATCTCTCAAATCCGCAGATCGGCATCATGGGCATGGGCGGCCTCGGCAAGGCTAGCGCCCGGGCGCTAGCGGCGATGGGATACAGGGTTCGCGGCTGGAACCGAAGCGGGCGGCCGGTTGAAGGTTTAGACGTTTTTGGCGGAGCGGGTGGTCTTAAGTCCTTCCTGGCTGAGACCGATATCTTGATCAGTCTTCTTCCGCATACCGAACAAACGATCGGCATCCTCAATCGGGAAACATTCACAGCGTTGAGGCAAGGTGCCTACGTCATAAATGCCGGGCGTGGAGAACAGTTGGTCGAGGAGGACCTGCTGAGAGCGTTGCGCAGCGGCCAGATCTGTGGCGCCATGCTCGACGTATTCTGCAAGGAGCCATTGGCGTCAGACCACCCTTTTTGGGGCGAAGAGAGGGTTACTGTGACGCCGCACATTGCCAGTTGGGTCGATCCCGCCGCCGGTACGGCGCATGTTCTGCGCGCGATCGAAGCTATCAAGCATTGCGAGATTCCGGAAGGTCAAGTTGATCGAACCGCCGGTTACTAGCTCCTCTCAACGAATACGGACAGGGCTCTCATAAGAGCAGAACGGAACCCACACGGCCCGTATCGAGAGATCATTTTACAGAGACCGAACTTCTATGTCGAAGTATCGAAAGTGATGCCTGCTGATTGATACTTGTTACCATCAGCAGCTCATTAGAGAGTAAGGCACGCACTCCATCTGTTCATGAATATTTTGCTGTCAATGCTTGAATAATCGACGAAGTATAGATGCTTAGCGCTTTTCCAAAATAACCTTTTTCGACACCTGGGAATTAAAGTGTAGATTATTTTTTTATTTCCTTTATTAGTGTCTTGGGGGAGAAGGAATATGCGTGTTTCAGTATTTCTTGTGAGTGACAGCACGATCGTTGCTTGTGCCATGGCGCAAGCCATAAGAACTGAGTTTGCGCAGGTCTCACACTCTCCTTCCTTCTCAAGCGTGGCGGACCTGGTAATCGACTGGGACGACACTGTCGTCATCATCGACGCGGTCAATCCGAAAGAACTGGTTGCGCAACTCAATCGTGACAACGACGCCGTCGACACATCGCACATTATCGTCTTGATGCGGGCAAACCAAAGTGTCGACGAGTATCGATCAATCATCGGCAAAGTGGGCGCGTTGCTGCCTGATGGTGCCTCGCTGCAGGAAATAGCGCTTGCTGCGCGCATCGTTCGTCATGGGATCACGCTATTGCCGACGGTTGCCGTTGCGGGCTTGGGACACTCCGGCCTTAACGACGACATGAATGCCCGGGCCCTTGAGGGATGCTCTTTTACAGATCGCGAACATGCTGTGCTCGGACTGATTTCGAAGGGTGCGAGCAACAAGGTTATCGGCCGAAAACTGGATATCACAGAAAGCACCGTTCGCGTCCATGTTCGGGCCATCCTGAAAAAGCTCGGAATGCAGAATCGCACCCAAGCGGCGCTTTATGCCGTGGGTCACAAGGGCATTCAGGTTGGCTCGGATCTCTTCCGGCCGGCAACAACCGTAATGTCGGCTATTTGCGGCTTTGTTGCCGTCAATCTACGAACATTCATGCCCGAATTCACCCAAACGCTCCTACTCCAGGCATCGATTATCGCCTGAGCATGCGTTTCCCGCGCCGCTCGGCGCGATTGCGGGACAACTATCCCATCTGTCTTATCCCGTTTGAATTATGGTTGTTCGAATTCAAGACGTGAACAGAATCCTGCTCTTGCCGTCGGCTTCGGTTCCGCGCTTGCGGCGTCTCAAAGGTCTCCAGATAGCCCCATCCTTGGCGAGCCTGCCGCTTCAGCTCAATAGATGCTCTCTTTTGCCCCGCTGCGACTGCCAGTGGGGCTTTGCCGGGTTTCATTCAGAAATTGGCGTTTCGGGTAGGGGGCTGCGCGTTTTGTTTAGTCGTTAATCATTCGTTTACCTCAATTGACCAAGCGCTTCGGCCTTTTGGGATGTTTGTGATCGCAATCGCCTCAAGCACACTGCGGGGTGGGGACAAGCCCGGACAATCACGGGCTGTCGGAGCACTTCGAGCGCGATATCAGCGCTCTTCCTTTTGGGGGCGATCATGGATAACGAAAGCAAATCCGGCAAAATAATCGTGACTTCCGTTGCTGAGCTGACATCCCCGCTGGGGGTAACTGTCGGCGAGGCAGCCGGGGCCAAAGGCTTTCTTCTCGACGTGTCAGTCGGTGGCCTACAGGAAATCCTGATCGCCTTTTCCAATGGCCGTAACGAACCTCTTCGATCGACATTGTCCGTCGGTGGCCAGGTGCCGAAAGTCATCGAGTTTGAGCCGACCGGCTCTTGGACGACCTTCTCCAACAGGGTCCTTCATATCGATCTTGCAGAGGGCATGCATGTCCTGACCTTCTCGTCGCTCAACAATGCCGGTGCGGAAATTGCCAGCGTCAGCAACCTGGGCCCTGCCAGTGGCGGCAAGTCCGGCCGTTCGCTCCTGACATCGGCAGCCCTTGCCGGGTTGAACATTGCCGCCGTCGGCGCGGTTGCGCTGGCGCTGAGCCCCAGTGTCCAGCACGCGACGGAGGAAAAGCCGAGGGTTGGTGCTGCCCCTGACGATTCGCCGCCTGCGCCACGGGCCGAAGAGGTTGTAAGTCTTGCAGCGACACCTTTGTCTGCCACCGCCAATGCATCGAACGAAACCCAGGAAGAGGCGTCTGCAACACCGGATGGCAAGGCGAACCTGACGACCGGTACCGTACCGCAAGCTGCGCCGGCTGATTTGGCTTCCGCTGCAATACCGGAAACGAGCGGGCGCGATTTCCGCTTTATCGGCGCCGGTGATATCTCGTCTTCCGGCCGCGAGGGCGGTCCCGTTTCGTATGTTGCGCCGATCGAGATCGGAGGACAGGCGGTTAACCGCTCCGTAGCTGCGTTGGTCACGGTAGAGCCTTCGGTAGACAACCCGGCTCTGGTCGCAGACGAACCTTCGGAGAACGTGGTTGAGGAAGTGGTCGAGCCGTCGGTGGAGCCACCAGTCGAACCGGTGATTGAGCCGCCGGTCGTAACAGCCATGCCCTTACGCATTCAGGCTGAAGTCGCCACGCTCGGCAATTCCGGTGGCAACGTGACCACCAATCCGAATGTCGTTCATAAGGACACAGCGGGCGCGACCGATATTCCGAATGCGGACGCGGCCGATGGCGACGCCTATGTCGATTTCGCCGGCGTCGGGACCAATAACAATATCGGCAACGGCCAGTATATCCAATGGACATTCTCCGTTGGCCAGGCGGGTTTCTACGACATTGGTTTCGGTTATGCGTTTTCCTCGACCGTTACCACCCGTCCGATGCGTCTCGACGTGAATGGCCAGCTTTGGGATCGCGTCTTCGACTTCAATGGCACGACAAACAACGCCACCTATTCGGAGAGCGGGACCCGCGTTCTGCTGCAGGCCGGAGAAAACACGATCCGCCTGACGGCGAACGGCTTTTCGGGGCCGAATATCGACTATCTGGAAATCCGCAATGCCGATCCGAACATGATCGTGATCCAGGCGGAAAGCCTTGTGACCCAGGTCGGCAACAATTCCAACGGCGCGATAAATCGGCCGATCAATCTGTCAAACACGCCTGCGAGCGAAATCTTCCGATTTGGCGCCGAAGGCGAATCCTATCTCGACTGGGCGCAGAGTGCCGCTGCGCAGGTGTCGATGACATTCGACGTTCCCGTTTCCGGCACCTATTCGTTCATGGTCACCTATGCCAACGGCGGCACAACAAACCGGCCGTTGAAGCTTTATAGCGACGCGGTCGCAGGCGATCCGCTACACACGCTCAACTTCGCCTCCACACAGGCCAATGCGGTGAGGGCGCGCCCGACCGATCTTCCCACCAATGTCCAGACAGCGCCGGCCGGTGCCACCGGTATCGGTCAGGGCTGGGAAGGCTGGTCAGTCGAAACCGTCACGGTGCATCTTGAGGCCGGCTCCAACACACTGATCCTCAGCGGCGCCGGCGTCACGACCGGTCCCAATATCGACAAGTTCGTCATCAAGCTTTTGGAAGCCGATCCGACGCCGGTCGAAAATACCGCTCCGATTGCGCTCGACCTGACGGTTGAAGGCGTCGAGGACACGTCGATCACGATCGACGTTGCGGAACTGATTTCCGACGCCGAAGATGATACGCTCACCATCATCGCAACGGTGCCGGCAGAACAAGGCACCGTCTCGGTTCTTGGCACCGTCATCACCTTCACACCGGCTGCCGACTTTCATGGCTCGGCATCGATCAGCTACACGGTGACCGATCAGGACGGCCTGAGCGATACGTCCACCGTTACCGTCACGGTTGCTTCGGTGAATGATACACCGCTGCTGTTTGGCAGCGTCGCCCCGCAGAACGTGGTCGCAGGCAGTGCGCATGTCATCGAGCTTCCATTGACGACCGACGATGTGGATGGCGACGATGTCTCGCTCGTCATCGCCAATGCCGAAGAGCTGCCGGACGGCTTTTCGATCGTTGCGGGCAAGCTCGCGATTGCTGCAAGTGTCGATCCGGGCTCTTATTCGGTGGAGATTGTCGGTTCTGACGGTACGCTCAGTTCGACCCCGATCACGGTCAGCATCACCGTTGCTCCCGAGCCGGTCGACCCTGTCGATCCCACCAATGCGGCGCCGGAAATCTCCAGCGAACCGGGCTTCGTCATCAACGAGAACAGCCTTGCTGTCGGCCAGATCAGCGCCTCCGACGACGATGGAGACCTGCTGCAATATGCGCTCTCCGGTGCCGATGCGAACAGGTTCACCATCGATACCAATGGCAACCTGTCGCTGATCGCAGCGCCCGATTTCGAAAGCCCGAACGATGCGGATGGCGATGGTGTCTATTCCGCCACCGTGACCGTCGGCGACGGACAGACCACCGCCACACAGGCCATCACTGTCACGATCGCCGATATCAACGAAGCGCCGACCGGCATTTCGTTTACGGGCGCAAACACGTTCGTGGAAAACGTGTCGCAGGGCACTGTGCTGGGCACGGTCGGCGGATCCGACCCGGATGGCGACGTGCTGTCCTATGCGGTCAGCGACGCACGTTTCTTGATCAATGGCGGCCAGCTGATCGTCGCACCGGGCGCCAGCTTCGACTTTGTCGCAGAACCGTCTGTCCAGATCGTCGTCAGCGCCACCGATGGGGTGCTCACGACCACGCAAACCTTCACCTTCGGCGTGACCGACGCGCCGGATCAGCCGGTCGAACCGGCTGATCCGCAGTCACTCGTCTTCAACCACGCCGGCCTGACGCCCTACAGCGCGCAGGACAGCGGTCCCGGCGGCGTCATTGCCGATGGCGGCAATACGCTCACCCTTAACGGGAATTTCTGGAAACGCGCGTTGCTCGGAGAAAGCTACACGATCACCGACAACACCCAGCTGACCTTGAAGGTCACTATCGGGAGTTCGCTATCGGAAATCATCGCTATCGGTTTCGACAACGACGAACTGCCTTTCGAGGCGAGCGACAAGTCGATCTACCAGATCGCCGGCAACCACAACCAGCCTTCCTTCATCGACCTGCGCAACGGCTCGGCCGGAACACCCGGCCAGATTATTACGGTTACCATCGATCTTTCGGCCCATGCGGGCAAGACGATCAGTTCGCTGGTGTTCATCGCCGACGATGACCAGGCCAGCAACGGCCTCGGCTCGGTCAGCTTCTCCAACGTGCAGCTTGCCGAGATCGAACCGGAAAATACCGTTCCCGGCATTGTCGGCGGTGGTTTTGCCGACATGAGCATCAACGAGCGCGGTTTGCTCGAAGTCGACCTTCCCTTCGTCGATGCGGATGGCGATACGCTGACCTATACGCTGGACGTCAAGACTGCTCAGGGTACTTCTGCTCAGGGTTTTGCCGGCCTCGTCTTCGAAGATGGAGCTCTTTCGGGCCCGATCGCGGCATTGCCCGGAAGCTATACGGTTACCGTTGTCGCGACCGATGGCCGCGGCGGTTCGACCAGCAGCGATTTCGTCCTGACTGTTGCCGACATCAACGATGCACCGGTCGCCGACACGTCGATCCAGTTCGAGCCGATGGAAGCGATGACGGGAGACGAGGTATCAATCGACATCTCGTCCTTCAGCGATGCGTTTTCCGATGTCGACGGCGATCAGCTGACCTTCTCCGTCGAAGACCTTCCGCCCGGCCTCAGCCTCAATGCGCAGGGTGTCATTGTCGGTACACCGACGCAGCCGGGCGAGGGCTTCTTTACCGTTGTCGCGACCGATCCTTCCGGCCTGCGTGCGGAAATCCAGGTTCCGTTCCTGATCGGCGGTGAGGCCTCAGGCGAGACAAGCTTCGTCGTCGAAGCGGAAGCGTTTACCGGTCTGGGCTCGGCGACCGGCTTCTATCTCTCAGCTGCCCCCGCCGCTTCTGGCGGCCAGCTGATCCGTACCAATGCCAACCAGTCTGCCAATGTCACCACCGTTCTATCGCAGAATGGCGTGACCGAAGGCTGGTACACGGTCACCATCAGCGTCTTCGACGAAACCGATGGCAGCGCCACCTTCTCCCTGAAAATCGGCGAAACGGTTCTGGCAAGCAATCTGAGCTTCGACACCAATGGCACGTTCGACAATCCGTCGGCGGCGCGTGGCAATGCCGCGCAGGCCGGTAACCTGAAGACCATCACCTTCACCAGTCCGGTCTTCATCAATAATACAACCATCGCCCAGCTTTCCGGCCAGTCCGACAGCGGCGAGCATCTGCGCATCGATAAGCTCACTTTCACTCCGACCGCAGGACCGGCGCAACAGGCCCCGAGTGTGGTGACACTGACCGGCGGTACGATCAATGAGAATGTCGTCGCGGGCGTCATCGGCACTCTTTCCGCCACGGATCCGGATGGCAACAGTGCGGCAATCGTCTACACGACGACCGACGCGCGCTTTACCATTCAAGGTAATACGATCCGTCTTGCCGATGGCGTGAGCCTCGATCACGAGGCGCAGGAGACCGTGACCGTCTCGGTCAAGGCAACCGACACGCAGGGTCTTTCGACCACCACGAACCTGGCGATCAATGTCGGTGACGTCAACGAAGCCCCGAAGCTCGTGGTGGGAGCCGATATCGCCGATGTCGTGCTGGATGCCGGCGAGGGGACAACGATCAACCTTGCAACGGCACTCGGCGCTACCGATCCGGATGCGGGCGACAGCGTCAGCTATGTCGCAACCCTTGCCAACGGCTCTGCGCTGCCGACCGGTATCAGCGTTGCCGGTGGCGTGCTGACCGTCGCGACCAATGTGGCCGCCGGTACCTATGCCATTTCGGTTGCCGCCAGCGATGGTGAGCTTTCGAGTGCACCGGTGACCTTCTCAGTCACGGTAGGCGAACCGGTGATCCTGGTGCCGTTCTCGACCACGATCCAGGCGGAAGCCGGCTCGATCACGCTGCTGGACAATGGTTCGAACACGACGATCACGACCATCCGCGACCCAAGCAACCAGGAATCCCCCGGTACCGTGGGCCTCGTCAATGGCCTGCGTCCAGGCTTCTCCGGAACCGGCTATGTCGATTACGGCGACACGGCGGGCGATCGCCTGAACTACAGTGTCGATGTGCCGGCAGCCGGCACCTACACGTTCAGCATCCGTTATGCCAGCAATAGCGCCCGCCCGCTCAATCTCGTCGTCAATGGCGGCACGGCGCAATCTCTGCCCTTCGTCGCCACCGGCACCAATACGTCCGGCCCGGCGGAAGGCTTCAACAACTGGTCGTTCCAGACGGTTACGGTGGCGCTGCAGGCGGGGACCAATACGTTCTCGCTCGCCATCCCGCCGGGTGCCACGACCGGTCCTAACCTCGATTCCATCGAGATTACCGGCAATGTGCCCTCGACCGGCGATACATCGGCTGATGCGGACGAAATCCCGTTGTTCCTCTCCGGCCCGCAGGGACCCTTGAGCGGCGCCGGTGCCGACTCCATCAACTTCAACCTTGCCGGTATCGACGACGATATCGTCAAGGTGGAGATGAGCTTCGATGGTGGCGTGACGCGTGTTACGGTCAATCCTGATGCCGACGGCGATTATGCGGTCGACGGTTCGGCGCTTGCATCGGGCAATTACGCGGCGATCGCCTATGTCACCGATGCTGCGGGTAACGTAGCGCAGTCGCAGATGAATATCACGATCGCCGGTCCGGTTGTCGTCGCGCCGCTCACCATTCAGGCGGAAGACGAAACGAAGGTCACCGTCAACGATACCGGAACAGGCGACAGCGACACGTCTCTCACCCGCGAGGTCAATGCCACCCGTCTGGATGCAACGGGCAATTATCGTCCCGGCGCGAATGGCGGTGCCTATATCGATTTCGGCTCCAATCCGGGCGATGCGATCACTTTCAACGTAAACGCGACGGCAGCAGGCACCTACCTTGTCACATTCCGTTATGCCAACGGAGCCACGACGGATCGTCCGCTTGTCATGGCTGTCAATGGCGAGAGCGAAGGCTCCGTTTCCTTCGTTCCAGGGCCGGTCACCGGCACCGGCTCCGCCGCAACGGGCTGGAATTCCTGGATCGAGAAAAGCGTCGAGGTGACGCTGACGGCTGGGGCTAATACTATTCGCCTCGAAATTCCGGCCGGCGCGGTCGGTGGCCCCAATATCGACCAGGCAACTTTCGAATATCTGGATGGCGAAGGCCCGCAGAACCCGACCGAGCCGTTCTCTGTTACAATCGAAGGCGAGACATTCACGATCACGGATATCGAGGCGAACGCCTCGACGCCGGCCGACACCGTTTATCGCACGCCCACCAACAAGGAAGGTGGAGCGAATGCCGGCAATAGCGGGCCCGGACTGACCTATGACAGCAACGGCCTGCGTCCCGGCTATGAGGGCAGCGGTTATCTCGACATGGGCGGAGAGGTTGGCGACAAGGCCGGCTTCAACGTCACCGTCGATCAGGCGGGCACCTATCAGCTGACGATCCGCTATGCCAATGGTGGCACGACGGATCGCCCGATGGTGCTGTCGATCAACGGAGAGAACCAGACCATATCGATGAACTCGACCATCCCGACCGGCGGCACCGGTGACCAGGGCTGGGCGAACTGGGTGGAGGTTACCTACGACATCGAGCTTGACGCCGGCGTCAACGCCATTTCGATTGCCAACACGACAACCAACGGTCCGAATATCGACAATGTCACGATCAGCCGCGAGGGAGACGAGGGGCCAGGAGAAACCCGCGATCTCATCCGCTTCGAGCCGGTGGTGAAGATCAACTTTGAACCGGCACCAGGCCAGACGACGCAGGGCCTGCCGACAGGATATCAGACCCCGACGGGTTATCTTGCCGATACCGGTGCCGCATATGGCAACCGCGGAAACGGCTTCTCCTATGGCTGGGTAACCGAGGCAAGCGTTGCCGACGGAACCGCCAACGGCACGATCGCATCCGCCCAACCGGCAAATGCCCATTGGTACAAGGACACCGTTTCCGGCGCGTCCAGCCTGCAGAAGACCTACGCCCATTTCGAATATCCGGGTGCCGGAGCCGCCGGTGCACGCGCCTGGGAAATGGCACTCGAAAACGGCACCTATCAGGTGACGATGTCGGTCGGCGATACGGCAGGAGCCTTCGATTCCAACTACATCATCAACCTCGAAGGCGTGAATGTCTTGCCTGAGTGGACGCCGGCAAACCCGATCAACGGCAGCCAGAACGGCGGCGGTTTCCGCTCGACGCTGGTCACAGCTGTGGTGACGGTAACGGACGGCAGGCTGACGATGGACTCGATCGGCGGCGTCAACACCGAAATCCAGTATCTCGAAGTCGAGCGCATTCCCGACCTCACGCCGGGCGATGGCCGAAGCGCCGACAAGGATTTCTCCTACTTCGTCGCCCCTGTCGCTGCCTCGCTGGAAGACGGCCAGGTCTCGATCGCGATCGGTCCGGATGGCGAATTGCCGACCGGCATCGATCCAACCTCGACCTTCGTCGTCGGCATCAACCTGCAGGCGGAAGGCAATCGCGGGCCGAACATAACCCATACCGACAATATTACGCTGATCGAGACACTCACCGGCATCGAAGTGCCGGTTGCGATCCAGATCAGTGGTGGCGCCGATACGCTCAACATCCGCCCGCTTCAGGATCTGAAGGAGAATACCAGCTATACGCTGAAGGTTCAGGACGTGATGGACCTCGGATCGATCACCGATCCGAACGGCCCGCTCAGGCAGTTCCAGGACCTGACGACCACGTTCGTCACGGGCACGGCGCCGGAAGACGTGCCGCGCGAGGTCGCCTTCTCGACCGACGTCATTCTCAACGGCTTTGCCGATGGCTCCTTCGGTTATACGTCGATCGAGTTCGGCCCTGACGGCAAGCTTTATGTCGCCACCATCACCGGTGAAATCCATCGCTGGGACGTCAATCCTAACGGGACGATCGACAAGGCCTCGCAGGAAACGCTGTCGCTCAGCTATCTCGAAGCACCGGGAGGCGAACGCCGCGGCATTGTCGGCTTCGTCTTCGATCCTGAAGATCCCAATACGATCTGGATTTCCGACAACGCGCCGATCCCGCGTGAATCCAAGGCGTTCGACACGCCGGAATTCTCCGGCCGGGTCAGCAAGGTTACGCTCAGCGAGGTCTTCGAGAATTCGACGGCGGAAACTTATATCACCGGCCTGCCGCGCTCAGGTGGCGACCACCTGACCAACAGCCTGGAGTTCCGCCGTAACCCCGATTACACTGCGAGCAATGGCGAGCCGGAATATCTCCTCTATCTCAGCCAGGGATCCAACTCCGCGGCTGGCGCTGCCGACGGCGCGTGGGGGAACCGTCCAGAACGCCTGCTTAATGCGGCAATTCTCGAGATAGATCCGACGCGCGATGCGCCGGCCGGCGGGTTCAACGTACAGACCGAGCCCAGTGTCGCCGGAAACCCGAGCTATCAGTCGCCGGCTGCGAGCTTCAATGCGAACGGCACCCATTCGACATTCTACAATCCGTTCGCCCCGGATGCCGTGCTGAGCATCTATGCCACCGGCGTGCGCAATGCCTACGACCTTGTCTGGCATTCGAACGGCAATCTCTACGTGCCGACCAACGGCACCGCTTCGGGCGGCAAGACGCCGACCGATCCGACCCAGCCGGGCCTCGACACGACGATCGCCAACTCGCCGAAACAGTACGACTATTTCTTCACCATCGACGAGGGTGGCTATTACGGCCATCCCAACGTTCTGCGTGACCAGTATATCCTCAATGGTGGCAACCCGACGGGTGGCCGAGATCCGAACGAGGTTGTCGGCGGCAATGACGGCAACAGCAATACGGATGGATACCAGACCGGCGTCCAGCCCGATGCCGACTATGATATCGATGGCGTCTACAATCTTGGCTACAACCAGTCACCGAACGGCGCGATTGAATATACCGGTGGAGCCTTCGGTTCCAACCTCAAGGGTGCGGTCCTCTTCGCCCAGTTCTCGACCGGCGATAACGTCCGCTACATCCGTGTCGATGCCCAGGGCAATATCATCGACGACGACGTGCTGCGTCGTCCCGACGGTTCGGTCATCGACGATTATATCGATCCGCTCGACATCATCGAAAACCCCGTGACCGGCCAGCTCTACCTAATGACGCTGAACCGCAGCACGGGTGCGAGCCAGCTGATCCTGCTTACCCCGGCGCCCGGTGGCGTTACGCAGGATCTGACGGCCGACGAGGGCAACAATCTCGCCCTCGTCGCCGTCGACGTTACCGATCCTGAAGCCGCGATCTTCCGCATCGACGGCCTCGACGATGACATCACGGCGATCCGCATTTCCTTCGATGGCGGGCCGAAGCAGACGATCACCGTCAATGCACAGAAGCAGTTCACCGTCGATCTCGGAACAACATCGGGGCCGGTGACTGCCAGCCTCGAAGTCACGGACGACGCGCTCAACAGCAAGACCGTGAGCCTGAATTTCGTGCCGGGCGAAGAGCCTTCCGGTGAGGATTTCGTGCTTCTCACCACCATTCAGGCCGAAGACAGGACACCGAATGACGGCACCTCCGTCGCCGTGCCGAACGGGACCGCACCGCAGATCCAGATCCGCGATGCGTCCAATATCGAACCCGGCACTGTCGCCGGTACGGTGAACGGCCTGCGTCCGGGTGCTTACGGCACGGACGGGAATACCAACAGCAATGATGGAATTCCGGGCGGTTATGCCGACTTCGGGTCCACCAATGCCGATTTCATCAGCTTCAATTTCTCGGTTCCGTCGGATCAGGCCGGCAATGCCATCCTGCGCTTCCGTTATGCCAATGGCGGCACGACGGACCGGCCATTGCAGCTTGAAATCAACGGCACGATCATCAAGGTCCAGTCCTTTGCGCCGACGTCGGTGACCGATGGTTCCGACCCCTGGAACCACTGGCAGACGATCGAGATCCCGGTCGTTCTGACGGCGGGCGCTAATACGGTCACCCTCCGTTCCGTCTCTAACACCGGCCCGAATATCGACCAGCTGGAAGTGCTGGTGGCGAGCGAAGAAAATGCCGTTCCCGATGATGGCGAAATGGTCGTCGACGGCACGACCTATGTGAAATACGAGGCGGAAAAGGGTGATCTCGGCGGTGCGGCGATCATCACGGAAAACCGCAACCAGTCCGGCGGCGCCTTTGTCGATTATGTCGGGACAGCCGACCAGTCGGTCAGCTGGACGATCTCGACAGGCACCAGCGGCAGCTACGGCCTCGATATCCTCTATGCGCTTGGTGCGGGCAAGGCAGCACGCCCGATGACCATTCTCGTGAATGGCGTCGCGGTCCAGACGCTACCTTTTGCCGCCAACTCGAATGCCGGGGAAACCGTCTGGGGGCCCCAGTCGGTCACACTCGACCTATCTGCCGGTACAAACGTTATTACCCTGAAAGCGCCGGGCGGTGTCGGTCCGAACATCGACTACATCCGGGTCACCAAGGATGCGGTCGCCATCTTCGAACCGGATTACGCCGAGATCGACGGCTCCGGCCGCATCGAGCTTGAGGCCACCGATGGCTCGGCGCATACGGTCAATGGCAGCACGGTCGACTTCTACTTCACCGTCGATGCGGATGGCACCTACAAGCTGGATGTCGCGGCCAATGCCAACGCAGTCAATGGCCAGTCGCTGAAGTGGTTCCTCAATGGCGTCGAAGTGGATATCAGCGCCTTCCCGGGCGCAGGCACAGCAGGGGAGGAGTCCGTCTATCTGGCGCTCGAAGCCGGTGAGAACTACCAGCTGCGCATCGTCTCGAACGCACCGGGTGCCAACGGTCTCGACTATCTCGATATCCAGCCGGCGCCGGGCAATCCGAATGCCGATATCGCGGTGCAGAGCCTCGATGCCGCCTATTTCGACGACCGGCTGCATTTCTCCTATATCGAGGACCCGGATGCCGTGGAACCCGGCGCGCCGCGCGACTTCAAGGATACCGGTACGGTGCGGTTGAGCAATACCGGCACCGAGCCGCTGACCATCAGCGACTACCAGCTCACCGGCCCGTTCGTGTTGCAGAACCCGAATGCGCTCAACGGCGCCACGATCGCGCCCGGCTCCTTCCTTGATGTGACGGTTGTCTTCAATCGTGCGGCCTATACGCCGCCGACCACCAATGTCGATGCGACCTCGACCGTCTTTGAAGGCCAGTTGAAACTCATCACCAATGATCAGGACAGCCCTGTCGCAAACATAAAACTTGCCGGTTTCTGGCAGGCACGCGACGAGGGTGGCCAGGAACCCAATGTCAACGAGATCTGGAAGATCTTCGGCTTCGGTAATGTCATCGAGGGGTTGAGGCTGCAGGGCGGCGGCGAGAACTCGGTTCTCTCTACCGACGACGTCTTTGCCAAGACCGATGAGACGGAAGTGCTGTCGCCGTACTGGAAGCTCGCCGATGGCGTGACAACCGCGAAGATCACCCAGATCGCGGCATTCCACGGCCCCGGCGGCGCGACGATCGGCATCCACAATCCTGGCAACAAGGGGCAGGGCACGACCTTCTGGAACCACGAAGGCAACGACAACCAGCGGCTTCTGCCCAATGCCGGCAATGACAACACCATTGCCACCCGCAACTTCACCAACAACGATATACCTGACGGCTGGGCGGGCAACGAAATCTTCGGCATCTCCGTGGCCGGCCTTTCGACCGACCCGCGTCTCAACCCGACAGGTGGGGTCATCGTACCCGGCGCTCAGCAGGGGCATACCGTGAAGATGTTCCAGGCGCTCGACGCCAATGGCAACGTGATCCCGAATGTCTATCTCGGCATCATGGACTATACCGGCATCAACTACGATTATAACGACAACCTCTTCGTCATCGAGGGCGTCCAGCCGGTCGGTTTCGGTGCGGATATGGTCATTTCCAGTCTCGATGATGCCGCAGCAGACGACCGTCTGGTCTTCACCAATATCGACCAGCCGGTGAATGCCGCGCAGACTTTCCGCAACGAGGCGACGTTCACCATCACCAATGATGGCTTTACCGCGCTGACACTGACGAGCCTTGTCCTGTCGGATACTTCGGCCTTCGAATTTGTCGGCACGGTTCCGACGAGCGTTGCCGCCGGCGCCTCCGTTCAGGTCACCGTCCGCTTCAAGGGTACCCATGCCGGCAATACTGCCGGTGCGGATCTCTATAGTGCGACGCTGACGATCAACTCCAACGATTACGATGGTGCGCAGGTCATCCGGCTTGCCGGGCTGGCGCAGGAGTTTTCCGAAAACAACTCCGAGCCGACTGTCGCCCAGATTGTCGAGGCATTTGGTTACTCGACCGATATCGCGCAGGGCCAGCTTGCCAATGGCGGGAAGGTGGAAACGATCGGCGACGAAGTGCTGATGCCCTATCTGCAAAAGCTCGACCCGTCCAAGAGCGTCGAGGTCATCCAGATGGCGGCCTTCCTGCAGCAGGGCAATGTCGCTCGCCTCGGTTATCACCAGGTCGGATCGAGCGCCGTGACCAATCTCTTCGCCAATGACGACCAGCAGGGCCAGACGGTTCTCCCGGATCAACTGGTGACGGGAAACGGTGCCGGTGCATCCGTCGCCCGCGGCGTGATCAACCAGAACACGCCCTTCGGTCTGTTCATCTCGGTCGATGGCCGCCCGACCTACGCCTCGTGGACCGACCCGGAAGCCAACAAGATCGATCCGAATTTCGGCCAGCTCGTCGGCGAGGACCAGGGTCATCTGATCCGCTTCTTCGAGGCGCTCGATGCCGACGGCAACGTCATTCCCGGCACCTATATCGCCATCCAGGATTATCCGGGCGCTGGAAATTACGACTACAACGACCACATGTTCATCATCAAGAACGTCAAGCCGCATGTCCTGACGGCTTCCAATGACGCCAATGGTGACGGCATCAACGATGCGCTGCGGCTTGATGCGGACAATGACGGCACGGTCAACTTCTTTGACACGACCACGCCGCCGCCGACCGGACCGCAGACACCTTATGGCGGCACGGCTCCGAGCTTCACCAATGGCGTGCTGACAGTCGACGCGACGAACTTCGACAATGGCGGCCAGGGTATTTCCTGGAACGACAATACAGGCCTCGACAACCCGACAAGCAACCCGACCTTCCGGCCGGGCCGTGATGTCGAATTGGTCGGCTCGGGCCTCGATATCGGCCATGTGAAGCCGGGCGAGTGGGTGGAGTACACGATAAATGTGCCGACGGCCGGAACCTACACCTTCTCGGCCAATGCCAAGACACCGGTGACCGGGGCCACCATTTCCGTCTCGCTGAACGGCCAGACGCAGCTTGGAACAGTCACGCTGGCAGACGGTCATGCAGGCGGATCGAACTTCGGCAATGCGGCTTTCGCCGACAGTGCGCCGATCTCGATCAACCTCGGCGCGGGCGTGCAGACGCTCAGGCTTACCTTTAATGGTCCGCTTGCATCGAACGGCTATGTGTTGGATCTGGCTTCGTTCAAGCTGACGGCACCGGTCAACCAGCAGACGCCATATCCAGGAGCCGCCCCGACCTTCACCAACGGGGTGCTGACCGTCGACGCCACAAACTTCGACAATGGCGGCCAGGGGATTTCCTGGAATGACAATGCTGGCCTCGACAATCCGACGAGCAACCCAACCTTCCGGCCGGGGCGCGGTGTCGAGCTGGTCGGTGCGGGTCTCGACATTGGCCATGTTAAGCCGGGCGAGTGGGTGGAGTACACGATCAATGTGCCGACAGCCGGGACCTACACCTTCTCGGCCAACGCCAAGACGCCGGTTGCCGGTGCCACGATCGGCGTCTCCCTCAATGGCCAGGCCCAGCTCGGCACGGTCACCCTTGCCGATGGCCACGCGGGCGGTTCGAATTTCGACAGCGCCGCCTTTGCCCAGAGTGCGCCGATATCGATCAATCTCGGTGCAGGTGTGCAGACGCTGCGGTTGACTTTCAACGGTCCGCTCGCTTCCAACGGCTACGTGCTGGATCTGGCATCCTTCACGCTGACGGCGCCGGCCAGCCAGCAGCCCTTCGGTGGTGTGGCTCCGGCACTCGGCGATGCGGGTCTCGTCATCGACGGTGTCGAGTATGACAATGGCGGTCAAGGCGTCGCTTACAATGATGCCGCCGGCCTTCAGGGCGGCACCAATGGTGGCCGCGCTGGTTCGTCGGTCGAGATAACCGGAAGCGGCGATGTGGGCTGGATCGCCAATGGCGAGTGGCTGGAATACACGATCAACGTGACCGAGGCCGGCACCTATGACTTCAACCTGTCGATGTCGATGGGTGAGACCGGTGGTCCGAACCGTAGCGTGACGGCCACCTTCACCAACGGCTCGGCGGTCGACACGGTGACGGTCGCGACGCCGAGGACCGGAACATGGTCGAACTTCCAGGACACCGAAACGGTGAGCGTCACGCTCGATGCCGGTACGACGGTCGTGCGCCTGACCTTCAACGGCGGCTCGCAGGACTTCTCGTCCTTCTCGCTGGAACCGGCAGGTGCATCCGCGATGACATTGATGAGCCTCGGTCTGGATGGCGAGACCTCCGCCATCGACGACACGCCGCCCGCCCCGGAGATCGCGGATCTCGGCACGACGCCGCTCGACGAGCAGGAACAGAACCACCTGCAGGGCTACGACATCGTCATCTGACGGGATCGGGCGACGGCGCCTGTCAAAGGGCGCCGCCGCCAATCAAGGGGGAATGGCCGGCATCAAAGACCGGCCGGATACTGGGGCGAGTTCATGTTGAAACGTAATCGCAATCTCTCGGTCGCCGACGCCATCCGGACCTGCCGGTCGGCATTCTGGGGCATCTTCGTCATCAGCGCCGTGCTCAATATCCTGATGTTGACCGGGCCGATCTTCATGCTTCAGGTCTATGACCGGGTACTTTCGAGCAGCAGCGTACCGACACTGGTCGTCTTGTCGGTGATCACGCTGTCGCTCTATCTGTTCAGCGGCATGCTCGACATCCTGCGCTCCAAGGCGCTTCTGCGGATCAGCATGCGGGTCTATACACGGCTCTGCAATCCGTCGCTGCGTGCCAACATCCGTCTTCCCGTGCTGCTTGGTTCGAAGGGCTCGGGCGTTCATCCCGGCCGTGACCTCGATACGATCCGCCGCTTCCTCGGCTCGCAAGGCCCGGCCTCAATCTTCGACCTTCCCTTCATGCCGCTCTATTTTGCGCTGGTCTTCATCATGCACAGCGCGCTCGGTTATCTGGCCCTTGCCGGCGGCGCGCTGATCTTCGTGCTGGTCATCTGCAACGAGTTCGCCTCGCGCAGCCCGACCAAAGAAGTGGGCATGCGTACCGCCGCGCAATCGAAGATTATGGACAGCGCGAGGCGCAATTCCGAAGTGGTCAACGCGATGGGCATGCTGGGGCGGCTGTCGGACCGGTTTTCGGAAATGGTCGAACCCTATTATTTCTCGCAGCAGATGGCGACCGACCGCAGCAATTTCTACTCATCGGTCATCAAGCTCCTGCGTATGATCCTGCAATCGGCCATGCTGGCGCTCGGCGCCTATCTGGCGATCAAGCAGGAAATCTCCGGCGGGGTGATGATCGCCTCGTCGATCATCATGGCCCGCGCCATCGCGCCGATCGAACAGGCCGTCGGTCAATGGCCGTCCTTCATCGCCTGCCGGCAGGCCGCCGGTCGCCTCAACCAGGTCCTGCTTCAATGCGATGTCGACAAGGGGCTGGAAGGTCTGCCGCTGCCGAAGCAGGACCTGACTGTTCAGGATGCTGCAACGAGTGCGCCGGGCGAACCTCTTGTGCTCCTGCAAGGTGTCGAATTCTCTCTGCAGGCGGGGGACGGGCTCGGCATCATCGGCGGCTCCGGCTCCGGCAAGACGAGCTTTGCCCGCGCCTTGGTCGGGGTTTGGCCGGTGCTCAAGGGTGCCATCCGCCTCGACGGTTCGACGATCGACCAGTGGAGCGATCAGGATCGCGGCCGCTTCATCGGTTACCTGCCGCAGGATGTTGAACTGTTCGAGGGAACGGTGGCGGAAAACATTGCCCGCTTTGACAAGGATGCCGATGTCGTGGCAATCGTCGCCGCCGCCAAGATGGCCGGGATCCACAATCTGATCGCTGGCTTGCCGGAAGGCTACAACACGATGATCGGCGAGGCCGGCGCGCGTCTTTCCGCCGGCCAGCGGCAGCGTGTCGGTCTTGCCCGCGCGCTTTTCGGCAACCCGTTCCTCGTCGTTCTGGACGAACCCAATTCCAATCTCGATGTCGAGGGCGAGCAGGCGCTTTCCCGCGCAATGATGGATATTCGCGAACGCGGTGGCATCGTCGTCGTGGTCGCCCATCGGGCAAGCGCGCTGGCCGCCGTCAACAAGGTCCTGATCATCCAGAATGGTCAACAGGTGGCTTTCGGCGACAAGGACCAGGTACTCTCCAATGTCTCGATGCTCAGCGGCTCGCAGCAGCCCGGAAAGGTGGTCGCCAATGCGCTATGACACACTCGACAGAACCATCACCAGCGCCATCCGCAAGCAGCTGTTCCTGGCGATCGGTGTCGGAGGGCTGTTCCTCGGAGGCGTGTGCACCGCTGCAGCCTATGCCGAAATCAGCGGCGCCGTGATGGCCGCCGGCAAGATCATCGTTCTTGGCCGCGCCAAGCAGGTCGAACACGCCGATGGAGGTATCATCTCGGAAATTGTCGTCAACGAGGGAGATCGCGTCGAGGCCGGCGCGTTGCTTTTCCGCCTCGATGGGACGACTGCTCGCGCCAATCTCGGCATCATCGAAGGCCAGCTTGCGCAGCTCATGGTGCAGGAAGCGCGTCTTCTTGCAGAACAGGCGGGGCGCACAGGCATTGATCTTCCAGCCGAACTCTCCTTCGTGCCGACCGACCGGCGTACCTTGCTGGCCGAGGCGCAGATCATGCTCAAGCTTGCCCGCCAGATGACGAGGAGCAGCCAGAAGGCTCAGCTGGAGAAACAAGTAGGACAATTCGCGGAACAGATCTCGGCGCTCGAGGCGCAGCGCAAAGCGGTGGACGCCAATATGGCGCTGGTCGATGATCAATTGCGTCGCTACGACAGCCTGAATGCTCGCGGCCTGATCACTCAATCGCAGCTGATCGCGATGCAACGCGAGAAGGCTTCACTCACCGGCAGCCAGTCCGCATTGACGGCTGAAATCATCGAGACGCAACAGGCCAAGACCCAGGCGGAACTGAAGCTCATCCAGGTGGACGAAGCTTTCTATGAGAGCGTGCTGACCGAACTCGACCAGAAACGTCCTGAGATCGCCAAGCTGAATGAGGAACGCGTGGCCGCCCTCGACAAGCTGCGCAAACTCGAAATCCGCGCGCCGATTGCGGGATCCCTGCATCAGCTCAACGTCCATACGATCGGCAGCGTTGCAGCACCGGGCGAGACGCTGGTCAACATCATCCCCGAAGACGACGAACTGATCGTCGAGGCGATGATTTCGCCAGCCGATGTCGATCAGGTTTTCGGCGGTCAGGATGCCCGCGTTCGCCTGAGCGGGCTTAACCAGCGGGTGACGCCGGAGCTCGGCGCGCTGGTTATCGACATCTCGCCGGATCTGACCACCGACGAAAAGACTGGTGCGAGCTATTACCTGACAAGGCTGCGCATCCCCGAAGCCGAGATCGCCAAGGTGGGGGACACGATGCTGAAGCCCGGCATGCCCGCGGAAGTCTTCATGCAGACCGAAAACCGCACGATCCTGTCCTACATGATCAAGCCGCTTTCCGATCAGCTGCGTCACGCAATGCGCGAAAGCTAATCGCGACTGGAACCGTTTCTATCGAGAATGCCTCACGGAGTATTGAGGGAGTAACATGGACAACAGACTTTCGGACGTACACTCAATCGCCGGCGAATTGCTGCGCCGCGGAGACATCGGGCAGGACAATACGGCGCAGGAAAGCTCGCGTATCGTGCGTGTCGAGCGCCAGACCGTTGCCCGCAGCCCGGCGGTGATACCCGCAGCCGCACCGCCGGGATTAGATGAGGAAATACGCAAGCTGAGCACCGCCATCGAGGTGATACGTCGCTCGGTCGAATTTACCGAAGCGCATATCGCGCTCGGTGCAGGTCCGGCGAAAGCGTTGGAAGGCGATATCGAACCTGTGGTCTCCGGTCATCGCAACTGGGCCAAGCCGTTTTTGATCACCGGTAATCTGATCCTTTTGGCAATGCTGCTAGTGGAAATCCATGACAATCGCATCGGGACAACTGTTTTTTCGCTATACGACGCTTTTGTTGCCATGCTGATTGGCTGAGCTTGCGCTGCGGTTTGGAGGTCTGCGAGTCTGCTATTCCTCGCAACGCCGTCGCCCGCCATCGACCTTGCCTTCAAGCTGCGGACATCGCGTTCCTCATAGACTGTATGGAGTTCGAATTGCGCTCGTTTAAAGAATGGTTTTCGGAAGAGCCTGAGCGAAAAACGAGCTGTCGCGATAACTGAGATAAGCGACGGGATCCCCGCCATTAGAAAGCCGTGTATCGGCCGACTGGCTTCATCTGGTACGGAAACAGCAATCACGCGTTCGGCTCCCAGCGTGAGATAGGGATGTTGAGGCATTTCTGGGTTGAGGCGACACATGTCGCGCAGACCTGATCATGGCCCATGCCTTTCGGCATGGGCCATCGCAATGATTAGAGGCGACGCAGGGCCTTGGTCAGGCCATCGACGATTTCCTGGCCGGCTTCATCGGCGGTCAGCTGGCCATAGGCAAACTGCTCGATGACGTCCTTGAACAGTTCCTGAACCGTCGGATGCTCGATCAGCGGAGACATGGTCGGGCCAGAGGCCGCCGCAACGATTTTCGCACCCTCGAGGCGTTCCGGTGTCAGCTTGCCTGCGGCTTCAAGCGTCGACTTAGCAATAGCCGAAGCAGGAAGGCCGCGGCTGTCGCCAAGGATCATGATGGCTTCCTTGTCGTTCAGCAGGCAGTTGACCACCTGGGCTGCGGCTTTCGGATCCTTCGAATGCCTGGAGATCGAGAAGACCATTGACGGCTTCTTGTAGACGCCATCCGATTTCGCTCCCGGGATTTGCAGCGGAGCGGCCGGTATCAGCTTTCCGACCGTCAGCGGATCATCGTATTTCGAATAGGTCGAATCCCAGAAATAGGTGCCGCCGATCCTGCCCGTGACCCAGGCCGGATCGTCGAAGATTTCGATATTGCCGACACCGGCCGCATCCTTGGCGGAGCGTACGATACCGTTATCCACCATCCACTGGTAATGCTTGAGTGCACCGGCGATGTCTTCTGCAGTCCAGGCCAGCTCATTGGTGCCGGGCTTGACGAATTCCTGACCGGAAATCTGTGCCGCAAAGGCTTCGACCATCAGCATCAGGATGACGCGGGTGGTATCGAACGGATAGAGGCCCTGCGGGTTCAGCTTCTTGGCCGCTGCGGCGAGATCATCCCAGCTTTTCGGCGTCTCAAGGCCGGCCTTCTTGTAGATCTCGTCATTGAAGTAGAAGGTGGCGCCGGTAACGGAAACCGGTACCCCGTTGAGCTTGCCGTTGATCATGGCAGGCGCCAGCTGGCTGTCATTCCACTGGGTCAGGTCAAGCTCGCCGGCAAACTGCTTGAGATCGGCAAAACCATCGCCGTTCTTGGAAAACTGGAAGAGCCAAGGCCAGTCGACCTGGATGATATCGGCCTCGGTGCTGCCGGCCATCTGCGTCGTCAGCTTTTCGAGATAACCTTCGAAGCCGGCGAACTCGGCCTTGACCTTATGCCCCGTCTTCGTCGAGCAGTATTCCAAAGCTTTCTGCGTGGCGACATGGCGACCATCGCCACCCCACCAGGACATGCGCAAATCCGCCGCCGAAGCGAAGCTTGTGGCAACTACGGACGCTGCCAGCGTAACAGATAGAACCTTCAGTATTGATTTCTTACTCATGATGCGTTTTTCCTCCTGAAACCCTGCATCGGTGACATAGTCGTCGGCTGCGCCCTCAGGCTAAGCTGACGTTCAAACCGCTTGCGCGGTCGAAGATGAAAACCCGTTCCTCTTCCGGGCGAATACGGATGGCGCCGTCAACGACAGCCTTGCGGAAGTTCTCGACAGGCAGAACGATGGTAAACCGCTGACCGCCGATGGTAATGTGCACATCGACTTCATGACCAAGGAAATCCGCCTTGATAACCTTCGCTATCAGGGCATCCTCACTCGGTTCTGCCAGGCGGAAATGCTGCGGCCGCACGCCGAAGGTTACATCGCCGTCCACACCCGATTGTAGACGCGCTGCGAGTTCTTTGCCGAACTGGATCGACTGGTCTCCGAAGGTCACGACCGGCCCGCTTTCGCCGCGGCTCAAGCTGGCACTGACAAGGTTCATTTCCGGCATGCCGATGAAACCTGCAACAAACGCATTTGCCGGCCGGGCATAGAGCGTTTCGGGATCATCCACTTGCATGATGTGGCCGTCCTTCATGACGCAGATCCGGTCGCCCATGGTCATGGCCTCGACCTGGTCATGGGTAACGTAGACCACGGTGGACGATTGCCCCTGCTCCTTCAGCCGGCGATGCAGATCGGTGATGCGTACGCGCATGGACGCACGAAGCTTGGCATCGAGGTTGGAAAGCGGTTCGTCGAACAGAAACACTTCCGGCTTCTTGATCAGCGCACGCCCGAGCGCCACGCGCTGGGCCTGGCCGCCGGAGAGCTGCTTGGGCAGGCGGTCGAGCAAGGGCTCGATTTCCAGCACTTCGGCGACTTCAGCAACGCGCCTTGCAATCTCTTCCTTGCTTTCCCCGGCCAGCTTGAGCCCGAAGGAGAGGTTCTTGCGCACCTTCATATGCGGATAGAGCGCGTAGTTCTGGAAAACCATGGCGATGCCACGGTCACCCGGGGGCAGGTTGTTGACGACCTTTTCGCCGATTGTGATGTGGCCGCCGGAAACGGTTTCCAGGCCTGCAATCATACGCAGCGTTGTCGACTTGGCGCAGCCGGAAGGACCGACCAGCACCATGAATTCCCCGTCCTTGACTTCGAGATTGATGCCGTGAAGCGCCTTGATGGTGCCGCTATAGACCTTTTCCAGGTTACGGATAGTCAATTGTGCCATTGGATTAACCCTTTACGCCACCGGCAGAGATGCCTTCGACGAAGTATTTCTGAGACATGAAGAACACCAGCAACGACGGCAGAAGCGCCAGCACTGACATGGCAAGGATGCGATTCCACTCGAACGATTCGGCAGTATCGATCGACAATTTGAGCGCCAATGAAACAGGAAATTTTTCAACCGAAGAGATGTAGATCAACGGGCCGAGAAAATCGTCCATGGTCCACATGAACTGGAACAGCCCGACCGAGATCATCGCAGGCACCAGCATCGGCACGACCACGTAGATCAGCGCCTGAAAACTGGTGGCGCCATCCACGCGCGCCGCTTCTTCCATGTCACGCGGAATGGAACGCAAGAACTGCAACAGCAGGAAGACGAAGAACGCATCGCCGGCGAAAGCGGACGGCACCCAGAGCGGCAGGTAGCTGTCGAGCCAGCCGAGTTCGTTGAAAAGCATGTATTGCGGGATGCGGGTAACAACGTTGGGCAGAAGTAGCGTGCCGATCACGGCGGCAAACAGAATCTTCTTGCCGGGAAAGTCGAAACGGGCAAACCCGTAGGCAACCACCGTGCAGGAAATCACCGTGCAGATCGTTTTCGGCGCGATGATCAGGAACGTGTTCCAGAAGAAGCGACCGAATGTGTAGGGCGTCGACGTCTGCCAGCCTTCGATATAACCGTCCATGACCGGGTTCGCTGGCATGAAGCCGGCGCTGCCAAAAATTTCCTCATTGGTCATGAAGCTTGCGCCGACCAGCCAGATCAATGGATAAAGCATGATGAGGCCGACAACCGTCAGGATGGTATAGCGGATGGTCAGCGTTATCTTTTCGCGGCGCCTCTGCACGGCAAGATACTGTTCGGCCTCTTCGATGGCCTTGTCGTCGGAGTGAATGATACTGTCACTCATGGTCAGCTCCTCTTGTCGCCAGCGTAATAGACCCAGTATTTCGACGACCAGAAGGCGATGAGCGTCAGCACCATGATGACTGTGAACAGCACCCAGGCGATGGCGGAGGCATACCCCATATCGAATTTCTTGAAGGCCATCTCATAGATGTACAGCGGCAGCAGGTAGGTGGATTTCAAAGGGCCGCCGCTGGTGATGACATAAGGTCCGTTGAACTCCTGGAAGGCCTGAACCATCTGCATGATCATGTTGAAGAAAATGACCGGCGTCAGAAGCGGCAGGGTGACGGCGAAGAAGGCCCGCCACGGCTTTGCGCCATCGATGGCCGCCGCCTCGTAAAGCGACTTGTCGATCGATTGCAGCGCCGCCAGGAAAATCACCATGGCCGACCCGAACTGCCACAGGCGCAGGATGGTGATGGTGAACAGCGCCGTACCGGGATTGCCGAACCAGTTGATGGCTTTGAAACCAAGGCCGGTCAAAGCCATGTTGACCATACCGACATCGGCAAACATGTAGCGCCACAAAACCGCGACAGCGATCGAGCCGCCAAGAATGGAGGGCACGTAATAGGCGGTGCGGAAAATACCGATGCCCTTGAGCTTGGAGTTGAGGATACTGGCGATAAAAAGCGCGAAGGCCAGTTTTAGCGGCACGGTTAGCGCCACGAAGAGCATCGTCACGTTGAAGGACCGCGTGAATGTGCGGTCACTGGTCAGAATGTCGATGTAGTTTTGCAGTCCGACAAAATCCATGCCCTGCATCAACCGGTAATCGGTAAACGACAGGTACAGCGAGCCAAGAAACGGTATGGCCGTGAAAACCAGTAGGCCGATCAGGTACGGCAGGACGTACCAGAAGCCGAGAAGTCGACTATCGCCACTCATGCAGAGAGCCTCCTCAACTTCTCCGGCAGGCGCGCGGCTGTCGCGGCAACCATGGCCCGGAACAGTTTTGCGGCACGGTCCTGACCTAGCGGTGCAACCAGCGGGTCGGAAAGGAACAGGCCTTCGAGAGTTGCGCCGTCACCAGCGAGAACCGCTTGCAATACGGCATTCTGACGCTCCGCATGTGGTTTTACCAAAGCCTCGACGGCTGCTGGCAAACGTCCGGCATGTATCGGGCGCACCCCATGACCGGAAAACAGCACATTGGTCTCGACGACAGTGCCCGGTGCAAAGCCCTGCATCTGACCGATGTTGGGCATGTTGGCGTTGACAACCAGCGTCTCGCCACGGGTCAACGCGCGAATCTGCCCGACAAGGGCCTCTTCCGAAACTGTCCGTAGTGGTGGCACTTCGTTGCCAGTCTCAGCCAGGCGTGCGTCTTCCCGGCGTTTGGCCTGATCGCGGCGGCGCCAATCCACCGGTGTCAGGCCAAAGCCCCATTCGGATGCGCGGTTGAGATACCAGCTTGCGGGCAGGAATTCGGCAAGATGCCTGTCACCTGCTGCTGCCGCTATGCCGAAGCGCGAAGCCAGATCGAACTTGACTCTGTTGACGTCCTCGAAATAGCGCTGGAATTCATCGTTCGGATCCAGCGGCTTGGCGCGCCAGCCCTTTTCGTGATTTTCCGCCGCGAAATTCAGGTAGTCCGGCAGCCAGTCCCGGCCACCGACGAAGGCGCGGTCGACCCAGGTGAAGTGGTTGATGCCGAGAACATTAACCTGCACATCGCGAAAACCGTAACGGATCGCACCTTCTGCCCGATTGGCGAGCCAGGCGATAATGTGGCGCAGCTTGGTGACTTCGTGGCATTCGCCCCATGCCCTGATATCGGGGAAAGCGGCGTAAAGCGCGCCTGTCAGGACCGACATAGGGTTAGTCAGGTTGCACACATAGGCCTTGGGCGCATATTTTCGGATCGCTTCGGCGATTTCGGCCATGGCCGGGATCGCACGCATGGCGCGCACCAATCCGCCAGGCCCGACGGTATCGCCAACCGCCTGAATGATGCCCTCGGCTTCCGGCAGTTCGAGATCCTTTGCCATGTCATCGAACGACCCCGGCAGGATCGATACGACGACAAAATCGACACCGGTCAAAGCCGACGCGATTGTCTCGCTGGCGGTATAACGAATAGAAAGCCCGTGGGCTTCAGAGAGACGATTGCCGATCGCTGCGTTACGCTGCGCGGCTTCCAGGTTGAGGTCGAACAGACGGATTTCGCCGGCCACTGTACGGTCGTGAACCAGATCGGCCATCAGGACCTGAGCCCAATTCAGTGAGCCGCCGCCGATATAGGCTAACGTGATTTCGGAAACTGATTGCGAATGCATGCTTTCCTCCTCCTAAAAAGGACAGCGTTCATCGGCCCGGCGACAGGCGCCGGGCGTATCACAAGGTCATGAAATGCCCGGAACCCCCGGGTTGGTCGTTAGATATAGGAACGCAAATATTCCGACAGGCATAGGATCGCCATCGCCTGCCCATACGGCATCGCCGTCAGCTTTATCTGGCGGTAGTAATCGAGATCTGATCCCATGGCCGTGCCGAAGGACGTGTTCTGCAATTCACCGGCCGCATCGATATGGCCGATCACACCCTTCACTGCACGTTCCGCCACGGGAAGATATTCCGGACCGAGGTAACGCTTGCGCACTGCCTTCATAAGCCCGTAACCGAAGCCGGCGGCAGCCGAGGATTCCACATAGCTTTGCGGATCATTGATCAGCGTGTGCCAGAGACCGGACGGCGACTGATGTTCTGCCAGCGCTTCAGCCTGACGTTTCAGCGTCGAGATCAGGTGACGCCGGAACGCGTCGCTTTCCGGCAGGTCGAGTAGATCGAGAAATTCCGGGATGGCGATGGTGATCCACGAATTGCCGCGTGCCCAGAGCGCTTCGGCAAAATTGTGCTTGTCCTCGAAGGTCCAGCCGTGGAACCACAGGCCGGTCTTGCGGTCGGCCAGATACTGGGTGTGAATGAGAAACTGGTATTTCGCCTCTTCCACATATTCAGGCTTGTCAAGAAGCAGGCCAATTTTGGCTAGCGGCATGACGCTCATCATCAGCGTGTCATCCCACATCTGCTGATGATTAACGTTATTATAAACGATGTGCTGGATGCCGCCTTCGCTCGTGCGCGGCATTTCATGCATCACCCACTCCGCCCAAGTTTCCAGGTAGGGTCTCCAGGCCGGGTTGGGATTGAGTTCATAGAGGCATGCAAGCGTCAGGAACGGGCAGACGGTATTGACGTTCTTCGTCGGCATACCTTCGGCCAGACGCGCATCGAACCATGAGGTGATGATATCGAGCGCCTTCTGGTCGCCGGTCTGCTGCCAGTAATTGAACAGACCATAAAGTCCGATACCGTGGGTCCATTCCCAACCGGCCCAGCCCTTTGTGTCGATCACCCGGCCATCTTCAAGACGCAGCAGAAATTCGCCCGTCTTGTCTTCTATGGCGACGAGATTATCCGCGAGTCGCTGGATCAAGCCCACGACTTCCTGTCTCGGCGCCACGAAATTTTTCTGCCGCAGAAGCGCATGCATAGTCAAAGATACTTCCCTCCAGTGCCGCCGGACCTCCGCGCCCGGCCACGAAATCGGAACGCGATTTCATTCTAAAATTGAAGGAAGCATACAAAAAAATGAAATGCAATGGGCGCTCAAGATTTATCGATAGAAACCTCTCAAACCGCAAGAACTAAGGTTTTAGAGGGATTTTTTGTCGGTGCGGCGGAGGTTGACAATGTGCTGCAATATTTTCAAAATGTAATTCTATTTTTTTTGGAGTGATCGATGTCTGACGCCTCGCGCAACAAACCTGACAATGTGGCTGCGGTTTTGAAGGTCTTTTCGGTCCTTGAAACGCTGGCTGAGGAAGGGCGCTCCAGCCTGGGCGATATCGCTCAAAGAGCCATGACGTCCAAGGCCACCACACACCGATTGCTGCAGACAATTGTTGATCTCGGGTATGCCGAACAGGAGGAGGAGACCGAAAAATATCGGCTGACGTTGAAATTGTTTGGACTGGGCGCGCGCACACTGCGTGGCCAGACACATCTGCTTCAGGCAGCAGACCGTGCTATGGGCGTGCTCTCTCGTGAGACTGGCGAGTCCATAAATCTTGGGGTGATGGACGAGCGAGAACAGCGCGTCGCTTATATCCACAAATACGACAGTGCCTATAGCCTGTCGATGAACTCTCCGCTCGGCAAACGTAATCCGTTGCACAGCACCTCTCTTGGAAAGGCGTTGCTTGCCTATCGCGATGAAACGGAAATCGCCGAGCGGTTGTCTAAGATGACATTCGAGAAACTGGCGCCAAAAACAATTACTGATGTTCAGACACTTCGTGAACAACTGATCCGTATCCGCGAAGACGGTTATTCGGAGGAACTGGAGGAGAGCGAAGTAGGAGTACGATGCATGGCTGTACCCATTCGCGATCATCTGGGAAAGTCAATCGCAGCAATCAGCATCTCATTTCCGCTATTCCGCTTCGATCCGGCGCGCAAATCCACATATGTTCGGATATTATTGGAGGCCGGACAGATGGCTTCGAAGAGTCTCGGCTTTAGCGGCTGAATGGCTAAGTCGCCTTGGGCAAACATCCTCGAATCCACCCACAGGAGAAGCTACTCCAAGTGCGTCATGTATGTTTCGCAGGGTAGGGGAGTCGGCGTCTTCCTGCAAATTGGCCATGAACGCTTCAGTCGGCGTCCTGTAGCCTAGGCATTTTCTGCGGTGAGAATGCGTGCGATCTGGTTCAACATCTCTTGGGACATCTGGCTGAGGTCTGACGGCAAGAAGCGGCGGATGCGCTCGCTTGCGTTTTCTATCGCACCTTTCAGCCATGGCGCGCATGGATCGCAGAACTGGATACGTACGTCGATACCATCTTCCAATGCCCGAAATGCAGCGAACTGCATGGCGCGATCTAAAGTAAAGTTCTTACGTGCAAAGCGCTGTACTGAGGAGGCTCGTTGTCATGGAAGGTTTTGCCACGGATCTCGCGAGAGATAGTTCAACGGCGACGTCACTGCTGTCGGGCCCTCTCGTTGACCGAGACTTTCTGTTCAGGCAAACCAGTGAAGATGATGCCGATCGGCGAGGAGCAGTTGCTGGTAGTATCGGGACAAGCGAAAATATTCAAAGAGAAGGCATTGAAATTACGGATTAAATGTACTCGGGTACAAGGCATGCCCTCGGACTTCGGAGTACTGACCTCGTGAGGGCATCTGCAACTGGCAGGACCTTGTGCCCGCCGCGGTTGTTATCCGCTCGGCTCTCGGGATAACCCCGTCCGCATATCAGGATGCTTGCGATGCGGTGAGCCCCGAAAACGCAGCAACCGCCGTGGCCTGCATCCTCGAAAGAGCCAACATGATTAACTCCGCCGGCGGTTACTTACGCAGTCTGACGCAGCGATCGACCCGTGGCGAATTCTCACTCGGACCAATGATCATGGCCCTTATGAAAGCGCATGTAAGAGAGCCTTTTGCGGCGCGAGCGGGATAAACGCGCGCAAGCTTTTGCCGATTTTTTTAAGAGAAATAACAGTGGTCAGCCGACCACTGTGCTATCTAGCTGAATTGTCTAGTGTTTGTGCCTTCGACAACGCCTCGATCGCCTCTGACCGCCGCTCTCGCAGCCTGGGATTGCCTGGCAGCTTGCCACGCGCTTTTGCCACATTGATACCAGCCTTAGTCCGTTCGGCGATCAATACCCGTTCGAGCTGGGCGACGGCGCCAAGGACCTGAAGGGAAAACATCCCCTGCGGGGAGGACGTGTCGATCGGATCGCCGATAGATCGAAAACGAACGCCGCGTTCTTCAAGATCCTCGATACCTGCAACAGATTGCTAATGGAGCGGGCAAGGGGATCCAGCCGGACGACGACAAGCACGTCGCCGGCAGTCAGATCTCCGAGCAGTCTGGTCAACACCGGCCGAGCCCGTTAAGCGCCAGTACCGTGCTCCTGAAAAATCCGCTCGCAGCCGGCGGCGCGCAGGTCGTCCACCTGCGCATCATGGACCTGATCGTCGGTCGACACGCGGGCATAGCCGATACGACGTTTGGGGGCCGACGCTGGATTGACGGCCTGTCGTTTTGCCATGACTTTCTCGCGTGAGTATCTGGTGCTTTGTACAGATAAGGAATGTGTGAGCAAGCGTGTATTATGTGAAGAATTCAGCCCCGTGAGACGTGAAACGCGGTGGCGTGCGAGTGAAGGGCCGAAGATGATGTGCAGGGCGCTGTGGCGGCCGTTCTACAGGCGGAAATTCGTGAATATAGCGAACCGGAAGAGGAAAGCAGCGGTTCTGGATCGGCTGAACGACAGAATTGGATCAGACTATGGCTCACCTAAGTGCAGCCACATCATCCTCCTTCGTGCTTTGGTTTGTTCTTGGAGTTCTGAGGCTTCAATCCAGACGGGCAGGGCAGTCGGCCCAATAAGGTAAATACGGTAGCGATAGACCGGCATTATCCCAATTGAGCGCGAGATTTTTTCCGATTTCTGGGCCCGTCGCGCCATCGAGCAAGTTGATGTCGACGAGGGCAATGTCAGAGACCGTGACACCCGCAACATCGGCTTTCTATGCCGCGACACCGGCCACATGACAGCCGAGCGACTGGACAGGATCTTCGATCTCCATCGCTATCAGTGCCTGATCTTTCAAGAATGAGTACATCGAATGCCATCTTTGACCTTGGTTGTGTAGGGTCATAAGCAGGCATCCCCGCGTTTGTTCCGGATTACCCGGAATGCCTTCGGTGGGCACTACTGCCGCAGATTGTTATCTGTATTCAACCGACCCGCCTGGTCCGTTCAACGGCATTGTAAAGGTAAACATGGTCTCGTCCTCTCCTGAGGATACGTCCAGAGTACCGCCATGCACTGTTGCGATCTGTTTTGCAATGAATAGTCCCAGACCGAGTCCGTCCTTGTAGCCCTCAGACTGTCCGCGAACAAAGGGATCGAAGAGAGTTGGAATCACTGCATCGGGGATAGGCTTGCCGCCGTTAGCGACGGACAGGCGTAGTTGGCCGTGTCTCGTTTTACAATCAAGGCGAATGGGTTGGGTCTTGTCCCCATGGGTCAAGGCATTGCCGAGAAGGTTCGATACCAACTGTCCGATTTTCAGGGGATCGCAGGTTAGCGGCTGGAGAGGCTGGTAGGACGCGAGAATTTCATGATCAGGATGAACCGCTCGCAGTTCCTGAACAACCTGATCGATCAAGAGCTGCAGCGACTGTTCCGTTTGCAGGCTCAGGCCGATACCAGTTCCTAGCCGGGCGCGGGCAAAGTCGAGGATGTTCTCGATCAGGCTCGACATCCGCAGCGCGCTGCCTTGCATCAGTCCAAGGACCTGTTTGCCCCGGTCGCTAAGCGCTTCCTTAGCCAGCATACGCGTGGCCGCAGTGATCGACGCAACGGGATTTCGGAGATCGTGGCTGAGAATGGCTACAAACTGCTCCCGAAGAACCCCATCCGCCTGTTCCTGCCGAAATCCCTCTTCGGCACTGTCTCGCTGGCTGACCAGCTCTCGTTCATACAACCGGCGCTCGGCAGCCAGCACAAACGCAATACGCGTCGTGTCAGGTAGACCGGCCGTATCAAGTGTCTGCGAAGCAGACATGATCACGGGAATGGCTTTTCCATCGCGTCTCTTGAGATCAATGGTGACCTCACTTACGCCCTGCTGCAGCCTCAGCAGCAGTGCAAGATTGGTCTCGTAAAGAATGCGTGCGGCAATGCTGAGAATATCGCGCAGCCGCTTCCCATCAATCCCACCGGATGGATATCCGAGAAGTGACGATATCCAGTTGTTGGCTTGGATAATTACCCCATCGGGCGCGACCAGAAGGTAGCCGCATGGCGCATCGTCGAATAGTTGCTTGTAATCGAGGTTAGCCTGCCGCTCCGTCATGCCGATGTTTGAACGAAATCCATGATCGCCCTCGTGACTTCGTTGGGTGCGCTGAGATTAGGACAATGTCCGGTGGCGTCGAGAAGGACGAGCTTGCTGCCCGCGACGTGGTCTCGAACATACTCGCCGACGTTTTCCCCGGCGATAATGTCGTCGCGACATTGAAGGATCAGAGTTTTCGCGGTCACCTTAGGCAGATCGGCACGGTTGTCGGATGTGAACGTGGCACGCGCAAACTGAAGCGCGATCTGCGGGTCAGTCCGGCAGAAGCTCTGTGTGAGCTCCTGGCCAAGCTCTGGCCGCTCGGCGTTACCCATGATCGCCGGAGCCATGGTCGCCGACCACGCGAGAGGATTGTCCGCAAATGAGGCCAACAGCTCGTCTATCTCCGATCGCTCGAATCCACCAACATACTCACCGTCGTTGATGTATCGAGGGGAGGGGCCAACCATGATCAGTGTATCGAAGATTTCAGGGGCCTTGAGCGACGCGACTACACCAATCATCGCGCTCACCGAGTGTCCGACAAAGATTCCATTTCGGATCCCGAGCTCATGACAGAGATCGACGATGTCTGCGGCATAGCCATCGAGAGATGCGTATTTTACAGGATCGTACGCTGTCAGATCGGACTGGCCAGCACCGACATGATCCATGGTGACGACTTTGAAAGTCTGCTCAAAATGAGGTGCCACGAACCGCCACATGGTCTGGTCGCAGCCAAACCCGTGGGCGAAGACCATGGTGCGATCGCCTGAGCCGGCGGCTTTCACGTTGTTTTTGCTGAGAACTGACATTGGCTTTCCATCAAGAGGATCTTGCCACCTCTCGAGGTTCGGATGGAAAGTCTCCTCAGACTATTGCGTTTCCGGTTGCTCGTCCATGTAAACAGTGGTGGTTGCTCACCAAAAGCCGTCCTTTCGCGGGTTGGCCAGCTGAATTGGGAACGATGTGGCTCCCCGAATGTTCACTCATCAAGCGGATCGTTAAACGGTCTGGTAATGGACTTCCCCGGCAGATGACCGGATAGCGACTTGGAAGACCGTGCGTCCCCGCTTGATACAGGAGATCCCATTATGGGTTCCACAGCTGATAAAGTTTCCGGTAAGGCGAATGAAATGACCGGCAAGGCAAAGCAGGCCGTCGGCGACGCCACCGACAACAACAAGCTCCAGGCAAAGGGTGCCGCCCAGGAAGCAAAGGGTGATGCACAGCAGGCCAAGGGTGAAGCCAAGGACGCGGGGAAAAAAAGTCGTCGACAAGACCTGATCGTTCCTGCCACAGAATGAGTGATGGCCCGCAAACGCGGGCCATTTTTTATGTCACTCTGGCAAAGGCTCGGCAGCTTCTGGGCCGCCCGCGGGCTGGTCGGTTGGTTTGGCAACTTCACTTGCAGGGCTATTGTCTCTGCCGCCGGATTGCCTTTGCCGCTGGACGCCACCGGCGGACGTGTCGCGTGTCTCATGCGTAGGGCTCCGCAATGTTTGACGCCCTCCGTCGGTGTCCGCATCGCTGATAGACGGCGGATGCAGAAAGACCTCACGCTTCTCGCGTTCGCCCAAGGCCTCGATGTTCGCTTGCCAGAATGCGTCAGCATCCATCGGGTCCATGTCCCATTCGCGAATATTGACGATGTTGTCGCCCACTTTCGCCAGCCGTCTGCCACCTAACTCCAAATATCCCATCGCTGTATGGTAAGATGGTGTCTGCAAACTATCGTTGGGCTGCGGGTCAAGATCTTCCGTCCTGCCCAGGATCTGCAGGAGCGAGTCGTGCTCGGGCTTGCCGACGCTCACCTCAAGAAACCGATCTATGGTGCTCCTGGTTTCATGTCCGCCAGACGATGCGTTCGCTGTGTGAAGAACGATCGCCTGACCTGTCGATGGATCGGTCTCGAGCGACCAGCTGTCTCCATTGGCGCTGAGCGAGAATGTTTTGCCGTCAGTCATATTCCGGCTTCCTTGTCGGTGAGAGCGGCCCCAACAGGCCGCTGGGGACAAGGGCAACGCGGTGCTGCGGTTGACGCGCTTACATCCAACGGCAGCATGGACCCATTGGTTGGCCGCTCCTTCGATAATCTTGATGTGAGATCTCCGGTAGGTGCAGCGGCACATAGGCTAAACAGCCGGAGGACACCGATTGTTCCGGTCGCCCACTAGAGCAGCCGCGCGCGCCCACTGCTACAATTTACGCGGCGATCTCATCGATTAGAGCTCAAGCTGCACAAGCGCTCTTTTGAGGGGAGCATCTGAAATCTGAATCGCGCCAGCAAATGGAATGTCCATGTCCAGGACAAGATAGATCGACGCCGCCACGAGACCAGCAGAGACGACGAACATGCCTGCTATCACTGGGTTGAATGGTGCGCGATATCCGAACGACGCGAAGATCAACGTCAACCAGGCGATCAGCATGACGATCAACGGTGTAGGAATGATGCCCTCGGATTGCTCTACTATGGACCAGCGTTGCTCGACGATCTGCCGATACTGGCGCTGCGCCTCAGTTATCAGGGAAAGGTGATATCCGTCGGCCGGTTGGAGCATGGCCAGATGATCGCCAATAGTTGCAAGTCGTTGCTCGGCCAATCTGGAGCCCGGTGCTTGGTTGGCACGCTCGGGCGCATCGATTGCCGCGGCTAAATAGTCTTTCAGGCTTTGCCGTGCTTGGGCAGCACCCAAGCCATACGTCCGCAAGCTACGGTCAAGAAGGATAATCTGGGTGGCGTAGGAATGAACATTGCGGTCAATCGTTTCGTAGGTCCCCTTCGATGAATTGATCATCAGTCCGAACACCAGCGACGTCATGATCGCAAAAATATTCGCGATCAGCCTGACGATGGTATTTGTCTCGTCGTCTCTATGGTGAGCCGGAAGCCGCGGGCAAAGCCACATGACTCCGAACGCCGCACTGATCAGAATTAAAAACACCCCAACTGAACCGATGATTTCTTCCAATGACAGCTATCCTTGGTGACGAAGGCACGCTCGCGACATTGCGCAGCCTGCTATGCAGTTTTCAGAACCCGCCGGTGTCCAGGGCTGGCCTCCCAGAATTGAACATCATAGTTGGGGTCAGAACAAGATTAGCGCGCATCTTACGTTTCGGTGAGAAAACGATGATCGAGATCTATATTCCTACCCAAAATTGGATGCTCCTGATTTATTTTCCACCTGAAACCTCATGTTCGGTGCAGGCGGCAAGACTGCGGAAAACATGCGCAATCTGGGCCAGCGTCTGATTTCGCGCCAATCTTGTTCTGACCCCTTTGCTTAGCCGCTAAAGATTTCTGCGCACTTTCCGCTCCAAGGTTATTTTCTGTTGCTGGCTTGGTGCTCTTCTTACCGAGGACGCTCAGGTGGGAAACAAGATAAGCTTCTATGTTTGTCGGCCCTTTGCGCGATCGCCGCGCATGTTCTCCCACATGGAGATATTTCGCTCTCTGGCCAGCAGCTCTGGCAGTGCTTTGTGCCACGCCGTGCGATAGGGCCGGGCGAGCTGCACAGTCAAAACGTCCTCGTGGCTTTGCCAGGTTTCGTGCAGCATGAAGCGGTTCTCGTCTGCCGGATCCACATGCAGTGCTGCGTCAACGAACATCTCTTCGTGGGTCATGGCGTCCAGGACGCCGTTCAACAGACCGAGGAAGCGCGTCCGCTCCTCAGGCTTCACAGCGAACTCGATAAGATAGGTGATGCTCATCGGTTGCTCCATGAAGTCTCAGGTTGCATCAGCGCCGACCGCGTCTGCGGATCGGCAGGGTAGAAACATTCGAGCGCCAGCTCCGAGAGGGTGACGCTTGTGGCGGTGCTAAATACGGTCGTTGCCGAGATGAACCGCAGTACTTGCTCGCTTCCAGGCATACGCAGTTCCAGCGGTACGGCGAGAAGCGAGTGGCGGGATTGCGCTTTCGGGGCGGCCGGAGCCGGATACGCAGAAAGTTCTGTAAAGAGTTCGGACAGGAAGAGATCACCAGATCCCTCGATCTGGACCTGCAGCCGTTCCAGCACATGCTGGCGCCACTCCGCCAGGTTGACGATGTGGGGCGCGAGCCCCCGCGGATGGAGGCTCAGCCGCAGCACGTTGAGCGGCGGGTTAAGCATCATCGGATCAATGCCCTCGAACAGGGCGCTCGCGGCCCTGTTCGCCTGCACCAGCGTCCACCGGCTGTCGATGGCCACTGCCGGGAAAGGGTCGTGGCCATCAAGGATCGAGGCCACCGTAGCCCGTATCCCCGACATATCAGGCGCATCGAATGGGGTCTCCGCGTAAGCCGGCGCATAACCGGCTGAGAGCATCAGTCGGTTGCGGGCACGTAACGGCATGGCAAGCCGCTCCGCCAGCATCAGAAGCAGATCGCGGCTCGGCGAGGAGCGCCCGCTTTCCACGAAGCTGAGATGCCGCGCGGAAATCTCTGCCTCTAGCGCGAGTTCGAGCTGGCTCATGCGGCGTTTGGCCCGCCATTCTCGCAGCACTGAGCCGACGGTGGCCTGAAGAGCGGGTGGGGAGGTGATTGCTCCGGTCATGCCGGGAATTTAGCAGAGGAGAAGCGGAACGCGATTACCTCGGAGGTAATTGTTTCGTGGCTGAAGTCGCGCCAGCCTTGAGACCATAACCGATGACAGGAGCACGACTATGACCGACCATCTCTCGATCGCAAACGCCTATCTCGCCGTCTGGAACGAAGCTGACGACTCGATCCGCTTACGGATGCTTTCGGAAAGCTGGGCGACAGGCGCCAGCTATGCCGATCCGCTGATGCAGGGGAAGGGGCCCGATGGAGTCTCGGCTATGATTGGTGCCGCGCGCACCCATTTCCCCGGCCACCGTTTCGAGCTTTCCGGCACGCCCGACGGTCACGGACCGTTCGTCCGCTTCTCCTGGAGCCTCGTATCACCAGAGGATGTGACCGTCGCCCGCGGAATGGACGTCGCGCGGCTCGACGATGCTGGCAGGGTGCGGGAGGTCATAGGGTTTATCGAGCGGTAGATCCGGAGCGTTTTTCGGCGTCCGAATCCACAGGCGGCACGCTCTCCCCTTGCCTTCGGACGGGACGCGCCAATGCCGCCGTTCATCAGCTGTTTGGCCGTCCGTCGGCATTGACGGTCGCTTCCAAAGTAGAGCTTTGTACGTCTGCCAGCTTGAACAGCAGTGTCGTTACCAGCTTGCTTGGATCAGGTTCGATAGAGGGATTGTTGTCGTGGAGTTCGAGCCGGCACGCGAATAGCTCTCCGGCCGCCGTACTCGATGAGTCCCATATCAAGCCCTTCTCTTTTGCCCAACCGACGAGCATGGCGGTGGCATCGTAAAGTCCCTCGTATGGGCCTGTGTGTGTCATTCGGACATATCGTCCTCCGGGCAGTACGCCTTCGACCAGGCGGCCCGAAAGAGGAATGGTCGCATCTGTAGTCATGCCCGTCTCGATCTCGAGGCGCGGCATATCGATGAGGTTGAACTTGATGAACTCGACACCATCTGGAGCAACCCTTGCTCTCGCGAACGCATTAAACAGCTCATCGAAAGCTGGATCGACATCCTCGGCGAACGGGATCACAACGGGTAGCCGAACAGCGAGATATCGCTGTGGCTCACGTTCCACGAATTCCGGCATCGTTAGCATAGGCTTCTCCTGTTCTTCCTCTCCAAGACGTTTGGAACATGATGGCTCCGACAGGCCTGCCTTATGTTCGTAGGCGACCCACCTCCGGCTTCTCGGGGGCGGCTGAGGGTGGTTTATGGCCATATCGCTGAACCGCCCAGAGGCGGTCGTGCTTGACGATGGAGCTACAGAAAGCTAGCTTTGTCCCCGTCTGGAACAGGTTAGGCTCGGGAAGGTTGGCCCGGCCCCCACAATGTGGGTCCTTCCGCTGCTATTTAGCGGCCCAAGACTACGACGGCATGAGCATGGTGCACGTGCCGAGTGTAGGAGTATGGGCATGAAAGCTAGAGTATCAGTGTTGACGCTGGGCGTTTCTGATCTGGAAAAATCTGTTTCATTCTACCGCGATGGTCTTGGGCTACCGACTGAAGGGATTATCGGACGAGAGTTCGAGCATGGCGCGGTCGCGTTCTTCGATCTAGCTGGAGGTTTGAAGCTGGCTCTTTGGTCGCTGAGCGACGTTGCTCATGACACCGGGCTGCCGTTACAGCCGCCTAGCTCCACTTCCTTCACAATTGGCCACAATGTCTCGACGATAGGGGAGGTCGATGAGGTGATGGACGCCGCAGAGCGGGCCGGAGCCGAGATCGTGAAGTCCCCCGTGTCCACCTTTTACGGCGGCTACGCTGGCTACTTCCGCGATCCCGACGGGCATTTATGGGATGTGGTCTGGAACCCTCATCTGCCCCCTATAACGGACTAAGCTTTACGAAAGGCGCGCCGACGCCGGGAGGTGGACGCGGGAACCTGACATTGGCTTTCGGCTCCGAAACCGTAGCGCAGGTGGTAGATCGCCTCTGAAACGGAATCTGTGCTCTCAAACCAGCATCGATTGCTGAGCGGAGATGCCCGCCATCGCGCCCTGCCACGTTGCAGTGGTGACAGAGGGGATGCCAGGATTAGCAAGGTCACCGGCGGCGTAGATGCCTGGCATGCTGGTTTCACGGCGCTCGTCGGTCTTAAGGGCGATGCCGGTTGGCGTCGTGACCGTGGCGAGGCCGAGTGGGTCATGGAGGCTGGCCGACGGCGTATTGCGCGGATGCGCGAACAGAATGTCAACCGCGACATCAGGGCCGGAATCCACCATGATGGTTGGCCCATGGTTGCCCTGACGTGCGATTTCGGTGATCCGGCCATCAACGAGAGGTACTTGGCGGCCCGCTAGATCGGTCCTTATTTCGGGAGTGATATCGTGGCCATTGCCGAATACGGTTAACCTGTCGGTCCAGTCGTGAAACAGCCTGACCTGATTCATCGACTGCGGGCCGGACCACACGAGGCCCCAATGCTGGTCAGCAACTTCGAAGCCGTCGCAATACGGGCATGGTATGACCGATGTGCCCCAACTCTCGGCAAAACCCTTAACATCGGGCATTTGGTCTACAACGCCATAGCTTAGGATTAGGCGGCGCGCACTGAGGGTTTCACCGTCGCCTGTGACTATGGAGAAGTTGTCGATGTTGCCAGAGATGCTGTCGGCGCGGGCATTGACAAATTTAATCGCGGGATAGCGCGCGAGTTGCTGCCGCGCCTCGGCCAAGATTGCGGATGGTGGTTTGTCGTCGTGACCGAGGACACCGTGCGAGCGGCCAGCAAAGCGGTTGCGTTGAAGGCCAGTGTCGAGAACGATGACGTCACGGCGCGCACGGCCAAGCTGCAGAGCGGCAGCGAGGCCAGCGAAGCTACCGCCGATGATGATGACGTGATTCAATGTGATGTGCTCCGTGTTGCGGATGGAGGGGGCTGGATTGGATTTTGCGTTGGCCGCAGTAGAAGGGACGCCAAGTGCGGAAATCGCGCCCAGCTTCAGCAGTGTTCGTCGTTGCATGGCACCCTCATGCTTAGATCGGCGCGATATGACTTGCATATTTTCGATACTACAGGGTATCATAATTGCGAATAACGATACTGTCAAGGATCGCAATAGCCGTGAGTGAAGATGTTCAAAATCGACGCGGTCGGCCCGCCAACGAAGGACTTAGACAAACGATTGTCGACGCGGCGTGCGAACTGTTTGAGGAACTTGGGTTTCATGCAGCGACGCTGGATAAAGTCGCCCAGCGCGCGAAGATATCCAAACTCAGCATCTACAAACACTTCGAGAACAAGGAGGCGCTGTTTGGCGCAGCCTTTGCGGCCCGCTGCCAGCAGTTGGTGCCGCAGAAGCTTTTTGAGGGCATCAATGGTTCAGCCGAGGATCAACTCATGGCAGCGGGATCGTCACTGCTTCGGACGCTTTTGCGCCCAGAGGTCCGTAATGTCGAAGCCATGGTCATGGCCGACACGCCAAACCAGAAGTCGTTGAGCAAGGTCCATTACGAAGCAGGCCCCGCCCATATCATTGAGCAAATCGAGGGCCTGTTGCGTCAGTTACATGCAAAGGCACTTCTGAATGTGCCCGATCCGCTCCGGTCCGCCCGCTTGTTTGCAGCACTTTTCAAGGGCTCCGATCTCCTGATTATCGCTCGCTTCGAGGAGGCGATAGCAGAGGACGACAACGAGATCGCATCCTACTGTCGGTCGGCCGTCGCCATGTTCATTGCTGCGCACAGGGGCAGCAATAATGCGGCTGGGTGACCTGGTCGAGACCATGGAGGAGCCGCTTGCGCCGGGCCGCCGCGACGGCGTGGTGCGCCTGCCAGCGGACTTACAGTAGTCGAGTTGCTCGCCCACTTCGCCGCGTTGCATTGTTGTAATAGCTCGACGCCTGCTGCACCGATCGATGACGAGACTGCTCCATCGCCTCGGGCAGCGGAATGCCGCGATTGGCGGCCTCGGTCAGATATCCGGACCGCAGCCCATGTGCCGAAAACTCCCCAGGATCCAACCCGGCCAGCGCCGCCCGCTGCTTAACGATATCGTTGACCGATTTCGGATCAAGCACCCGCTTCGACACATTCCCCCAGCGATCGACGTTTCGAAACACGGCGCCGCTGTCGATCCGCGCCGCCTCCAGCCAGGCATCCAATGCCTCGACCGGCCGACCGGTGAGATAAACGACCTCATCATGATCGGCACCCGATGTTTTGGTGCGGCCGAGATGGATAGCAAGAGAGGGGAGGGGAGGGCCGTCCTCGACAACGATTGGCGGCTCCACCGTCAGCTGCTCCCGACGCAAGCTGGCAACCTCACTGCGCCGCCGGCCGCCAGAGGCAAACGCCACCATCAGGATCGCTTGGTCGCGAATATCGCGCAAACTGCCGCTCGCGCAGGTCGCCAGCATTTTGGCCAGAACATCACCGGTGACCGCCTTGGCGCTCTTGCGCTTTCTCGGCCGCGGCGTGGCGCGCACCGCTAGGCGAATGGCCGATTTCAGGGAAGGGGAGGCGAAGGCGCCAGAAAGCCCCCGCCATTTCGTCATCGTCGACCAGGTGGCCAGCCGCCGGCGAACCGTGTCGGGCGCATGCGGGCCGGCCACCTTCAGAAAGCCTTGGGCACGGAGGTTCTGGTCGACCTCTATCGGCATCCCGTGTTCCGGATCGTTTTCACGTTTCGCCGGATCCCACAAATGATGCGCGACGAATTTCAGCAGCAGCGCTTCGGGTGCCGGCCATGGCAGCGATTTTTTCGTGGCCGCCAGCGACCAGGCCTGAAGATAGGCGAGATCAGACGTCAGGGCGCGCAAAGTGTTTTCGCCCATGCCTTCGTTGACCAGATGCCGCAGCGTTTCGACATCCTGGTCGGTCAGCAGCTCGGCGAGTACGTCGCGGCGCTCCATCGGCAGCACGGCGGCGATCGTATCGAGTTCGTGGGCGCGGCGATCAACAGCACTCATCTTGGCAGTCCATGTTCGTCATAGAAATCGTCGTGGTTCGAGGTGGCGCCGGGCGGAATGCTGGCGCGTCCTTCCTCTGCGAGCGTCCAGACGTCATCCATGGTTCCTTTGGGTTTCGGGATCGCAGTCAGCTCCGCGACCGGCTTTCCCGCACGGCAGATCAGCACCTCATCACCGCGGAGCGCGAGCTCGATCAATTCCTCCAACCGCTTGGCTGCTTCATCGACATCAACGAAAATGCGCATTCTCTTTCCCTAATCCACGATGGTCGCTACAGATGCAGGCAATCACGAGCGCCCGACATGGTACGGACTGATGGCGCGTATGCCGACGACAGCATGCCGTTGCAAAACTTCCGTAATTTCCGTATATTCCGTAAAAAGGAGTTTTAGCATGACCTCTACAGTTACGGCCGCTGCAGTCTCCAAAAACTTTGGCGCCTATCAGGATGCCGCCGTCCGCGATCCGGTGATCATCACAAAAAACGGCCGGCCGCGCACGGTGCTGATCGCCTATGAGGATTATTTGCGGCTGACAAAGCGCGACCGGCGAGTCGAACTGACGGGCACGCTTGGCGACGACGATCTTGCAGCGATCGAGGCTTCGGAGATGGACGGGTCGCTCGATCATCTCAATGCCGAACTGCTGACGGGCAAACATGCTGCCGACTGAGCCAAAAGTCGGCTGGGTATTTCGTTACTCGTATCTCTGGCACTGGCAGTTCGTTGAAGGCCGCGAGGAGGGCGACAAGGATCGCCCGGCGCTGGTGCTGGCGCTCGTCGCGCATCTCGACGACGGCACGCCGGCGGTACGGGTGCTGCCGATCACCCATACCCCTCCATCCAATCTCGAGGACGCGATCGAAATCCCGCCGGCGACCAAACGGCGCCTGGGGCTTGACGACGAGCGCTCGTGGATCGTGCTGACGGAAAGCAACCGGTTTGTCTGGCCGGGTCCGGACATGCGGCCGGTCGATAGCGACACCGGCTACTTTGGGCCTTTGCCGCCAAACCTGTTTGCCGAGGTCAAGCGGCGGTTTGTCGAGCTGGCGCGGGCTCAGCGGCACCGGGCGACGCCACGCAGCGAATAATCTTTTTGGCATCATCTATCGCTCCAACAGGGCCGAACCGAGTGGCGCAGCATCGTGTGTCGGGGCCGATTCTCGTTGATTTGCGAGTCGAGATCAATCATTTCCGATAAGCAGTACTTATCGATGGTATATCGCTGTCACTCTGAGTAAAATCTGGCTTGTTGGTTGCGTCTATAGCCAGATTTTATCCGATCGTGTCATCACTTCAGATTGCTGAATACTTCATCTGCCACGAAACCCATGAACCCATGCTGATCACGAGAAACGTTGTGAATATAGACCTCATCGAAGCCACACGCGGCGCATTCATCGACCAGATCGAAAAGTTCAGTGCCGCGGGTTATCAACGGGATGAAGTTGTCTATTTCCTCAAGTGTCACCTCGCGTGAAGCGGCATCGAATTCTGCCGGGGTCTTGAGCTCGGCCAAAAGACTGGGCTTGACTGCCGCATTGCGCCACTCATGCCAAGCGGCCATTCGAGCCTCATCTATGGTCGGAGCCCAGGACACCTGAAACTGCAGGGCAAGAGGCTTCTTGACCCCGTCGCTCGTTCGGAATGCCTCCACCATCTGCTTCATTTCGTTCAGCGGCTTGCGAACCGTCACCATCCCATCTGCCCATTCTCCAATCCAGGCTGCGGTCTGCTTTGTGAGTGCCGCGCCCAACAACAAGGGTGGCTTCTCTGGAAGCGACCACAGCTTTGCGTCTTGTGTCTTGAGGCCGGGTTCGTCAGACGTCACCGTCCCACCGGCAAGCAAAGCTCGAATGATTTTTGATGCAGCTTCTAATCTTGCGTTTCGTTCCGTTTTAGCCGGCCAACCGCGTCCGACGGCGTATTCATTCAAGGCTTCCCCGCTTCCAAGGGCAATCCAGCGCAGCCTCTCTGGAAACATCTCGCTCAAGGTCGCGACCAGATGCGCCAGTACGACGGGATGGTAGCGCCAACCGCCTGGTATCGCCAAGCTTCCAAACGGCAAACTGGTCTTCGCCATAGCAGCGCCGAGCCAGGCCCAGTTGTTGCCGGAGTTACCCTGTCTCTCGCTCCACGGCGCCAGGTGATCGGACGTCATGATCGCCTGGAAGCCGGCCCGTTCAGCCGCCTGGACGTATTCCAGCAACTCGCGTGGCGAGAACTGTTCGTGAGAGGCGTGGTAGCCGATCAGCATTGGCGCGTCCTCAAAGAAAAGCCCCCGCGAGACGATCTCAGCGGGGGCAAATTTTTGTTATTTGTTCATGTCCGTGGCCATCTGAAGGTGGTGTTCCAATGCCGGCCGGGTCTTTGCAGCCCAAGCCTTCAGTTCGGCGTTCTCGCCTTCGTCGCCATAGCGCTTGAACAGATCGACAGCATCTTCATGCACGTCTTCCTGATCGGAGTGATACTGCTTGGTGAAATCGTCGCCCTGAAGCTTCTTCAGGTCGTCGAGCATGCCCTGGTGAGCGGACGACATGGCGGTCGGCATTGTCGCTTTGACCTTGCCGGACGTCACCATGGCCTTCAACTCGTCAGATGTCTTCTGATGGTCGGTCAGCATCTGCTGTGCAAACGCCTTGGTCTTTTCGTCCGAACGCTCCAGGGCAAGCTTGCTGGACTCGATCTCGAACATGTCGCTGCTGGCTGCCTCAAGGACAAAATCTTCGGTCTTGGGGGCGACACCGATGACAGAGTTGACGCCGGTTTTTTCAGCGGTGGACTGCGCCATTACCGCGGAACCGGCGGTAGCGAGAAGGATGGACGCGAGAATGAGGGGTTTTTTCATGAGAGGTCTCCTGTTGACGGTGTCCCGATAACCACCGTGAAGCCCCTTGGTTCCAGGAGAGGGAACAAATCCAACCTCTTATGGTTTCTGACAGAACGGAGGAAGCCAGCGATGAACGTCAAAGAGATCTTGCGTGAAGACATCTCGGATTTCGCATCTCGACTTGAGGCCATGACGATTGACGAAGTTTTTGACGCCATGAGCCTGCTGGAAAAGCATAGCGAGGAACAGGTCAGCGATCGTGACGAAACCCTCGCCCGGATTGCACTGGTGGAAGAGGAGATCGAGCGGCGGTTTCCGGGCCAGAAGCTGGCGCCATATCGCGATTGGAAACAAGACCAGCCGTTGCTGCCATAGAGGCTCTGTCCTAGATCAATAGCCATAGACTGCGGGGGGAATTCATTGGACGAAGAACAGCGATCAATATCAGCAGCTCTCGGGGTCAGCGTCGATTTTGACGCGGAGCGCGAGGTTCAACAGCGTATCCAGTTCCTGGCCAACTACCTGCGACAGTCGTCATGCCGGAGCCTCGTCCTGGGTATTAGCGGTGGTGTCGACTCTCTCGCTGCTGGCCTACTGGCACAAAAGGCAGTCTTGGGACTCCGCTCTGATGGATACGATGCCAAATTCATCGCTATCAGGTTGCCCTACGGGGTCCAGGCCGACGAGTCGGACGCGCAGAAGTCCCTTGCTGTGATCAAGCCGGATCGTGTCGTCACGATCGATATCAAGCCGGCTGCCGACGCCATGCTCGATGCAGTCATGGTGGAAGGCGGCGATCTAATAGAGCCGGCACGCAAACACTTCCATCTCGGCAACATCAAGGCGCGTCAGCGGATGATCGCGCAATACGCGCTGGCTGGCGCGACCGGCGGTCTTGTCATCGGAACGGATCAGGCTGCGGAAGCCCTGATGGGGTTCTTTACCAAATTTGGCGATGGAGCGGCCGATGTACTACCACTTGCCGGGCTCACGAAACGCCGGGTGAGGGCCATAGCCGAGCATTTGGGAGCTCCATCGGAGCTGGTGTTCAAAGTGCCGACGGCGGATCTGGAATCCGATGCGCCACTTCGTCCCGACGAAGAGGTCTATGGCGTCACCTATGAGGAGATCGATGATTTTCTTGAAGGCAAGGTGGTCGCGGAGCGTGCACGACTGCACATTCTTCGGACGTACCGGGCGACTGGGCACAAGCGAGCCCTGCCCGTGTCACTGATCGCCTAAGTGGGATGAACCCATGGTGCGAGATCGCAGGCACCGCAGCGACGTCAGCCAGGAGCTCCTGCTTGCTGTTCTGGTTCGTGGCGAATGGAGGACGCGATGAACGATACCAATTGGATTCATTTGTGCATCGATATGCAGCGGATGTTTGCAGAAGACACGCCTTGGCATGTGCCATGGATGCAAGAGGTCTCGCCTCAGATTCAGGAAATTGCAAAGCATTATCCGCAGAGAACGGTGTTTACGCGCTTCGTCCCGCCCAAGCGGGCAGAGGACATGCCCGGTATGTGGCGGAGTTACTACGAGAAGTGGGACACGATGACCCTCGAACGGCTCGGACCGGAGATGGTCGACCTCGTTCCGTCTTTGAAGGCCTTGGTCCCGCCGGCGAGGATCTTCGACAAAATGACCTATTCGCCATGGGCCACCGGTGAGCTTCACCGCGTCCTGGCGGGGGAGGGGGTTGAGACCCTGGCGATCTCGGGCGGCGAGACAGACGTCTGTGTCCTCGCGGCAGCGATCGGAGCCATCGACCTTGGTTATCGCGTCATCCTCCTCAAAGATGCCGTCTGTAGCGGTGCGGATGAAACACATGATGCTTCGCTTGAGTTGCTCGGCGATCGATTTTCGGTCCAATTGGAGATCGCTTCGACGGAAGAATTTCTCAGCCGTGCCTGAACGCCGGCATGCCTAGACGCGATTACGTTATGAAGTAGCAAATATCGTTGCTTCTGACTTCAAGGGGAAGGCAGATTCTAGGGGCCTTTATCGCGTTCAGCGGCGGTAGAGACAGGGTATTGACGTCAATCCTTCTGACACGGAAATCCATATGTTCAGTCACATCATGATCGGCGCTCGGGACCTTGAGAGGATGGTAGCGTTTTACGATGCTGTTCTGGCACCGCTGGGCCTGGTGCGGGTCGTCGATCTAAACGCCGTCGACGAGGCTGGGATCATCTGGCGATGTCGTGACAGGCGCTGGCCGCAGTTCGCCATCCGTCGCCCGATCAATGGTCTGCCAGCGACGTGCGGAAATGGTGTGCAAATCAGTTTTGCAGCGCCCTCGAGAGAAGGCGTCGACCATGGTTGGGCGGTAGCGATCCGGAGCGGTGCATTTGATGAAGGAGCCCCTGGTCTGAGGCCTCGGTACGCCGACGATTTTTACGCTGCTTATTGCCGCGACCCTGAGGGAAATAAACTCTGTTTTGTCCATGCGAAGGGACTTCCATAAGCTCCAACCCTCCCCGCGACATGTTCAAGATGTAGGGGGTAATGAAACAGCGAAATCAAGCCCGCGGGTACACCTGACCCGTGCCGCGCTATGATACGGGCCACTTTGTGGTACAAAGCCTGCAGAGTTTATAAGGGCCGTTGCAATGCTCAAGACCGACACCCGGCAGGCGCACTGGCGCCGTGCCAATCCTGGCAAGTACGAAGCGCACCTCGCTGTGCAGCGGGCCATGAAGGCCGGCGAACTTGACAAGGAAACCTGCGAGGTTTGCGGCGTCGAGGCAGTTGATGCCCATCACGATCAATACGACGAGCCTTTGCGGGTACGATGGTTATATCGGCGCCACCATACGCGGCTTCATCATTACGGCGAGGACATGTTTCCAATCAGAAGTGTGGTATGACCTGACCGGCAGGAAGACCCGAGAGCGGAACGCTCTATCTCGTCGGCGACGCGCAGGCGCAAAGCGCAATGCCTCAGGAAGAATCCAAGCACTGAGCGCGCTCCCTCTGGTCGAGCTTCTCCAGCAATCCCTGAAACATTGCCGTTGTTTCCGCGGGAAGCGAAAAGACGTCGAGCCTCTGCAGTTGCCGCGTGGCAACAGGGTCGCGCGCGTAGCGCCCGATCGTCTTTGCCAAATCTTTTTCGGCTTCCCGGGTCATAGGCTCAGAACCGCCAGCAAGGGACCCTGTTCCTCCTTCTGATGCAAAATCCGCATCTCGCTGGCTGGTTCAATCTGGTTCCGTCAGAAGCGCTTTCACTGCGGCGATCAACTTTGTCTCGTTGTAGGGCTTGTCCAGGACGACATCGAAAACGTCTGGATTGGCGCGACCGATGCTTCCTTGTGCTCCACTCGTCAGAATGATTGGAATGTGCGATAGCTCACCGTCTCCGCGCATTGCCTGAGCCAACTCAAGTCCTGTCATCAAAGGCATCATGAAATCTGTAATTACCAGCGAAGGACGCTTTTCGCGCACGAGAGCGAGGGCGGCTTTGCCGTGCGATGCCGACGCAACTTCGTAACCGGCATCTTCCAGCATGATGGCCAGAACGTCAGCGATTAGAAACTCATCTTCGGCGATTACGATCAACGGCATCTGTTGCGGCTCATGGTCTTTCAGCCAAACATCAAGATCAATTCCGTGAGGGTGTCGCCACCCCGGTGGCTGCGCCAGTCACGGCCTCGAGCGGTGCGGAAATTGCTAGTCCATTTGGTCCAAACTCGATCTCCCGAATGACCGGCTCATAGGCGCTGTCCCTGACCTTGAGCACTGATATGGTCCGCTTGTAGCGCGAGTCGATCTCTACATGGCGCAGCATCACCAGATTATCCAGCAGGCTTGAGATCTCCGACCCTGGGGCCGTCACAGTCGGGCCGAAGAGGTCGCGCAGTTCCCAGGTCGCAATGGTGGTAACTCCGAGCCTGCGTATCTCGTTCATCAACGCTGCAAAAAATTCTACCAGCCGAGGCGGGTGAATGGCCGCGCGCTCGAAACCGCCCAAACCGTCGAGCACCAGGCGCTTGACGCCGCGCTTCCGGATGGCAGCGAGGAGACGGTGGCCGAGCTTGTCGAGCAGGTTTTCGGTCATCGGGTTCCAAATCACTTCCAAGGCGCCGGACTTAAGGGGCGTGCCGAGATCGACGCCCAAGGCTTCGGCTTTGGCCCGGAGGCGTTCCGGCGTTTCGTAAAAACCGAAGTGCAGGCCAGGTTCTTCCCTGCTCGCCTGGCTCAAGAAGTTGAGACCCATTGCAGTCTTCCCGCATCCGGAAGGACCGAACATCAGCGTAACCGAGCTTCGAGGCAAGCCGCCACCCATCAACCGATCCAGCCCATCAGTGCCGCTTGAGAGGGGAGGAGGAGCGCTATAATCGTCGGCAGCAGCCACTGGTGCCAGCATTGCTTCCATACGCGGATATGCAGTGATGCCGGCCGAGGTAATCTCGAACTGGTGGTAGCCGCCCAGAGCTGCACTTCCTCTCGACTTCTTGACTTGCAGCCGACGAACGGCCCGCACACCAACGAGCTCGTCATAAAGCTCGATGACGCCGTCAACCATGGTGTGCTCGGGACTATCTTCAGCAATCCGGGTGCTTGCGAGGAAAAGTGCCGTGCATCCGGCAAACGCCGCCTGGCTCTGGACTTCAGCGACGAAGGTCTTGACGTCAAGTTGTGTGTCAGCGCGATCGCGAGCGTTCAAAAGGCCGTCAAAAACCAGAAGCTTTGCTTCTTTCCTGGCGATTTCCTGGCGGATCAGGCTCACCACAGCAGACAAGCCTTCGTCCCTCAGGGTCTGGAAGACACTGACATAGGTGATGGAAGTCCCCAGTTGCGCGTTGTCGAAGAACTCGAGCGTCCCGAGCGACTGAAACAGCCGGTCATGGGTCTCGGCAAGAAGGGTCACGTAAAGCACCTTGCCGCCTCGCGAAAGGTTGGCGAAGGCGATCTGGTTGGCGAAGATGGTCTTGCCCGCGCCCGGTTGGCCCTGAATGATGTAGGACGCGCCCTCGACAAGGCCGCCTCCAAGGATGGTGTCGAGACCGGAAATGCCGGTTGATAGTCTTGGAAGTTCGTTCATCGCGATCGCCGTCCAGGATTAGGGGTTCGCCGCACCGTAAAAGCGTCACGCCATTTTGCAACAGCCACGCCACATTTAAGGCTTTATTTATCGACGTGGGGAGCTAAGGTTCCCGCTGTTGCGGGGTCGCCCTGCGCCTCTCTCGATGACATACCAGGATAAGTACACTGATGACCGATAAAGAGAATAGCGGCGATGGCGACGGAGCGAACGAGCGCTTCCAATCGCTTGAAACGGTCGTAGTAGCGGATAAGCCGCCACATGACGCAGCCGCCTTCCTGGCTGCTATCATCGAATCGTCCGAGGACGCCATCGTCAGCAAATCGCTTCAGGGCTTCATCACCACCTGGAACAAGAGTGCCGAGCGGCTTTTCGGGTACAGCGCTCTCGAGGCTATCGGAAAACACGTCACTATCCTCATTCCTGAAGACCGGCTTGACGAGGAGCCGGCAATTCTTGCAAGAATCCATGCCGGGGAGCGGGTCGACCATTTCGAGACGATCAGGCGCCGTAAGGACGGCACCTTGCTCGACATTTCGCTGACGATTTCGCCGATCCGCAATATCGACGGCAAGATTGTCGGAGCCTCTAAGATTGCCCGGGATATCTCGGATCGAAAACGCGCGGCCGAACGCCAGGATCTTCTGCTTCGAGAGATGCATCATCGGGTCAAGAACCTGTTTGCCATCACCGGTAGCATCATTACCCTGGCGGCCCGCACCGCGCAGACCCCGGGTGAGCTCGCCTCGACAATGAAAGACCGTCTTGTCGCCCTCTCGCAAGCCCACGAGATGACACTGCCGAGCTTCACCGGCGACGAAGCGTTTCAAGAGCGTTCAACAACCTTGTTTCAGCTGCTGGCGAGTCTGCTTTCACCATACGGCGAGGATAAGGAAGGGCGGTGGCACCTTCATGGCGAAGACGTACCGATTAGCGCCGAGCGCGTAACGAGCTTGGCGCTGCTTTTTCATGAATATGCCACCAACGCCGTGAAATACGGAACACTGTCCAGCACGGACGGGCGATTGGACGTGTCGGTCGACGCACGCAAGGAAAGCGTGGAGATCTCATGGCTCGAATCCGGCGGACAACCCTCCGGCAAAACCGAATCGGCAAGTGCGGGTTTCGGCACAAGGCTCGAACAGATGATCGTCCGCACCCTCAATGCAGAAGTTTCGAGAGAGTGGCAGCCGCAGGGCCTCCAGATCAAACTTTCGGTACCTTGCGCAGCCTTTGCTGCGCCCGCTCTGATCTAGACGTGGACACTCCGTCCAGATTGGCGCCGGGCGTTTTTGTCATATGTTCGAGCGGTCGGTGCTCTATGGGGGCATCTTTCCGGCCTCGACGGCTCACTGAAGCACTCTAGATCACGCGTAGTCTGTTGCATGGTTAGGAGGAGACGGCCGTGTCTACCGAAAAGCAGGAAATGATCCGCCAGCGCGCCCATGAAATCTGGGAGAGCGAGAGTCGGCCAGAGGGCGCCGAACTGCGCCACTGGCAACAAGCTTCCGAAGAGCTAGATTCCGATGACAGGAACGACGCAGCCATGCTTCAGGCCGCTGGCGAACGCCCGAACGTTGGCTCCCCAACGCACACACCCTTCGAGGCTGAAAAGCAAAGTTCGCCGGAGCCAACGCGGCCGGCCCTCGATGTCGAAATAACCACGGGCGAAAAGCCGGCGCGGCGCAAGGTCAAGAAGACCGAAGGGCCGTGACGCTAGTGGACTTTTTAGGCCTAGCAATCGAAGTCGCCCTTTAAGCGCACGACGGCCAGCCCGCCGTGAGCACCCACATGATCGACGTCGCGACTTTGGGGGAACCGAACGTAAGCTTCTTCGTCGCGCGGAACGGCGGGGCGATCATAGGCTGCGCGGCGCTGGTGGAGGCGGACGACGGAACGGCGGAGATCAAGTGGATGTTCGTCGACCCGCAAGCCCGCGGCCTGAAGGCGGCAAGCCGGCTCATGAACGTTCTGGAGGACAGTGCGAAGGCGAGGGGACTGGTCGCGATCAGGCTTGAGACGGGCATCCGCCAGCCCGAAGCCATAGGGCTCTACCGCAAGGGCGGCTATGTCGAGATCGAGCCTCGAGCCTTACGATTCCTACAAGCCGGACCCCTTCAGCCTGTTCATGGAGAAGACTTTCTCCTGCTCGTGACTAGGCTGTCACGCTGGTGTGCTCCGATGCCATTGGAGTGCTCAACGGAGGAACTTCCGCCGGTCTCGAATGTTGTCCGCTGCACACCGGCGAGGGGAGATCGCACTCAAGATGAAATCACTGCAGAGCGGAAGATCCAGCGTGCGAGAGAACAGAACTTTCTTGGTGGGGCTCGGCCGAGGAGCCGCGGGCGCGTTGCTGTTCGGGATCCCCATGTTGATGACGATGGAGCTTTGGGAGCTCGGATTTTACATGGAGCGCCATCGACTGTTTCTCCTATTGCTGGTGAACATCCCGCTGCTCATCTTTCTGGCTGATCGCGTCGGGTTCGAGCGCACCACTACGTTGATGCAAGCGTGCCGAGATGCAAATATTGCGTATGCTTTGGGCATTCTGATGAGCGCGGGGATCTTAATCCTGTTAGGCGATATCAAAATAGGGATGCCTTTCTCCGAAACCGCAGGAAAGATTGCGTTACAGGCTGTTCCGACGAGCATAGGAGCACTACTCGGCCGTTCTCAGCTCGGGGGTGCATCCGACGATCCAGGTGACGAGACAGGCGGTCAGGCTGACGACGGTGATGGTGCTGCCCAAGGTGAGGGTGAAGACGCTGTCCCTGATAAGCTGTCAACTAGCTACGGTCAGGAGTTGATGCTGATGGCGGTCGGCGCACTATTCTTGAGCCTTAATGTGGCGCCCACCGAAGAAATCATCTTGATATCTTTCAAAATGACGCCGTGGCACGCGTTGGCAACGATCATAATCTCGATCGGGATCATGCATGCTTTCGTTTATGTTGTTGCATTCGAGGGGACACATGAGATGCCGGCCGGTACGCCTTGGTGGCATGCGCTATTTCGGTTCACGTTGCCGGGCTACATCGTTTCTATGGCGATCAGCTTCTTCGTTCTCTGGACCTTTGGCAGATTGGACGATGTCGCTTCCACGCAGGCGCTCATGTTTGCGATCGTTCTATCTTTCCCTGGATCGATCGGCGCGGCAGCAGCTCGCCTGATACTTTAGGAGGTTCCATGACAGAAATATCGCGGCGGCCTCATTCTGAAAAAGGGGATCCGCATTGGGTCGAATGGGCTGCCGGAATTGTTTCCGCTCTGCTGGTTTTGACGATTATGGGCTGGGTTGGCTTCGAAGCGATCACCGAAGAGGATCAATCTCCCAGTTTCCGAACCTCGATCATCAAAAAAAGTGCGATTGAAAATGGCTTCCGTGTCGAGTTTGAAATCGAAAATCTCTCCACCCGGACAGCTGCCGCCGTGGTGGTGCGGGGCGAGGCAAGGGAGGGTAATTCAGTTGTTGAATCCGCCGAGGCTATGATCGACTATGTTCCGGCCCAGTCAAAGTCCTCCGGGGCAATCATTTTCGCTGCGGATCCGGGCGAGAACGCAGTTTGGGTGGGGGCCGTCGGATATAGCGATCCATAGACAAGAGCGACCTGCCACAGGTTATTTACGAGACATCTACCTCGTCGTGCACGCGAAACGCCATGCGGCAAAAAACCGAAGCCTCTTAGCCGTGAGAACGATTGAAGGGAAGAGCTCGGCCGCTACAGCCGTCGAAGTGACGTGGTTTTGGCCGCCAGCGAATAGCCGCTGCTCTCAATACGGTCATCTCCATTGTCTAGCTATCACTTTCACCCGTCCATGGTCAGGTCTTTTCGATGGTGCGGATTTTAGCTGCCGATTTCAATTGAACGCTAAGCGCGGAATTCGGCACTAAATCCGCCTTACTATTTCACTCCGGAGTAGGGGAGGGGCCAGCTACAACCCTGAAGCCTTGGTCAGATTCACACGGAAGCGATCGCGCCGCCGCTGATATCTGCGGGTCATCTCAGCTGATGCATGGCCAAGCTGTTTCTGGACGTAACGCTCGTCGACCTCAGCGGAGGAGGCCAAGCCCGCGCGAATGGGTGACGTTTGCGTGCCCGTCGGGGTGCGGAACGCCGATCCTTCTCTCCCTCAATCCCGATCGGCGCCCACGCTGGAACGTCAGTTTGGATTGGCTCGGCCGGCCAAGCCTTGAACCCTCCGTTCGCCGAACCGATGGCTGCCGCTGTCATTTTTGGATGCGTAGCGGCCGGGTCGACTGGTGCAAAGATAGTGGGGGAGTATTACCGGAAAATTAGTAGGTTCTATTCCACTCTCAACTCTACCGAGTTATTCTCGCTACGATTCGGCGCGAGTTGGGGGACGATATGCTTGCAGCCATGCCATCCGAAAACAGCAGGCGACTGGAGCTATTTCGACTGGCATTGGTTTTGATCGATCGTGGGAACAGTGAAATTTCCTCTCCTCTATCGCTCCACTTCGATTGTGTATTGCACCAAGCGAGAAAACTTTCTGACGATCCGCATGCGATCTCTCCTGATGTCACGCCGCAAGCCGTGCAGCTTGCAAACGATCTCTTGGCATACAAGGGTCTGCGCGACGCTCTAGAAGGTGTCAATTCCCTGGAAGATGTCAGCCAAGCTGTTGCTCATAAGGTGCTCCGAAATCTGGAGCCGAGAATTGCATCCACGGACTGACCTTGCACTGCTGGCCGAAAGCCTGACACAACTCTCCAAGACGCCGTATTTCAATCGCGCGATCGAGAAGCATGCGAACGCGCTGATTGACGTTATCAAGCACGCGCTTGAGGTGTCGCCGGCCTATGATGAGGAAATCCTCCGATCCTTTACGGACAAGGTGTGGACCTGTCATCGCTACCTTCAGGGTTCAACCACGAAGGAGGCACCCTATGAGATTGAATATTGCATGCGCCATGCGATCAACGAATGGCTGCCCGACAAATGCATCGTCACCACAGCACTGACAGACGAAAAGGACTTCCATCTCAAGCCGGGGGATCCATGGGAGTTCGTTGCGACGGCAATGGACCGTTATGACGGAAAGCTGCCTGAAGAAAAACTCATCTTCATCGGCGTCCCGAGGATCTATAAGCACATGCCGCTATTTTGCGCGGCTCTTTATCATTAGCTCGGGCACTTTGTTGATCTTGCGCGAAACGTCTCTGGGTCAACCCTCCTGACACACTCGCAACCCAACGCCACTCCGGAAGTGCTTGAACTTATGCTCGTACACAGGCGCGAGCATTTCGCAGATCTTTTCGCGGCTTGCTATGTTGGGCCGGTGATTATCGATACGCTCTACGCCATCAATCCGAACGCTGAAATCAGCTTGACTCACCCTTCGACGGAGAAGCGGCTCGATACAATTCAGGCTTTCCTGGACGGAGACGAATTTGATGAATTGGAGATGTATCAGGGCGCACTGAACAGCCTCGGTCTTCCGACTCTTCAACAGCGTTATACGATGCCAAGTCTGGAAACGGCGTTCGATGACATCAGGCCATACGTGATCTCCAACGACCAAGAGCTTCACGGCATGTTCCCCGGTGGCTGGTCCTATCTCGGCAAAATCAAGTCGGGCGGCGGACCTGTCTGGGCGAGCGGCGGCGGTCAGCTTGATGCGGTCCGCATTGTCAACGACCTGACCGAAAAATCGATTAGAAATGCCTCCATTCGAGACCTGTGGAAGGGAGGCGCGGCATGATCAAAAAGGACCTCCTTGGCCGCCTTGGTAAAAACGATCCAACGGGCCTATGGATCGACCCCCTGCTAGACAATACACAGATCGGGGATCTAACGGTTGACCTCCGACTGGGCTATGACTTTCTGGTATCCATCGTCACGCGGCGGCCCTATATCGGGATCGCACGGGACGACGAGCGGTTCCGCGCGATATCATCGTATTTTCAGCCGACCCGTCGCGAACTGGGCGAGCACTTCATCTTGTATCCGGATCAGGTCGTCCTTGCGACGACGCTCGAATACATCGCGCTCCCGAGCGACTGCTATGCCGATGTCCTGACAAGAAGCAGCTACACGAGGCTTGGGATCACGGTGAACACGATGGTCCAGCCAGGGTTTCGTGGATGTTTCTCGATCGAGTTATTCAACCACGGAAACAACCCAATTGAGTTAGTCGTAGGGGCGAAGATGTTCCAAATGCGGCTCACGGAACTGTCTGAAAGCGTGATCTATGGGGGCCTCGAACGAAAGTATTTCGGCAACGTTAGGCCGACACCCTCGCGCGCGGCCGATGACACCGATCTTCAACGCCTTCGCGCAATATCCAAGTCCCATCGCGATTAAGATCATGCGAAACTCGGATTTTCGGCCGAAGCTGTCCAAGCTATCTTACGCTCTCGCCTTATCGGGCTTCTGGCTGTTTAGTCCGACCGCCACTTATTCGCAGAACGTAGAGACACCGGAATTTTCTGTTCCTGTCCATATAATTCATGACAAGGCCTCTGCGGAGCGAGCAAGGATCGAGCGTGTCGTACAGGAGCAGCACGACGCCGAGGATCTGGTAGCTCAACAACGGGCGGCAATCGCTGGGGAGCGGGCGGCCGACGCGGCGGAAACACAAATCCGGCTTGCGTGGTATCAGCTCAGTGTTTCTATCGTTGGGGCGCTTGGTCTGATTGTGACACTCCTGTTGACTTGGCGTTCGACACGAGCGGCCGCGGCAGCTGCGACGGCGGCCGTCAACGCCAATAATGTGACTCGACAAAATTTCGAACTTGACCAGCGACCTTGGATTAGGCTTGAGCGCCCAGTCATCAACCTTGCCGAACACGAAAACACGTTCGCAGTTCAGTTTAGCTTGGAAGCGATAAATGTTGGAAAAACACCGGCCAAGGAAACCGAACTCCATCTTCAACTGTCATTTGGAAAGCTGAAAACACCAGGTGCTGAGGGAGTCGAGTCTTTCGCACAGTCTCTTGCGGCTCCGGGAACGTGGCGGAATTCTCAGAAAATCGTATTTCCGAACGCTAGCCGGCCGCTGGATGATGTCGTGCTCCTGGAGGAATCGCCGCCCTCCGACCAAAGTTGCCGCATCAGATATTGCGTCAACTATAAGGGAGCCAGTGGCAGTTCGATCTATCACACCGCCGGCCAGGTTATATTTCCTATGTCGCGGCTGATGTCGGCAAGCAGAGCCAAGCAAAAGAGTTGGAAGTATAGCTATCACGGTACCAGCTCTGTGGCATAATGGCTTTCTGATGCGGTCGCAGCAGAGATTTCCCCATTAATTCAATAGTTTAGCGCCCGGCGACAGGCGGGTCGGTGGTTCGAATCCTTTCAAGGCGTCGGACGCAGAGTTAACCGACAAGATGCGGAACGCCAAGACTTCGTCATCGCGAGATCGCGGGGCCTGTTCAATCGCGGATTCAACTCGGATGCTGGGAACTTGCATCCCTTGCGCTGGTTTGTCGTGACGAAACGAATGGAGTTCTTTCATGGACAAGGTCATCGACATAGATTTCCACGTCACCTGGCAATCGCCCGTCTTCGTCCGGATTGGCAACGGCATTCGGGAACGCATTGACGGGCCGGACGCCGCATTGGCGGCGCTTCTGCATCGTTGGCCGTCTAGCAGTCAATCGGAATACGCGGTCGCCAAGCGTCGCTGCGTGGACGCGATCGCTAGTCACGGAAGCCCGGAGCTTGCCCGCGTCGCGTTTGTTAAAGCGGCGGTCTCGGCCAGGGTGCTCGGATGAGAGGACTAGATCGGCGGCCGACACGAAGCTTCCCGCTATCCGCAGGCCTGCTCTTGGGCTTGGGCCTTGGAGGATTCTTCGACGGCATCGTTCTGCACCAGCTTCTGCAATGGCATCATATGGTCAGTTCCTGGTACCCGATCACCACGATCGAAAACCTTGAACTGAACACCTTCTGGGACGGCGTCTTCCATTCTGGTACCTACGTGTTCGTCTTGGCCGGCCTTTTCATCCTGTGGCGGTCCGGCCGACTCAGCCATTTCCGCTGGTCGACGGGCTACCTCGTCGCGACGATGCTCATCGGCTTCGGATCGTTCAACCTTGTCGAAGGTGTTATCGACCACCAGGTGCTCGGCCTCCACCACGTCAACGAAACAGTTCCTCGTGGAGAGTGGCTCTTCTGGGACCTCGGGTTTCTTGCCTGGGGTGGGGCCATGGTCGCCACTGGTGTGCTGATCATGAGGAAACGCAATGGCTGAGATGCTGCGTGAAGCTCTCACTGCGTTGATCTGGGCTGCTTTCGGTCTTGGTCTTGTCTTCGCGACCCGTCCGGTATGGTCGTTTCTTCTATTCGGCCCAAACCTTGACCTTGAAGACCTGCTTTCGCTGCGGTGCATTGGCCTGACGACATGACGCATCGGTCGGACAGACGGCATCCGGGAGCAACCGATGGAGCGGGCTATGACCGAATTTAACCCCCGACCTGACCTCGACGCCGAACACCGTGTCTCCCGCCATGTCGTCATCATTGGTGGCGGCTTCGGCGGCCTGGCTTGTGCATTAGAGCTCGGTAACGCTCCAGATATTCATGTCACGGTCGTTGACCGGCGCAATCACAACCTCTTTCAACCGCTGCTGTATCAAGTGGCGACCGCCGCCCTGTCGCCGGCAGATATCGCGGAACCGATCCGCAAGACACTTGCCCGTTTCAAGAACATCAACATGATCATGGCAGAGGTGGTCGGCATCGACCCGTCGTCGCGCATGCTGTCCTTGTCTGATGGCGACCCGCTTTCCTACGATCAGTTGGTCATCGCCACCGGCTCCGATTACAACTACTTCGGCCATGATGAATGGCGAGAATCCGCGCCCGGTCTGAAAAGCATTCATGAGGCGCGGCAGATCCGTCATCGACTGCTTCTGGCATTCGAGCGGGCTGAGCGAGCGAAGAGCGAAGCTGAGAAGCAGGCGTTGCTCACCAGCATCGTCATCGGCGGTGGGCCGACGGGCGTCGAAATGGCGGGCGCGATCTCCGAACTTGGTCGCTTCATGATCAGCCGCGACTTTCGAAAACTGCAGCCCGACAATCTGAAAGTGATACTCGTGGAGGCGGGACCACGGATACTCGCCGCCTTTCCCGAACATCTTTCTGCATACGCCAAGTCCTGTCTCGAGAATATCGGCGTTGAGATCCGTACAGGCAGGCGGGTTATGGACATCCGTGCCGACGGAGCCGACATCGAAGGCGAGTTCGTCCCTGCCGGTTCGATCATATGGGGCGCGGGCGTTAAGGCTTCACCCGCCCATTCGTGGCTCGGAATACCCGGTGTCGCTGGCGGTCGAATCCCTGTCGATGACGATCTCCGTGTCATCGGGTTTGATGACATCTACGCCATCGGTGACACCTCTGCGCTGGCCGGGTCGGATGGAAAGGTTCTCCCCGGTCTCGCGCAGGTCGCCAAGCAACAAGGGACATACCTCGGGAAAAGCCTACGGACGGGAAGAGCCGTCCAAGGTTTCAAGTTCAAGAACCGCGGCAACACGGCCGTGATCGGTCGGAACGCCGCCGTCTTCGACTTTGGAAAATGGACGTTGAAAGGCCGGGCGGCATGGCTGCTTTGGGCACTCGTCCACGTCTATCTGCTGATCAATTTCGAGAAGCGCCTCCTCGTCGCCATCCAGTGGGTCGGGCGGTACCTCACGCGACAACGCGGCGCGCGGATCATCGATGAAACTGCCGCGGAAGCCGAGTATGCAAGCCGGCCAACCGCTCTCGACAGCGCTACCGACCGACCACAGGCGAAGGTTATCGGTTCGACCCGATCTACCTCGGCGTAGGGCCGACATGATATCCGAGTTCGCCATTGATGCTGGGGCTGTGGTGTCAGAACAAGACCCGTTTGCGTCGACAGTCACCAACGCACAGGCGTGCGAGGCCTGATGCCGCTGGTGACGTGTGATCGGCTTGAAGCAGGTCAACCGTGCGCTGGGCCAGGCTGGGATCGCAGCAACGACAATCCGAGATGATCTAGACGATCTATCAGATTGGCCCGATCAGATGAGCGGTCGGTCCGATTAGATCAGTTGCTCAGGGACATCGCATTGATGAGAAGCAAAACCGGGAAGCCTGCGACGATCACCGCTGCTCCCCAGGCAGCAAGGATTTTCAAAACGTATGCCCTTCGCGCCTTTGCTGAATCCCACTCGTAAACCATGTGATGCTCTCCCACTCTTTCGCGATAGAAACATTGCCAAGGACGTTCGTCGATGCGCAGCGGCAACAGTCTGGATACGGTTTACAGCGAGGGAACCGTGCGCAGTTACAGGGGTTATCAGTTCGGCTGAGAAATGGGGCCGCGGCGAGAAGCTACCGGGCAAACCGGTCAAACAAGGTCCATGGGAGAGTACGTGTGAAGGTACGAGAATTCATGACGGTCCAGGTGGTATCGGCCAAGCCGACCGATACAGTGGAAGATGTGGCGCGAATGATGTCCGAGATCGACAGCGGCGCCATCCCTGTGATCGAAGATGATGTCGTCGTTGGAATGATTACCGATCGGGACATCGTCGTACGCGTCGTTGCAGAGCGCAAGGATGGTTTCACGCCGGTTTCCGACGTCATGACCCAGGGGGTCGAAAGCTGCCTGGAGGACGACGACATCAGTGAGGCCGCAAGACGGATGGCGGAGCTTCAGATGCGGCGGCTCGTCGTATTTAACGGCGACGGTAAGCTTTCTGGAATCATCTCGCTTGGTGACATAGCGATCGAGCATCAGGGCGACCTGGCGACCGAAGCGCTCGAGGAAATTTCACAGGACGCATGATGCGATTATTCGTACGCGCGCCGTCTCATGGTGTTCGCGTATCATGGCGGAAGGATGGCTAGCATGATCGAGCGCACGGCTGAGGAAGTCGCCGCGCGACGGGCAAGGCGTGCCGAGCGCCGCCAGAAGCAACGCGATGCGAATAACGATCGAGCCGCTAAAATGCATCAGTTGCGACTTGCCAACCCGCAACCCGCTGCAGATACAATGGAGGACCGGATGGCCGGTGGCGTCCATATCGGGTGCTCAGGCTGGTATTATTGGCATTGGAAGGGCAAATTCTATCCGGCAGATGTTCCGTCTGGTCAGTATTTTGCAATCTATCAGGACCATTTCAGGACGGTTGAACTCAACGCGCCATTTTATTCCTGGCCAACGATAGGTGCCGTAAAAACCTGGATTCGCCAGGCCGAGCCAGGCTTTGTCTATACTATCAAGGTCTGCGAGCTCATCACGCATATCAAGCGGTTTGAGGAAACGAGGATCCTGATTGAGGATTTTGGCTATATCGCTGATCTTCTCGGCCCGCAAATGGGCTGCTTCCTGTTTCAGCTGCCGCCAAGCGTGCGCTATACGCCAGCCATGCTGCAATCCATCCTGTCGCAGCTCGACCCTTGTCGCAGGAATGTCGTTGAGTTCCGGCACAAGAGTTGGTGGAATGAGGAGGTCTTCGACGCCTTCAAGGCGGCAGGTGTGATCTTCTGTTCGTGCAGCGGTCCGCGGCTGCCGGACGAACTGGTTCGAACAGCCAATGACATCTACGTCCGGTTCCATGGGACGACGCAGTGGTACCGCCATGACTATACGGACGATGAACTCATCGTATGGGCGGACCGCATCAGACGATGTGGCGCCAAGACCGTGTGGGCCTATTTCAACAACGATCGCGATGGTCACTCCATCAAAAATGCCAAGCGCCTTTTGGAGCTGCTGGAGCGTCCCCCGGTCTAACTGAGAACCATATACATTCGAAGTCCTCCCGGACCTGATCTTCGAAGCCGTGCGCGCCGGCCTTGCTCAGGATGGGCGTCCGGTTGCGCCTCCTTTCTCCGCACGAGGAGAGGCCGTAGAGGTCCGGATGGTCAACCTATAGCCGCCTATGGGGCTTCCCGGCTTAGGCACGGAGTTACCAGCGTGGAACTTCCAAATTGGTGGGAAGTTCACTCCTTCACAACAGGAGAAGAAGAAGTGTCGAGCACCAAAAGAGGCAGAGCGCAAGACCGGGCACGTGTCGCAGGCGGCCAGGACCACGAGCTTCAATACGAAGCCAAAAAAGAGGGCGTTACGAAGGATGCCGTAAGAGGTGCCGTCAAGGACTTCGGCAACAGCCGTGCAAAAGTCGAGGCCGATCTGGAGAAGAACCGATGAGCCATCGTGAGGTTGCTGTAACGTACGGCGCTCGTGATGTGGGTTTTCTAGATCAACGCCAGCATGCAAAGGCTTCGTTGGCGTTCAGCGAGACCGCCCGCTTCAAGGCAAGTGTTCAGATCACTAATGGCGGACTGCTATCGATAGCCGCTCTGGTCTCCACCATCCTTCTGTCGACTGCTGTTCTGGTACATGTGGCCACACGGGATGCCCACTCCAAAAGGCTCTGGTAGCAGTTATGTCCAACGCGCCCGATCATTCGCCTGCAGCATCATTTGGCCTGCCCATCGAGACAGCGCCGATGGAAGCCAAGTTGGCAAAAGCTCTCCCATCCGGGGAAGGCTGGCAATACGAACCGAAATGGGATGGCTTCAGGTGTATCGCGTTCAAGAACGGCTCTTCGGTGGATCTTCGAGCCAAATCCGGAAAACCGCTCGGACGCTACTTCCCGGAAATGGTGGCGTTGCTCGCCCACCTTACGGCCCCTGAGCTTCGACGCTTTGCAGATGCGCTTACATCCAGCTGAAAGTCGGATCCGTAAACTGTCGCGAGAGACCCCAAGCAGGCTCATTGCGTTCGACATGCTCGTGGACACGGACGGCACGCAAATCCTGGAGAGGGATCTTGCGTATCGCCGGGCGCGACTTGAAGATTTCCGTGACATGATCCACGCCGATCCTATGCAATTCACCATATCCCCGGCGACCAGGAACTTGCGCGAGGCGGAGACATGGCTATCCGGATCGGGTGGGGATACCGATGGGGTGGTCTGCAAGCGGATCGACGAACAGTATCGTTCCGGAGAGCGAGCGATGACGAAGGTCAAGCGCCTGCGAACCGCGGACTGCGTCGTCGGCGGGTTTCGATACGAGAGTGACAGTAAGATGGTTGGTTCGCTGCTGCTCGGCCTTTACAACGATCACGGCCAACTCGACCACGTCGGCTTCACGTCCTCGATTGCCGACATCGAAAAACCTGATCTGACGGCGAGACTTGAAGCACTGAGGGAGGGTCCGGGTTTCACCGGCAAGGCTCCCGGCAGACCGAGCCGCTGGACCATAGACCGATCTTCCGACTGGGAACCGCTCAGACCCGAACTGGTGGTGGAAGTCAAATTCGATCAGATCACCGGCCGCCGCTTCCGGCACGGAACCAAGCTTTTGCGCTGGCGCCCGGACAAGAAGCCGGCGCAGTGCGATTTCAGGCAGATCGGGCTTTGAATTATGTGGATTCGGCCTTACAGGTGATCAGACACCGACGCGCTTCAGCCAGAAGAAGTATCGCCGCCGATCACCCTCGACCACCATCATTCCGGCAACCTCGTCCTCACCGGTCCACCGGAAGTAATCGACAATCGGTTGCTTGTCGTAAACCATGACGGCCGTCTGAAATTCGCTTTTGTCGCCGCCGTGCAGCGATGCGGTGGTGCCTCGTGCTCGCAGTCCTCGTCGAAGGTATGAGAACCAGTTCCTTGCAATGAAGGTCCGGCCGAATGCCGAAAAACGAAGTGACAGACGGAGCGGAATGAGGGCTGGATCGATCGCCACGAGCTTCCCAGGCGTGGTCTGGAACAACAGAGCGTCGGCTCGCATGTCGGTATGGAACCGCTTGCCGAACCATTCAAGATTTTCAAGGACGCCATCGAGCGGATGTCCTGAAGGAATACCCGCGCCCTGCCACAGCCCGATCATTTCTTGAGCACGAACTGGCTGAAGCGTCTGAAACCACTCCTCTGTCGCTTGCGGGAATTGATCGGCTCTGCCAATCACTTTTGTGGCCGTGCGCTGCTCGTCCGTCATAGGTCCCAGTACCTTAAGGATCCATCGATTTCCGTCCGCCAGATATCGAATTTCTGCCTCCGCGCCGGCGGATCGCCGATAGCCCGAGCGACGCTGTCCTTCGCGATAGCCGGCATCCCAGCGCATTCTGATCGAATTCTCCGAATAATCGATCATCTTCATCCCTATTTCATCAGCGCCGCCATAGGCGGAATGGATAAGCGTGACGTCAGAACCGGCGGATACCTGCATCCTGCTTTTTAACGCCGAGATCGCATGGCGGCTCTGGCTCGCGAACATGATGTCGGTGGTACGGCGAAGCGTTTGATCTAGCGAGCGGGGAACAGGTCCAGGGCCTTGGAACAAGTCAAGGCAAATGCAAACCACCTCCTGTTCAGGGGGATGAAAAAAGAGCGACGCGAGCGGCAGGTTCGCTGATAGCCCCGGGTCGCCATAGTGCCGGCCGTCGATCTCGACCAGCGGAAAAGCCAAGGGGAAGGCCGTGCTGGCCATGATGTGCTCGACCGTGAGGCCCTTACCGCGATTAAAGAAATCAACGTCTTCTCCGGTTTCGCTATCCACAGCTGTAACGTGGAGCTCGCTGCTACTGTGGTTGATGAGGTCGAAGTCGATCAAGGCTTGCAGTGTTTTCCGTTGTCGGCTGGCCTCAAAGAGACTGTATGTTGTGGGCCCGAAGGGCAGCAGCGACCACAAGCCAGGGAGAGACGGTCGGAACAGTCCGGGCTTTCCTGTAAGAAGCGCCTGCACCGCGGTTCGCATCCTCGCGGCCTGTTGGAACGGCCCATGGTGGCTGATGAATGATAACGTGTCGGCGGCCACCCGCCAGAAATCGTTCAGCCGCGCGACCTGGTCTTGCGGGTGGTTGCCGAGGACGATCGCGCCGTTTACGGCGCCTATGGAAGCGCCTGCTATCCGGTCGAACGATATGCTGGCTTCGAGCAATGCCTGGATTGCGCCAGCCTGATAGGCTCCGAGCGCATTGCCGCCAGATAGGCACAACCATGTTTGCCGGTCTGACATCACGTTTTCCTTGCATCTTCTGAAAGTGAAAGTTTCATTTGTTCTGAGCGCCACTGGCGAGATACGGGAAAACCTCCCGCGCCATGAACCACAGGAACCCCTCCTGGTCGAGCGAGACATTATGGATATAGATCTCGTCGAACCCGCAAGAGCCTGCAGTATCTATGAGAGCCAACAGCTCTTCGCCGTGGACGATGAGCGGGATCACCTTGTCCATCTCTTCAGGTACAATGTCGCGTGTCACCGCGTCGAAATCTCGTGGCAACTTCAGTTCAGCCAGGCAATTTGATGGAGCCGCTGCATTACGCCAGTTTTGCCACGCGGCTATTCGGGCCACCTCTTTGTTCGTTGCCCAAGCCACCTGTAACTGGAGAACGCGGGGTTTCCCGGCACCGCCGTTGACGTCGAAGGCATCAAGCACCTCCATAACGGCTGCTTTGGACTTCCATACGGTGATCAACCCGTCTGCCCAGGATCCCATCCACGCCGCTGTCGCGGGAGTTAGCGCGGCGCCGAAGAATTGAGGGGAGCGGGCAGGACGAGACCAGAGCTTCGCCTCTTCGGCGGCGAACCACGGGTGACGCGCTGAAACGGTGTCGCCTCGAAGAAGAGCGCGCATGATTTCCGTCCCGGCAAATAGCCGCTCGTTTCGCTGCGTCTTATCGGGCCAGCCGTCTCCAACCACCGCCTCATTCATGGCCTCGCCGCTTCCAACGGCAATCCACCGCAACCTGTCGGGATACATTTCTGCGAGCGTGGCGATGGTATGGGCGAGGACGACGGGGTGATAACGCCAGCCGCCCGGTATTGCCAGGCTGGAGAAGGGCAGGGATGTGGTGGCAAGTGCTGCACCGAGCCAGGCCCAGTTATTTCCCGAGTTTGCTTGCCGCTCACTCCATGGGGCAATGTGGTCCGATGTCATGATGCCGCCGAACCCCGCATCCTCGGCAGCCTTTGCAAGGGCGAGCAACCGGCTGGGCGGAAACTGCTCATGGGACGCGTGATAGCCGATCAGCATGCGGCTCACCCCGCGCCGCCGACTGGCGTCACGACCTTGCCCGACCCATCGCATTCCGGGCAGGTCTTTCCGTCGACCTGACCGCTTCCCGCACAGGCACGACAGGTATTTTCCCCGGAGTTCGGAGTACCCTCTGGCACTGCGTCAGGGTTCTTGGCAACATCGTTCGGATCTTGAGCGGTCATTCTTTTCCTCGGCGTTATATGGGTGTTCTGAAACCGTCGGCATGACTTCGAGTTCCATCTTGGATTTGCATGCAATCGTGTCCGAGGGCTCGTTGAAGCGAACTCGTAGGCATTCCTTTCGTTGACGAGCGCGCTTAAACGCCTTCGCTTCTCCATTTTGAGGTGGGCTACGCTGCCCTCTTACATCGCCCACTTGACGCGGCTGTCGCGCGGGGATGGTCGTCTGTCGGAGGAGAGCGCTTTCTGAACACCGGTTGAGCGCCCACGACTCCCATTTCGACCGCCAGGAGGCGTAATCAAGAACGAGAGGCTTTTATAGAGAAAAAGCGAAAGCACGACGACAGATCATAAGCGCCTACCGACGGAATCCATGCAGCGCTGGAACTATATAAATTGACTTGGGTTCTCTTACCGGGTGAGACGCGGCCGTTCATTATGACGCGCGTTCGCGTAGGTTTAGCATCATCGTGGTGGATTGAAACGGAGCAACATGAAGCAGACTTGGCCGAAGCAAATTTGGATTGTTCGCCATGGAGAAAGTTCCGGCAATGTCGCGCGCGATGCCGCGGATCTTGCAGGACATGCACGCATTAATATCGCAGAGCGGGATGTCGATGTACCGCTGAGTGCGCTTGGCCAGCGCCAATCCGACGCGCTGGCAGGCTGGTTCGACGATCTCCCAGTTTCAGAACAACCGGATGTGATACTGGCGTCACCATATAAGCGAGCCTTGACCACGGCGCAGACCGTCGCCCGGCAGTTATCAACAAGATCCGGACTTAAGGTCAGCGTCGATGAGCGGTTGCGCGAAAAGGAGTTCGGCATTCTCGATCGATTGACGCGGCGCGGTATCGAAGAGCTGCACCCGGATCAGGCGGAGTTCCGGCGTATTCTTGGAAAGTTCTATCATCGCCCGCCAGCCGGTGAGAGCTGGTGCGACGTAATCCTGCGGCTGCGAAGCATGCTTGATACGATCAGCCTGCACTACGCTGATCATCGTGTCCTGATCGTCGCCCATCAGGTTGTTGTGTTGTGCATGCGCTACATCATCGAAAATCTGTCCGAAGAGCAAATCCTGGACATCGATAGCAAAGGCGACGTGTCAAATTGTGGGGTCACCGAATATCTGGCCGATGCTGGTAACGAAGTCGGAGGTGGGCTCGTCCTGAAGCGTTACAATTTCGTGGCGCCACTGATCGAGGCGGGAGCGCCGGTGACCGCCGAAAAAGACGCAAATGTGGCTGCTCGATGACGGATTTGCAGGTCATCGACTCCAACTTGCTCCGGACCCTGAAACTCCCGCTGCCGGCGGAAGGCGGCAAGGAAGCGCGGGGCCGCGTCTGCATCGTCGGAGGCAGCAGGGAAGTTCCCGGAGCCGTCCTTTTAGCAGCCCTGGGCGCCATGCGCGCCGGCGCCGGAAAACTTCAGATCGTAACGGTCGAAAGCAGGGCAGGAGCGCTGGCGGTTTCTATGCCCGAGGCGTTGGTCATCGATCTGCCTGAAACGGCGGCGGGCGGCCTGCAGCGTGGCCCCTTGCAGTCCGTCGCATCGCGGTGCGCCAATACGCACGCATTGCTTATCGGCCCTGGAATGGTTGAAGAGCCGGATACTCACGAGATACTGAAATCTCTGCTCGAAATTGCCGACGAAGCGGTCATTGTCGTGGATGCCGGTGCCCTTCCCCGGATCATGGAGCTCGCAGGCAGCCTACGGAACCGCGCAGGGCGCGTCATCATCACACCACACGCGGGAGAGATGGCGAACTTGCTGGGTGTAGCCAAAGAAGTCATCGAGGCCGACCCTGCGTCTGCAGCTCTACGCCTGACGAAAGAGTTGGGCTTGATCGTTGTCATGAAGGGCAGCCAGACCGTGATCACTGCACCCGACGGGAACTGGAATTACCGGGGTGGTGGCGTTGGATTAGCGACCTCAGGCTCTGGAGATGTTCTTGGCGGCATCATTGCGGGGTTAGCAGCTCGCGGGACAAAACCAGTCGCCGCAGCTATATGGGGCGTTTTCCTTCACGGCGAAGCAGGATCGCAGCTTGCGAAGAGGGTGGGTCCCCTCGGTTTTCTTGCTCGTGAAATCCCCGGCATGGTACCCCAGCTGATGAACGAACCCCGCTAGAGCACTTCGCGTCGTTTTGGAGCTAGATTGGGCCGGAGCCCTGCGGGGACCGAGGCCTACAGAAGTAAAAGCGCAGTTTCTAGCACGTCTGAAACCCTCCGAATTGTGACAAGCTGCCGCCAGTGGTCTAACTAAATCAAAACAGAGAAACCTCTAACGACAGAGGCGACGATCCAAGCCCTTGCAGCAACAGCTAAGCAGGAGTGATCTCCGCTAGCTCGCTTGCCGTGGGCCCTGAACCACACCCGACCGACGGTTCATATCGACCTGTCAACCAGAATTGGTTTAACTGCACCCTCATCTTGCCTCGCTATAATAATCGACTAATTAGCGAGCAGTAAAATTGAGGCTCTCCGTTGATCAAGGCTCGACCCGCGTTTCTACTTCTATGCGCAGCTCTCATTCCCGTTCTGGTGCTTGCCACGGTGGTGGCTTGGTTCGTTGTGCGAGAGCGACAAGGAGCTACAATAGGCGCTATCCAGGATCGGGCGGGGTTGCTAGCGAGCGCCGTTCGACGCGACCTCGACACTCAGATCCAGCTGCTTTCCCTTGTCGCTGAATCGCCTCGGCTCGATCTTCCTGTTTCCAGGTCGAGCTTTGCTGAAACGGCACGGCGACTTAAGGCATGAGCACCTCAGTGGGAGCAAGTCAGAGTTACCAACGCCGACGGTGAGATTGTGCTTTCGTTCCCGCCGCTCGATGCATCCGCGTCCCGTAGCGTGGTGGACCGGGAGAGCCATGAGAGGGTTGTCCGAACCGGAACCGGCGTCGTCGGAAATGTCGTGATCGGCTCCGGTGGAAAGGCTGCCTTCCCTATCCGCGTCCCGATCCAGCGCAACGATCAAACAAAAGCGGTTCTATCGGCAGTCATCCGCCCAGAGATGGTGGCGAAGATCCTCGTGGACAGCGGACTTCCAGAGGGCTGGTCGGCTTGGGTTACAGACAGCCAAGACAGGCTCGTCACGGCCACGGTGACTTCCAGCCTTGAGGCGAGACCCGCCGCAGAATTCGCGACGCTAAGGGAAGGCGGCCGTTTCGACTTATTCAACGGTTCCAGTTTGCAGACTGCCGGGGCGCCCGTGGTAGGTACCCCGTGGAAGGTGAGAGTTGGGTTACCCTCGGTCGACTTTGAACGCCCGGCTAAACAAGCCATTCTTCTAGTCTCCTCGGCCTGTGTCGTAATCGTGCTGCTTTGCGCGTTCGCCGCTATCTTGTTCTACCACGAGCTACGAGCGCGAACGTCCGAGCGTGAAAGCATGGCGAACTGGCAACGCATGGACGCGCTTGGAAAGCTAACGGGTCAGGCGGCTCACGACTTCAATAACTTACTCATGGTGTTCCAGTCTGGCGTTGATGGGATAGAACGCCGCAGGCACGATGAGGAGCGCGTGACACGGCTTCTTGGCCATATGAGAGAAGGACTGGTAAGAGGAAAGACGATCACCCGCCGTCTCCTTTCCTTCGCCCGACGGTCCAACCAGGGAGCCGAACACATTGCGCTTCAAGCGAAGTTCGAGGAGATGACTCCGCTGCTCAGGCAAGCGCTCAACGACAGTATCCTGCTCGAAATCAATCTGCCCAAGGACCTCTGGGCGATCCACGCCGACCCGGTTGGCCTGGAGATCGCACTCATCAATCTTCTGACTAACTCTCGCGAGGCCATGGTGGATGGCGGAAGCGTGACTGTAACTGCCCGCAATGTCCCGGAGGGGTCGTTTGAAGACAAGCGGATGCAAGGACCGGTGGTCGCAATCACCGTAGCCGATACCGGGAGCGGGATAGCCATTGCCGACTTGGAGCGAATGTTCGAGCCGTTTTTCTCGACGAAAGCGAACGGAGGTCCCGGTCTCGGCCTAACGCAGGTCCACGGCTTTGCTTCGAGCTCCGGTGGCGTGGTTAAAGCAGCCAGTTTGCCCGGCCGTGGGAGCGCCATCACCCTCTTGCTGCCAAACTCGAACGCTCCGACCCTGAACGACGCCAGCTCGTCCCATCATAATCTGCCGAATTGCGTATTGGTGGTGGACGATACTCCCGCCTCCCTGGAATCCGCACGCCTTTCGTTGGACGGGTTGGTCCCTGAGGTCCTAACGGCGCGCAGCGGGACCGAAGCCCTCGATCTCGTGCACGCCCGGTCTGAAATCGAGGCCGTGATCACCGATATCATGATGCCGGGCATGTCTGGCATCGAGCTTGCCCAAGAAATCGCTCGCGTAAGGCGCGGGCTCCCAGTCGTCCTCATGACGGGATATAGCGACAAACTGGAGGCGGGAGTAGCCGTCTCGCGGCCTGTCATCATGAAGCCATTTGCGACAAAGGACGTTGCCGCCGCTCTTTTCGCCGCGACGTCGGAAGCGCCGGATCTCACGAATGTCGTTCGTCTGGGTCATTTGCCGAGATCGTGAGCATACGAATTGACATTCGCGACTGGTCCAAACCGTCAACCGCGAGAGCGCTATTTGGCAGTCGCTTGCTCGGTTCCGTGGATCCGGAAGCGGAGCTTCTGCAAGCGGGCGGCTGTGCAAACTATTTATGGAAAAGCGCTGGAGCCCAGAAAGGATTCCAGCGCCGGTGAAATTTCCAAATTGCGTTAGACGCGATGTGTGACGGTTTCAGAGACGACGACGTTCCGCTTCGTGCCGTACGATCCACCGAACCATCCGGCCACGGCGCCGAGCGCGAGTGCGATGAAGCCGAGGATGGCACCTGCGGATACCGCAGCCGTGGCGGTCTGAGCGGCCTCGACTGCCTGCTGCTTGGCTGCTTCCATATTGTCTCGATAGGATTTCTCGTACTGCTCGACCTGGGTACGGGCCTGGTCGACCGGGATCCCTTGCGCCTTGGCGATCGCATCGGCTGCGCGGGCGCGTGCATCATCGGCTTTGGCCTGATCGCCTGTCACCAGTGCCTGCACCGACGACACGGCCGCGGATTGGAGAGCCTGCGGGTCGTTGCCCGTTGACGATCTGATTTGCTGTTCGATCCCGGCCATCGGATTTGCGGAAATGGCGAGAGCAGGTGCGGCGGTTGTTGCCGCGGTGGCCGCTGTCTGGCCGACACCGCTGACGATGCTGGTCAGGCCGTTGAAGGCGCCGCCGATAAGAGCGCCGACCGACGTAGTCAGCAGATAGAGCACGACGAGCGTCGTGACAGCCCAGGTCGTCAGGCCGTGATAGCCGCCGGTGGAATGGCTCGGACGGCCGGACAGGCGGCTCGAGACGTAGCCGCCGAGGAACGCAGCGATGATACCAGCGACAACGAACCAGATACCGCCCCCAATCGAGAAGCTGCTTGCCGCCGGATTGTCAGACGTCGCAGGATCAAGCACGGCCGCGCCGATGCCTACGCCGAGCAGGTTCAGCAAAAATTGGGCAGCAAGGGCGATGGCAACGCCCGCGAAGATGGCACCCCAGCTGACTTTGTTGTAGGCGGCGGTCGTTGACGCGCTGCTGTGAGCCTCGTGCGAGAGATGGGTCGATACAGGTATGGTCATGTTTCCTCCAGCCGTTTCACAAATTTGTGACTGCGCCGATAACGTCATGGAAGTTCACAAGTTCCAACTTGGTCGTAGGCTTGGTTACGGGTGTCGACATGCCCTGAAAGGTGGATGGAATGGCGCTGTCGCGCCACATTGCCGAGCGCGGCCGGAAATCGGCGCGATCATTACCTCGGGGATGGTCCGCCCGCGCAGCAGCGAACTCGCCCGGCGCGTTAATCTTTCCATAGATCTACAACTTCGAATCCCGGGTCGACTCGGTAAGGGTCTTGGCTGCCTGACTTCTACAGGCGTGTCGCAGTCATCGAGCGGATGACGATCTCGTCCTGATGGAAGCGTCGTTCGAGTTTCACTCTGTAAGCAGCCCACCAATCGAGGTCCAGTTCTTCCGCCATGACTTCGACGATCACAATGGCATCGGTCTCAACCGCCCCTTCATCTTCCCAAAGGCCTTCGGCAGGGGCGTTGCCATAAAGAGTTAGCCCACCGAAACGGGACGCAAGCTCGTGGCGCACCAGACGAAAACGTTTCGAGTTCTCTTTTCGATCGGTACTTAACGGTAGCAATACCTGTATCAGGTTCACGGCTTACTCGTGCGCTCGATCCTATTCACGCCATCTGAACTGTTGAATCCAGACTCGGTTCCACCCTAGCGACCGTGACATGGGTGGACAACTCGACGTAAGGCTCCATCGAGCCGGTCGCCGCAGGCTCGCGGAAATAGCACAGGTTCAGGTCGGTGAGTCGGCGGCTCCGTTCCAAAGCTGGTCAAACAACCCGAAGGTGCGGGCGTCGGGCTTTGGGGGAAAGCGAGACTTGATATATGCCGGAAGCGGGCCCTGTGGTGACCAAGGCGTAATTGAACCTGTCAGCAATGGGTCTAAGCTGTTCCACTGCGGCCTCGGATAGCTCGCGCTGGATTATCGCATGGCCCTGAGCCATCAGCACGCTGACCGCTCCGACTTCGACCCCGAGATCGAACTCTGCATCGCGGCCTGGAAAGCGGAGCCGCACATCGTCGAGAATCTCAATCTTCCGCATCTTGTTCCCCTTCGAGGACAAGATTACTTGATTCCGTTAACGCTGCGTAAACCGTGACTAAGAGAAAGTACCAGTTAAAACTCGAGCCGCCGGGAAAACCCGACGGCCTTTCAAATGCGCTGGCTCGGATTTAGTTGCGGCGGATGCCGCTTGACCCGACATTGCTGACGCCGCCAGTGCGCTCGTCTTCGACCTCGACTTCAGTCTTGCGAACCGAGTCGGAAATCGTCTCCTGGCGCTGTTCTGCCGTCTTTTTGAGCGCGATCTCTTCCACGACGCGGGCATCCTTGGAGATGACCGCCTCTTCGCGATGTTCTTCGGCTTCGATCGTGCGATCGACAAAGGCGTTTTCGTTGCCGGTCAAAGGACGATCGACCGTACGGCGGGTGACTTCAACGTTTTCGTCGCGGAGCGAGACGCTTTCGCTGACAGGTGTTTCGGTGACGTACGAGCGCACCCGGACGCGGCCGTTGTTGACGTCGCGCTTGCCGACCCGCAGCTCTTCCTCGACGATCGGAATGACTTCTTCGTTGTTCGCCTCGATTGTGGAAGTGCGGGCCGTACCGCTGGTGCGATCATAGGAAGAAGCGGCAAATGCTTCGGTCGATCCCGAACGCGACCAGCCCTCCGATTCCCAAGCTTTAGCGCGCTCGTCGATGTCGATGCTGCCATCGTCGTCAAGGATATCGAGTGCGCGATCGTGCAAATCGAGAGGGTAGCCGGAGACGGTCAGCAGGTAACCGCCGCGGCGGATGCCCTCGGCATAGGTAGAGCGGTCATCGTCGGCGAGGAAGAACTCTCCGAGCATTGCCCAAAAGCCCTTGCTCTCGTGGGTCGTCGTTGCCCTGTCGCCGTCGCGATCAGCGATGAGCTGAATCGCGGAGCGGGGGATGCCAGCCTCGGCAAGTCTTTCGATCGCCCGGTCGGCTTCTGACCGGTCATCGTAGAAGGCGGTGATGGTGTTCGAGTGCGAAGGCACAGTGTTCTGTTCGGTGTGGGCCATGTGTTTTCTCCTATATTCATTCGTCGATGCGTTCGACGGTGGCGGTTTGCTTTCGAACGGTTACAGGGGCGGAGACGTGTTCCGAGGTGACGATCTGGCGGATGCGGATTTCCTCGACGAGAACCAACCGCTTCTCGACGACCATGACCTCCTCGACGACCGGAATGATCGTGGTGTCGCCTTCGACCCTGGTTTCGGGAACTGCGTCGATCTCACGATCCAAACGTTCCCGGGTGACCTCGACGCGTGTACCGGCCAACGTGGCCTGCGCCAGTTTTTCGACCTCGCTGCTCGAGGTCGAAACACGAACACGTCCAGTCACGACGCGCTCCTTCTCGACGCTGACGCTTTCCTCGACGAGCTGAATTATTTTCTGGTCGTTCTCGTCTGACATTGTCACCGCCTGTTGCCTGGAAAGAACACCTAAGATTCCTCAAGGTTCCGCGCCGGCGAGACGTTAGCGATCCCAGGGCGGGATAAAGCGGCGGTCCTGGTAATCGGAGATCGGACCCGCGTGGAGCGGCCGAAGCCAGGTCTTGTCCTTGGCATGGACGACCGCCTGCAGCGTTTCGCCGCCGCCGTCAGCCCGGACCAGTATCGAGGTCCTGAAACTGCCTGGAGATCCGATGTCCTCAAGGTCGTCAATCAGCTTCAGCCGTTCGTCATCCGCTTGGTAGAGTTCGCCTGTGACAGGCAGGCCTCGCCAGGACGATCCAGTCATCGGTCGAAGAACGGCGCAGCGATGTAAGGTGGATAGGGTTTCATGGTCTGATAAGGTCCGAGGAATGGAGCTCCCGTCAGCCCCTTCTCGTGCAGGGCAAAAGTCCGTTTGAGCGTGCCATAAATGAAGACTGCGGCCATTGAAATCATCTGCTTCCGGAATGCGAAGGGGCCGGAGGCGATCATCCCTCCGGCCGCGATTGATCAGGCCTTCATCATTTCGAGATGGGCGATGTGTTCGTTGATCATCCCGCGCGCGAGCTTGGCCGTGTTGAGGTGCTCGCGGTTCTGGCCGACCTTAAGGTAGTCTTCCTGGATCATGAGAAGCTTCTTGTGACCGTCGAGCTGACCCATAAGGTATTCCTTATCGAAGTCGGCGCCCTTCAAGGCCTTGAGCTTCGTGACCATCTCCTTGCCGGCCGGATCGAGCATGGCCTCGACTTCGGAGTCGGTCGGCACCTTCAGGGCGCCCTGGGCTTTGTCCATCGTCATCGACATGAGAATGTCGGCAATCGTCTCCTGCTCGGCGACTTCGAACTTTGCAAACATCTTTACCATGTCGCCCGAGGCATTCATCAGGGCGACGCGGCTGGTTGCCAGAGAAAGTGCGCCCGTCATCTTGGTCATTTCGGCGTGCTTCTTCTCGGCATCACCCATGGTTTTGCTGTCGGCGGCGAAAAGCTGGGGGGCTGCCATCACCGCCGGGATGAAGGCCGAAGCGGCGAGCGTGGTCAGCATGAGACGTCTATTCATAGGAAGTCCTCCACGACGGAAATTCGTCCTGCCCACAAGCTGCAGAATAGAAGAAAGTTCCCCTCCAACATGTTCACGCAGGAAATCGATTACCAGGCGTGATACCAGTGCGGGGTGGCTGTAAGGTCGAGGTTGATCGGCGCGGACGTCTCTCGAGCAAGCGCGGTGAGCTACTCAGCAGCTGGGATTGATGTCCGTTGCTCCTTCGCGGTCATACATGCGCATCGCCAAACGCAAACTCGCCATCGTCGGTTTCAGGAAACAGCGAGGCGACGAGAACGGCTCCGTACAGGATGAGAACGCTGGCCAGCACAATCCAACCGGTCACAGGGCCGAGCGATGCGTTCGTCACTACATCGCTCCAGCGACTAACGACTTCGGCGCCCGTGTCGTTCGGCATCAGTTTTGGCGACGAGATCTTGAGCCCCCACGCCATGACGAGAATGAGGTACATCCACGTGTAATTCCGCCGGATGCGCCGAAAGACAGCTTCGCGGTAGGTGATGAAGAATGTCGGTTTCCTAAGACTTTTGGCGATCGCGCTTGCCCAGTCGGACGTAAGATCCGCCTGCGGGCTCATAACTTGCGCAAAATAATAACGTTCGAGCTGCCTGACGCGGCTGCGATAGACATCGAAGAACCGATACCGCCGGGCTTCGATCAACAAGAGCAGCGAGACGATCAGCATGCCAAACAGGATGACGCCGTGGTGCGATGTCGGTGTCGACAGAGAGATCGACAGCAATGCTGCGACGACGGTGATCGCCCAGTTGGACGTGCGGTCAATTCGATCCCGCCAGCTGGTCATCCTGCCCATTTCGCCCCGGTAGTAGTGGATGATCGCATTGACCTTCTCAGATGAGGTTACCGGCAAAGGCGGGCCCGTCCGATGTTCATCGGTCTCAATCCCCGGATTCACTCCGATCAACGTTTCCATGGTGCAATCCTCCAATACTGCATGTTCTTAAAGCCGAGTTTCCGTGGTCTATATCGGCCAGACAAGCAGTAACATCGGAACGCTGACGATGAGAACGATGAAGGACAGGGGCAGCCCCAAACGGCCGTAGTCGCCAAACCGATATCCTCCCGGTCCCATAACCAGTGTATTGCACTGATGACCGATAGGCGTCAGGAAATCACACCCCGCGCCGATGGCGACCGCCATCAGAAATGCGTCCGGCTGAAATCCAAGCTTCGACGCGAAGGTGGCGGCGATCGGTGCCATAACCAGAACGGTGGCCGCGTTGTTGAGAAACGGCGTGACCGCCATGGCTGCGACCATAATCAGAGCCAGCGCACCATAAGGCGGCAACATCTCGGCCGTGCGCGATAGCAAGTTGGCAATGATATCAGTCGTTCCGGTGGTTTTCAGCGAGTCGCTGATGGGTATCAGTGCAGCGAGCATGATCAGGATCGGTGCGTCGAGATGTCGATAGACCTCACGGAGGGGCAAAGACCCGCTTACGACCATGAAGAACGCGGCCGCGAAGAAACCAGCCGCAACGGGCACACCCCCGAACGCCGTTGCGCCCATCGCCATTGCAAGGATCAGGACAGGGAGGATGGCGTTGCGGGCACTGCCCAGTTTCAGGTCTCGCTCAACGAGCGGCAGGCATCCCCATTCACGCAGGAGATCGGGAAGGGCTTGCAGATCTCCCTGCAGCACGACGACATCGCCGTTACGGATCTTGATTTCGCCTAAGCGTTCCGTGAAACGTTTGTCACGACGGCTGACGGCGAGCAGGTTGAGACCGGTGTTGTCGAAGAGTGAAACGTCTTTCGCGCTCAGGCCGATAAGTCGGGAATGCTCGCCGACGATGGCTTCGACAGAGGTGATGTCCTTGCCCTCATCCGGCCCGGTCACGCGATCGGACAGCTGAAGCTTGGCCTCGCTTACGATTTTGTCGAGCGCGCTTTGCTCACCCTCGATTATCAGGAGGTCACCATCCTTCAGAATGGTATCAGGAAGCGGAGTTCGCTTTTGACCCCCGTCGCCGATGATTGCCGTAACCATCGCATCGCCACCGCCCGGTTTCTGCAGCCAGCTCACCGACTGACCGATGGCACCGGACACGGAGGTTATCCGGGCCTCGGTCGTGTAGTTCTTGATTTTTACGGCCTCATTCATCGAAGCTTCCTGCCGCGCTCGTTCGGGAAGCAGTTTGTAACAGAGGCCGAGAAAGAGGATGCCAGTTACCGTGAGCGCCAGTCCGACGGGGGTGTAGTCGAACATGGTGAAAGGCTGCCCGGTGATCTCCTCACGAACCCGCGATACGATGATGTTCGGCGATGTTCCGATCTGCGTCATCAGTCCGCCGAGGAGAGACGCAAACGACATCGGCATCAAAAACATGGACGGCGACACGCTCGATTTCCGGGCCATCTGCATGGCGACCGGGATCATGATGGCGAGGGCGCCAATATTCTTGATGAACGCGGATAGCACGGCGACGATGATCACCAGAATGATCAGCTGCGTCCGCGGGCCGCGCCGCTCCGGCGACAGCCGCCGCAACGCGATATCCATCAGGCCTGATCTTGAAATGGCCGCGCTGACGACGAGAGCGCTGCCCACAATAATGACGATGTCGTCTGAAAACCCCGAGAAGGCATCGTGGGCCGGTACAATACCGACAGCAATTGCTGCCAGAAGGGATCCGACAGCGACCACATCGTACCGATATCGGCCCCACACGAAAGCGCCCATCATCAAAGCGATGATGAGAAGAGAAAGCCATTGATCTGTGCGCATGTTTGCATCCTGTGGGCGCTACCAAACGCGCGAGACACGAAATTGATGCTGCCGATCGGGCACGATTTTTGGCGCCGGGGAAAACAACCTCTTCCGGCGCCTTGATCGGCCGACGAATTCGACACGCTTTACGCTTCACAGCGAGTATTTTCTTCAAGACGGTCACCGAATTGGACGCGGCTGAAGGTCCGATGAACACAGCTGAGATCGGCCCGGAAATCTCCGACGACCGCGGCAGGGGTTAGGTTCGCGCCGCTAGGCTTCAATTCGGCGCGTGCCAACTTTCTGACGGTGGCCGCACCTTCACCTCTATCGATAAGCGTTATTCCCACTTTTGTCCGGCTTAGCGGGATCATCAGCGTAAGCCCGTCCTCCAGGGACTGCGATGTTGCGAAAATTCGCAGCCAATTCGCGAAGCCCGGTTCTCATACCCGGCCCTTTAACTGGTCGGCCGTGGCCGCTGATCACAAGCTCAGGCTCCAGCGCCGCGAGGTGCTTGACCGATTGCTCCGCCTCGTCCCAATCCGGGGTGAAGTAGCGTGGCGGTCCATGCATTTCGGGCGTCTGCATGACTGCTTCGTAAACCGACTCCTGGCCGGTTGTCACAATTGCATCACCTGAAATCAGCGTACGGTCAGATTGGCGCCACAGGGAGACGTGGCCGGGCGCGTGTCCCGGTGTGTGCACCCACGTCCATCCGGGCATGGAGGGTACCGTCTGGTCTGCCGGAAGCATTTTCAGCCATGGTTCGACATTGACGGGAGAGCGGGGAAACAGTGGCGATAGCAATGCCATCAGGCCGCCGCCGACCAGTGGGTCTGCCGGTGGGTAGGAGGCTTGTCCGGTCAGATAAGGAAATTCCAAAGGGTGGGCAAAGACCGGTACGTCCCAGTGCCGTACCAATGCTTCCACCGATCCAGAATGGTCAAAATGGCCATGGGTCATTATGATCGCGGACGGTCTGCTGTTCTGGCCAAAGCGGTGTTCCGCAGCATGGATGATACTCGCCTTGGACCTCGCTAGCCCCGTATCAATAAGGACCCAGCCGTCACCCTTCGTCGGATCCCCATAGAAGACAACATTCACGATTGAGAGGCGCAAATATCCAAGATCGGGAGCGAATGCGAGCACGCCCGAACCGGTCTCTGTCGCCGGTGCGAGATCTGTTTCTTCAAGCGAAAGCTGAACAGCCATACGTGTCTCCTGCTGGAGCTGATTGAACCTGCTGACAGCGTTAAAGTTCCTCCCGGCTCACTGACTCAATCTGCGACTGTCCGACGGCCGGAGACGGCTCATGTCCGACCGGCTTCATGGTTTAGGGAAACCGGAACCGTCAGCATCGCAGCACGCGAGACCGAGGCATCGGGCTGCGGCTTTCGTTTACACGCGGGTTTTTGCCACTTTGGCCGGGCCTTGTCGCCGCGTTTTCTCGTCGTTGATGCCTCGCGTCGGCGGATAGACCAGTTGTGCAGCCGAAATGGCAGCGGTCACTGTATTACCGCCGGGATCTTTTTGGTCATGATCGCTCCTTGTTTCGAATAGACAAATCCCGCCGGACCCGGTCTCTTGCGTTCCGGGATAAAGAAATGGCTTGATATTCTTCGGTCCTGTTGAAGCGCCTTTCCGCGATGCTTGGCGTGGGAACTTGTTCGCGCAGAACCCGTTAGCGCGCCACAGGAGAAACCAGATGACCCCAGAAAACCCTAAAAGCAGATCGTTCCCGACGCCCACGATTGCTAAGTCTGTTTCAAAGCCAGAGTCGCTCAACCTTAACGAGGTGGATCTAAGCCGCGATGGCACCCAAGGTGATGTCGTTGTCTCCAAGGGGCGTTCAAGCACGTTCGTCAGCAAGAGATCAACAGCTGGCGATGACAAATGATCACCATATCGCTTTACGCTTGGAAGATAACCGTTCCCACAAGACCGCCCTACGAGAAAACCGGTACGCTGGACGAACTGGAAGCGTATTTGGACGCCTCAGGGCTTCCGGGCGCTAGCCCAGCGAGACCGCTAATCGAACGCACTCGACTTTTGCAGTCTGAGGAGGGGCAGGGGTATTATAAAGAACCGACCAACGGTGACGGCTGGTCGCTGCTATGGGTCGAGCTCCGCGCCGGCGACAAAACCCGCCCCAAGTCTAGACGGCTCCTCGGTGAGTGAAAAAACAAAGATCCTCGGCCGTCTCGGCTCTTGAAAATGCGTGGGGCAAAGAAAGGCTTCAATGTCGGGCAAGCGTGAACAGAATATCTGGGACTGTGCGGTCATCGGTGGCGGTCCAGCTGGCTTAACGGCGGCGATTTATCTGGCCCGCTATCATCTCTCGGTGACAGTATTCGACGATAACACCAGCAGGGCGGCGATGATCCCGATATCGCATAATCATGCGGGATTTCCCGATGGGATCAGCGGGCCGGAGCTTCTGGCGAGAATGCGTATACAAGCTCAGCGGTATGGCGCTTCGATCCAGGGGCGCAAGATCACGGCAGTTCAAAAAGACAATGACCTTTTTACCTTGCAGAACGACGGGGGCCAATCGTTTGCGCGGACGGTCTTGATGGCGACAGGCGTCCTCAACCGTCGTCCATCGATGCCGCCAGCCGCGCACGACGAGGCGGTCTCGCGTGGGTTGCTGCGTTATTGTCCGGTCTGCGATGGGTTCGAGATCTCGGACAAGCCCGTCGGCGTCCTCGGTACAGGCACGAAAGGGTTTAGCGAAGCGAAGTTCTTGCGAAGCTACACCCGGGATGTGACGCTGCTGGCGCCTGATAGAGAACATCAACTTTCCGCCGCGGAGCGAAGAGACTTGGAAGGTCTCGGCGTCAAAATTGAGGACGGACCGGTGATATCAATTGCGTTGGGTGCAGATACCATCACCGTTGCTACAGCTGCGCGATCATTTGCGTTCGCTTCACTCTACCCGGCCCTGGGCTCCGACATTCGCTCCGGCCTCGCGAAATCCCTCGGAGCCCGCGTTACGGACGAAGGATGCATCGACGTTGACAGTCATCAGAGGACGAGCGTGCCAGGCTTTTATGCCGCTGGCGATGTCGTGATTGGGCTCGATCAGATCAGCCACGCGATGGGGCAGGCAGGCGTCGCTGCGACAACTATTCGCAACGACCTCTGTGAAATCGAAGCGTTGGTTCGCTGAGGGACGTGATGTTACAAGGTTCCAATTCGCTAACGCACAATCGATTGGGGCAGATGCCTATCGTATGACCCGTGTATCCCTGCTATCGACGTGCTGCCAGCCTAAGCCCTAACGGGCAGGTCTGAATTGGGGCGCGGAGAACCGCGCCCCAGTGAAGGTCAGTTGATCGGCGGTGAGGCTTTTCCAAGCTTTACCGATGGCTCGCGTCCCCAAACACGGAGTTTGCCAAGTTCCGACACGAAGGCGGACAGACCGTCTTCTCCCGGCAGAGCCAGGACACCTTCGTCAAGATCGTTGGCGATCCCGGCCTTCTCAAGCAACGGCAACGCCGACTGATCGTAACCGATGAACTTGCAGTGCTGGAACGCGTCAGCAACAAAGTCTCGGGCAGTCGCCTCCTTCACCAGATCGTCGATTGCGGCGGCGGAAGTGAGAAGGGCAACGGCATCGAACAGAACCGATGGCCCGCCGTCGATCATGTGATGCGCCTCTATCCAGGACCCATCAGATGCCGTCACGCCACCAACCTTCGGCGCAATCAATTCAAAAACCGCCTTCTCCTTGGTGATCGCGGCGGTCAGGCCCTTTAGCAATTTGGCATCGACACCGTCGGTGATCAGGATCCCGAGCTTGCGTCCCTCGAAACGCTTGGGACCGCGCTCGACGATGCTAAGCGCTGGCGAGGGCTCCAGATCCTGACGGGTCGGCATAGCCGCATCGGCCGGCTTCGGCATCGACTGGAACCCCAGCTTCTGCGCGACGGTCGTTGCCAGGGTCTCGTCGATGTTCATCAGATGAGATATCATTCGTTCCCGAATGACCGGCGCTTCGACCTTGCTCAGCTCAAAGGTCAGCGCCATGGCGATGTGGCGCTGCTCCGGCGGGGTCTGGCTGATATAGAACTGGCGGGCTTGGCTATAGTGGTCGGCGAAGCTCTCAGGGCGAAGGCGGACCTTCGGCCCCTGTTCTTCGGACGGAAAGTGCCGGTAGCCCTTCACCGGAGACTCCCGTGGTCCCTCGGCGCGCGAATTCGGTTGATAGTTAGTCCGGCCCACCGGGTTGCGCATGGCCATGTGGCCGTCCTGCTGAAAATTGTGGAACGGACACTTCGGCGCATTGATTGGCAGATGCGTGAAGTTCGGGCCGCCCAGGCGCTTCAGCTGCGTATCTAGGTAGGAGAAGTTGCGACCCTGCAGCAGCGGATCGTTGCTGAAGTCGATACCCGGCGGCACGTTCTGGGTCATGAACGCGACCTGCTCCGTTTCGGCGAAGAAATTGTCGGGCATGCGATCGAGCACAAGTCGGCCGATTGGCTGAACCGGCAGGATTTCTTCCGGGATGATCTTCGTCGGATCAAGGATGTCGAAATCGAAGTTGTCGGCAAACTCCTGATCGAACAGCTGGACGCACAGTTCCCATTCCGGGAAGTTTCCGGACTGGATCGATTGCCAGAGGTCGCGGCGATGAAAATCCGGATCGGCGCCGTTGATCTTGACGGCCTCGTTCCAGGCGACTGACTGCAGCCCGAGCTTCGGTTTCCAATGGAACTTGACGAAAGTGGACTCATCCTTGGCGTTGACGAACCGGAACGTATGGACACCAAACCCTTCCATGAACCGGAACGAGCGCGGAATGGTGCGGTCCGACATGATCCACATGACCATGTGCATGCTTTCGGGCGTGAGGCTGATGAAGTCCCAGAAATTGTCGTGGGCTGTCTGCGCCTGCGGGAAAGCACGATCAGGCTCCTGCTTGGCGGCATGGATCACATCCGGGAACTTAATGGCGTCCTGAATGAAAAAGACCGGAATGTTGTTGCCGACAAGATCCCAGTTGCCTTCCTGGGTATACATCTTCACGGCAAAGCCCCGCACGTCGCGAGCCAGGTCGGCTGATCCCTTGTTCCCGGCGACGGTCGAGAACCGAACGAAGGCGGGCGTCTTTTCTCCCGGTCGTTGAAAAAGGTCGGCCCGGGTGTAGGCAGCAAGAGACTCGTAGGTTTCGAAGAAGCCATGCGCGCCGTAACCGCGAGCGTGGACAACCCGTTCCGGGATGCGCTCGTGGTCGAAATGAAACATCTTCTCGCGATAATGGAAGTCGTCCATGACGAGCGGACCGCGGGCACCGACACGCAGCGTGTTTTGGTCGTCGACTACCGGACCACCCTGGGCCGTCGTCAACACCTCATGCCCATCTTCGGCGAACTGGTGGAGCTCGCCTCCCAAACCGCGATGAAGCTGCTGGTCATGGATGGTTATGGTGTTGAAGCCGATGGAATTTGGGGTAGACGGGTTCTTGGACTTGGACATCTTCGGCGAAGCTGCTTGTTTTGACGGTGTAGACTTTTTGACCATCGGTCTCTCCTCAGAATGGTGACGGCGCATAGAGAAAAGGCGGCCCGATTGGGCGGCCTCTCAAGAGACGACAGAATATTAGGCAGATTTCTTGCCCTTGGGATTTGCCGAAGCTTTTGCAAGCTGAGTGAGCTTCTGGTCGGTCGCCTCTTCCTCGGCAAGGTTTGCCTGAAGAAGAGGGATCGCATCAGCGAGACCGAGCTGGTCGGCCCACGCAATCAGGGTGCCGTAACGCGCGATCTCATAATGCTCGACTGCCTGCGCCGAGGAAATTAGGCCTGCATCGAGTGCCACCGAGCCCTTGTACTCCTCCATGATTTCTTCGCCCTCGGCGATGATGCCCTGGATGGCTTCGCAGGTCTTGCCGCGGGCCGCTTTGCCAAGAAGTTCGAAGACCTGCTCAAGGCGCTCGATTTGGCCCTGCGTTTCGTCACGATGCTGCAAGAACCCGGCCTTGCCTTCTTCGGACTGAGCAGCGCGGGCCATTTTCGGCAACGCCTTCAAGATTTGCTTTTCGGCGAAATAAATATCCTTGAGTGTATCAAGGAAAAGGTCGTCCAATGTTTTCTCGGCCATTATGTTCTCTCCTTCGGCGGCAAACTGTTCACGGCGACTCAACGTAGCGTTCACGAAAATGTTCCCCAGCGCTGAAGCCGCCCCGCCGCCTGTGGTGGCGGGGCAGGGCCTTACTATTCACGATCTCAGCGAGATCACAGCGAGGCTAGACTTTTGCTTTTTCGCCGGCTTCCCGCAGCGACAGAAATTTGGTTGTGACTGAAACCAAGTTGTCGTCGAGCCACTGCGCCATGGCTTTCTCTTCTGCAAGGTTCGCCTGCAGCGCCGACGTGGCAGCGGCGTATCCGCCTGCCTCCGCAACTGTCAAAAGAGACTTGTAGGCGGCCATTTCGAAATTCTCGAACGCGAAGTTGGCAAAGGAATTCTTCAAGATCTCGTCGCCCGCCATCGTGTGGCCCATCGCCGCCATCGCTCCGGTGAATGAAAGCGCCATGTCCTTCAACGAGGAGTGATCTTCATTAAGCCCTCCGAGAACGTCTTCAATACGAACGATCTGGCCTTCTGTTTCACGAATGTGCAGTTCCAGTTTCGCCGCAACTTCAGGATAGTTCTCGATGCGCGACAGTTGCGGCTTCATGATCGACAGGGCCTGGTTCTCCATGGCGTGAGCATTCTTCAAGCCCGTGACAAAGATGTCTCGTGTTTCATCGTTCATTTCAATCTCCAAAGTTGTGTCGTCGTTTAACTCCGCGCAAAATTCAAAGTTCCGCGCCTCGGGCTCCCTCACAGCCACGATTCTGTCAGGCAGTCAGAACGACTTTGATGCAGTTGTCTTTCTTGTCGCGGAAGGTCTCATAAAGCGACGGACCGTCCTCTAGCTTCGCCCGGTGGGTGATGATGAAGCTGGGGTCGATCTCGCCCTCCTCGATGCGGCGAAGAAGATCGAGCGAGTAGCGGTTGACGTGAGTCTGTCCGGTGCGGATGGTCAGGCCCTTATTCATCGCGGCTCCAAACGGAATCTTATCGAGGAATCCGCCATAGACGCCGGGAACCGAAACGATGCCACCCGGACGGCAGGCCATGATGGCGGCGCGCAGGGCGTGCGGTCGGTCGGTGCCCAAAAGCGTCGCCGCCTTAACCTTGTCGATGACGGCGTCGAACGATGCAGTGGCATGGGATTCAGCGCCCACTGCATCAATGCACTTGTCCGCGCCGTGCCCGCCTGTCATTTCCGTGATGCGGTCGGGAATGGTTGCATCTTCATCGTCGAAGTTGATGATTTCAGCACCGGCCTGCTGTGCCAATGCAAGGCGCTCCGGCACGTTGTCGATCGCGATAACGCGCGCGGCTCCCTGCATCAGCGCGCTCTTGATGCAGAACTGACCGACAGGACCGCATCCCCAGATCGCCACGATGTCGGAAGGCTCGATCTCGCAATTGGCAGCCGCCATCCAGCCTGTCGGGAAGATATCACCGAGAAACAGCGCCTGTTCGTCGCTCATGCCGTTCGGAATAATAATCGGCGAAACGTCAGCGTAAGGGACGCGAACATATTCCGCCTGGCCGCCAGCATAGGCACCGGTGAGATGGGAGTACCCAAACAGCCCTGCCGTTGGATAACCAAAAGCCTTCGTCGCATTGTCGGCGTTGCGGTTGGTCCTTTCGCAGACCGACCAGTTGCCTTTCAGGCATTGCTGGCATTCGCCGCAGCAGATGGTGAATGGAACGACGACCCGGTCCCCGACCTTCAATTTCTTGTTGTCGCGGCCAACTTCAACCACTTCGCCCATGAATTCGTGGCCGAGAATGTCACCTTTTTCCATAAAGGGAATGTAGCCATCCATGAGGTGCAGGTCCGACCCGCAGATCGCGCAGGCCGTCATTTTGATAATGACGTCCCGACCATCCTCGATCTTCGGATCGGGAACGCTGTCGCAACGAATGTCACCTTTGCCGTGCCAACACAGTGCTTTCACTTCTATCTCCTTCAAGAAAAAATCAGGCTGCGGTGCCCTCGGCACGGATCTTCGTGGTTAATACCAGCGCCAAAGAAAGGACGCCGATGACAAAAAATGGCCACTGTGCCGTACCGGTCATATCAAGGGTCAGCGGCAGGAAGAGCATCACGACCCCGAACAACGCGTCCAGCAGCAGATGGAAGCGAATGCGAAGGAAACGTATGGCTCCAAGCTCGTAATCCGTCACAAGGCTGTACAAGAGAACGACTATGCCGAGCGCGATCAGGATGCCTTTCACGGGACCTTCGGATCCCAGCAGGAAAGGCAGAGCGATAACGGCTAGCCCAACAAGATAATCGGCGACCCCATGAACAATCGTTGAAATGAAGCGCACACCGACCTCCAGCTAACAGTTGGACACTGAACACCAGGACGCGCGCTTTGTTCCGGTTATTCCCCGACTGATGGATGGCAAGGGCAGGTCAACGCAATCGTCGGCAACGCCGGTTGATCGCCGTTTGATGGCCTGGACCCTAAAAACTTGAGGTTTGCCATTCTATTCTTGCGCGACGGCGAAATGCGATGGAGGGCTGAAACATTCCCTAGGAGACTGCGTTATTACATCACCATTCAGCCGAGGTGAACGTTGTCCAGTCCAGTGCAGTCCGACATTGAAGGCGATCTTCCCGCTGCGGCAACGGAACAGGGGATGCTCGATCGGAAGGAGCTTTCGGCATTTGCGTTTCAGCGGACACGGATGCCAATGGTCGTTTCGGATGCCCGGCAAGAGGATTACCCGATCGTCCTCGCAAACGACGCGTTCCTAAACTTGACCGGTTACACTGCCGAAGACCTCCTCGGCAAGAATTGCCGTATTTTGCAGGGAGAAGCGACGTCTCAAACCGCAGTGGCTCAGATTAGGGCGGCTATCGCGAGGCAGCACGATCTTACAATCGAGATTCTAAACTACAAGAAAGGCGGGACGCCGTTCTGGAACGAGCTTCATTTAAGCGCGATCCATGACGAACACGGCGAACTTGCATACTACTTCGCCTCGCAAATTGATGTCACCGACTATCGGCGAATACAGACACTAGAAGAAGCCGAGCACCGCCTGCTTCTTGAGGTCGATCACCGGACGAAAAATGTTCTGGCGGTGGTCGACAGCATCGTGCGTCTTTCGAGATCTGACAATGCAGCAAGCTACGCGGCTTCCGTGCAGCAGCGTGTTCAAGCCCTGTCGCGCACCCATATGCTTTTGGCTGAAAAGGGCTGGCAGGAGGTGGAGTTCTCCGAAATTGTCCGCACGCAAGTCGAGGTTTTTGGCGACAGTGCCATCGAGATCGATGGGCCGCTCGTCATGGTTCCCGCTCCTGCCGCGCAACCCCTCGGTCTGGCGATCCATGAACTCGCCGCCAACGCAGCTGTTCATGGTGCACTCGCCCAGCGCCACGGCAGATTACGGATCAGTTGGTTTGCGAATGAGACTGGCTTGACGCTTACCTGGGATGAACTCGGTGGCACGGTAACGCCGGGTGAGCCAGCGCGGGGGTTCGGAAACATACTTCTCGGGGCGGTCGTGGAGAAGCAACTTGGAGGCAACATCACTCGGCATTGGCGCGACGATGGTCTGTCGCTGCTAATCGAGCTGCCCGCCTTGAACCGTGTGGGACGCGCGATGCAATCCTCGCCGTGACGAGTATGTTTTCGAGCATTGAAGAAATCGCTTTAGCGAATACACGAAGGCGACCGTAAACTGAGGCCGTCATTTCTGGAGGACCGACGATTGCGCATCATTCGGGATAACGGGCTTACCATCGTGTTGTTGGTTTTATCGCTTTCAACGATTGGAGGCATGCTTGTAACCGGCTGGAACGTGTACAATGAACAACTTTCGGAGCACGGTTTGCCTCAGATGGGCCTCGCAAGCTACGCGCTATCTGGTCACTTCCTGTCGGCAATCTTCGAAAATTGGGAAAGCGAGTTTCTCCAGATGTCGGCTTACGTGATGCTGACAGCAATACTTTTCCAGCGCGGCTCCGCAGAGTCCAAGGATCCAGACGAACCGGCCTCCCAGGATCACGACCCAAAGGACAGACAGACTGCTGGGGATGTACCGTGGCCAGTGCGGGTTGGAGGTGTCGCGCGCACGCTTTACTCGTATTCGCTCGGGATCGGGCTGGCGCTATTGTTCGCTCTCAGTTTTGTGCTTCACCTGAGATACAGCGCCGAGGACGCCAATGCCGAAGCGGTGATGCATGGACAACCGCCCGTCTCTCTGCTCGACCATCTCGGCAGCGCGCAGTTCTGGTTTGAATCGTTACAGAACTGGCAGTCGGAATTCCTGTCGACGGCAGTTCTGGTCGTTCTGTCAATATTTCTTCGGTTCAAGGGGTCGCCAGAGTCAAAACCGGTGGCGGCGCCTCACTCCGAAACCGGCAGCTGAAGATGTACTTTTCCATGAAATCAATTACATCTCGCACAAAGAAAACATGCGTGGGTGGCGGCGATTTCACATTTCCCATTTTCAGGTGTCAGCGGCGACATTGTTGACGTCATTCGTGCTTTTCCATGGGCCGACACGGCTTTAGGGCCAATGTCTGCATGGCCTGCCGAGGTAAAGTCGACGGTCTCGCTGATCCTGCGCTCTAACATCCCGATGGTGACGATGTGGGGAGAGCAAGGCGTCATGGTCTATAACGACGCCTATGCTGCACTCGCTGGCGCCAAACATCCGAGCCTTTTGGGCTGCGATGTCCGAACGGGATGGCCAGAGGCTGCCGATTTCAACGACAATGTCATGCGTGTCGTCTTGGCTGGAGATAATCTCGCCTACCGGGGCCAGGAGCTGACCCTGGATCGCAAAGGCCAGCTGGTTCAGGCCTGGTTCGATCTCGACTACTCACCGATCGTCGATGCCGGAGGAGCAACGATCGGCGTTCTCGCGATCGTCATCGAAACCACGGATAGAATTATGGCTGCCCGCTGGCGCGACAGCGAGCGCGACCGCTTGCGCTACATGTTTGAACAGGCGCCGGGCTTTATCGCCATGATGCGAGGCCCCGACCATGTCTTCGAACTCGTTAATCAGGCTTATCTGCGGCTCGTCGGGGACCGGCACGTCATCGGTAAGTCTGCCCGGGAAGCATATCCGGATCTGGAGGGACAAGGATTTTTCGAACAGCTCGATCAGGTGTACACCACCGGCACCCCCTATTTGGCATCAGCTGTTCCAATCACGTTCCAGGCACGGGTAGGCGGCCAGCAGGAGAAAAGGGCGATCGACCTCATCTACCAACCGGTGCGTGATCCCGACGGCGTAATTGTCGGCGTCTTCGCCCAGGGCTCAGAGGTCACAGACCGCGTTGAGGCCGAGCAGGCGCTACACGCAAGCGAAGAGCAGAGCCGCCAGATCATCGACAGCGCCATTGATTATGCCATCATTGCCCTTGACCTGGACGGGCGGATACTCCGCTGGAATGACGGCGCCAGACGGACATTTGGCTGGACGGAAGCTGAAGTCGGCGGTCTGTATTGGGAAATGCTGTTCACACCGGAGGACCGCGCAGCCGGTAAGCCTAAAGAAGCCATGGACGCCGCGCTCGAGTTCGGCGAGGCGCATCACGATCGATGGCATCTGCGCAAGTCCGGTGAGAAGTTTTGGGCCAATGGCGAGATCCGGCCGCTACGCAATGCGGCTGGCAATGCCATCGGACTTGTCAAAGTTCTTAGGGACCGCACGGTCGAGCATCTTGCCGGCGAGGCATTGAAGGAAGCGGAAGCCAGATTGCGGCGGGCACAGCAGGCGGGGGGTGTGGGCGTCTTTTCGCTTAGCCTCGTAGACGACGTGCTCACACCGACGCCCGAATTCTGCAAAATCTACGGCCTCGATGAGGTCGAAGCAATTCCAATCTCCGCAATCCAGGATTTGGTGGTCGCCGAGGATCAAGATGTGGCGTCCAACCCGCAGACGCGCAAGGACGGCACCTCCCCGCTTAACGTGGAATATCATATCCGCCGCGCCGACTCAGGCGACATTCGGATCATCGCTCGCCGAGGCGAATTCGAACGCGATGAACAGGGAAATCCTATTCGTTTCGTCGGGGTCGTTCAGGATGTCACTGATCGCCGAAAGGCTCAGGCTGAGCTTCGCGACAGCGAAGCCCGCTTCCGCGCTCTGATGCAGGCTCTCCCCAATCATGTCTGGACGGCGCGATCTGATGGTCAGCTCGATTGGTTCAATGATCGCGTTCTCGACTACTCGGGGCTGATGCAGGACGAGTTGCACGGTGAGGGGTGGGCCAAAATGGTCCATCCTGACGACCTTGCTTCGACGGCTGAACAGTGGGCTTCAGCGCTCAACACGGGATCTACATATGAAACCGAGTTCCGCCTGCGCAACAGGGACGGAAATTATCGGTGGCACATTGGACGGGCCGTTCCAATCAAGAACGATAAAGGCGATGTATTGCGTTGGATCGGCACCAACACCGATATTGAAGATCAGCGGACAGCGAGGGCGAAGCTTGAGGACTTGACGCAGACTCTCGAGCAGAGGGTAGCGGAACGGACGGCTGATCGAGACCGCATGTGGCGGTTGTCGACGGATATCATGCTTGTAGCCAGTTTCGACGCCACAATCAGCGCAATCAATCCTGCCTGGACCGCAGTTCTGGGGTGGAGCGAAACCGACCTCATTGGCAGATCGTTCATGGACCTTATCCATGTTGACGACGTCGACGCCACCATGCAGGAAGTCGGAAAACTGGGGAAGGGGGTCACCACTTTCAAATTCATCAACCGGTATCAGACCAAGGACGGAGGCTACCGTGTTATTTCCTGGACAGCCGTCCCGGATAACCAGTTTATCCATGCCGTTGGGCGGGATATCACCGAAGAACAGGAAGCGGCTGCCGCCCTCAAGAAAACGGAACTGGCCCTCCAGCAGTCGCAAAAAATGGAGGCGATCGGCAACCTGACCGGCGGCGTGGCGCACGACTTCAATAACCTGCTGCAGGTCGTAGCCGGCAACCTTCAACTGCTCAGTAAGGACCTTGCCGGAAACGAGAGGGCGCAGCGACGCGCCGCCAACGCGCTCGAAGGCGTTAATCGAGGTGCCAAACTGGCATCCCAGCTTTTAGCGTTCGGACGCCGTCAGGCGCTTGATCCGCGTGTCGTCAACGTCGGCCGGCTCGTTCGTGGTATGGACGACATGCTGCGGCGTACGATCGGTGAGGGAGTCGAGGTAGAGACAATTGCCTCTGGTGGTCTTTGGAATACGCTGGTCGATCCCATGCAGATCGAGAACGCCCTATTGAACCTGGCAATCAACGCGCGTGATGCCATGGAAGGGTTTGGCAAACTTACAATCGAGGTCGGCAACGCCTATCTCGACGACTCGTACGCTCGTCTGCATCAGGACGTCGATCCCGGGCAATATGTTGTGCTTTCGGTCACGGATACTGGGAGCGGAATGGCACCCGAGGTCATGGAGAAGGTGTTCGAACCTTTCTTCTCGACCAAACCCGAGGGAAAAGGCACCGGCCTCGGGCTCTCAATGGTCTACGGCTTCGTCAAGCAAACCGGCGGTCATGTAAAAATCTATAGCGAGCTCGGTCTTGGCACGACGATCAAGATGTATCTTCCGCGATCGACCCAGCAGGAAGATTTGGAGGTAATCCGGTCCGACATGCCCGTGGAAGGCGGCCAGGAAACTATCCTTGTGGCCGAGGACGACGAGGGAGTGCGTGCGACCGTCATCGAGCTTCTCCAGGAGCTTGGTTATCGAGTGCTGAAAGCCCCAGACGCCGCGTCCGCGCTGACGATCATCGAAAGTGGCGTCGCAATCGACCTGTTGTTCACGGATGTGGTGATGCCTGGCTCCCTCAAGAGCGCCGACCTTGCCAGGAAAGCCAAGGAACGCCTTCCGCACATCGGAGTACTGTTCACATCAGGATACACTGAAAACTCGATTGTTCACGGTGGTCGGCTGGATCGGGGCGTACAGCTACTGTCGAAGCCCTACAGCCGTGAGCAGCTCGCTCACAAGATCCGCCATGTCCTCAACAACCGCCAACAGCAGGATATTGCCGTTGCATGCCTTGCATCCGAGGCGCCGGCAAATAACGAGATAGCGATGAGCGGGCATGAAAAGGGAAGGGTCTTATCCCTCCTGCTTGTCGAGGATGAGCCACTGATCCGGATGTCGGCTATGGATATGCTGGCAGAGGCAGGATACCAAGCCCGTGAGGCAGGATCCGCCGAGGAGGCACTCCTGCTCCTGGAGCAAGAGGTCGCCGACATTGTGTTGACCGATCTTGGGCTGCCCCGGATGAGCGGCGAGGACTTCTGTCACGAGATCAGGAAACGTTGGCCTCAGATCGCGATCATCGTTGCGACTGGCATGAATACCGGTCCAGTGTTGGACGAGCAGGCGCGGGCCATTCTTTTGCGGAAACCATTTGGGATGGAAGAGCTGGTATCGGCAATCGAAGAGGTTATCCGACCTCGTTGAACTTGGGAGCGGGGCGGCCCGCATATTTGCCCGACCTCGATATCTGGTACGATCCGGAGGACATCGTATAGAAATTTATGTTAGACTTTCGACGCTTTCGCTAAGAGAGCGGGCATCTCGGCAGCTTCGGAGAGCACCGGTAGAGTTGGGTTGTAGCTTCCACATTCGTTGATGACGCTAACAGTTGGGATCTCGCTACCCCTTCCGATGAATGCACAGCTTTTGCGAGACGAGAGGTGGAACAAACGCCGCACGGACGACATTTGCATTGCAAATCAACCGTGAGACGCCGATGCCCGATAATCTCTCGAAATACCGCGAGAAACGCGACTTTAAGAAAACCGCCGAGCCCAGCGGTGAAGTCGGGGTGAAGTCATCGAACCGCCGTCGCTTCGTCATCCGGAAGCACGACGCGACCCGGCTCGAATGCCTGCCTGCGGATGGTGTTGGTCCCGTAGAGGAAGACGCGAAAACACGTCTGCAGCGATAGTGACGTCTGTGGTAACCTAACTCGAGCATTAAGTCATCGGACCTTCAATCTCTTAGTAGCTTAGAGGTATCGGTTGGCGGTTCCTATCCGCCTCAAGGCGACAGCTGAGTGAACTCTCCTCCAAGGGCGCGTCCAGCGGTGCGGGCGCAATCGATCAGCTTCTTCTGGGTGTAGCCTAGTCGAGAATAGGCCGACAGCCCGCGCAAGTTCAGCAGCAGATAGTCGGAGATCCGATCGACCTCGGATATCGGCGCGTGGGCGGCGACGTAGCTTCGGATTTGTTCTCTCGGCTCTTTTGCCTGCTCGGCGGCCAGCGTGCATGCCTGTTCGTCATCACCCTGCAGAGCCTCGGTAATCATGCATCCGCGCGTGGCTGGATCCTTCGTATAATGACGGGCGGCCGCGATCATAAGGTCCGTCAGCGCTTCTGCCGGAGGTCTGCCGGGACGCAGGATTTTCTCGATCTGAAGGAAGTCCGTGGATCGGTACGACCGCAAGGCGCGCTCAAACAGCGCAAGCTTGCTGCCATAGGCGGCATAAAGGCTTGGCGGATTGATTTCCAGCGCCTGCGTCAGATCGGCAATGCTCACCGCGTCGTATCCGCGCGCGTGGAACAAGGACTTGGCAATTTCAACACCCTTCTCGCGGTCGAATGCCGGTCGCCTCTGGCGGGTGACGGAAGGTGAAATGGTGTTGTTTTCCATCCCTTCCAAATAGCGGTTCCTACATCAACTCTCAAGCGGGTGCGTCTCTCTTTGTAGCAGTCGATATATAATCCTTGCCAGATGACTGCTCGATAGTTTATAGCGACCACTACATGAAATCGACAGTTAAGGAGCCATGATGTCGTTCTCACAAAAGGTCGCCGTCGTAACCGGAGGGACATCCGGGATCGGGCTTGCGATCGCGCAGGAACTCGTATCGCAGGGTGCGAAGGTCATCATCACCGGTCGCAATGCGGAAAAGCTCCACGCCGCCGTCGAGACGCTGGGCAACGATGCCGATGGCGTCCAGGCAGAGACATCCAGCCTTGCCGACCTGGACCGGCTCTACGCGCATGTGAAACACAGACATGGTCGGCTCGACCTGTTGGTCGCCAGTGCTGGCGCTGGTGAGGTCGTGCCCCTTGGGTCGCTCACGGAGGCGCATTTCGACCGGGCGTTCGAGGGTAACGTCAAGGGCGTGACATTCTCCGTCCAGAAGGCGTTACCGTTGATGGGCGCCGGCGGCGCGATTGTCATTATCGGGTCGACGTCATCGATCCAGCCGGGACCGGGCCTGAGCGTCTACGGCGGCACCAAGGCCGCGCTGCGTGCGATGGTTCGCGGCTGGGTCATGGACATCAAGGGTTCGGGTATCCGCATCAATATCCTCAGCCCTGGTCCGACGGACACGGCATCGCTACGCCCGTTCCTCGGGGACAAGGCAGAAGAAGCTATCGCCTATCTCAGCGATCGCAGCACGATCGGCCGCATTGGACGGCCTGAAGAGATCGCCCGCGCCGTAGCGTTCCTGGGTAGCGATGCTGCCAGCTACATCAATGGCACCGAACTGTTCGCCGACGGGGGCGCTTCGCAAGTTTGATCGACCAGCCTCCTCTGTCGCAATCAACCGAGTTGCCGTGATCGCGCTTACCCCCTCTCATCATAGCTTCTCGTACCGTCTGCCTACGCCCCGGCTGTTAATGCCCTACCAAAATCATCGAGAAAGAAAGACCCATGACCACCAATGCCACCCCGCCGAGCGCTATCGACAAACTCGTCGTCGAAAGCGAGATTCGCCGCCTGCTTTCAGTCTATGCCCACAACCTCGACTACGGGAAGGTCGACGCAAATGCCGAGCTGCTGGCGGCTGCCAAGTTCAACATCGCCGGTTCGGTAGTGGAGGGACGCGACAGTATTGCGGAATTTCTGCGGACCAACCTCCAGTATCATGTCGACGACACACCACGAACCTGGCACTCGGTTTCGAACGTGCTCATTAACGTCGAATCCACGACAGCGGCCAGTTCGATCTGCTACTTCACCGTGCACCAGGAGCTGCCGGGTCTGCCGCTACAACCGATCGTCACCGGCCGGTACATTGATACCTTCGAGCTTCACGACGGGGCGTGGCGCTTTGCATCGAGAGAAATCGAACCCCGCCTGTTCGGTGACCTTAGCAAGCACGTTGCTGCCCTAGCTGAACCCGCGGCGGAGTGAGTTGGCGATGACCCACAAGCGACAAGCGCTGGTGACCGGCGCGAACAAAGGCCTGGGGCTTGCTATCACCAAAGGGCTCGCCGCGGCGGGGCTGTCGGTTTGGCTGGGCGCACGCGACCGTTCCCGAGGCGAGCACGCAGTGCAAACTCTACGAGGCGAAGGTTTCGACGTTCGCTTCATCCAGATCGACGTGGCAGACGACGCGAGCGTTCGTCGCGCGGCCGAGACGGTCAGACAGGAGATCGACGCACTCGACGTTCTCGTGAACAACGCGGGGATCGTGCTCGACCTTCAGACCCCGCCGAGCGAGCTGAGCATGGATAACGTAAAGGCCACTTACGAGGTGAACCTCTTTGGTCCCCTCCGAGTGACGCAGGCCTTCACCCCTCTCCTGAAGGCCGCGGACGACGCACGGATAGTGAACATGAGCAGCGGCCTGGGTTCGTTGGCCCTCATCACCGATCCGACCTCGCTGTTCTCGACTGTCAACCTTCTCGCCTACACGTCATCGAAGGTCGCGCTCAACGCGGTGACGGTCTCCTTCGCCAAGGAGTTCGAGCCGTTCGGCATCAAGGTGAATGCGGTCGAGCCCGGTCATGTGCGAACCGACCTCAACGACAATACCGGCCTTCTCACGCCTGAGGAGGGAGCGGCGACGGCAATCAGGATGGCATTGATCGGGAGGGATGGCCCAACAGGCGGTTTCTTCGGCAACCACGGCAGGCAGCCGTGGTGAGTGCAACGAGCTATAAAGGAATAATACAGTGAGCATATCAAACACAAGAAAAATCGCCGTCGTGACCGGCGGCAGCAGCGGGATCGGCTTTGCCATCGCGCAAAAGATGGCGGCGCAGGGCATGCGGGTCATCATCATAGGACGTCGCCGGGATGCGCTGGATCGCGCCGTCACGCAACTTGGCGGCGACGCGGTCGGCATCGTTGCTGATGTTTCCAGCACTGCGGGAGTGGAGGCGCTGTTTTCCGAAATCAAGACCGGCTTCGGTTCGATCCATACCCTTGTCGCCAATGCCGGCGGCGGTGTCCATGCCCCTCTTGGGAAAATCACCGAGGCGGCCTATGACCAGCAGTTCGATACGAACGTCAAAGGCATCGTCTTCACCGTGCAGGGCGCCTTGCCACTCATGGAGCCGGGTTCGTCCATTGTCATCATCGGCTCGACGGCCTCTATCGATCCCGGCCCGACAATGAGTATCTATGGGGCCACCAAGGCGGCGGTGCGCAATCTCGTCCGCAGTTGGGTCAGCGATCTCAAGGGCACGGGGATCCGTATCAACATTGTCAGCCCAGGCCCGACGAACACGCAATCGCTGCGGGACGCCTTTGGCGAACATGCGGAAGAAGGCATGGCTTTCCTCAAGAACAAGAGCCCGATCGGTCGCATCGGCGAGCCGGAGGAAATAGCAGAGGTCGCCGCCTTCCTGGCGAGCGATGCCGCCAGCTATGTCAACGGCGTCGAACTGTTCGCCGATGGCGGCGCGTCACAGGCTTGAGAGGAGGAACGATCATGTCCACCGATATCATCAATCACGTCGAGTTCCCCGTCGCAGAGGCGGAGAGTGCCCGACGGTTTTACGAAGCGGTTCTGGCACCGCTGGGCCTGACGCTGGTCATCAGCATCGATCCCGCCCGCACGCCCCATGGCGGCGCGCGACACGGCTTTGGCAAAAACGGCTATCCGAGCCTGTGGATTCGCCAGCAGAGCGGGGAGAGGCTCCCGGTCCATCTCGCCTTCACCGCTGATGACAGGGCAACAGTCGATGCGTTTCATGCCGCAGCACTTGCCAATGGCGGAACGGACAATGGCGCTCCCGGAATCCGGGAGCGCTATCATGAACACTACTATGCGGCCTATGTGCTCGATCCCGACGGCAACAATATCGAAGCCGTCTGCCAGAGGGCTTGAAACATCGCCGACAAGGCCATGACCAAGCCCTCTGTGATCTCGGCTAAAGATCGGTGATCCGCGTATCGGCAATGGTCTCGGCAAAGCCATTGCCGAATAACCCGGCAGGTGTCTGGAAGCCGGGCTGCACCTCACCGGTAAGCACACGTCGGGCCGCCACCGCTGCGGCCATGGCGGTAAAGGTGTAGCCGTTCACCGTGTCGAGCACCGAGCGCACGACGGTCCCGTCCGCTTCGGTGACTTCAACGGCCGCATGATAGCGGCTCGCTTCGCGTTCCTCAAAGCTGGGGCCGGCAGGGAGATCCTTGACCTCTCCCGTTGGAAAAGCGCCCGCTGTGATGTGGACGAAGGTTTCGATGTCGGACACGCCGGTCGCCTGATGGATCGTTACGAGGTCGGGCAGCGTCACGGGAAAGGACGACTGCGGCCCGCTTCCGAAATCGAAGTCACGCAGTTCGTCAGGGCTGCGCGTCACGAGTTCACCGTCTAGGAGATGAAGCGTCTCCGTCACGATAGTCTGGCTCGCGCTGGTGGCCGAACCCCTCGACATCGCACCTGCCACATGAAGCGCGATGCTTATCTTGCGGGGACTCCTGACTCGTGCGACGGCATGACCGGCGAGACTGCCCAGCATCGCGACGCTTCCGCCACTTCCTGGCAGCAGCATGACCCCGGCCGCGCGGGCCTGGCCATCGAGCGCCAAGGCTTCGCGGTATGTGTCGAGTTCGGCCGAAAAATCGAGATAGTGGATCCCGGCACGGATCGCGGCGGACATCAGCGGCTCGGCCGTGTTTGCGAAGGGACCAGCGGCGTTGAGCAGAACGGAAATGCCCTCGAGACCGTTCGGGACGGCATCAGGATTGTCGAGCGAAAATGTCCTGACCCCTGCGCCGAGGCGGTCGGCCAGCGCCTCCAAGCTCGGCCGGCTCTGTTCACGGCCCGCAAGGACGAGGTCCAGTCCAGCAGACGCGGCATGTTCCGTTGCCATGCCACCGGTATAGCCGGCGGCGCCATAGATCATCAGATTGTTCATGGGAATATCTCTTCTTCTGTGATTATTCGAGATTGGCGTCGATGCGCGTGATCAACCCGTCTGCGTTGACCGAGATATTGAGAAGTCCGACTTCGTGACCGAAATCACCTGTAAAATCGACGCGCAGGCGGGCGCGGGTTTCGCCGCCGGTCATCTCGATCGAGAGGAAGCGGGTCGTTGTGTGATAGCCGATGAAATACCGCTCGACATAGTCGCGGATGCCGGCATAGCCGTCGAACCGATGTCCCGTCGACGGGTCGTCAATGACCGCGTGGGGGGCGAACAGGGCCAACACAGTGTCGACGTCGAAGGCATTTGCTGCGGCGATCAGCGCATCCGCAACGGTGCGCAAGGTCGTAGCGCTCATAGCATCAACTCCCGTGCTGCCAGCTCTTGAAGACAAATTCGAGGCTGTAGCCGTCGGGGTCTCTGACTTGCGCCGCGTAATAGCGTGGATCGTAGTGAAGCTGTGGACCGGGTGGATGGATCTCGATCGCGCCGGCCGCCAGAGCCGCCTCATGGGCGGCCTGCACGATGGCCTCGGAATCGGCGACAAGGCCTACATGCACGGCGCCGGGTGAGGCCGTGCCCTGCCTCAGCCAGAAGAACATCCGGCCCTTGGCGCCAAAACCCTTGAGGTCGGAATGCCCCGCCGGACCATGGCTGCCGTCATAATCGAGGCGAGTCGCGACCCCGAGCACTGGGAGCACCCTTTCGTAAAAGGCGATCGAGCGTTCAGTATGGCTCACCGTCAGGAAAATATGATCGAACATGTGACCCTCCTCAGATGATATAGCCGCCAGCGACTTCGATGTTCTGCGCATTGATCCAGCGGTTATCGTCGGACAGCAGGCTCGCTACCATGCAGCCGACATCCTCCGGTTCGCCGACGCGACCGAGTGCCGTCTGTCCGGCCAGCAGTGCTTCGAATTCTTCCGTGAGGCCGCCACCGAGTTCGGTGCGGATCGCGCCCGGTGCAATGGAATTGGCACGGATGCGGCGATCACCGAATTCCTTGGCCATGTAGCGGGTCAGCACCTCCAGCCCGCCCTTGAAGGAGGCATAGGGAGCGACGCCCGCAGTTGCCACGCGGCTGGTCGCGCTCGTCACGTTCACAATGTGGCCGCCGTCGGCCATCAGCGGAAGCAGTGCCTGTGTGAGGAAGAACGGCCCTTTGAGATGCACGCGGAACAAGCCGTCGAAATCGTCTTCGGTCACTGTTGCGATCGGGTTGTAAAGCCCGTAGCCGGCATTATTGACGAGGAAGTCGAAGGTCTGGGCCTTCCAGGCCCTTGCCAGCGCTTCAACGACCGCAGCGCGAAAAGCCGGGAAGCTTGCGCTGTCACTGACGTCCAGCTCGAGAGCGACGGCCTTGCCGCCGTTAGCCTCGATTGTTCTGACGACCTGCTCGGCGCCTTGTCCGTTGCTGTTGTAGGTAAGAATGACGCCCATACCGCGCCTTGCGCAGTGGGTTGCTATGCTGGCGCCGAGGCCGCGGCTTCCGCCTGAGATGATGACGATGCTCATTTGGTGCTCCTTCGATTGGATGACCAAGTGATAGCCGGGGTGCCTAGGGGCCGCTCTCACAATCCTCTTCGAATCTTGCCTATTCCTGCTTTCGTGTTGAATCCCGGCCGTCCGTGTGAAACAACAACTCCATGGAAACGCAGCTACTTGAACTCAGACAATTGGCATCGCGAGCGGAGAACCGTCGCACGGAAACGGGTATTCCGCGCGTCGCCATGGTGCAGGGCGAAATTCCCGAACATCAGCTTGCCGCCGTCTACGACCCTATGATCAATATGATCCTGACAGATGGGGTGATTGGGGTCTACGCCGAGGGGGTGGCTGCTCCCTTCAGGATGTAGCAACGTGGTCCCTGTCGAAACGGCCACACGCATCGAGAGGAAGCAGCCATGATGTATTATGCCGGAATG
>Ga0209795_10000030_pt1 | contig 158915 bp, 119 predicted proteins | sample AgamicOrMarz_FD_187166 | JGI IMG/M metagenome (GOLD analysis project Ga0209795, IMG submission 187166) | Agave microbial communities from Guanajuato, Mexico - Or.Ma.rz (SPAdes) (version 2) | ecosystem: Host-associated > Plants > Phyllosphere > Phylloplane/Leaf | place: Guanajuato, Mexico... | reverse complement strand
GGAAGCTGCATAACGGTCGCAAGATCACTCTCGATGACGCCCTGGCCGAAGTAAAGCCTTACGCGGGCTTCCTGCGGATGGCAGGTGGCGTGACCATATCGGGCGGCGAACCGCTGATGCAGGCGCCGTTCGTCGGCGAGATGTTCAAGCACTTCAAGAGCGAACTCGGCCTTCATACAGCACTCGATACACAAGGCTATCTTCATGCCTCGGTAGACGACGAGTGGTTTGATAATGTCGACCTCGTCCTTCTCGATATCAAGCACAGTGACCCCGAGGTCTATCAGCGCCTCACTGCACAACCGCTGCAGCCGACGCTCGACTTCGCCCACCGCCTGCAGCGGCTGCAGAAGAAGATGTGGCTGCGATATGTGCTGGTTCCCGGCTGGACCGACGGACATGACGACATAGCAAGGCTCGCCGATTTCGTTGCGAACCTCGGCTCGATTGTAGAGCGCGTCGAAGTTCTACCCTTCCACCAGATGGGTACGCAGAAATGGGCGCAGCTGGGAATGGATTATCCGCTCGCAGGAGCTCCGACGCCAACGCCGGAATCCACAGCTGAAGCAAGATCAATATTCGCGGAACGCGGGCTGACGGTCTTTTAGGACACGCAAGCATCGGGAAAGCGTTCCCAATTACATAAATGACAAGGAATACCAATATGATCGATATTCGCTCGCTCGTTCTCGTTGTGAACTGCGGCAGTTCTTCCGTTAAATTCGGCGTCTTCTCAGGTACCAACCGCGAGCCGCTTCTTTCGGCTCTGGCAGAAAACCTCGGACAGCCGGAAAGCCGGCTTGTTGTCAAGGAAAAGGGCGAGAAGACCGAAATGTCGCTCGACAGCGGCAGCCACGACGTTGCCCTGCAGAAACTCCTCGGCATTCTTGAGCAGAAGGGCTGGCTGAGCTCGATTGTGGCAGTCGGTCACCGCACGGTCCATGGCGGCGAGCGCTTCTCCGCATCCACGCTCATTACCGACGAAATCCTGCGCGAAATGGATGCGCTTTCCAATCTCGCTCCATTGCACAACCCGGCAAACATCCTCGGCATCAGGACCGCCATGGCAGCGCTGCCCAACGTCCCGCATGCAGCAGTCTTCGACACCGCCTTCCACACCACTATGCCACAGGCTGCCTTCACCTATGCCGTCCCGCAGGATTGCTACCGTAACCTCGGCGTTCGCCGTTACGGTTTCCATGGAACCAGCCACCGCTTTGTTGCAGCGGAAGCAATCGAGCTTCTCGGCCTCGACCCCAACGATCACGGCCTGGTTATCGCCCATCTCGGCAATGGCGCTTCGGCAACCGCTGTTCTGAACGGCAAGAGCGTCGACACGTCGATGGGTTTCACTCCGCTTGAAGGCCTTGTCATGGGCACCCGCTCCGGCGACATCGATCCGGGCGCACTCTTCCACATCGCCCGCGAGGACGGCCTGACGATCGACGAACTCGACACGCTGCTCAACCGCAAGAGCGGTCTGCTCGGCCTCTCCGGCCTGTCCAACGATTGCCGCACGCTGGAGAATGCAGAGAAGGAAGGCCATGAGGGCGCCAAGCTGGCTCTCGACGTCTTCGTCCATCGCCTGGCCCGTTACATCGGTGGCCTCGCAACCTCGCTCAACCGTCTGGATGCCGTCATTTTCACCGGTGGCATCGGCGAAAACTCGGCAACCATGCGCCAGCGGACGATCGAACGCCTGTCAGTTTTCGGTCTCAAGCTTGATGCGGACGCCAATGGCCAGATGTTCGGCGGACGTTGCGGCGTCATCACCGCGAAGGACAGCAAGGCAACCGCTGCCGTCATCGCCACCAATGAGGAATGGATGATTTCCCACGATACGCTGGAGGCCGTCGCAGCGTCCACCGCTGCGTAACAGTTTTTGCAGATCGCATTATTTCAACCAATTCATAATCACCGCGAACATACAGAAGGATAATTCTCAATGTGCGCACGTATAATTTTCCTTGCTGCGGCAGCACAGGACGTCGGCCTGACCTCGCTCTCGCTTGGCTTGGTGCGGGCACTGCAGCGAGACGGCATGAAGGTCGCCTTCGTCAAGCCGATCGCTCAGCCACGGTCTGAAAGCCGCGTCCAGAAGAAGGGCATCGATACGTCGAGCCACTTCGCCCGCACCCTGTGCATGACCAACTCTCCGGAACCGATCCCGTTCGAGAAGGCGGAAGAGCAGATCCGCAAGGGTGACCTCGCGGCTCTGCTTGAAGACGTAGCAACGATGACGGAAGCATTGCGCGCCGATCATGATGTGGTCGTCGTCGAGGGTCTCATCCCGCTTGCCAGCGCCCAGATCGCTCTTCGTCTCAACGTCGAAATCGTCCGCAGCCTGGGCGCGGACGTCATCCCGGTCTTGAGCGGCGTCGATTACGAGCCGAAATTCATCGCCGAAACGGTCGCCCTGATCCATCGCCAGTATGCGCGCGAAGGAAACTCGCCGCTTCTGGGCCTGATGATCAACAAGATGAAGGTGAATGCGGACCGCGAGCGGCTGAAGGAGGCACTCACACCGTTCGGCCTCGCTTCCTCGACCATCCTCGGCGCGATCCCCTACGAGCCGAATCTGAACACGCCACGCCTGTCCGACCTCGTCTCGTCGCTTGATCTGAGCGTCGTGCAGGGTTCCAAGCTCGATGCCGTCCGGGTGCGCGAGATCGTCGTCGGTGCCCGTTCGGTCGAGAAGATGATCGACCGCCTGCGTCCGGAAACCTTGGTCGTCATGCCCGGTGACCGCAGCGATATCGCGCTTGCCTCGGCGCTTGCCCATAGCCGCGGCGTGCCGCTTGCCGGCCTGTTGCTCACCTGCGGCGCACCGCTTGCCACCCCGGTCGCAGACCTGATGGCCTCGGTCGGCTCTAACATCCTGCCGATCCTCTCCACCCCCGACGACACCTATGCAACGGCCTCGCGTCTGGCGCATCTGAGCTACCATGTCAGCCAGGATGACAGCCAGCACATGGAAAAGGTCATCGATTTCGTCGCCGAGCATATCGACACGACATCGCTGCGTGACCGGATCGGTACCTCGACCGAAGCACGTCTGTCGCCGCCGCGCTTCCGCAACCACCTGATCGAGGGTGCACGCCGCGCCAACAAGCGCATCGTTCTGCCCGAGGGTGAAGAACCCCGCACGCTGCAGGCTGCCGTCATCTGCCACCAGAAGGGCATTGCCCGCTGCGTCCTGCTCGGCCGCCCCGATGCCATCCAGATGATCGCCAGGGCCAAGGACATCGAACTGCCCGCCGATCTCGAAATTCTCGACCCGGCCGCCGTGCGCGCCAACTATGTCGATGCCATGGTCGAGCTGCGCAAGTCCAAGGGCATGACGCCTCCCCAGGCAATGGCCCAGCTGGAAGATACCGTCGTTCTCGGCACGATGATGCTGGCGGTCGGAGAAGTCGACGGTCTGGTCTCCGGTGCGGTCCATACCACGGCAAGCACCGTGCGCCCTGCCCTGCAGCTGATCAAGACGGAGCCGGGCCAGAGCATCGTCTCCTCGGTCTTTTTCATGCTGATGCCCGATCAGGTTCTGGTCTATGGTGACTGCGCCATCAACCCGAACCCGACGGCAGACCAGCTGGCGGAAATCGCCGTCCAGTCTTCCGACACGGCAAAAGCCTTCGGCATCGATCCGCGGGTGGCAATGATCTCCTACTCGACCGGCACGTCCGGCACCGGCGGCGATGTCGACAAGGTGCGCGAGGCAACCGAGCTGGCAAAACAGCGCAAGCCTGATCTGCTGATCGACGGTCCGATCCAGTACGATGCGGCAAGCGTCGAAAGCGTCGGCCGTTCCAAGGCCCCCGACAGCCCGGTCGCCGGCCGCGCCAATGTCTTCGTCTTCCCGGATCTCAACACCGGCAACACCACCTACAAGGCCGTTCAGCGCTCCGCCGATGTCGTTTCCGTCGGCCCGATGCTGCAGGGCCTGCGCAAGCCCGTCAACGACCTGTCGCGCGGCGCCCTCGTCGACGATATCGTCTTCACCATCGCGCTCACTGCCATCCAGGCGGACCAGCAGACGGCGGGTGAAGCTGCTTCCGAGCCGGCACGGAAAGATGCGGTGAACGCATGAACATTGCACAACAGGACCCGGAGAGTCGGGACAAGATGACTTCGGCCTTCTTCAGAGGGCCGGAGGCTGGAGGCTCGCTGACACCCGACGCAATTGCCGTCGCGGCAGAAGAAATGGGCGTCAAGAAAGCCAGCTATGACACGCTGACCCTCCTGGGTCTGGCGGTTCTCGCCGGCGCCTTCATCGGGCTCGGGGCCATGTTTGCGACGACGACGGTCGCCGGTGCCGACGGAATGCTGTCCTACGGTCTCACCCGGCTTCTGGCCGGGCTGAGCTTCTCGCTCGGGCTGATCCTCGTCCTGATCGGCGGCGCGCAGCTGTTCACCGGCGACATGCTGATGGTCATGGCCTGGGCAAGCCGCCGCATTGCAACCACGCGCATGGTCCACATCTGGGTCTTCGTCTGGTTCGGCAATCTGATAGGCGCCCTCGTCATCGCCGGCCTCGTCTTCTTGTCTGGCCAGTACACATTCGGCGGCAACGCAATCGGTGTAGCGGCACTGCATTACGCAGAAGCCAAGTCAGCCCTTCCGGTCGTCGAAGCCTTCTCGCTCGGTATTCTCTGCAACATACTGGTCTGCCTGGCCGTATGGCTGTCACTGGCCGGACGCACGGTTGCCGACAGGATCCTTGCGATCGTCTTCCCGGTGACGGCCTTCGTTGCAGCAGGGTTCGAACACTGCGTCGCCAACATGTATTATCTCGGCCTCGGTCTGATGATCCGTTACGGTGCACCGGAAAGCTTCTGGACCGCCATCGGCCATGCGCCCGCCGAAATCCCGCTGAGTGGCGTCCTTACCAATCTGGCCGTCGTAACGGCTGGTAACTGGGTCGGCGGCGCTCTGCTCGTTGGTGGCGTCTACTGGTTCATCTACCGTCGTCCGGGCAAGCCTCACCACTGATCACCGATACCCGTGGCGCTGTTACACCCGTTCCAGCGCCACGGCGATTCCCTGCCCGACACCGACGCACATGGTTGCAAGCGCATAGCGCCCCCGGCGTCTGGCAAGCTCAAGCGCCGCAGTTCCCGAAATCCTTGCTCCCGACATGCCAAGCGGATGGCCGAGCGCAATAGCACCGCCATTCGGATTGATATGCTCGGCATCCTCTGCCAGCCCAAGCTCGCGCAGAACCGCAATGCCCTGTGAGGCAAAAGCCTCGTTCAACTCGATCACATCGAAATCCTCAGGCGAAAGCTTCAGCATCGCGCAGAGCCTCCGCGTTGCCGGCACAGGCCCGATACCCATGACACGCGGCGCCACCCCGACGGCAGCTCCACCCATGATGCGGGCAATCGGCGTCAGACCATATTTCTTCGCTGCAGCTTCCGAGGCAATAATCATTGCCGCCGCGCCATCGTTGACGCCCGAAGCATTGCCTGCCGTCACGGTCCCTCCGTCCTGTTTGAACGGAGTTACCAGCCTGCCCAATGCCTCGATCGTCGTCGCCCGTGGATGTTCATCTTTCGACACGACCAATGCATCGCCCTTGCGCTGCGGAATAGCGACTGGCGTGATCTCCGCGGCAAGACGGCCATTCTCCTGCGCAGCCGCCGCCTTCGCCTGGCTGCGAAGCGCAAAGGCATCCTGGTCCTTACGGGAAACGCCATAGTCTTCCGCAACATGCTCGGCCGTCTCCGGCATGGAATCGATGCCGTATTGCCTTTTCATCAACGGGTTGACGAACCGCCAGCCGATCGTTGTGTCGTGGATTTCGGCATTGCGGGAAAAGGCGCTCTCGGCCTTGGGCAGAACGAATGGCGCGCGGCTCATGCTCTCGACGCCGCCTGCTATCATCAATTCCGCCTCTCCCGCCTTGATCGCACGGGCAGCGGCGATGACCGCATCCATGCCCGAACCGCAAAGCCGGTTCATCGTCGTGCCTGGGACGACAGCCGGCAGGCCTGCGAGCAGCGAAGCCATGCGGGCGACATTGCGATTGTCCTCACCTGCCTGATTGGCGCAGCCATAGATCACGTCATCGACCGCATTCCAGTCCACTGCAGCATTGCGCTCGATCAACGCCCTGATCGGGATGGCCGCGAGATCATCGGTTCTCACCGACGCAAGCGTGCCACCGAAACGGCCGATCGGAGTGCGGATATAATCGCAGATGAAGGCGTCAGGCATAGCGCAGCTCCCATGATGCAGAAGTCGCAGCCAACACCAACAATCGAAAAATTACAAGCTTCAAATAAATTGCCTGCGCATCCCGAATATCTGTTTCGCCACCCAACGCCCCAAGGGCTCTCAGTTGCCGCCATATTTAACCTTCAGCGCACCTTGAGATCCTGGCGGCTCGCGCAATCCATGAGGACTCGGGACCCAACAGCGCACGGGTTCTAGCCACCCGCTGATAATGAATTAATTATATTTCCGGCCTAAGTATCGGGACGGTAATCCTTTAGCCCTTTCAGCAGGGCTTCCGTACACACGGCGTGTCGGCTGCTCATGCAGCATGGGGCATTGTCGATCGCGACAATACAAGGGACAAAAATGACTGGTGCAACTGATCTGCGAGGCATTTTTTCGCGACCCGTCTTCTGGCTTTTCGCGGCTTTTGTCCCACTGATACTGCTCCTCATCTTGCCAATCGCTGCACCTATCGGTCCGATGTACTGGGATACCTATCTTTATCTCGATGCCGCACAACGGATCTGGATGGGCCAGGTCCCGAGCGTCGACTTCTCGACCCCGGTCGGCCCGCTCCCCTACTATCTCTTCGCCGGTGGATTGAAGCTGTTTGCGAATGCGCAGCCGCTGCTTCTGGCTCAATGGTGCATATTGCCGGTGGCGGCGCCGCTTCTCGCACTGGTACTTGCCAGGCTTTCCAGCCGTAACGTGGCTCAAGCTTTCGCGCTGCTTGTTCCCTTCCTCGTCTTTGCCACCTTCCCGTCGAATGTGGCCGCCTATCATCCGCTTCCGACGCTGGACGGTTTCGGCATCTACAACCGCCACGGTGTCATCTTTCTCTATGTGCTGACCAGCGGCCTTGTTTTCCTGAAAGACGGCCGCCGCATGGCGGTATTGATCGCCGCAGCCATGCTGGCCTTGTTTCTGACCAAGGTGACGGGTTTTCTGGTTGGCGGGCTTTTCTGCCTCCTGGCGCTTTTGGCCGGCCGCATCTCGCTGCGTTATTGCATTCTGGCCGTCCTGCTCTTTCTGATCCCGCTTGGCATCGCCGAACTCATGAGCGGTTTCGTATCTGCCTATATACGCGATATCATCGAGCTTGCCGGGATGAATGAGGATTCCCTGCTCCCCCGGTTCCTGACCGTCGCATCGCTGAAGCTTGACGTACTTCTTCCGGCGGGGCTTCTGGCGCTACTGTTGATATGGCTGGACTGGACCCGCGCCGACAAAACGATCCGCTTCTTCGATCATAATTTCTGGTGGCTTTCGGTCGTCATCGCAGGCGGCTCAATCTATGAGACGCAGAATACCGGCAGCCAGGAATTCATCTTCATATGGCCGGTCCTGCTGATGATCTTCGAACGCATCAGGCTGCTCGAGCAGGGACCGAAGATGGCTTTCCTTGCGCTGGCCGCGTTCTGTGTCATCCCCACGTTCACCAAGGTGGCGCACAAGACGCTGCGTGCCGTGGTCGTTGCGCCGACCTATGAACGGCTGCACCTGCCGGACGTGAAAAACATGGCGCAGGTCTCACAACGGCGGGAGATCATCGATCGGGCCGAATATCTGGAACCTCATTACGAGAACTTTGCCTCGGCCTATGCGGATCTCTCCGCCCACGGGCAGTTGCCGAGCTGGCAATATTATTCCGAACTCGACTTCCAGCTCTACTGGATCATTTCGGCCAACAGCCTGGTGAAATCCCTCAAGGCCTTCGAGGAGAAGAACAATATCCGGCTGGGAAGCCTGATGAACCTAGACTTCACCAACCCTTTCCCCTGGCTTCTGGATCGCGATGCGACCAGAAACATCCAGATCGGCGCAGATCCCCACCGCACCGTTCCGCCACTGACGGATAAGGCCATCCAGTCGATCCGGCAAACGGCAGCGGTCTTGCGCCCGAAATGCCCGCTGACGACCGGGCGCCGCATGCTTTTCGACCATTACGAAGAAGCCCTGAAAGACCGGCATGTCGTCGAAATTCATCCCTGCTGGGATCTCCTGCTCCGCCCCGATATCGTGGCTGTAAAACAGTAAAGGCCGGGCGCAAGCCCGGCCTTCCGTGTTCCCTGTATGAACAGCCCTACTTCACCTGGGCGGCGACGAAATCCTTGACGATGCGCACGATGCCGCGGGACATGACCTCGTCGAGCGCCGTGATGAAATCGTCCACATGGCTCTTCTCGCAGATGAGCGGCGGTTCCAGACGGATGACATTGCGGTTGTATTCGGTAAACGCCACCAGCACACCGTGATCGCGTAAGAGATGGCTTCCGATAAAGCCCGGCAGCGAGCCCTTCAGCTTGTCGTCCAGCATGGCAACGACCGGACGCAGCACCAGCGGCATGGTTTTCGACAGGTCGTGGAACTCGATACCGATCATCATGCCCTGGCCGCGCACTTCTTTCAGAAGCGACGGGTAACGGACCTGAAGCTCCTTCAGGCGGGAAAGCAGATAATCGCCGGTGTTCGCCGAATTGTCGATCAGATGCTCGTCATAAAGCACGTTCATCGCCTCGATGGAGGTGACGCAGGCTTCACCGATACCGCCGAAAGTTGCCATGGCATGGATCATCGCCGTCTTCGGCGTGCCATAGGCCTTCATGTAGACATCGCGCTTGGCAATCATCGCACCCATGGCGGACTTGCCGCCACCGAGTGATTTGGCGAGCGCAGTCACGTCCGGCACGACGCCATGGTGCTCGAACGCATAGAACTTGCCGGTGCGGCCGAAACCGCACTGCACTTCATCGGCAACCCACAGCACGCCATACTTGTCGCAAAGCTCGCGCAGACGCTGCCAGAAGGCCGTTTCGGCCTGAATGATGCCGCCGCCGCCCTGCACCGTTTCCAGCACGATCACGCCGATTTCCGGATCCGATCTGAAGGCGTTCTCGATCGCGTTGATATCGCCGAACGGCACCTTCACAGTATTGTCGACCAGCTTGAATTCACCGCGATAGAGCGAACCGTCGGTGATCGACAAAACGCCCTTGGTCTTTCCGTGGAAGGAATTTTCCGCATAGACGATCTTCGGACGCTTCGGGCCGGCGGCGCGCTCTGCCACCTTGATCGCCGCCTCCATCGCTTCGGAACCGGAGGAGCCGAGGAACACCATGTCCAGCTCGCCCGGCGAGCAGGCGGCAAGATTATGCGCCAGCGCTGTCGCATATTGCGACATGAAGGCAATGGCGATTTCCTGGCGGTTCTCGTCCTGGAACTTCCGCCGCGCATCGAGAATGCGGGGATGGTTGTGGCCCAGCGCCAGCGAGCCAAAACCGCCGAAGAAATCGAGAATCTTGCGACCGTTCTGGTCGTAATAATACATGCCCTCGGCGCGCTCGATCTTCACTTTGTGAAAGCCGAGAAGCTTCATGAAATGAAGCTGGCCGGGGTTGAGATGGCGGGTGAAGAGATCGGTCATCTTCGCCACGTCGAGCGCCTTGGCCTCCTCGACCGACAGAAGCGCAGGCTTGGCGACCCGTTCGCGAGCAGGATTGGCGGAAATGTCGATCATCACTTCGTCATCGTGGTTGTTGAGGCTGATTGCATTGGCCATCGTAATTTCCTCTCAAGCTGCCTTGGCGTGGGCGACATTGTCCTGCGACCCGCCGGCAAGTCCCCTGCGATATTCGGAATAGGCGGCGATCAGCATGTCCTCGTCGCGATATTGCGGCACCCAGCCGAGCTCGCGCTCGCCCTTAGATACGTCGAGAACGCACATCTCGTCGGCGATCAGATACTGTTCCGGATCCATGATCGGCATGTTGATCAGGTCGAACAGATCAAGTGTCCGCTTCACCGCCCAGGCGGGCGTGGGCAAAAGGATCGACTTCGAACCGGCATGCTTGACGAGATCGCCCAGCAGTTTCCTTACCGGCGGCGGATTGAGCGAACCGAGATTGTAGACCTCGTTCGGCACGCCGGCGGTAAAGGCCGCATGGGCCGCAGAAGCGCAGTCGAAGACCGAAATGAACTGGTAAGGGTTCTTGCCCGAGCCGATCATCGGCACCGGCAGATTGTTGTCGATCAGCTTGAACAGCTTGGACAGGATACCGAGGCGACCGGGACCGATGATCAGGCGCGGGCGGAACAGCGAGATGTTCATGCCGCGCTTGCGCCATTCGACTGCCAGTTCTTCGGTCTTCAGCTTGGAAAGCCCGTATTCACCGAGTGGCGCGACCGGGTGCTCTTCCGTCTGCGGCCAGACAAAGGTGTGGCCGTAGACCATGTCGGTGGTGAAATGGACGAGCGATTTCGCACCCGCCTGGTCCATCGCCTTGATGATGTTCTCGGTGCCATAATAGTTGACCGGGAAGAAGAAATCATGCCGCTTGGCGCGCACCTGCAGGGGCGACAGCATTTTTGCCGAAAGATTGTAGACCATGTCGTCGGCCTTGATGCCGACCCGGGCGATCGAGGCCGGATCGGTCACGTCGACGTTTTCGAAGCGGATCTCTCCATAATGCGGCAGATCACTCTTGGCGATATCCGCGACGATGACCTCGTGGCCTACGGCCTGCAGCCTCGGCGCGAGATGACGCCCTACGAAACCGTCACCGCCGAAAATGATATGTCTCATGGTTTAAATCCCCGTCGTTCTGTCGGTTCTAAATTGGGTTGGTCAGGAATTGGCGCGTTCGATGGATGCCGTCTGGTCCGGTACTTCTCTGTGCCCGCTCTGCGCGATCAGCACCGTGCCGACGCAGATGAAGGCGATGCCGGCGATCTTCATCGCGCCAAGTTCTTCCTTGAACAGCAGCCATGCCAGAACCGCGACAGCGACATAGGCGAGGCTGAGGAAGGGATAGGCGAAGGATAGATCAACCTTGGAGAGCACGTAGAGATGCGACGCCATCGAGATGACGAAGGTGGCAAGACCAAAAAAGACCCACGGATTGAAGACGATCTGGAAGATCCGCTGGATCATCGTGTCCGCCGAAAAGCTGATCGGGCCCAGCGACAGCATGCCCTGCTTCAAAAGCAGTTGCGCAGCCGCATTGGTCAGCACAGTGAAGAGGATGAACGGGATATATTTCATGGGCGTCCTCGTGGGTGATCCGTGGCAAGCGCCGTGCGGCGCCAGAAATCCGAGCAGAAGCTTTCGTCCCGAAGCTTTTCCAGTTGCAGCCATTCTGGAAAGCCGGCCTTGAACACCTCGGCGCTCATGCGGCTGTCCTTGTAGGGATTGACCCGCCCGCCGGCCTCAAGCGTCATCCGGTCGAGAAGTGTCAGCAACTCAAGTGTCCGCGCGCCATGATTGGGAAAATCCATCGTCAGCGTGTAGCCGGGGCGCGGAAACGACATGAAGCCCGGTGAGGGCACATCGCCGAAACGCTTCAAGACGGTGAGGAAGGACGAAAATCCGGCCTTGCGGCTTGCCTCAAGCATCGCCGGAATGACCGTGCGCCCAGCCTCAAACGGAATCACGCTCTGGTGCTGGTAGAGACCACTCGGCCCATAAAGCCGGTTCCAGTCTCCAACACCGTCGAGCGGATAGAAGAACTTGCCGTAACCGGCCAGATGCGGGGCAGACTTGAGCCTGTTGACGGTAAAATAACCCGTGTTGAACAGTCCGAGGCTTACTCTGTTGAGTGCCGAGAAAGGCAGCTCGAACGGAACGCTGACCTTCGCCTTCACACCTTCGGTGCGAAAATTGCCATTGTCGGCATGGTTGCCGGTAATCAGCACGCCACGGCCGGCCGATGTGCCGGATGCCAGCTGATCCAGCCAGGCGACGGAATATTCGTTTTCCTCGTCGGCATCTGCCGCGAGATCGAAATAGCCGTCGAGGCTGGAAAAGGAGGTGATCTTTTCGTTGATGTCGAGCGAGCCGACCTTCATCAGCTTCAGCCGTGCAGACAGGATAAGACCCGTTAGGCCAAGCCCGCCGATCGTTGCCGAAAACAGGTCAGTATTTTCTGCGGCGCTGCATTGATAGGTATGACCGTCGGAACGCAGCAGTCGAAAACTTTCCACATGGCAACCGAACGTACCGCGACGGTGATGGTTCTTGCCGTGAACGTCATTGGCGATCGAACCGCCGAGCGTGACGAAACGGGTGCCCGGCGTCACCGGCAGGAAAAATCCGTGAGGAGCGATATGGGCAATGAGCTCTTCCAGCGAAATGCCCGCTTCCGCTTCGACCACGCCTGCCTCGGCATCAAGATTGAGTACCGACTTCTGTTGCCGCATCGGCACAAGCGAGCCGGCGTCGTTATGGCAGCTGTCGCCGTAGGACTTGCCGTTTCCAAACGCCAAAAGGTTGGACCTTCCGGCTGCGCCGCCGCGCAAGAGGCCAACCGCCTGTTCAAAGGCAATTGCCTGCCGGGAATGGCGATTGATACGGCCGAAACTGTCGAGGCTTGCCTGCATCACAACACACTTGCCGCGATGAAGAGTACGGCACCGGCCGCAATGATCAATTGGCTGCGCCAATCGGTTGCGATGAAGACGACCGGATCGTCGTCCAGCTCCTTGCGGTGGGCAAGGATCCAGATGCGGATGTTGATATAGAGCACCATCGGCACCAACGGCCAGATAACCCAGGGTTCGCTATAGAGCGCTCGGATGTCCGGGGACTGGATATAGAGGGCGAGAACCAGCGCAGCAGCGAATGCCGACGCCACGCCGCTCTGTGCAACGATGTGAATGTCTTCCGGACGATAACCGCGACCGGCGATACGGTCTCCCACATCGACCGTCGTGTAGCGTAGCTCGACATAGCGTTTGACCAGAGCCAGCGACAGGAAGAAGAACAGGCCGAAAGCGATCAGCCAGAAGGAAAGCGGCAGGTCGGTCGCCGCCTTGCCACCGAGTATCCGCAGGGCGTAGAGCCCTGCAAGGCAAAGCACGTCGATCAGCAACATCCGCTTCAAGGCCAGCGAATAGGCGGTCGTCACCACCAGATAGAGAACGATGACTGCCGCGAACTGCAATGGCAGCAGCGAGCAGATGGCAGCCGTCGCGACCAGCAGCAGCGCGGAAACCGTAAGGCCATAGGGAATGGAGATCGCACCGCTTGCGAAAGGCCGGTTGCGCTTCGTCGGATGCTGCCTATCAAGCGGAAGGTCGAGGATGTCGTTGATGATGTAGATGGCGGAGGCCGAAAAGGAAAATGCCACCATGGCCAGCGTTGTCGCAATGAAGGTCTGCGGCTCGACGACGGTGTGCGCAAGAACCGGAGAGGCAAAAACGAGAAAGTTCTTCAGCCACTGATGCACCCGCAGCATCTTGATGTAGGTCTTGATACCCACGTACTTGGCATCGAAACGCATCGAGGCATGGGCTCTCTGATACCGGTCCGCGGCAGCATCGGGAGCAACGACGATTGCATTTCTCGCGCTCTGGAATACCGCGATATCTGCACGATCGTTTCCGGCATAATCGAAACCTTGCGATCCATAGAGTTTCGACAGCAACGCAGCTTTGTTATGCGCAGCAAGGTTGGTCGTTTCGTCCGTGTGATAGACAGCACTGAACAGGCCGAGATGAGCCGCAACGGCTTTGGCAAAAGGCTCCGCAGCTGCCGTCACCAGGATAAGTTCGCGCCCTCGCACCCGCTCTGCGCGCAAATAGGAAACGAAATCTTCGCGGTAGGGCAAATGGCTGGCATCAAGCGTCACGCGACGCGCGATTTCGGTCTTGAGACGTGCCTTGCCCGAAAGCAGCCAGATCGGCAGGAGAAACAGGTATAGGGGGTTTGCTCTTAAAAGCTGGAAAACGCTTTCCCACAACAAATCTGTCGAAATCAGCGTTCCGTCCAGATCAACCGCCAAAGGTATGTCAACGATGTTCTGTAGACGCACATTCATTGTCAAAATGGTCCCTTTGCCGATAGTAGGAACGTCACCGCAACAGGGATGAAATAGCTTGGCGCCTCGTTGAGGCAGGCAGCTTTCCGTTGGCACATGACATCCGCCACAACCAAACATTGCGCTGCAGCTGACCGGAAAATATGCCGCAACCAAGAATCAGCAGTTAATAACATGCAGCCTTGCTTCGCTTTGGAGCGCGTTTTCTCAGTCAATTCCGATTAGGGTTTAGAATTCACTGGAAGGCGTTGCTAATGAAGCGTTACCTCGTTTCCGACAATTGTTCGGAAAAACGCTATTACATTATCGGCCTTGCGTAACTTTGGCTCGTTTTACAACAACCGGGCCAATCACAGACAGAATTGTCGTAGGTTGAAGCATGGTTTACGATTCCCGCGATCCAGCTTGAACGCGGCTTTGTATTGACCTAGGCGCGACTGACAAAGCGCCCGATCACGTCCATCAATGGCTTGGCCTTGTAATCGCGGTCCAGCGGCAGAGGACGGTTCGGGCTTCCGTCATCGCGGGTAAACCACATAGGCACCCAGGTATAGCGATCGGTAATACCCCAGGTCAGGATCGCTGTTGGCCGGTTTGCATCAAAAATTGCCTGGAGAAGATCGCTGGCTCGGCCGGCGATAACCTCGTCGCGCTGTTTTTCATCAGCGGGCAGGAGATTGTCGATAACGTCAAGTTCCGTAACCAGCACATCGACATCCATCGCCTTGAGTTCGGCCACGAAGGAGGAAACGCCTTCCTTGTCGATCTCGTATTGCCCTTTCAGATGCCCCTGAAAACCGACGGCGTGGATCGGCGCGTCGCGATCACGAAGATCGCGAACAACGCGCAAAAGCGCATTCCGCCGGTTCGTGAACTGCTCACCGACACATTCGATATCGTACTCGTTGATCACGAGCTGAACCTTCGGATCGGCTTCCTGAGCCCGGCGAAACGCGGTTTCGATATATCCCTTACCCATGTTTTCCAGCCAAAGATTGGGCCGCAGATAATCGGAACCACGCGGGTCCTCGGCGATCGCCTCATTGATGACGTCCCAGCTGGGAATCCGCCCCGTATATTGTCCGACAACGGTTCGAACATGTTTGCTCAGCGCTTTTTCGGCAGCCTTTCCGCCGCGAATGGAAGACGTCCATTCGGGCATCGCGGCATACCAGATCAGCGTGTGCCCACGCATCTTCATGCCGTTCTGGTCGGCAAAGGCGAGGAGCTTGTCACCTTCATAAAAATCGAACCGATCCTCTGAAGGCCTCACCGCCTCCCATTTCAGCCCGCCTTCAGGCACCACAAGCTGGCAATGATCCACGAGCGCGGTTCGGTACGCGAAGTCGTCCACGAGAGCATCGCCACGCACCGCCGAACCGTAGGCTATCCTGGGCGGTGGCGAAGCATGGGCGACAGGCGCCTGAAGTGCCGTATGTGCCGCAACGGCAAGACTTGCCTGAACGAAATCCCGTCTGCGCATGGACTTTCTCGCCTTGATCGGAGGGTAAGCCGCCATAGCGCGGCCACCGGCAGGTCAAGGGAAGCTAGCTGTCAGGCGTTATGATAATATTACCTTGCCCGACGAGGGTTCTTCACGGCCGGTTAACGTATATCGGTCTCCTGTTGACATGAACCATGATGTCTCGTGACACGACAGGATCCTTCATTTTGCAGCAAGCAGGAGCAATTTCACAAGGGAGGGCGTTGCCAGCTATGAATGCCGGCCGCGCGACATGGAGCTGTGGCTCTGTGATTCTGCTTTTGCTCTTTTGCTATTTCTGGATCGGCCTCACACCCTTTGCCCATTCGGATGGCAAGGGCGGCCTGCCTTCCACCGGCAACCTCCTGAACCAGATGGTGATCATCGTCCTGTTCACCGTGGCTATTGCAAACCTGTGGCGCAATCCGGGCCGGAGCGCGCTCTTCGGCCCGCATGCGTTGCTGGCCTTGATACTTCTCTGGTTCTGCTTCGTCTCGCTATTGTCCTTCGATCCCGCAACGGCGTTTCGAAGGATCGTTTATGCGTTGCTCGTCTGCGGCTGCGCGAATGCGGCTTTGCTGCTGCCGCGTGACAGCCGTGACTTTGCAAGAGCGCTTGCTACCGGCACGGTCGCGATCCTGCTGCTCAATTATTTCGCCGTGATAGCCACGCCCACCGTCGGCATCCACGGATCGAATGAAGTCGAGGCGGCGCTGGCCGGAGATTGGCGTGGAATTTTCGGCCACAAGAACGCAGCAGCGGCCGGCATGGTCTATCTGGTTCTGTTTGGTCTTTACCTGCGCAAAGCCTCATATCCGCGGCTGGGATCGATTATTGCGATCATGGCCGTTATTTTTCTTCTTTTCGCTGGAGGCAAGACATCGACTGCGATGCTTCCCGCAGTTCTTTTGCTGGGCTGGCTATTCGAGCATTGCAGACCTCTACGCGGCCTGCTCACGATCGGCCTCGTCATCGCGATGAACGTCATCCTCATCGGGCTTTCAAGCTCGCCCGCAACAGCTTCGATACTGTCAAGTCTCGGGATCGACGCGACCTTCACGGGTAGAAGCTCGATCTGGGCTTTCGCCCTTGCCCGCATCTCCGATGCCCCGATCATGGGTTATGGTTTCCAGCTTTTGTGGGGAAGCGAATTCCTGCGTGACATCACGACGGAATCCTGGGCCTATCTGGCGGCCCATTCCCATAACTCATTCCTTGAAACACTTCTGAATGGCGGCTTTCCGGCTCTCATCCTGATGATCCTCTGGCTTCTCATCCTGCCGCTCAGGGATGCGGGGGAGGCCTTTGCCACGCAGAACGATGTGGGCCTGACGCGGCTGTTCCTGCGTATCTGGATCTTTTCGATCCTTCTGGCAGGCCTCGAAAATCTCTTCTTCGTCAACAACGGCCCTTTGTGGTTCACGATGCTCATCGCCGTGTTCGGACTGAGATTGCAGGCCGGCGCAAGCCTCCAGTCCCGGCAGTGATGTGGGCCGCACCCGTTAGCGCCACGTGATATTAACTGAAAGCCCAACATACATTTGTATTCGCTGATTTCCTTTCGTATTGAACCATCTGGTGATCAGCCTACGGACGCCCTCACAAGCGCGACAACGCCCCGGAGACAAAAGCGTGCAGGACGAAAGCAAAGCTTCGGTAGAAGCCGTCATTTGCATTCCGACCTTTCGCCGGCCGGACGGCGTGGCACGCACGCTTCAATCGCTGCTGGCGCAAAAGGGCGACCTGAGTTTCGCAATCGTCGTTATCGAAAATGACGCCGAAAAACCTTTAGGCGCCGCGGCTGCGCGCGAAACGCTCGACAGTTCCGACATCCCGTCTGCCGTCGTGATTGAATCCCGCCAGGGCAATTGCCATGCGATCAACCGCGCATTCGCAGAAGCACGCGAGCGCTTCCCCGCCGCCGATTACTTCCTGATGATCGATGATGACGAGATCGCAAGTCCCGACTGGCTGGCGCAGATGGTCTCGACGGCTCGCACGACCGGCGCCAGGATCGTAGGCGGCCCGGTCATCCGGCAATTCGACATACCGGTACCGCAATCCGTCAGCCAGCACCCCCTTTACGGCTTCATCGACGGGCCGACCCGGCAGGTACCGGCCATCCATGGTACAGGCAATTGCCTTATCCACCGCGAGGTCTTCGCACGGATGGAGCCGAACCTGTTCGACGTCGCATTCAACTTCCTCGGCGGGGGCGACATGGAATTCTTCGCCCGCTGCCGCGCCGCTGGCTTCACTTTCTGGTGGTGTGAGGAAGCGGTCATTCACGAGACCGTCGCAGCCGAACGGACGACCCCCAAATGGCTGATGCGCCGTTCCATCCGCACCGGAAGCATCAACTACGTTATTGACGGCAAGCAGATGGCAAAACCTGCCGTTACCGCCAGGCTTCAGGCCAAGAATTTCATTTCGCTTGGCCTCAGCTTTTTCAAGGCGATGGGGCTTCTGATCCGGACAAGGCGCCTTCTTCCTGCCAGCCATCCGGTGCTGATGTCGATCGGACGGATCATAGCAAGCTTCGGCTTCCTCCCGGTACCCTACAAGGCCAGTGAAATAAAGGCCGTCGAACGGCACCCGAACCTGAAGGCCGGCAATCACATCGCTGAAAACTGATCTCCAGTTCAGGTCACGCCGTGCGTTGTTTTACCGGCTCGGCGTCGGTCTCGGAGGACCGCTCTGGATGTTCAATGGCGTTCTGCGCCGTTAAAAGCGCCCGCCAGGCCAGAATAGCGATCACGATTTCCAGCATGTAGGTAGTCGCTATCACACCACTTACACTGGCGTAATACGCCGCCAGCGCCACAAGTCCGGCACCTACAATGTTAGAGACATTGAGAATTCGCGCCCGCACATTCTGCAGGCTTGATGCGCCGAGCGCTTCAAATGCGGTAGCGCTGATTGCGATCGGGATCACTGCCCAGCACAGGGCGTGCGTCATCCAGGTTAGCGAAACATATTCGTGGCCGAACAGAACCGGCAGCCACGGCGTGATGATCCAGACGAAGAGACCGGCGCTGATCCCGATTCCGGTCGTCAGAACCAGCATCTGCTTGGCGCGCCCCAGAACTGCGCCGATGCCGCTCAGGGCTGCGGCCGCATAACTGGGGTAGACGATCCGGTTCAGAGCTTCGACCGCCATATAGGAGGCTTCGGTCAATCGACGCGCGATCGAATAGCTGCCGACGATTTCAGACCCCGCCACCGCGCTCAGGACGAGAATGTCGGCATTGCTGCGCCCGGCCTTGAAGAAGAACTGGCTGGCGAACATGATGCCGATCGGCACCTCTTCGCGAACGATCCTGAACTTCGGCCGGCCCAATCGGCGTATGGCTATCAGCGCAATGACCGCAACAACCGCATGCGCGCCAAAATTCCAGACCGCCCATTCCGCCACCGTCGTGATATTGAACACGAGGCAGCTGACGACAGCGGCGGCCATGCGCAACACGGCAAACAGAAATTCGATCCTGTTGGCGACCGAAAAGCGCGAATGAGCGATATAGCTGTTTGTGGCGAGCCAGATGACCTTCAACAGGATGATATTGGTGAAGAGTATCAGCGCCGTGGCGACAAGCGTCGTCAGCAGATGATCTGAGACCGGAAACATCAGCGGGATCGCGATCATCCCGGCGATCATCAGCACCGCGCCCGAAACAAGATTGAGAATATGCACATGCCCGAGCATGTCGGGATAGAAGCCCGGTTCCTGCGCGACACGCCGCACCAGCGATTCCTGCGATCCCAGCCCGCAAACCTGAATGCCGAGATTGGTCAGCGCGGTGATCGTCGCATTGAGCGCGAACTGTTCATGACCGAGATGGCGGGCCAGCAGCGCAAAGGTCAAAAGCATGGTGACGCTCGACGCAAGCAGTGCCCCGCTCGATCCGACATAGGATCCGAGATGACGGGCGAACTGCCGGAATTCGTGCCTGGACCTCAATCCCACTCGTTATCTCCAACCGGCGGCCCTGATTTCGCCAGGGCCTGCATGCCGGTGCGGCTGTCTATCCCCGGATAATCGCACCGGCCAGCACTATGCATGAACGGGATTAACGGAGCCTTAGGTCGAACCTTGGCAGTCTGGGGCCATCTGCCTCCGGAGCCATGATCATCGAATGACCGCCACTGTCAGTCTCGTGACACCAAGCTATTTTCGGGATTTCGAGTCATGCCGTCTCCTGTGTGATTCAATCGATGCTTTCGTTACCGGCTACGATCGGCACTATCTGCTTGTCGCCGATAGCGACCTCGAACTCTTCTCCCAACTCGGCAACGAAAAGCGGCTGGTGCTTCCCGATTCCGTTCTTCTGCCGGGCACGCTGCATGCGCTTCCGGGTTTTCTGAAATGGAAGGGTCGCCAATATTACTGGGCGCCCGGTATCGGACTGCCGGTCTATGGCTGGCACGTGCAGCAATTGCGCAAACTCGCGATGGCGCTTCTGCAATCCTGCGAACGGGTCATGTGTATCGATTCCGACAACTGCTTCGTGCGTCCCTTCGACGTGGGGAGATTTGCCGGCGATCTGCTTTCGCCCCTTTATGCAGATCTGGGCGGGGTGAACGAAACGCGCCCAAGCCACGTCCTCTGGCAGAAGAATGCCTACCGACTGATGGACACACAGGAACCTCCCCTACCGGGTGACGACTATATCGGCCAGATGATCGTCTGGGATCGGGAAAGTCTGAACACGATCGTCGACAGGATAGAAGCCGTGACCGACCTCCCCTGGTGGAAGGCGCTCTGCAAGGCCAGGGACTTTTCCGAATACATCCTCTATGGCGTCGGCGTTGCCGGCAATCCGTCCCTGATGGGGCGTCATCGGATCGTCGAACAGAGCCTCTGCGCCACCTACTGGAGCGGGCCGGCGCTGGACGAAGCAGGCATCGGAAAACTGATCGACGCAATGGCCAAGGATCAATACGCCATCGCCATCCAGTCCCACACACGAACCGAGCCATCCCTGATCCGACGTGTCGCCCTGACGCGCAATCTGTGGAGTTAGCCGGAGATTTCCATCGGTCGTGTCTTTGACTGACCGGCGCTCTCGACGCCCTCAAGTTTGCCGATGATTGCATTCCAAAGCGATGCGATCTCGGCATCGATATTCAGCGGAGGCGGCACGCGTCCGATCGCATCACGAATGGCATTTGCCATCGCACCGGCATCTGCATCATGCTGGCAGATGACGATGTTTCCGTTTCGGATCAGGGATTGAAAAAGGGTATGGTGCTCCAGCCCCGCCGGATCGACGGGCGCGTTGGTGACGACGATACGACCGCCCAATGCTGCCGCCAAAACGCTGCCGCGCCGCGCGGTCAAGCCTTCCATAAACCTGTAGCAGAAGATGTCGACTTCGCGGCATGCCGCAAAAACCTCTTCGTCGGTCGAAAGATAGCCCGTCACCATTACCCGGTCACCGAGATCCAGCGCCTCGACACGGGCGCGGAAATCCTCCTCGACATTGTCCATGCCCTTGATGAAGGAGCCGACAAAGGCAACCCCAACATCCTGCCCCTCGTCCACAAGCGCCCGAGCGATTGCGAGAAGTTCCGCGCAGTTCTTTTTGGGATAGATCGAACCGAACTGGCCGATGATCGTCCGTCCGCCGGCACGCAGCGCACGAATGGCAAGTGCCGCCGGACCGGCTTTCTCATGCCCGCTCGGCAAAAGATTGGGGGGGATCGGGATAACGGCGATCGCTTTTTTACCGACGGGATAACGGCTCTCCAGCCATTCCCGCCGGACCTCCGGAGCTGAAAAGAGAATGGCGTCGGCGAGCAGGATAACCGGCCAGAGGATCAGCCGCCGTTTCCAGTCGAGGCTCGCCCATTCATGCAAAATGACGATCACCCGCTTACGCTTCAGTTTTGCCAGTGCTGCCGTGGCGAACGGCTCCACCAGCCGCCTTTTCCATGCAACGATGGGAAAGTTGAAAACGATTGCATCAGCTTCCGCCAGACGCTCCGACAAACGGCGAAAATTCCCGTCCATAACATCGCTGGAAGCGCGTGAACCAAGCTGGATGGCCAGGTTTCGGGTAAATGCCTCCACCCCGCACACGGTCGTTGCATCGGATCTAAGCACGAGATAGCGCGTCAATGTCGGCGATCCATCCAAATCGGGAAATTGCTCCAACCAGAACCGATAAATCTTAAACTTTTACGCCTAGTGTGAGGAACTATGTACCAATAACCGGTCCGTAGCGCGTTCTTCTGAGGCATGGTTTACCGCTTATTAGCGTAGATAGAGTTTCATTGGCCGCGAAAGGCAGGTCCGGCCCCATGTATGCCATGTTAAGACCACCCAAGTTTCTTCGGCGCGACGCAGATTCGAACAAGGCTCGCGATGACGAGGCTTACCATGTGCCTGCGCCTGGCCCGCGCTCCTTGCTTTCCTATCTTGGACCGAACGAAGAACCGCAGGCCGTCTCATCGCCGGCAATGCCCACGCCACAGCCGATGTCGCCATCGATAACATGGCCGGAAATCAGCACCGGAATGGTTATCGGCTGGCTCTGGGCCGGAAAATGGCTCGTTCTCCTGTGCATCATCCTCGGCGCTCTGGCGGGATATGGCTTTGGCAATTTCTCCAAAGCCAAATTCACCGTCGGCTCGCAGATCTTCATCGATCCGACCAATCTCAGGGTCATGAACGATGATATCTACGCTTCCAACAACCAGCTCGACATGCAGATCTATGATGTCGAAAGCAAGCTGCGGATACTGACTTCGGCAAACGTGCTCAACAGCGTCATCGATGCGCTTCATCTCGATCAGGATCCGGAATTCGGCGATACGAAATCCCCTGATGCGCAATCCGGCCGGCTGGACGCGCTGCGTTCGCTTGAAAAGCATGTCCTGGCAAAGCGCGAAGAAAACTCTTTCGTCGTTAATCTCGATGTCTGGAGCCAATCGGCACCCAAGGCGCTGGAAATCGCAAATTCGATCATTACCAACTTCCAGGACGAGTTGGTCAAAGCGCAAGCAGACGGCGCAGGCAGGGCCGCGACTGAGCTAACCGGCCGTCTCGATGCCCTGAAGAGTGAGGTCTCCAAAGCGGATGAAGCAGTCCAGCAGTTCAAACGCGAACACAATATCCTTTCAAGCTCCGGCGAGCTCGTAAGCAGCATCGTCGCCAACCAGACCAACACCCAGCTCGTTGACGCCCAGGCCCGGGTCATTCGCGCTCGCAGCCGCTATCAGGAGCTTTCAACAGGAAGTCCGGACAATCGCTTGGACAGCGCATCGATCGAGTCGCAGACGATGACCGCGCTGCGCACACAATATGCAGCGGCCAAGCGGGAACTCGACGCGCAATCTGCAGTCTTTGGTGCGAGGCATCCGAGAATCTCGGCAATGCGGCCGCAGTTGGATGCCATCCAGGCTCAGATAACCGCCGAGCAGAACCGCATCCTCACGGCAGCCAGATCGGAACTGGCTCAGGCTGAAGCCGCCCTGATGGCACAGCAAAATCAGGCGAATACCATGAAGTCAGTTGTCTTCGGTGACAATGACGCTCTCGTTCAACTTCGTCAGCTCGAGCGCGAGGCGGAATCCAAGTCAACGATCTATCAGGCGTTCATGGCGCGTGCCAAGGAGATTGCCGAACGCCAGCAGATCAATACCACGAATGTCAGGGTGATCTCGCCTCCAACCATACCAAAAACCCGCAGCTATCCGCCCCGCACGCTTTATCTGACTGCAGGCGGCATGTTTGGCGGGTTTGTGCTGGGTTGCATGGCTGCCATGATCCTCGGCCTGGCGATGCTGATATTCAGGCAATCCGGGGAAGAGCGCCGGGCCTGAGCCGGTTCGTCGGCCAGGCGCTCGACGGGGTCGATGAGAGCGACCCAATCAGCAGCCGATACACCGCACACCTGAAGCAGAAATGAAAAAGGCGCCCAGAGGACGCCGTCTCAAATCGCGTAGACCATGTCAAACAGTCAGCGAATGCTATCGCGAATAACGCAGCAACGCATAAACCGCAACGGGATTTGTCAGCATGTATCGGAGTGTCAGTCGCCTCGGCTCGTTATACATCCGATAGGCCCATTCCAGTCCCCGGCGTTGCATCCACATCGGCGCGCGCGGATTTTTGCCCGAGAGAAAATCGAATAACCCGCCAGATGTCTTGATCACACCGACGCCACGCAGCTTTTCCAGATTACGGCTGACGAATTTCTGTTCGAATGGAAAACCAAGGCCGATCCAGAGGATATCTGGGCGCTTGGCGCGGATATCCGCAACGACGTCTTCCTCTTCTTCCGGGCTAAAATAGCCATTGCGGCGCCCGACGAAGCGAAGGCGCGGATAGAGCTTCCGCATCGCGGCGACAGCCTTGGAATTGACCTCTTCACTTGCGCCTAGAAAATAAAAGCTAACGCTCTCATCCTGCGCCCGTTCGGCCACCGCATGTACAAGGTCGGTCGTCGCTACCCGTTCAGGCAGCGGTGTCTCGCAGAGAAGTTTCGAGCAATGAACCATCGGCATGCCGTCAGCATGGATCTGGTCTGCCTCCAGCATAAGCTGCATGAATTCGCGGTCACGAACGCACATGGCCAGAACCTGGCCGTTTGCTGAGGTCGAATAGAAGGGAAGATTATTCTGGCCTCGCGCGCGAAGCGCTTGTTCTATGAAGCCGGTCGCAGCCTGCTCCATAGTCGAACGCACGATAGGCAGCCCGCCCAGCATCACCTGGGGCCAGTCAGCCATCCTAGAGACATTTATGTCGTGCGCTTCAAGGGCCATAGAGAGCAAAGCAAAACATCCGCTGCGTTGTAAAGACGTCCTGTCTTCCACCCCATAGAACACAACACCGGCGTACCATTCAAATACAAATGAAGGAAATGGTTACGATATATTTCCAGACATCCATTTAATACTTAAGTGAATTTTATTAAAATTGTATCATTCATAATAAGGACGGATTAAACCAGCTCCTGCGATCCTAATTGCGTTCATCCGCCTGATCACAACTCGCGGGACAGGCTACCCTGAGGGGATACGATCTCAGGTTACGACCACGACGCTCAACCCTGGTTTGCAGTACCTCACGAATCACTTATATATCTAGCGAATCTAAGTGCTTGGGAGAGTTTCTCCAGCCAATGGTGTCGCGTAGGCCGGTTCAGCTTTCGATTGTCGGTCTATGGAGACTAGATGCGTTCAGGTCGCACCATCAAACTTGGCCTCGTGATAACTGCGGCCGTCATCCAGACGGCCTGCAGCCAGACACCTGACAAGACTGCCGCCCAGAGACAGCAGGCCGCAAAAACGCAGATGCTTGCAGGATCAACGCTTCCCCCCTCGCCCGAAGTGACTGGATCGATAGCCAAGCCGGTACCGGTCACCGATATCGAGACTGCCGTGCGCCGGGTTGTCAGCTGGCATCCCTCGATCCAGGAGGCGGCCGGACGTATCAGGCAACAAAACGAGCTGATCGCGGACGCAAGATCGGGATATCTGCCGTCCATAGGAGGAGGGATCGACCTCGCCGCACAGAAAGGCGACAGCGGAGACTGGTCGCCGAGGTTTAATGCCACCGCCAGCCAGATGATCTACGACTTCGGAAAAGTGTCAGGTCGAGTCGAAGCGGAATCCGCCATATCCGGCGTCCGCCGGGCAGAATTTCTGGCCACTGTCGACGATATGATCCGGGAAACCGTACTTGCTTCCGTGGAGGTCATGCGCAACGCCAGGCTGGCCGCGATCGCCAGAGAACAGGTCCAGGACGTTTCTGCCATCGCTGAATTGGTAACCGCCAGAACCGATCGTGGCGCCAGCACGCGATCGGACAAGCTTCAGGCACAGGCCCGCATCCAGGCTGCACAGTCCACGGCGCTTGAGATCAACGCAGAAAAGCAGCGCTGGGAAGGCTCCCTGAACTCGCTTCTCGGCCAGATAAACGATGTGCGCCTGCGCCCGTCTTTCCCCTCCACCCTCAACAAGGCCTGCGCCGGTCCCGAACCAGCCTGGGAAACCGTTCCGACCGTCATCGCCGCCAAATCCCGCAAGCGCGAAGCTGATGCGCGCGTCAAGCTTGCACGCGCCGACATGCTTCCGACGATAGCATTGGAAGGTACGACCCGGATGAAGACTTGGGGTGGCGGCGACACTGATTACATGGTTGGCGTGACTATCAAGAGCGATCTCTATAACGGCAGTTCTTTCAGAGCCCGCCAGAACGCCGCCCGCTACGGTGCACAGGCAACAGAAGCAGCCATTGCGGTTGGAAAATACGACGCCCAGAGATCATGGATCCAATCGGCCTCTCAGGTAGGCAGCCTCAGCACATTGTTGAAGTCGCTCGGATCGCGGCAGACGATGATGCGTGAAACGCGAGATCTGTACCAGAAACAGTTTCTCGATCTCGGAACTCGAACACTGCTCGATGTGCTGAACGCAGACCAGGAGCTGCATTCCGCCCGTTTCGACGAGATCAACACCCGGTTCGATCTCTACAAGCTGAACGTCGAATGTGCCTATGCGGCTGGCAGGCTTCGCAACGCTTTTGGACTATCCTCGCCCTCCCCGGAACAAATCTCGGCAGACGCTCAGAAAGTACCGTTGCGCGCACCTCGAACCTGACTTGAATCTCACATTTTTCACAACTGCGTGACAAATGCATACCGAGATGATGCGCCCCCAAGCGCTGTCCGTCGCGTCACGGCACAGCCTCGCTTCATTTCAGGTCGCCCGTTTACCCTTCCTTAAGCCACAAAGACAAACATAAGCGACATCTAATTGAAGATTGCATGAATTACAGCAACTTCATTCTGGTGTGCTGCTAACGACATCCAACGAGCCGCGTCTGCCTGAACGGTGACGAGGAGCGGGAGAACTCGCCTACAAGGCGAGGGGCGGCGCACTGGAAAGGGCATGATGCCCGGCACCTCACAGGGAGAGTCAGATGGTCGCTGTAATACTGGATAAGGCAAGTGGGCAAACAACCACTGTAAACGAGAACAATATCGTCCTTTCCAAGCCAAGCACAGTCAAACTCTCCTTATCTCCCGATCAGATCACGGCCACCACACGCTCCGGCAACGATCTTATCATCGACGTCCGGAATGGAGCCGATATCCGTATCGAGAATTTCTATACTGGCGACGGCGCCGAACGTAGCGAACTCGTGCTCGAAGATCCCGCCGGCAATGTCTGGCAGGGCGAATATACCGACGAACTCGCCAATTTCGAGTTTGTCGAAGGTGCCCCGATCGACCAGCTGGCGGGTGCAGCGGCCGGTGCTGGCGGCGGCGGGGCTTCGGTGCTTGGCCTTGCAGCAGCACTCGGGCTCGGAGCTGCAGCAATTGGCGTCGGCGCCAGCTCTGGCGGCGGGAACTCCGATGATAGCGATTCCGACGCAGATTCGGATGCGGATGCCGACGCGGATGCTGACGCCGATGCCGACGCGGATGCAGATGCTGACGCCGATGCCGATGCGGATGCGGATGCGGATGCGGATGCCGACTCGGACTCCGATTCAGATACCGAGGCACCAGAACCTCCGACCAATCTTTCCGTCAACGATGCCGGCACGACCCTGACCGGTCGCGGGGAACCGGGGGCGGAAGTCACCGTGACGAATGCGGCCGGTGTTGTGGTCGGCACCGGCATCGTCGGCGCAAACGGCTCGTTCAGCATCACTCTTGATCCCGCCCAGATCGATGGCGGCGAGTTGAGCGTCGTGCTGGAAGATGCGAGCGGAAACGTCTCCGATCCCGGAACCGCATTGTCCCCGGATTTGGTTGCACCCGACGCGCCGACCAACCTTGCGATAGGCGACGGTGGCACAGTTTTGACAGGCAGGGGAGAGCCGGGAGCGACTGTAACGGTCCGAGATGCCAATGGCGTAACCGTTGGCACCGGAACCGTGGGAGCGAACGGCACTTTCACGATAGACCTCGATCCGACACAGGACAATGGAGGAGAGCTTGAGGTTGTTCTCAAGGATGCAGCCGGCAATGCCTCGGAACCCGGCACGATCGACGTCGACGATATCCAGGCACCGCCGCCGCCGACCAATCTCGGTATAAATGACGACGGCACGGTGCTCTCCGGGCGCGGCGAACCGGGCGCGACGGTAACCGTGACCAACGCGGCCGGTGAAGACGTCGGCACCGGCACGGTCGCCGCCGACGGCACATTTGCAATCGACCTAGACCCGGCCCAGTTCGACGGTGGCGAGCTGGAGGTCGTGTTAACAGATGGCGCAGGCAATGCGTCCACCCCGGGCACGGTGCTTGCGCCGGATCCCGACGCACCCCCTGCCCCGACGGATCTGGATGTAAACGCCTCGGGAACAGTGCTTACCGGTGACGGACAGGCGGGGGCTCAGATCAGGGTTACCAATGCCGCCGGCCAGATCGTCGGCACTGCGATCGTTGCAAATGACGGAACCTTCTCAGTCACGCTTGCACCGGCCCAGATCGATGGCGGCGAGCTGCGTGTGATCCAGAGCGATGCCAACGGCACGTCGCAGCCCGGCCTAACGTCGGCTCCCGACCTGATCGACCCGGCTGCCCCCACCAATCTGGATGTAAACGACGCAGGCACTACGCTCACCGGCCGCGGCGAACCCGGAACGACGGTCACCGTCACCAATGCAGCAGGCGACGAGATCGGCACTGCGACGGTGCGCCCGAATGGCACGTTCACCGTCACGCTTGCCCCGGCACAGACAGATGGTGGCACGCTCGAAGTCACACTGACGGATGCGGCCGCCAACACATCCCTACCGGGAACGACCGACGCACCGGATCTGACCGGCCCTTCCGCCCCGAGCAACTTGAGCGTCAGCGATGATGGCACGCTGCTGACGGGACGCGGAGAGCCGGGTGCGAAGATAACTGTGACGGATGCGGATGGTGTCTTGGTCGGCACGGTAACTGTCGGCGCGACCGGCAATTTCAGTATTCCGCTGAACCCTGCCCAGACAGACGGTCGCGACCTGCAGGTCGTTGCCGAAGACACTTCAGGAAATGACTCCGCGCCAGCTATCATAGCCTCCCCGGATCTTGTCGCACCCGACGCACCGACATCTCTCGACGTCAATGACGCCGGAACAATCCTCACCGGCCGCGGCGAGCCGGGAGCGACAGTGACAGTTCGCGATGCAAGCGGCGTGATCGTTGGAACCGGCACGGTTGCCGGCAACGGCAGCTTTACGATCAATCTTGATCCCACCCAGAATAATGGTGGCGAACTGAAGGTCGTGCAGCAGGATGCCGCAGGCAACGTCTCGGATCCAGCAACGGTAACGCTGGAGGATGACCAATCCCCGGCATCACCCGCCAATCTGGCAGTGAGCGACAGCGGAATGGTTCTGACAGGCCGAGGCGAGCCCGGAACCAAGGTCACGGTCACAAATGCGGCTGGCGATGTGATTGGCGAAGACACCGTCGACCCGGACGGCACGTTCAGTGTCGATCTCGATCCGGCCCAGCTGGACGGCGGCGAGCTGGACGTCGTTTTGACGGATGCGGCAGGAAACGCTTCCGCGCCCGGCACCGTGCTGGCACCGGATCCCGATGCACCGCCAGCACCGACGGACGTGGACGTCAATGGTACCGGCACGATACTCACCGGCGAGGGGCAACCCGGTGCAACGGTGAGGGTTACCAACGCAGTCGGCACGACGATCGGCACCGGAACCGTTCAGGGGGATGGCAGTTTCTCCATTACCCTCACCCCCGCACATATCGATGGCGGCGAAGTGAGAGTGACGCAGACGGATGCCAACGGCACCTCGCAGCCTGCGCTGACGCTTTCCCCCGATCTGATCGATCCCGCGGCCGCGACCAACCTTGCTGTCAACGACGCCGGAACCATGCTGAGCGGCCGCGGCGAACCTGGCACGACCGTCACCGTAACCAACGCGGCCGGGCAGGAAGTCGGCACCGGCACGGTGAATGGCAACGGCACATTCACCATCACGCTCGCCCCGGCACAGACCGATGGCGGCGATCTGACCGTCATTCTCGAAGATGGCGGTGAAAACCTGTCACCACCAGCAACGGTGACCACTCCCGACCTCGTTGCTCCGGAGGCACCGACCGGTGTGACAGTCAGCGGCGATGGCAGCCAGCTTTCCGGTCAGGGTGAAGCGGGAGCGACAGTAACCGTGAGAGATGCCAATGGAATTATCATCGGCACAGGCGCGGCGGGCAGCGATGGCAGCTTCACCATCGACCTAACCCCCACCCAGGACAATGGCGGTCTGGTAACGGTTGTGCAGCAGGATGCTGCCGGCAATACGTCGCCGATAGTGACGGCAACCTCGCCGGATACGACCGGACCGGATCCCGCCTCGGACCTCGACGTCAATGCCGCCGGTACAGTCATAACCGGCCGCGGAGAACCGGGCGCTACCGTTACCATCACCAACGAGGCCGGAGATCCGGTTGGAACAGGCACGGTCGGGCCGAATGGCACGTTCAGTATCGGGCTGACCCCGCCGCAGACGGATGGCGGCAATCTTGAGGTCATATTGACGGATGCTCAGGGCAACACGTCCGACCCGAGCCTTGCACCATCACCCGATCTCGTTGGCCCCGATGCGCCGACCGGCATTACTGTCGGCAATGGCGGCACGACACTGACGGGCCAGGGCGAAGCCGGCGCCACCGTCACAGTTACCAATGAAGCCGGAGATGTGGTCGGTACGGGCATAGTCGGGCCAACAGGCGCGATAAGCATCCCACTCAATCCTGCACAATCGGATGGCGGGGACCTGACTGTGGTCCTGACCGACGGCGACGGAAATGCATCGGATCCCGTCACCGTGACCGCACCGGACATCACCGAACCAGACCAGCCCGGAAATCTCGCCGTGAATGGCGCAGGTACGGTCCTGACCGGTTCAGGTGAAATCGGCACGACGGTAACGGTAACCAACGCAGCCGGCGATACGGTCGGCACCGGCACGATCGGTCCTGATGGAACGTTCACGATCGGTCTCAGCCCCGCCCAGATCGATGGCGGAGACCTGACCGTGGTCCTGACTGACGGAAGCGGTAACATCTCCGATCCGGGTACCGTCCCGACCACCGATGCGACGCCGCCTGCGGCACCGAGCGGCCTCAACGTCGAGGCAGGCGGTACGGTCCTGAACGGCACCGGCGAACCCGGCGCCACCGTGATCGTCACCAATGCCGCCGGCCAGCAGGTCGGCTCGGCAGAGGTCGGCACGGACGGTTCCTTCAGCGTGCCCCTCAGCCCGGCGCAGATCGACGGCGGCAATCTGCAGGTCGTCCTGACCGATGATGAAGGCAATTCATCGGCCCCGGGCGTCATCGCCTCCGTCGATGAGACACCACCCGCCTTGCCGACCAATCTCAGCGTCAGCGTGGACGGAACACAGATCACCGGCCGCGGCGAGGTCGGATCGACAGTGACGGTGACCAACGGAACGAATGAGTGGACTGGTACGGTCGGTGCCAACGGCACCTTCTCCATTCCGCTTTCACCGGCGCAGAATGACGGTTCCGGACTTGAGGTCACGCTGACGGATGGTTTCAACAACGAGACCGATCCCGTCCCCGTCGCCACACCGGACCTGACGCCCCCCGGCGCCCCGACCGGACTGGAGGCAAGCCCCGACAGAACCGAGCTTTTCGGCGAGGGTGAGCCCGGCGCCATAGTCAGGGTGACCGATGCAGAAGGCATTGTCGTCGGGAGCGGCGTTGTGGGGAGCGGTGGTACGTTCCTGATCGACCTCGACCCACCCCAGACCGACGCGGGCGAATTGAACGTCACCTTGACCGACGATGCCGGAAACACATCGCCCACGACGACCCTGCCGATCACCGACATTCAGCCTCCTGCGCCCGCGACCGAACTGGTTGTCAGCGACAACGGACTGACCTTGACGGGTGTTGGCGAGCCGAACACCGAAGTGACCGTCCGGAATGCCGGCGGCACAATCATCGGCACCGGCACAGTCGATCCGGACGGAACATTCAGCGTTCCGCTTGCACCTGCTCAGATCAATGGTGAAGCCCTGCAGGTGGTTCTTGAAGATACCGCCGGCAACATATCGGATCCCGCAGCCGTACAGGCCCCCGATCCCGATGCACCACCCGCGCCGACCGGACTGGCTGTCGATGCTCTCGGAGAGACCCTTACGGGTTCCGGCCTAACTGGTACGACTGTCACGGTCCGCAACGCTGCAGGCGAGATCGTCGGCACGGGTACGGTCGTCGGCGGTACATTCAGTGTCGACCTCGACCCACCCCAGACAGATGGCGGCAATCTGCAGGTCACCTTGACCGGCACCGGAGGCATCTCTCAACCGGGGACCGTCCTCACGCCTGATCTCGATGCGCCGGAGACCCCGACCAATCTCAACGTCAACGCCACCGGCACGATCGTCAGCGGCAAGGGCGAGCCGGGTGCAGCGGTAACCATCAGAGATGCGGATGATAACATTGTCGGAACCGGCACTGTCGGTACCAACGGCAATTTCTCCGTCACCCTGACCTCACCGCAGACCGACGGTGGATCACTCGGCATCGTCCTGACCGACACTGCCGGCAATGAGTCCGGTCCGGGCACGGCCACAACGCCGGACCTCACACCGCCCGACGCACCGACCAATCTGGTCGTCACTGCAAACGGCGCACAACTCACGGGTAGTGGTGAAGTGGGTGCGGCCGTTACCGTGACAACGGTAGAAGGCGTTGTCGTCGGCACCGGCACCGTTGGCGCAGGCGGCACGTTCACGATTACGCTCAACCCGCCCCAGGCGGACGGTGCCGAACTGGATGTCGTTCTGAGGGATGCCGCCGGCAATGTCTCTGTCCCCGGAACCGCTTCGACGACGGACACGACAGCGCCGGATGCTCCAACCAACCTTGTTCTCGACGATGATGGCATCGTGCTGACGGGTGAAGGCGAACCCGGCGCGGATATCTCGGTCACCAATGCCGCCGGTACTGTCGTCGGCACGGGAACAGTCGATCCGGACGGCACTTTCAGCATTACGCTCAACCCGGCTCAGGCCGATGGTGGTGACCTGAACGTCACCCTGACCGACGATGCCGGCAACGAGTCCGATCCGGGCACCGTCGCTTCGCCGGACCTGACTGGACCCGAACCACCGACCAGCCTCGTCGTCAACAGTTCGGGCACGCTGATCGGCGGTGGCGGTGAACCGGGCTCCACCGTGACAGTCACCAATGCCGCAGGCCAGGTCGTCGGCACCGGCACGGTCGCACCGGACGGCACGTTCAGCATCGGCCTTTCACCCTCGCAGGTGAATGGCGGTGAACTTGATGTCGTATTGACGGATAGCGCCGGAAACCCGTCCGACGTGGCCTCGGTCAATTCTCCGGACCTGCTTGCGCCGCCTGCTCCGACCAATGTCGATGTCAACGGCACCGGCACCATTCTGACCGGCAATGGCGAAGCCGGGGCAGCGGTTCGGGTTACCAATGCCGATGGTATCGTCGTCGGGACCGGAACCGTGCTCCCGGGCGGTACATTCAGCATAACGCTTAACCCGACACAGGCCGATGGCCGAGACCTGACTGTGGTTCTGACCGACACGGCCGGAAACGTGTCACCGTCGGTCGTCACCGACACACCAGACCTGCTCCCCCCTGACCCGCCGGAAGATCTGGCTGTCAGCCCGGCCGGCAACGAGTTGACCGGCACCGGCGAACCGGGCGCCACCATCACGGTTACCGGCACCGGCGGTGCGGTTATCGGCACAGGAACGGTCGCCGCCAACGGCACGTTCAGCGTTGGCCTCTCGCCCGCGCAGGTAAACGGCCAGGAACTCGAGGTCGTGCAACGGGATACGGCAGGCAATCTCTCCGGTTCGGCCACGACCACAGCCCCCGGCGTGGATTTCGCACTGACCAACGCGGCCGACACCGCCATTCTCGACCAGACGATCACCCGCCAGAACGAAGCAGCGCCATCCACGGCCAGTTCCACTGTCACGGCGCTGCTTTCGCTTACCCTCACCAGCCTGCTGAACGTAAACCTGGGTTCGGCCACTAACCCGGTCGTCAACTTCAATCTCTCGGGCAGCACAAATTCGGTGGATCTCGATCTGCGGATCGGCGGGCTCGTCAATGTCGGTGTGCTCAGCAACTATTCGGTGATCATTGAGCGCTGGAACGGTACCGCATGGGTGCGGGGTGCCTATGGCACTGACGATGTCAATAATGGCATTCTGCAGTTGAACCTGCTTGGGGCGCCCACCGGCGAGATCACCCTGACCGACCTCGATGCCGGTCAGTATCGCGCCACGCTCGTCCCCAATCCCGGCATCACGCTCGGCATTGGAACGCTCCGCGAAATCTCCGTTACCGCAACCGATCAGGTCGAGAATGTCCAGATCACCGTGGGAGAAAGGGCGGACGGTAACTTCATCGACGCCGCGGCCACCGGCAATACGGATGATCTTCGCATCGGTGAGGTCGAGTTCAACGGCGTGACCCATGCTCTGGTCAACGGTACGGTGACGGTGGAAGGGGCGTTCGGTACTCTCGTGTTCAGCGCCGACGGCAGTTATATCTACACCCCTCACACCAATGCCACGGCCGGTGGAACCGATAACTTCACCGTTGTCGTCGTCGATCCCGTGACCGGAAACGAACTGTCTTCCGATCTCACCATCGATGTCGAGGTTCAGGATACCAGCGCCATTACCATGGCATCTGCATCGGCATCGGATGACATGACGGGCTTCGCCCTTGCCGACGATGGCAGCGGCGGTGATGTGGCTGACAGCCCCGACACCAACGCCAGAATGGCGGCGGACGGCGACACCTCATCCGATAGCTCCGATGCGCAAGATACCGATCCGTCCACCGCCGATGAGCCGCAGCCGGTCGAAGCATCCCTGAATACGGATGATGGCCTGAGCCTCCTTGTTCAGGGCGGCGAGGAAGTCGATCTGAGTGCGCTCGACAGCCTGACCGGCGACACCTCGGTCTCCGTCGATACAGGCGACGGTTCGGGCGTCGACGTGTCGGCCAATGTCGATCTATCGAATACAGTCGATGCTGTTCTGGATCTGGTGGAGACCCCACCACTCGATCCGTTCGAACCGCTCAACCAGGACGATGATCTTGCGACACCAAGGCTGCCGGTGGTTTAGCGCGGAGGAGATGAGCTGATGGATGCCAGACAGGCTCCTTCCGAAAGGATGCAGGCAACGACAGGGGAAAGGGCAGCTGCCCTTCCCCCACCTAACCCCGAAACGAATGATCAGAAAAAGACCGAGGCAAATGCAGCCTCGCTGAGCCATGCAAAGGATTGGATCGAGATCATGGGGCTGCTGGCGCAGCACTATGGCATCGCCCATTCCAAATTTGCCACGAACTACATCTCAATCATGCAGGAGGCAGCGCCCCCCGTTCATCGGATAGGCAAGCTGGCACGGCGTTTCGGTCTCGATGCAAAGCCGGTCGAGCCGCTGGCCAAAGGCATCACGGCTCGCCGCCTGCCAATGCTGATCGAACTCAGCTACGGCGATATCGGGCTGATAACCGAGATCAACCGGGACGAGGTGAAGATCACCTTTGCCGGCGATAACGGTCACTGGACCTGGATCCCGCTTTCCGAGATCGATGGCCACATCACCCATCTTCTGATCGCCCGCGATGCACGGAACCGGCCCGACGAGCGCATTGATGCCTATATCGCGCCCGACACGCATGGCTGGTTCCGCAAGCTCGCGCTCAGCGATCTTCGCCCCTACAGCTACGTTCTCCTGGCATCCTTCGTCGCCAATGCCCTCTCGGTCGCCGGCGTCATCTTCTCCATGCAGGTCTATGACCGGGTCGTGCCCGCTAATTCCATGAGCACGCTCGTCGTCCTGTTCATCGGCGTCGGCGTGGCGGTCGTCTTCGACTTCATCATGCGCAAGGTCAGGACGGCCATCATCGACATCGTCGGCAAGCGCGCGGATATCCGCATCTCCGATGTCGTTTTCGGCCATGCGCTGCGGGTGAAAAACCAGAACCGGCCGAAGGCGACCGGCACCTTCATCGCCCAGTTACGGGAACTCGAACAGGTCCGCGAAATGCTGACCTCGACGACGGTCTCCGCCATCGCCGACCTGCCCTTCTTTCTCCTCTTCCTCGGTCTGTTCGCCTATATCGGCGGCTGGCTTGCGGCCATTCCGGCCGCAGCACTGCTCATCATGGTCGCGCCCGGCCTGCTGGCGCAGGGCAAGCTGAAGCGGAATGCCAGCCTCGCCATGCGGGAATCCTCGCTGCGCAATGCCATGCTGGTCGAATCCATCCAGGGTATCGAGGATATCAAGGCGTTGCAGGCCGAAAGCGTGTTCCAGCAGAAATGGAACACCTTCAATTCCGCAAGCGCCGATGCGCAGGTAAAACTTCGCTCCATCACCAGCACGCTGACGAGCTGGGGCCACGGCGTCCAGACCAGCGTCTTTGCTGTCATTGTCTTCTGCGGCGCGCCGATGGTGATGGCGGGCGACCTGAGCACCGGATCGCTTGTCGCCTGCTCCATTCTCGGTTCGCGCATGATGGCGCCGATGGCGCAGCTGACCCAGGTTCTGGGGCGCCTGCAGCATGCCAAGATCGGCCTGTCGAGCCTGAATACGATCATGAAAATGCCGGTCGACCATCCGCCGGCGGAAGCAAGGCTTTCGGTCGGTTCGCTGCTCGGCGAATATCGCTTCCGCGGTGCCGTCTATTATTACGGCGAACCGGCCGGCCGGCCGGCACTTTCATTGTCGGACTTCTCGACCAAAGCCGGCGATACGATCGCCCTCCTCGGCAAGAACGGTGCCGGCAAATCCACCCTTCTGCAGGCGCTTTCCGGTCAGTTGCAGCCCCATACCGGCGAGGCATTGATCGACACGCTTGCGATCGACCAGATCGACCCTTCCGACCTGCGCCGGGAAGTCGGCCTGATCACCCAGAATTCCCGCCTGTTCCATGGCTCGATCCGCGAAAACGTGCTGATGGGTGCCCAGAACGCCTCACAACAGGCGATGCTGGAGGCGCTACAGATGACCGGTGCGGATGAATTCATCCGCATGCTGCCGAAGGGCATCGATCACCTGATAGATGAGGGCGGGCGCGGTCTTTCCGGTGGCCAGCAGCAGGCGCTGCTTCTGTCACGGCTTCTGATCCGCAATCCCTCCGTTGTGCTGCTCGATGAACCGACGGCCTCCATGGACGAAGCAACCGAAAAGCTGTTCATCCAGCGTTTCTCCGCCTGGGCGAAAAACAAGACGGTGATTATCGCCACACACCGGATGCGTGTGCTGGATCTGGTCGAGCGCGTTGTCGCGCTGGACGGCGGGCGTATCGTGCTCGATGCAGACAAGGAAGAAGCCCTGCGGGTACTGAAAGGCGAAAAGCCGGCCCAGCAACTGCGCAGCGTCAAGGGGGCGAGTTAGCCATGGCCATGTCCTTTCCCCGTATCGTAGACGAGAGCTGGCAATATGGCGGCGAGGACGAGGTGCGCCTGTCCGGGGCAAAGACCGTCATCAAGGTCATGGCCCTCCTTATCGTCGTCGTTCTCATATGGGCGCACTTCGCCATTCTCGACGAGGTCTCGACCGGTGACGGCAAGGTCGTGCCGATCAGCAAGGAGCAGGTCATCCAGTCGCTGGAGGGTGGCATCGTCTCGAAGCTGATGGTGCAGGAAAACCAGGTCGTCGAACGCGGACAGCTGATCGCCCAGTTCGATCCTACCATCACAGAATCCGGCGTCGGTGAATCCGCCGCGACGTACCGGGCAGCCCTCGCGAGTTCGGCAAGACTGACGGCGGAAGTCAATCAATCCCCCCTCTCCTTCCCCGACGAACTCGACGCCTATCCGGAACTGATCGCATCGGAGACGAGGCTCTATGAGGCCCGCCAGCACAACCTCAAGGAAACGCTGCAATGGATCGATGAATCTCTGGCGCTGACGCGACAGGAACTCGCGGTCAACGAAGACCTATCGAAGATGGGAGCAGCCAGCAGCGTCGAGATCATCCGGCTGAAACGTGAAAGGGCGGAGCTGGAACTGAAGAAGGTCGAGACCAGTACCCAATATGTCGTCGAGGCCCGCGAACAGCTTGCCAAGGCCAATGCCGAAGTGACCTCGCTTTTCTCCGTCATCAAGGGACGTTCGGACAGTCTCGCAAGATTGACTTTGCGCTCCCCGGTGCGTGGCATCGTCAAGAATATCGAAGTCTCCACCATCGGCGGCGTCGTGCCGCCCAATGGCAAGCTGATGGATATCATCCCGCTTGGCGACCAGCTGATGATCGAGGCCCGCATCCTGCCGCGCGACATCGCCTTCATCCACCCGGACCAGCGCGCCACCGTCAAGATCACCGCCTACGATTATGCCATCTATGGCGGGCTGGAAGGCAAGGTCGTCACCATCTCGCCCGACACGATCCAGGACGAGGTCGACCCCGAGATCTATTATTACCGCGTCTTCGTGAAGACCGAGAAGGACGCCCTGGAAAACCATGCCGGCAAGATATTCCCGATCTCACCGGGCATGGTCGCCACCGTCGATATTCACACCGGCCAGAAGAGCGTGATGGACTATCTCCTGAAGCCCTTCAACAAGGCCAAGGAGGCGATGCGCGAGCGCTGAAACAAGCCACAGGTGAAAGGAGGAAAGCATGACGACGCCACCGGATATGACCCTGCTGCTGGAGCATGTGCGATCCCAATGCCGCCCGTTGCCGGCGCCTTATCCGGCCTATGTTCTGTTCTTCTCCTGCTCCGACGGCGAGGAACGGGCAGGTGTCACGATTGCGCGCGGCGCGTCCTTCGACGAAGCCTGGCAGAGCGGCATGGAGGCGGTACGGGCCATTCAACGCCGTCAATCCGGCCGGCATCGCTGGTTGCGGGTCGATTGGCCGACAGCTTTGGAGGCCTCGACCTGGGCCGAACTGCGCGATGTGCTGAGCGACACGAAACGCAATTACTTCCGTCTCGGCATCTCGCTGGGCGACCGTTTCGAAACCGCCTTTCTGGAACAGGAACTCAACGCCAACGCCATGCTCTACGGCGGCAGCGGTAATGTTTCGGCAGATCTGAACGAGAGAAATTTTGTTCTCTATTTCAACACCCGCTTCCCGGATCACCAGCAACCGGACTTTGCGGATAAGCAGCTGATCTACCCCTTCGCCAGCACCGGCGCGTTTTTCGACGGCACGACGGTCTATCCTCTCCACCCTTCGGGCCTGAATGCCGGGCGTCGGGTGATCGAAAAGCTGGATGTCGGCCAGGTCACCTCGCTCATCTACGACGCGTCCGAATTCCTCGCCCGTCAGGTCGGCCCCGATGGTCGCTTCGTTTACGGCTATCATCCCTGTTTCGACCGGGAAATCGGCACCTACAACACGCTTCGCCATGCCAGCACCACCTATGCGATGATCGAAGCCTACGAGCTGACCTGCACGCCGCTCCTGCGCGAGGCGATCAGCCAGTCGATTTCCTGCATGACGCGCGATCTCATCTTCCATGCGCTTTTGCCCAACGGCCGGATCGCCGCCTTCCTCGTCGAAGCCGACAACGAGATCAAGCTCGGCGGCAATGCCGTCGCGATCCTGGCGCTTGCCAAATATGCCAGCGTCTTTAACGACGACCGTCATGACGAACTGATGGAGAGGCTTGCCTCCGGCATCTGCTTCATGCAGGACGAAAAGACCGGCGCTTTCCGCCACGTCCTGACTTTTCCCAGCCTCGAAACCCGGCAGGAATTCCGCACAATCTATTACGAAGGAGAGGCCGTATTCGCCCTGATGCGGCTCTACGACCAGCTTCGCGACGACCGCTGGCTAAGGGCTGTCGAACTCGCCTTCGGGCATTTCATTCGCAACAACCATGCGCGCCATCACGACCACTGGCTCGCCTACTGCGCCAATGAGCTGACACGACATCGCCCGGAAGAGGACTATTACCGCTTCGCCATAGACAACGTTGCCGATCATCTCGATTTCGTCACCAACAGGATCACGACATTCCCGACATTGCTCGAACTGATGATGGCGACGCGGCAGGTTTTGACACGGTTGAAAATCGACGGGCGTTTTCCTGATCTCCTGAACCGCATAGATCCCGGCCGCTTCGAACGCGCGCTCGAAAAACGGGCGCATTACATGCTCAACGGGCATTTCTGGCCCGAGATGGCGATGTTCATGCGCAATCCGAGAAAGGTGCTCGGCTCCTTCTTCATCCGCCACCACGCATTCCGGGTGCGGATCGACGACGTCGAGCATTATCTGTCCGGATATGTCGCCTATCTCCGCTACCTGCATGAGCAGGAATTGAGAGAAGACGCATCCCAAAACGTCTCCGGCAGAAGCGAGCGTTAGCGCTTACCCTTTTCGCGCACCTCAGCAGATTTCCTGAGACACTCCGCATCAAGCGTGATTATCTGAGCCCCTGCACTACGTGACAGGGCCGCTCCGCCTTGGCTTTTTCAAAACAGAATTTCGCTAGAACGAAAACATTGGGGAATGCAGATGACGATGGTGATGAGCTGGGCCGAATGGTTCGGCAAAGACGGTCTTGGCCTTGCGGAACTGGTAAGACATGGAGAGGTCACCGCATCCGAACTCGCAGCACAGGCAGCAACGGCGATCAAGGCGGTCAATCCGCAGATCTGCGGCGTGGTCGAGATCTTCGAGGATGCGGTATCCGACGCCACGGTCAACGGCGCAAATCCCGAAGGTGCATTTGCAGGCCTGCCCTTCCTCCTGAAAGATCTAGGCCCGACACTTGCCGGCCGGCTGCAGGAGCAGGGTTCGCTCTACATGAAGGGCAATCGCCCGACTTCCGACACTTTCCTCACCACGAAAATGAAGACGGCGGGCCTCAATATCATCGGCCGCACCACGACACCGGAATTCGGCTGCTGCAGTTCGGCGGAAAACCCGGCGCTTTATGTCACCCGCAATCCCTGGAACACAGATTTTACCAGTTGTGGCTCGTCCGCTGGTTCCGCCGTCATGGTCGGCGCCGGTGTTGTGCCGCTTGCCCATGCGACAGACGGCGGGGGCTCGATCCGCATTCCGGCAGGCGTCAACGGCGGCATCGGGCTGAAATCATCCCGCGGCACCTTTTCCATCGCTCCTGCGGCTTCAGACTTCACCTCTGTCGTCTCGACACAGGGCTGCATCACCCGGACAGTGCGCGACACAGCCGCCTTCGTCGACAATTGCCGCGGTGGCGCACCGGGCGAATTCATGCCCTACTGGTCGCCCGACGAGCCTTTCCTAAACTTGATCAAGCGCGATCCGAGACCACTGCGCATCGCGGTCTCCCACGAATGGGGACCATATAAATCGACGCGGCATATCGTCTCCGAGCTGGAGCGTGTGGCCCGTTTCCTCGAAAGCCTCGGCCATCATGTCGAATGGGTCAAACCCTCGATAGACTTCGAGAAAGCCTATACGGCACAGACGGCTTGCTACATCACCAACTTTGCCCAGACGGTGAACAATCTTCTGCGCATGCGAGGCCTAGAACGACCACCCGGCGATCTCATCGAACCGATGAACATCCGCATCTGGGAACAGGGCAAGGACGCGACCTATACGGAGCGCGCAGACATGCAGCTCGCCTTCAACGAAACCGCCCGCGCCTTCGGTGAATTCTACGAGAAATGGGACATCGTGCTGACGCCGATCACGGCGCGGGAAACACCGCCGATCGGCACGACCCAATATCTGACGATGACTGACAATCCCTCTGCCCTCGACTGGTTTTTCAATCTCTGGGGCTTCTTCGCCTATACCCCGTTCAGCAATCTTTGCGGCACGCCAGGCCTTAGCCTGCCGCTTGCCCGCCACGCCAATGGCCTGCCGCTCGGCATGCAGATCCAGACCGGCCTTGGCCGCGATGGTCTGCTGCTGCAGCTTGCGGCCCAGATCGAACGCGCGATTGAGGGAAAGTGGAATCTTGGCGACTTGCCCAAAGTTCACGTAACCGCGTTAGCCTGATCGGCTTGCTCAACGCGAGCGCGAAATGCCTTGCCGGCGAGGCTGCGAAAGGAGATTGCTCATTCAATACCGGCTAGCGACCTATCGTCGCTGGCGACAGGCCGATTGTGCCATCAAACCGCGTAATGCTGCGGCTAAACAGAAGACTAAACAAGGAATGCGGGAGAAAAAGACGACTTCCCGCAGTATTCCACTTGCGCTTACCGTACCGCCAAGTACCATTCCCGGCCTTTCCGCTCGGAAATCCTTGTCGTAACAGTTTACGGCAGGAATGCCGGTCACTTGCCGGCTTGGCCACGATGAAAACGAATTGGGGACGGGACTATTGAAGATAGGGGTTCTTAAAGAGCGCGCGGACCGCGAGGCGCGTGTGGCGATGACGCCGGACAGTGCGCTGGCCTTGCAGAAGCTTGGCTATGACTGCGTGATCGAAACCGGTGCAGGCAAGGCTGCAGGCTTTTCGGACGAAGCTTATCGCGCCGCCGGCGTGACGGTGGTCGATACGCCGGACGCGCTGATCGAAGCCTCCGACGTGATCGCCAAGGTGCGTCCGCCGGAAATCGCTGAAGTCGACAAGCTTGGCCCGGAAAAGACGCTGATCTCCTTCTTCTACCCGGCCCAGAACAAGGACCTGCTCGAACAGGCCAAGGCCAAGGGCGCAAACGTCATCGCCATGGATATGGTGCCGCGCATCTCGCGCGCCCAGAAGATGGATGCTCTCTCGTCGATGGCAAACCTCGCCGGTTATCGCGCCGTCATCGAAGCCGGCAACAATTTCGGCCGCTTCTTCACCGGTCAGGTCACGGCTGCAGGCAAGGTGCCGCCGGCCAAGGTTCTGGTCATCGGCGCAGGTGTTGCAGGTCTCGCCGCCATCGGTACCGCAACTTCGCTCGGCGCCATCACCTACGCTTTCGACGTGCGCCCGGAAGTGGCTGAGCAGATCGAATCCATGGGCGCCGAATTCGTCTTCCTCGACTTCAAGGAAAGCCAGCAGGACGGCGCGGCGACTGGCGGTTATGCCGCTCCTTCGTCTCCCGAGTTCCGCGAAAAACAGCTGGAGAAATTCCGCGAACTGGCGCCTGAGATCGACATCGTCATCACCACCGCGCTGATCCCCGGTCGTGATGCACCCAAGCTCTGGACCGCCGACATGGTGGCAATGATGAAGCCGGGTTCGGTCATCATCGATCTTGCGGCCGAACGCGGCGGCAACTGTGACCTCACCGTCACCGACGAACGCGTAGTTTCGGAGAACGGCGTCATCGTCATCGGCTACACGGATTTTCCGAGCCGCATGGCCGCCCAGTCCTCGACGCTCTATTCCACCAATATCCGCCACATGATGACGGACCTGACGCCGGCCAAGGACGGTGTTGTCGTTCACAACATGGAAGACGACGTCATCCGCGGCGCGACCGTCACCAAGGATGGCGAAATTACTTATCCCCCGCCGCCGCCAAAGATCCAGGCGATTGCCGCCCAGAAGCCGAAGGAAAAGGCCAAGGAGCTGACGCCGGAGGAAAAGCGGGCGAAGGAAGTCGCGGCCTTCAAGGCGCAGACCAAGAACCAGGCCATTCTTCTGGGCGTTGCCACCGTGCTGCTGCTGATTGTCGGTGCCTATGCGCCGGCAAGCTTCATGAGCCACTTCGTCGTCTTCGTGCTCTCCTGCTTCATCGGTTTCCAGGTCATCTGGAATGTCTCGCATTCGCTGCATACGCCGCTGATGGCCGTCACCAACGCCATTTCCGGCATCGTCATCCTGGGTGCACTGTTGCAGATCGGCTCGGGCAACTGGCTGGTCGTCATCCTCGGCGCCCTGTCGGTTCTGGTCGCGACGATCAACATCGTCGGCGGTTTTCTCGTGACACGGCGAATGCTCGCCATGTTCCAGAAGTCTTGAGTGCGTAGGGGGTTATTATCATGACGATCGGTATCGTTTCGGCCGCCTACATCTCTTCGGCTGTTCTCTTCATCCTGTCGCTTGGCGGCCTTTCCGGCCAGGAAAGCGCCAAGCGCGCCGTCTGGTACGGCATCATCGGCATGGCGCTCGCCGTCATCGCCACCTTCTTCGGACCGGGCGTCGCCACCAGCTTCGGCATCGGCCTGATCATCCTGATCATGGTCGGCGCCGGCTCTATCGCCGGTTATTACGTTGCTGCCCGCGTGCAGATGACGGAAATGCCGCAGCTCGTGGCAGCACTTCATTCCTTCGTCGGCCTTGCCGCCGTCTTTATCGGCTATAATGCCCATATCGAGGCATGGCGCGTCGGTGGTCTGGACGAGGCTGCGCGGGCAGCGCTCGAAGGCTTCTCCGCCATCCTCGCTCACAAGGATCCGGTCGAACTGGCCATCATGAAGGTTGAGGTCTTCCTCGGGGTGTTCATCGGCGCGGTCACCTTCACCGGCTCGGTCGTCGCCTTCGGCAAGCTGGCCGGCAAGGTCGATGGCAAGGCGAAGAAACTGCCCGGCGGGCATTTCCTCAATGCCGGTGCGGCAGCGCTCTCACTCCTGTTGCTGCTTGCCTATTGCAACGGCGCGGGCGTCTGGACGCTGATCCTGATGACGCTTCTCGCCTTCTTCATCGGTTACCACCTGATCATGGGCATCGGCGGCGCCGATATGCCGGTCGTGGTTTCGATGCTGAACAGCTATTCCGGCTGGGCGGCTGCCGCCATCGGCTTCACGCTCGGCAACGATCTTCTGATCGTTACCGGCGCGCTGGTGGGCTCCTCGGGCGCGATCCTCTCCTACATCATGTGCAAGGCGATGAACCGCTCCTTCATCTCGGTCATCCTCGGCGGCTTCGGCGGCACGACGGGACCTGCGATGGAAATCGAGGGCGAGCAGATCGCCATCGATGCCGAAGGTGTCGCCAATGCCTTGAACGATGCCGACAGTGTCATCATCGTTCCCGGTTACGGCATGGCCGTGGCGCAGGCACAGCAGGCAGTCTCGGAACTGACCCGCAAGCTGCGCGCTGCCGGTAAGGAAGTGCGCTTCGCCATCCATCCGGTCGCAGGCCGTCTGCCGGGCCACATGAACGTGCTGCTCGCAGAAGCCAAGGTGCCTTACGACATCGTCATGGAAATGGACGAGATCAACGACGATTTCCCCAATACCGATGTCGTCATCGTCATCGGCTCCAACGACATCGTCAATCCGGCCGCCCAGGAAGACCCGAACTCGCCGATCGCCGGCATGCCGGTGCTCGAAGTCTGGAAGGCCAAGCAGGTCTTCGTCTCCAAGCGTGGCCAGGGCACCGGTTATTCCGGCATCGAGAACCCGCTCTTCTACAAGGAGAACACACGGATGTTCTATGGCGACGCGAAGAAATCCGTCTCCGAACTCCTGCCAATGATCAAGTAACACACGCAAAATGGGTTCGGGGTTGCGCAAGCGATCCCGGACCGAAACACCGAGAACCGGGAAGAAGCGCCAGCCCGGTATTGCGACAGGTCAATGCACGGCCCGTCAGCGGGTGACCTTGATGGCGGATCAGATCAAAACGATCCGCTTGCCGTGATGGACACATACGCTTACGCTTGACCCCGACCGATGATACTGCCTCGACCGAAACCGACGGTTCGGCTTCGCTTGAACGTGTAAAACGTCAATGTGAAGCACGTGGCAGTTGTTGCGCGCCGCCTTCTATTGTGGCAGTCGCGATTTATGGCATGGATCGTCTCGGTGCGGTGATCGAACACCTCATCCGCTGGCGAAGATAGAGCGAAGGACATTTCATGTTCGGCTGGACGAACCTTGTCATCGGCCTTTTGCAGCAGACCTGCGTCTATCTCGTCATCGCCTACCTGTTCAGCAAGACGCCCCTGTTTCTGCCGCTGATGCAGGTTACCGTCCGGCCATCGCGCAAGATCGCCTGCTACGTCATCTTCTCGATGTTCTGTATCATGGGCACCTATTTCGGCCTGCATATCGACGAGGCGATTGCCAACACGCGTGCGATCGGCGCCGTGCTCGGCGGCATTTTAGGTGGCCCGCTCGTCGGTCTTGCAGTCGGCCTCACGGGCGGCATGCACCGTTATTCGCTCGGCGGCTTTACGGCACTTGCCTGCGCGATTGCGACGACAGCCGAAGGCCTGATCGGCGGGTTGGTTCACAGCTATCTCATGCGCCGCAAAAGGACCGATCTCCTCTTCTGGCCTCCCCTGATCGCCGGCGTCACGCTTGTTGCCGAAATCGTCCAGATGTCGATCATCCTGATCGTCGCCAGACCCTTTGTCGATTCAGCCCATGTCGTCGAGACGATCGTTTTGCCGATGACGGTGGCAAATACCATCGGTGCCGCGATGTTCATGAACATCCTTGGCGACCGGCGCAAACTTTTCGAAACTCACTCGACGGTCTTCTCCGGCAAGGCGCTGAAGATCGCAGAACGCGCCGAAGGCGTTTTGCGCAACGGCTTCAATGCCGAAAACAGCACCAAGGTCGCCCGCATCCTTTACGAGGAAGCCAATGTCGGCGCCGTCGCCATCACCGACCGCGAAAAGATCCTCGCCTTCATCGGCATTGGCGCCGATCACCATCTGCCCGGCCGCGCCATTACGTCCGCCCAAACCATGGAAGCGATTGCCGAAAACAAGGTCATGTATGCCGATGGCGACGAGGTCAGCTATCAGTGCTCGATCCACCCGAACTGCCCGCTCGGATCGTCACTCGTCATTCCGCTGAAAGGCGAAGACAACGCGGTCATCGGCACGATCAAGCTTTATGAACCGAAGACCAAACTGTTTTCGACCTTCAACCGCTCACTCGGCGAAGGTGTCGCGCGCCTGCTCTCTGCCCAGATCCTCGCCGGGCGCTACGAACGCCAGAAGCAGATGCTGGTCGAATCCGAAATCAAGCTCTTGCACGCGCAGGTCAATCCGCACTTTCTGTTCAACACGCTCAACACGCTATCGGCCATCATCCGGATCGATCCGGGCGAAGCGCGCAATCTCGTGCAGAACCTTTCAACCTTCTTCCGCAAGAACCTGAAGCGGACGAACGACATCGTTACACTGTCTGACGAGATCGAACATGTGAATGCCTATCTGCAGATCGAAAAGGCGCGTTTCCGCGAACATCTGCAGATCGAGATCGATGTTCCGGACGACCTGGCAGAGGTCCGTCTCCCGGCTTTTTCGCTCCAGCCGCTGGTGGAAAATGCCATCAAGCACGGCACGTCACAGCTGATCGGAGAAGGTCGGATCACGATATCGGCAAATCCGGATGGCGATGATCTGCTGATCTCGGTGACCGACAATGCCGGCCTGTTTGTCCGCAAACCGTCCGTCGATGGCGGGCTTGGCATGAATATCGTCGACCGCCGCACCAAGGGGCATTTCGGTGACGCCTATGGCATTGATGTGAAATGGGAACCGGAAGTGTTCACCACCGTAAACCTGCGCGTGCCGATGGGTGAGCCCGTACACGACCATAGCCACCACCATGATGGCCGGCATGACCATCATCACGATCATTCACATGATGACGTTATACCCGCACGCACACCTCTTCGCGACCGCCTGAAGGTCGCCCGCCTGTGGTCGGCGACAAAGTAACCGGCCTTCACGAAACGGTCTGCCGCGCCGCAGCCTTCAAAAGGCCAAAACCTCTCCACCGCTTAAGGTTCATTCTCAGCCGCTCGCGCCGCGATGACGCCGCTGACCCAAACACCCACTCCCGCTTCTTACACGCGCGTGTAAGCGTGACGTCATTCTTACGGAGGACGTACCATGAGCAATGCTTTATCGATTGTCATCGGGTCGGCCTGCATCCTTGCCATCTGCTACCGCTTCTACGGTATCTTCTTTGTCCGCAAGGTGCTTGGCATCAACGACGCCGAAACCACTCCATCGCACTCGCTGGCGGATGGACGCAATTACGTACCCACCAAGAAGTGGGTGAATGCCGGCCAGCACTTTGCGGCCATCGCCGCCGCCGGCCCGCTTGTCGGGCCGGTTCTTGCCGCCCAATACGGTTATCTGCCCGGTCTGATCTGGCTTCTCGTCGGCTGCGTCATCGGTGGCGCGGTGCATGACACGGTCGTGCTTTTCGCCTCGATGAAGCACAAGGGCTCGTCGCTGTCGGAAGTCGCCAAGGCGGAACTTGGCCCGGTCGCCGGCTGGTGCACCGGTCTTGCGATGCTGTTCATCATCACCATCACCATGGCAGGCCTTTCGATGGTCGTGGTCCATGCGCTGGAACGGAACCCCTGGGGCACGTTCGCCGTCTTCATGACCATCCCGATCGCCATGATCGTCGGCCTTTATGAGAAGATGGGCGGCAACGGCAAGATCGCAACCTATGTCGGCCTTGCCGCCATTCTCGCCTCGGTCTTCGCCGGCCCCTATGTCCAGGAATCGGCACTCGGCCAGTGGTTCACCTTCCACTACGATACGCTCGGCATCATGCTGCCGATCTATGCCTTCCTCGCCAGCGCCCTGCCGGTCTGGCTGCTCCTGACCCCGCGCGGTTATCTCTCGAGCTTCCTCAAGATCGGCGTCTTCGCCGCTCTCGTCGTCGGCGTTGTCATCATCAACCCTGAAATCAAGATGCCGGCCCTGACCGAATTCATCCATGGCGGCGGCCCGGTTCTGGCCGGCCCGGTATGGCCCTTCATCTCGATCACCATTGCATGTGGCGCGATCTCGGGCTTCCACGCCTTCATCGGCTCGGGCACCACGCCCAAGCTGGTTGACAAGTGGAGCGACATCCGCCCCGTCGCCTTCGGCATGATGCTGGTCGAATGCCTGGTTGCCGTGCTCGCCCTGATCGCCGCAACAGCACTTCCGATGGCCGACTACTTCGCCATCAATGCCTCGCCGGAAGTCTTCGCCAAGCTCGGCATGACCGTTCAGGACTTGCCTCGCCTCGAACAGTCGATCGGCATGGACCTCGCCGGCCGTACCGGTGGCGCCGTGACGCTCGCCGTCGGCATGACGGAGATTTTCACCAGCATTCCCTGGTTCAAGACACTGGCTGCCTACTTCTTCCAGTTCGTCATCATGTTCGAAGCCGTCTTCATCCTGACCGCGATCGACTCGGGAACCCGTGTTGCCCGCTATCTGATCCAGGACATTCTCGGTGATCTCTGGGCTCCGATGAAGCAGATCAACTGGTTGCCCGGCTCGATCTTCGCCAGCGTCGTCGCCTGCCTTCTCTGGGGTTATCTCCTCAATTCGGGCGACATCAACTCGGTATGGGCTCTGTTTGGCGTGTCGAACCAGATGATGGCCTCGCTGGGTCTCACCATCGGCGCAACCATCATCCTGCGGCTCTCGGCCAAGCGGATCTATGTGCTGACCTGCCTCATCCCGCTCGCCTACCTGTTCGTGACAGTGAACTATGCAGGCTATTGGATGATCGCCAATGTCTATCTCAACGAAGCAGCCAAGGGCTACAACCCCATCAACGCCGTCCTTTCGATGATCATGATGGCGCTGGGTGCCATCATCCTCGTCACCGCGATCTTCAAGTGGAAGGACATGCTTCGCACCAACAGAGCGGGTGGAACCGAGAAATATCTCGGTACACCGGCCGAATAAACGGCTCTCCAAAATTCCTCCCGAGCCGGAACCGGGCGCATGTGAAACCCACATGCGCCCGGTTCGAATTTTTAGGACGTGCAGAATATAAAGTGTCGGGGATCGTCAGCGTCAGAGGATGCCGAGCTGTTCCTTCAACGGCCCGAGAAAACGCCGGCTGACAGGAATGGAGCGCCCACCAAGGGTCAGGATATTGGCAACGCCGTTTTCGCCAAGCGCGATATCCTTGATATGCTCCGGATTGACCATGTACTGGCGATGACAGCGGATAAGCCGCGTCCGCTCCTCCAGCGTCCGAAGGGTCAATTCGGTGAAATGCTCATGCCCGTCATTGCCGAGCACATAGATACCGCCGGGCTTTGAGAAAATCGCCTCGACCTCTTCGAGCTTCATCAGCCGTATCCGGTTAAGGCCGGTGCACGGGATATGGCGCAGCGGCGGCGCAACATCGAGCAGCTTTTCCCGCTGGTCCGAAGTCGTCTTGCGAAGACGTGCCAGCGTCTTCTGCAGCCGCTCCTCCTGGATCGGCTTCAACAGGTAATCGAAGGCATTCTCCTCGAAGGCCCGCACCGCATATTCCTCATAGGCAGTGAGAAACACGACGCGCGGCATCCTTTCGGGATCGATCATCCTGAGCATTTCCAGCCCGGTGACTTGCGGCATGTGGATGTCCAGAAACATGACTTCCGGTGACAGCCGGTTGATCGCCGCGATCCCTTCGATCGCATTGGCGCATTCGCCGACGATTTCGATATCGCTCTCTTCCGCGATGAGCGATTTCAGCTCGTCGCGTGCCAGGGTCTCGTCGTCTACGATCAGAACTCTCATGCGCTCAAGCCATCCAGCGGGAAAGAACATGCTCTTAACTGACACCGCCGGTGTACGGAATGTCGCAGCACCGTCGTAATCGGCCGCAAGCATGTCAACCTTGCGGCAGATCAACGACCGGCGATCCGCCAAGGCCCGTCCCAAACCACCATGCCTCAGCTTGTCGGCAGGAAACGGAAAATGGCCCGATGAAATGAACACCGGGCCATTCAATTCACCAGTCGCAACGGGCGGCGTTGTTTTTGAGAACCACCACCTCAGCCGGCCTGATAAAACAGTTACATCACGGCGCCGATCTGCCACGGCACGAATTCCGCACCGCCATAACCCAGCTCCTCGCTCTTGGTCTGCTCGCCCGATGCAACCCGGATGATCAGCTCGAAAAGCTCCTTGCCTTTTTCCTCGATCGTCACCCCTTGCGTGACGATATCGCCGCAGTTGAGGTCCATGTCGTCCTTCATCCGCTCATACATCTCCGAATTGGTCGAGATCTTGATGCAGGGTGTAGGCTTGTAGCCGGAAACCGAACCGCGGCCGGTGGTGAAGACAATCAGGTTGGCACCCGATGCGACCTGTCCGGTCACCGAGCACGGATCGAAACCGGGGCTGTCCATGAACACGAAGCCCTTGCGGTCGATCTTCTCGCCGAACTTGTAGACGCCGAGCAGCGGAGCTGTACCGCCCTTGGCGACAGCACCGAGCGATTTTTCAAGGATCGTCGTCAACCCGCCCTTCTTGTTGCCGGGGGAAGGATTGTTATCCATCTCACCGCCGTTGCGGGCGCAATAGTCTTCCCACCACTTCAGCCGCTCGATCAGCTTGTTGCCGATCTCCGCCGTTTCGGCACGGCGCGTCAGAAGATGTTCGGCGCCATAGACTTCGGACGTCTCGGAAAGAATGGTCGTTCCGCCATGCCGGACGAGAAGATCCGAAGCATAACCGAGCGCCGGGTTGGCGGTGATGCCGGAATACCCGTCCGAGCCGCCGCACTGCATGCCGATGGTGATTTCCGAAACCGGAGCAGGCGTGCGCGTCGTGCGGTTGGCGAACTCGGCAACACCGCGCAATTCTTCCAAACCTCTTTCGATCGTCTTGCGCGTGCCGCCTTCCTGCTGGATCGTCATGTAACGCAGCATGCCGTCCTGGCGGATGCGACGGCCACCGACCAGATCAGGGATCTGCATCACTTCACAGCCGAGACCGACAAGAAGGATGCCGCCGAAATTGGGGTTCTGCGCATAACCGGAAAGCGTGCGAAACAGCGTGGCATAGCCTTCGCCATCGGTCGACATTCCGCAACCGGTACCATGCGAGATCGGCACGATACCGTCGACATTCGGAAACGCATCGAGAAAACCCGATTTCTCGGCCGCTTCCGTGATGAAACGGGCGACCGAACCGGAACAGTTCACCGTCGTCAGGATACCGATATAGTTGCGGGTACCAACCTTGCCGTCCGCCCGCTTGTAACCCATGAACGTCCGCGCTTCGGTGGCAGCCGGCAGAGGCGTGTTGGCGCTGGCGAACGCGTAATCCTGCGCATGCTCGCCCATGCCCAGGTTGTGGACATGAATATGATCGCCTGCGGCGATGTCGACCTTGGCCTGGCCGATGATCTGTCCGTAGCGCAATACATTGCCGCCGGCGGGAATTGCAGCGGTCGCAATCTTGTGTCCGCGCGCAATGGCCTGGCCGGTCGCGACACCGCTTGTCGTCAGGATGTCGCCAGCTTTGAGATCGCGCAATGCGATCTCGATATTGTCGGCGGGATGAAGGCAAATGCTGTTCTTGATCATAGCTATCTTTCTCCTGATCCGGCTTCCATGCCGGGTGCATTGCCGGCCGGTCTCCAGGCCATGCATCGAAGTCTTTGAATTATCGCCTGCCTCAGCCCTCAGGCTGAGATTGCATCAGGCGTCCTGTGCTGCCGAATTGCCTCTGCCACCGCGCTTGCGGGACGGCAGGCGAGGCCGGGGATCGTCCAGCCCGAGGCCGTCGAGATGCCCGAAAACGGTTCGAAGGTGAGAACGCATGTGGGCCACCGTAACATCGACATCACCGGCAATCATCGCGTCTGCGATCATCTGGTGTTCGATCAGGGTGACGGCCATCCGGTCGCTGTCCTGCGTCGTCAGATATCGCACGCGATCAAGCTGTGTCTTGGCCCGCAAGATCGCATTCCACGCACCCGCATAGCCACTGAGTTCGGCGATGAGGGAATGGAAGACGTTGTCGAGCCTGTAGAACGCGTCACCGTTTCCGACCACTGCAGCCTGCTCTCGCAAGTTGGCACGAATGCGTTCGCGCCCATCGTCATCCATGCGTTTGATCGCATCCTCGACAAGTGCGCATTCCAGCTTCTCGCGAATATACTGCCCAACAGTGACGGCTTCGAGCGAAATCGGCGCAACGAAAGTCCCGAAATGCGGATAGATAACGACCAGCTCTTCTTCGGCAAGCTTGATAAGTGCCTCGCGCACAGGCGTCCGGCTCACTTCCAGCTGCTGGCAAAGGTCTGCCTCGGACAAGGGGGCGTCCGGAGCAAGACGGCCGCATACGATATCTTCCCGGATCTTGTCGAACACCTGGCTCGTCAAACGGGAACGGCTGCGATCCACCATTCAGTCACTCATCTTCTTTGTTGCAGTCAGGGCGAGTTATCCTCTTTTGCGAGATTTCCGACGTATCGGCAACATTGATGCCGTTGCAGGCTGCGAAACTGTAATCTGTCTGTTATGCCACGCGCCCCTCCCTGAAAGCCTGCACGGTCTGCATGACGCCCCGAAGCTCCGCCAATCCCTTGAGACGGCCGACAAAAGAGTAACCGGGATTTGATTTCTGGCCGATATCGTCACCCAGAAGATGTCCGTGATCAGGGCGCATCGGAATCTGCGGCACCGGATGACCAATCGAAGCACGACGGTCTTCTTCCGCCATCAGAGCCGCCGTCACTGCAACGAGATCCGTATCGCCACCGAGATGATCCGCCTCGTAGAATGATCCATCCGGCTCGCGGGTCGTATTGCGCAAATGAGCAAAATGGATGCGCGGCGCGAATTCCTTCGTCATGGCCACCAGATCATTCTTCGGGTTGGACCCGAAAGAGCCGGTGCACAAAGTCAGGCCGCAAGCATCCTGGGGAACGCCTCTGAATAACGCGCGCACATCATCCGCAGTGGACAGAACACGCGGAAGACCGAAAATCGGGAAAGCCGGATCGTCGGGATGGATGCACAGCCGTGCGCCTTCCTCTTCCGCCACCGGCGTGATCTCACGCAGGAATTCGATCAGATTGGCGCGAAGATCCTCGACCCCGATCTGCTGATAGAGTTCGAGCATCTCCTTGAACGTCGAGCGCGTATAGGCAAAGTCGCGCGCCGGCAGCCAGTCGATAAGGTTACGTTCCAGTTCCGAAATCTTCGCCTCGTCCATGGCCTCGAACCGAGCCTTGGCGGCAGCGAATTGTTCAGCCGAATAGGATGCCTCGGCCCCGGTTCGGCCAAGAACGAAGAGATCATAGGCGGCAAAATCGACGCTGTCGTAACGAAGCGCATAACCGCCATTCGGCAGCCGGTACATCAGATTGGTACGGCTCCAGTCGGTGATCACCATGAAATTGTAGCAGATCACCTTCACGCCGGAACGGGCGACATTGCGGATCGATTGCTTGTAGTTGTCGATCTTCTCCCGGTAATTGCCGCTGCGGGTCTTGATCTCTTCACCGACCCCGATGCTTTCCACTACCGACCACGTCAGGCCCGCGGCCTCGACTTCGGCCTTGCGCTTGGCGATTTCGTCAGACGGCCAGACGCCACCCTGGTTCATGTGATGAAGAGCAGTGACGATGCCGGTTGCACCCGCCTGGCGAATCTTTTCCAGGCTCACCGGATCATCCGGGCCGAACCAACGCCATGTCTGTTCCATTTGGTATTCTCCTACCCTAATTATGTATCGCCCTAAGCTGCACGCTTCAGGCTTCAGCTTCGCCCAGGAAAGCTCTCAGGGTTTTGCGGACCCCACGGCTCATCAGGCTCGATAAATGTTTGGTGACTTCGGCTCGGAAATGCGCATTGGCGGGCAGCACGTCTCCGAAGATTTCGCGAATGTCGAAAAGGGCATTGGCCAGCTTGACGGCATCAGCGCCGGCATCCTTGGCAATGCTTGTCAACCGCGCCGCATGCGGATCGATGACGACATAATCCAGTCCGAGTTCATTCCTGCCCGACAGAAACTTCATCCACGCCGCAACGGTCAGCGGAATGACCTTCGGATCTCGACCGGAAGAATAAAGTTCGACGGCGGCTTCCAGCAGTCGCGGCGGAAGCTTTTGCGATCCATCCCAGGAAATCTGCAGGGTCAGATGGCGTACGCCCGTATTGCGGAACCGCGCTTCAAGGTCATGGGTGTAAGCCACGACATCGGTCCCCGGAACCGGCGGCAGGGTGCGGATCAGATCCTCGTCCCACAATCGGCGGATCACCTTGGGCAGATCCTTGTCCATCATGGCGTCAGCGATCGCTTCGATACCGGCGATCACCGAGAGATAGGCAAGCGTCGAATGAGACCCGTTGAGGCAGCGCAGCTTCATCAACTCATAGGGCAGAACATCCTCGGCCATGATTGCACCGGCTCTTTCCCAATCCGGTCTTCCAAGCGGAAAATGATCCTCCACAACCCACTGGCGGAAGGGCTCGGTAACAACCGGCCAAGCATCCACGATCCCAAGACCATTCGCGACCTTCTGCCGATCGGCGTCCTGCGTAGCGGGCGTGATCCGGTCAACCATCGTGCAAGGAAAGGCAACGTTCTGCGAGATGAACTGCCCCAGCTCTTCATCGCGGAGCGAAGCAAAGCGGGTTACCGCGTTGCGAACTTTGATTCCATTCTGCGCCAGATTATCACAAACCAGAACCGTAAAAGGCGCCTGCCCTGCCGCACGCCGCAGGCGAAGCGCTTCAGTCAGGAAGCCGGGAACACTTTGCGGGTCGGTAGGATTAGCGAGATCCGCAACGATTGCCGGATGTGTTTCATCAAGGCCGCCGGTCGCACCGTCCAGGCAATATCCCTTTTCCGTGACCGTCAGCGTCACGATACGAATCTCCGGCCTGCAGAGCAGCTCGAAAACTTCGGACTTCTGCTCCGCCGTCACCATGACATCAAGGACGGACCCGATGATGCGCAGCACATCCGTGTCATTGTCACGGCTTAGCAGCGTGTAAAGTCCATCCTGTGGTTTCAGGGCGTCCCGCATGGCGGGCGACATGAGGCACACTCCGACAATACCCCAGTCCGTCGCCCCGGCCTGCAGAACGTCATCCGTGTAGACCATGGCATGGGCACGGCAGAAAGCTCCAAGACCGATATGCACGATGCCGGGGGAGACCGCCTCGCGGTCATAGGTCGGACGCTCGACTGCATCCGGAAGGCCGGCCAGCGCGGCATTGCCCAGACGTTTCGGGACAACATCATTCCTCAAATCGCTAGTCATGAAAAATCCTCGAATATCTCAGGAGGAGATACGGGGCGTCAAACGTAACTCAATGTCTTTCGGCAGTCCTTGCAGACACAATAAAGCCTCGGGTTTTCCGCCTCAAAATTACACTTTTTGCGTGTATTTTATCTAGCAGACAAATCGCCCGACTACACGGCACGACGCCCCTGCAAGCTTCGACCTTCACTCAAAATGAACCAATGGATAACGAGCCATCGTGACCTGACACCTTACCGAACGAAGCACGGCAGCAACCACTATCTTCTCGCTGATCATGTCGATGGTCAGCCGACGCATATGCCGGTGGACCAGGCCTCAAAACCAGCAGCTTCTATATTTTCCGACCCCGAAATCCATGGACTACCGTAGTCACACCAGCCGCGTTTTCCTCGTCCTCGATCGTCACTACCATGTATGTATACTACCATATGGGTGAACTTGAATAGCAAAATTCATAACGAGCGTGCGACATTTTGAAAGGCACCCAAAATTGACATCTGTCACGGACAGTGAGATTTAGTCATGAATATCAATTAGATGAATAAAATTTCCGTTCGCTGCCGCCTGATTTTTCATGGGACCGACGCGAAAGCCACCTCAACACCTATCCAATTCGCCAAATGACGTTTCCGCGAACCAGCCGTGAAAAAATCCCCTCAACTCGAATTTCCGAACGCAGGAAAACCAATCTCCGGCCCTAGGAAAAAGCTGCGACACCTTCGACTGGATACGACAAGTACCTGCGACAATTTCGCACACCCAATCTGGCATGAAACCGATTTTCGCGATTTTTTAGACACTGCCGATAGGGATTTTATGACCATGATTCAATGCGGATTTCCCGCAAAAAAGACGTTCGCAAGAATTGACGAAAATCAAGAAATGCGACCTCTACATTGCTGCAACGAGATCATTGACATCCCAATTCACAGCAATCTAGCGTTGATGTTGTCGAAAGGAGGTCGGCTCCCCAATGAAATCACTTATACATTCTGACGTTTTATTTCCGGCCGAAAACAGTATTCGCTCTATTGCTCAAGCACTTTACAAAACTGTCTCGGATCTTCCGATCATAAGCCCTCATGGCCATACCGATCCCAAATGGTATGCACTGGATGAACCATTTCCGGATCCGGCTCAGCTTCTGATCGTTCCGGATCATTACATTTTCCGGATGCTCTTCAGCCAGGGTATCCGCCTCGAGGATCTTGGCGTACGCCGCCTCGACGGCTCGACCGTGGAAACCGATGGTCGCCGGATCTGGCGGCTTTTCGCTGAAAACTATTATCTTTTCCGCGGTACGCCGACGCGTCAGTGGATGGACTTCGTCCTTTCCAACCTGTTTGGCATCGATGAACCGCTCACGGCAAAGACTGCGGACAAGAGCTACGACCAGATCGCCGAGAAACTCGCCCTGCCGGAATATCGGCCTCGTGCACTCTTCAAGCGGTTCAACATCGAAGTCATCGCAACCACCGAAGGCGCTCTCGACGACCTCCGCTGGCACAAGGCGATCCGCGACAGCGGCTGGGACGGGCGTGTGGTTACCGCCTATCGGCCTGATGCCGTGGTCGACCCAGACTTCGAGGGCTTCTCCGCCAATCTCGACCAGCTGGGCGACATGACGGGCGAGGACACTGGTTCGTGGACGGGCTATCTCGCCGCTCACCGGAAACGCCGTGCCTATTTCAAGTCCTTCGGCGCTACGTCGTCGGACCATGGTCACGCTACAGCCGATACCGCCAACCTGTCGGACCAAGAAGCTGCAGCGCTGTTCAACCGGATCCGCGCGGGCAAGTCCGATGCGGATGATCACAAGCTGTTCCGCGGCCAGATGCTGACGGAAATGGCCAAGATGAGCCTCGACGACGGGCTTGTGCTGCAAATCCATCCGGGTTCAAGGCGCAATCATTCGCCGACCGTGTTCGCCAATCATGGCCGCGACATGGGCTTCGATATTCCGGGCCGCACCGACTATGTCAGCGCCCTGAAGCCGTTGCTCGATGCCGTCGGCGCGGAGCGCGACCTGACCGTCGTGCTCTTCACGCTCGACGAAACGTCCTATGCCCGCGAACTGGCTCCGCTCGCAGGCGCCTATCCGGCACTGAGGCTTGGCCCCGCATGGTGGTTCCACGACAGTCCGGAAGGCATGCGGCGCTTCCGCGAGATGACCACTGAAACCGCCGGTTTCTACAACACCGTCGGCTTCAATGACGATACGCGCGCCTTCCCGTCCATACCGGCGCGCCACGACGTTGCTCGACGGGTGGATTGCGCTTTCCTGGCGCGACTCGTCAGCGAACACAGGCTCAGGGAAGAAGAAGCTTTCGAGCTTGCCACGGAGCTTGCCTATACGCTTGCGAAAAAGGCGTATCGGCTCTGACCGACGCTTAAAGGCGTCGGCTTGAGGAGACTATCAAAACTGGCTTCCGGAAAGCCGGGAATGGAGCAACAGCATCCATTTCCGGCACCGGATCCGGCTGGCCAGATTTCTGATTAAATCATTTATTAATGGAGGAAATACGAATGAAACCAACTTTCAAGGCGATCCGCACGATGCTCCTGGCTGCCGGGGCAGCAGGTGTCCTTCTTGCGTCTCCGGCTATGTCTCGCGACTTCAGGTCGGCCGACATTCACCCGAATGACTATCCGACAGTTCAGGGCGCCATGTATATGGGCAAGATCCTGTCCGAGCGCACCAACGGTCGCCTCGGCGTCAAGGTTTTCCCGAACGGCGCACTGGGTGACGAACGCGGCACCATCGAACAGCTGCGCATCGGCGGCCTCGACATGCTGCGCATCAGCGCCGCCGTGGTAAACAACATGGTGCCGGAAACCATCGTCATCTCGATGCCTTTCATCTTCCGCTCGACGGCCCATGAACGCGCCGTGCTTGATGGCCCGATCGGTGAACAAGTCCTGAAGGCACTTGAGAAGCAGGGCATGGTCGGCCTTGCCTTCTATGACAGCGGCGCACGCTCGATGTACACCAAAAAGCCGATCAAAACGCTTGCCGACCTTCACAACATGAAGATCCGCGTCCAGCAGTCCGACATGTTCGTCGCAATGGTTCAGGCTCTCGGTGCCAACGCAACGCCGATGCCGATGGGCGAAGTCTATACCGGCCTGAAGACCGGCATCATCGATGCCGCCGAGAACAACTACCCGTCCTATGAATCGTCCCACCATTACGAAGCAGCCAAGTATTACACCCGTACCGAACATGCCATGGTGCCGGAACTGCTGCTCTTCTCCAAGCCGATTTGGGACAAGCTGCCGCCGGAAGACCAGGCTCTGATCCGTCAGGCAGCCAAGGACTCGGTGGTTGAACAGCGCCGTCTCTGGGATGCACGCGAAGCCACTTCGAAGGAAATCGTCGAAAAGGCCGGCAGCATTATCGAGGACGTCAATGATAAGCAGGAATTCGTCGATGCTATGAAGCCTGTCTACGACCAGTTCGCCAAGACGCCTGAACTTCAGGACCTCGTCAAGCGGATCCAGGCAACCAAGTAAACCATGAAGGAAGCAGCTTCAGACCGGAGCTGCTTCCTCCTCCAAAGCCTGCACGCCGGATAAGAGGCGCCGGGCACTACAAACCTCAAGACACCGCGCATCGTACATTCCGAAGACCGAGCCAGGTATTCGGGCGGGTGCGCCCGGGGGATAATATGAACACTCACAGCAAATCTGAAGCCGCTCATCCACCTGCGATGACTGGCTGGCTGACGAGCATCAACGCACCGCTTGCCAAGATCGGCATGATCCTGGCCATTTCCGGTCTACTGACGCTTGTGGCCGTCGTTTTTTACCAGGTCTTCGGCCGTTACGTGCTGAACGACTCGCCCAGCTGGACGGAAAACCTCGCAATCGTACTCATACTCTATGTCACCATGATCGGGGCCGCCGTTGGCGTTCGCGATGCCGGTCACATTGCTCTCGACTCGCTGACCGTCCTTCTGCCGCAATATATGCAGCGCTACGTGGAACTGGTCATCTACATCGCCATCTGCCTGTTCGGTGCCGCCATGGCTTATAATGGCTGGATCCTCGGCTGGTCGGTCGCTCCCTACCTGATGCCCAATCTCCATGTGACGGAAGCCGTGCGCTACATTCCGCTCGCGGTCTCGGGCGTCCTGATCATCATGTTTTCAATCGAACATATCCTGGCCATTTTCCGTAAGGCGGAGGTCGTACCGTCATGGCACTAACCATTCTTTGTATCACTTTTGTCGGCTTCCTCATCGCGGGGATCCCCGTTGCGTTCGCGATCGGTCTGTCGGCGCTTTGCACCATTCTTTATGAAGGTCTTCCGATCGCCGTCGGCTTCCAGCAGATGATGGCGGGCATGAACGTATTTTCGTTTCTCGCCATTCCTTTCTTCATTTTCTCCGGTGAATTGATGCTGCATGGCGGCGTTGCCGACAAGATCGTCAATGCAGCCAAGGCCATGGTCGGCCATGTTCGCGGCGGCCTCGGCATGTCGAACGTCGTTGCCTGCACCCTCTTCGGCGGTGTCGCCGGCTCCCCCGTTGCCGACGTATCGGCCATGGGCGCCGTCATGATCCCGATGATGAAGAAGGAAGGTTATGACGCCGACTATGCAGTAAACGTCACGACGCACGCCGCTCTGGTTGGCGCACTGATGCCGACCAGCCATAACATGATCATCTATGCACTGGCCGCCAGCGGCAAGGCATCGATCGGCGCCCTGATCGCAGCCGGCATAATGCCTGCACTGCTTCTGATGGTCTGTAACCTCGGTGCAGCCTATTACGTCGCAAGAAAACGCGGTTACCCGGCAGGCACTTTCCCCGGCTGGCACATTGTCATGCGCTCGCTCGCAGCAGCAGCACCTGGCATGTTGATCGTGGTAATCATCCTCGGCGGCATCATCTCGGGTATCTTCACCGCGACGGAATCCGCTTCCATCGCCGTGATCTACACGATGCTTCTGACCTTCTTCATCTATCGCACGATGACCTGGGAAGCTTTCCTGGCGGCGGCAGCCAAGACGGTCAAGACGACCGGTATCGTCCTGCTGCTGATCGGCGTGTCGACAATGTTCCAGTATCTCATGGGTCTCTACGGCGTTGCCGATATGACCGGTGAGCTGATGAGCCACATTTCGACCAACCCGATCGTCATCTTCCTGATGATCAACATCATCCTGTTCCTGCTCGGCACGTTCATGGACATGGCCTCGACCATCCTGATCTGCACGCCGATCTTCCTGCCGATTGCCATGCAATACGGCATGGACCCGGTGCAGTTCGGCATGGTGATGCTGCTCAACTGCGCACTTGGCCTCAACACGCCGCCGGTCGGCACCACGCAGTTCATCGGCTGCGCCATCGGTGAAATCTCTGTCGGCGAAGTCATGAAGTCCATTCTGCCTTTCTACAGCGCACTCTTCCTCGCCATGGCATTGGTCACCTATGTGCCGATGTTCTCCATGTGGCTGCCACGCCTGCTGATGCACTAAAAGCAACAACCCGCAGTTCGAAAATCCAGCGCCCGGCTTCCACCGGGCGCTTTTTCGTTCAATCTGGTCCCGACCGGGGCGCTCGTGAAGGCTCAGACATCACCGCAAAACAAAAGCCGGCCGCAACGATGCGACCGGCTTTTATTGGCTTCAATCGCAACCGCGGCCGAGAAACATTACTTCAGAAATTCGGCACGATGCGGGTTGAAAACATCGATCAAACGACCGGCCTCCAGCGCCTTGACGCCATGGACCAAATCCGGCGGCACGATGAAGCTGCCGCCCTTGTTCAGCACTTCCGTCCGACCATCGATCGTGACTTCGAAACTGCCCTCTGCGACATAGCTTGCCTGAATATGCGGATGAGAATGTTTCGAGCCGATCGCCCCCTTCTCGAACACAACCTCCACCATCATCATCTCCGGCAGATAGGTCATGATACGGCGCCTAACGCCGGGCTCCGGGTTTACCCAATCGGCGTTGTCCGCCGAAACAAAAAAATCGCTCGCTACCATTATTGTCCTCACCTGAAAATGCACTTTTGCCTTGCGATAATACATGTCGCAGAGCCTACAACAACCGCTACCCCGACTAGAAATGACGAAACACAAGCCATTGTTTTAATACGGCTATATCCGTTGCCATCGATCTCTCGATCGCGTCTTTCAAGCCATCTCCCGCAGACCTCTCTCATTTCTATCGCAGAGAGAGATCGGCCGATTTCCAACTCGCGTCCGACCGCTGGCATGGGGTTTGCTTGATTATTTCCCGAGTGTCGCAAACGCGGCTTGCCCGCGACAATTTGACATGAAATGCTGTCTGGAGTTGCAATGACGAGCAACGAAATGTGAGGCGTGCTTGAGAAAACAGCAGGAACTTGCAATCGAAGTCAGGGGCGTGGGCCGTGTTTATGGTGACGGCGCCGGTCAGGTCACCGCCCTCAGCAACATTTTCCTGAATATAAGGCAAAACGAGTTTTTCACCCTTCTGGGACCATCGGGCTGCGGCAAGACAACGCTTCTGCGGCTGATCGCCGGCTTCGACTTTCCGACAGACGGCGAAATCCTGCTTTATGGTGAGGATATAGCCCCGCTGCCGCCCTTCAAGCGTCCAGTCAACACGGTCTTCCAGAACTACGCCCTCTTTCCGCATATGACGGTTGCACAGAATATCGGTTTCGGGCTGGAAATGCTGGGCAAGCCAAAGCACGAGATCGCCGCTCGCGTCGAAGAAATGCTGGCGCTGGTTCACATGGAAGCGATGCGCAACCGCAAGGTCATGCAAATCTCCGGTGGCCAGCAGCAGCGCGTGGCGCTTGCCCGCGCGCTCGCCCCCAAACCGAAGGTCCTGCTTCTCGACGAGCCGTTGTCGGCACTCGACTACAAGCTGCGCAAGGAAATGCAGGTCGAGCTGAAGCGGGTACAGGCAGAAACCGGCATCACCTTCATCTTCGTCACTCACGATCAGGAAGAAGCGCTCGCCATGTCCGACCGGATTGCCGTCATGTCCCATGGCGAAGTCCGGCAGGTCGGGGCGCCCTGGGAAATCTATGATCGCCCGGCAGAACGCTTCGTCGCCGACTTCATCGGAGAGACTAACTTCCTCGCCGCCGACGTGATTTCCATCGATGGCCCCAGGACCAGAGTTCGCCTGTTCAATGGCAGCCTGCTGGACGCCACCTACCCCGTGGACCTCATGCCGGAAGGTAAGGTGACGATCGTCATTCGGCCCGAACATGTGCAGCTCGCCACGCCCTCCAGCAAGGCGATGCTCACCGGCCAGATCGAGGACCTCACCTATCTCGGCACAGACACCCATATCCGGGTCAGGCTGCCCGACACATCGCTCTTCACTATAAGACAGCAGAACAATCGGGTCGGGCCGATCGGCTTTTCCGCCGGTGACGCGGTATCACTCAACATCAGCGAAGGCGCAGCACAGATCCTGAAGGATTGAGAGAATGACCGAGCGGACGAGACAGGCCGCTTCGGCGGCGCAGAAGAAAGAGATTACCAATCGCTGGCTGCTCAGTGCGCCGGCCCTTGTCCTCATTGCCGTCGCCTCCGTCGGCCCTCTGCTGATCGTGCTGCTCTACTCGGTACTGGCGCCCGGCTCCTATGGCGATGTGAAGTGGGAATTTTCCGGCCAGGGCTGGTTCAACGTCTTCCTCTCGCGCGACATATTTGACGACACGGTCTCACTGGCGGATGCCCATGTGACGATCCTCTGGCGCAGCGCGAAGCTCGCCGTCATCACGACCGTGCTTTGCCTGATCGTCGGTTTCCCGACAGCCTATTTCATTGCCAGCCGCGCGCCGCATAACCGGTCGATCTGGCTGTTCCTGATCACCATCCCCTTCTGGACCAACATGCTGATCCGCGGTTTTGCGATCCAGGAGATGATCCGCAACGAAGGCCTCGCCAATACGATCCTGATGAAGCTCGGCATCATCTCTACCCCGATCCAGATGCTCTACACCGATTTCGCCATATTGCTCGGCATGGTCTATGTGCACCTGCCGCTGATGGTGCTGCCGCTTTACGCAAGCCTCGAAAAGCTCGATTTCCGCCTCGTCGAGGCCGGTTACGACCTTTATGCGACGCGGCTGAAAGTCCTGTGGCGGATCATCATCCCGCTGGTCAAACCCGGCATCATCGCCGGCTCCATTCTCGTCTTCATTCCGGCGCTGTCATCCTACGTCATTCCGCGCATTCTCGGCGGCGGCAAGAACCTGATGGTCGGCAATCTGATCGAGCTGCAGTTCGGCCAGGGCCGCAACTGGCCGCTTGGAGCAGCACTCTCCATCACCCTCGTCATCATCGTCCTCTTCGCCATGCTGTATTACGTGAAGAATGCCGGAAAGACCGGAGGCGGCCATGCGTAAACGCTTCGACATCCGCGTCCAGCCGGGCTTTGCGATGATCGCGATGTTCTGCTTTTTCCTGCTTTACGTGCCGATCTTCACGCTGGTCGTCTATGCCTTCAACTCGGGCATCTCGATCGCGCGCTGGGAAGGTTTTTCGTTCCGCTGGTTCGTCGCCGCCTGGAACAACAACCTCGTCATCGAGGCGGCTATCCGCTCGGTCCAGATAGCAGCCATCGCCGCCATCATCGCCACGGCCGTCGCCACGCTTGCCGCCATCGCCACCACGCGAACGGCCGGTTATCGCGGCCTCACCTTCAAATATTCCTTCATCAACATGCCGCTGATGGTGCCGGAAATCGTCACCGCCGTAGCCCTGCTCATCCTCTTCTCGCGCATAAAGGTCTGGACTGGTTATTCCGGCCTCGGCTACCTCATCCTGGCGCATACCGCCTTTTGCATCCCGTTTGCCTATCTGCCGATAAGAGCACGGCTGGAAAACATGGATCTGGCGCTGGAGCGGGCGGCGGCCGATCTCTACGCCACGCCCTTCAAGGTGTTCCGCTACATCACCTTGCCGCTTCTCTGGCCCGGCATCCTTGCCGGCCTCATGCTCTCCTTCGTCATCTCCCTGGATGACATCGTCATCACCGAATTCGTCAAGTCAGCCGGCCAGGAGACGCTTCCGACCTACATGCTGGGCCAGCTTCGCCGTGCCATCACACCCGAAATGAACGCCATCTCGACAGTGTTTCTGCTGCTGTCGCTGGCGATAGTGACGATCTTCTTTTTCCTCAGCAGATCCAACGAAAAATCCGATTAAACAGGAGTGGGAACAATGAAGAATGTCTTGAAACTTGCCGCCGGTCTGGCAGCGCTCTTTGCCTCGACCACGCTTGCACATGCAGAGGGCGAACTCAACATCTTCAACTGGGGCAATTACACCAATCCCGAACTGATCAAGAAGTTCGAGGAAGCCTACAAGGTCAAGGTTACGCTGACCGACTACGATAGCAACGACACCGCGCTCGCCAAAATCCGTCAGGGCGGCCACGGCTTCGATATCGTCGTGCCGTCCGCCAGCGCCATGCCGGTCTTCATCAAGGAAGGGCTGCTCATGGAATCGCGCCCTGACCAGATGGAGAACTTCAAGAACATGGACCCGCAATGGGTGGATGTCGCCTATGATCCGGGCCGCCATTATTCGGTTCCGTGGCAGTGGGGCACGACCGGCGTGACCGTCGACAAGTCCATCTATTCCGGCGATCCGAACACGTCCGCGATCTTCCTCGACCCGCCGCCGGAACTGGTCGGCAAGGTCAATGTCGTACCGGAAATGTCGGACGTCATGCACATGGTCGTCACCTATGCCGGCGGCGAGCCCTGCACGGGCGACCTGACGATCCTGAAAAAAGCTCGCGACATTCTCGTCGCCGCCAAACCGAAATGGATCTCGATGGATTACGGCACGGTGGAAAAATACACCAAGGGAGATCTTGCAGCCAGCGTAGACTGGAACGGGGCCGCTTTCCGGGGAAGGCTTGCCAACAAGAACATCGTCTACGGCTATCCGAAAGAGGGATATCCGGTCTGGATGGACAATGCCGCCATCCTTGCCGATGCAAAGAATGTTGAGAACGCAAAACTCTTCATCAACTTCATCATGGTGCCGGAAAACGCGGCCCTGATCTCCGCCTTTGCCCGCTATTCGAATGGCATCAAGGGCTCCGAGGCCTTCATGCCTGAGGACATGAAGACGGCGCCGGAAGTGAACATTCCGGAAGCCTCCAAGGCCGCAGGCAAGTTCAATCTCGCTTGCGCGCCGGAAGTGCAGGAACTCTACACCAAGATCTGGACCGAGTTGCAGAAGTAAGCCGAACAAGGGAGGCCGACAGCGTAGGCAGTTCCTGCGCTGTCGCGACCGCAAGGATATGGACAGCATCAAAAACATGACCACCGTTGACCGGGCATCGGTGACGCTTGCCAATTGGCGCGAGACACCCTTCAGCCGCTGGAGTTTCCAGAATGTCGAGCCGGACGGCGCCTATTGCGCCATCGGCATCCACGGCCAGTGGCTTTACGTCGATCCCGAAAACGAGGCCGTAATCGTCAAACTCTCGTCCCAGCCAAACCCGCTCGACGACGAGCTGAAACAGGACAATCTCGCCTTCTTCCGAACCCTTAGCCGCCTGGCACTGTGAGGACGCAAGATGCAGACTTTCGCCGACATCATCATCGTCAACGCCCGTGTGCTGACAATGGACGATACTGCACCGAAAGCCGAAGCCCTTGCGATCTCCGGCAACAGGATCGTGGCGGTCGGCTCTACAGCCGAGATAGAGCCCCTCAAAGGACCGGCGACGCGGGTGATCGATGCGGCGCAAGGCACGGTCCTGCCGGGCTTCAATGAAGCCCATATGCATATCTTCATGGGCTCGGTCGGCCTGCGTCAGCTGTCGCTCTACAAGGTCAAAGGCTTTGACGAGTTGAAGGCCAAGGTCGAGGACTATGCGGCGAGGAACCTCGACCTGAAGCTGCTTCTCGCCCGTTCCGCCGACTACACGATCCTGTCGGAAACCGAACGCACCACCCGCCATGATCTCGACCGGGTTATATCCGACCGGCCTTTCGCGATGATTTCTCCGGACCACCACACCGCCTGGGCCAATACCAGGGCGCTCGAACTCGCCGGCCTTCTGCACGGCAGGCAAGTCGGCGTCGGCAACGAGGTTGTCATGGGTGAGGATGGCCTTGCCTCCGGCGAGTTGCGCGAGGCCGATGCCATGCAGCCGGTCTTCGACCTGAGCGAAACCGGCGGTCGCGAGGGCCTGGGCATTGGCACCGGTGGCGAACCGGACAGCCTGACGCCGCAGGAGCGCGCGATCGACCTCGATATCATCAGGAATGGCCTCGCCTATTGCGCCTCGCTGGGCATAACCTCGATTCAGAACATGGACGGCAATTTCTATCAGCTGGAAATTCTGGACGAGATAGAGAAGACCTCCGGCCTGCCGGTCAGGGTGCGCATGCCCTATCACATGAAGAATTTCATGCCGATCTCGGACCTTAAAGAAAAGGCCGCCGCATGGCACGACCGTTTCGACACCGACCGGCTGCGCTGCGATTTTGTCAAAATGTTCATCGATGGCGTGACCGAAGGCGAAAGTGCCGTTTTCCTCGACGACTACGCCCATCGCCCCGGCTGGAAGGGCGATCCACTGTTCAGCCAGCAGCATCTCAACGACATCGTCACCGAAGCAGACCGGCTGAAACTTCCGGTCGCCGTCCATGCGATCGGCGACGGCGCGGTGCGCATGGTGCTCGACGCCTACGAGGCCGCATCGGAGGCGAACGGCAAGCGCGATGCGCGCAACCGTATCGAACATATCGAGGTCATCCACGAAGATGACATTCCGCGTTTCAAAGAGCTTGGCGTCATAGCCTCGATGCAGCCGACCCATCCACCCGGTAATGCCGGCCTGCCGCTAGAACCCTATCTCTCCTTCATCGGCCGCGATCGCTGGCCGCTCGCCTTTGCCTGGAGAACGCTCGCCGATGCCGGAGCAGAGATTGTCTTCGCCACCGACTGGCCGGTCTCGCCACTCCACCCCATGGGTTGCATCCACGATGCCATGACGAGAAAACGCTGGGCCGACGACCTGCCGGACCAGCGGCTGACACTCACAGAAACACTCGCCGCGTATACCAGCACCGGCGCGCACGTGGAGTTCATGGAAGACCGGAAAGGCAGGCTGAAACCCGGTTACCTCGCCGATGTCGTCATTCTCTCTGGTGATGTCGAAGCAACGGCGGTGGAAGATCTCGATGCTATCCGGCCGGTGTTCACCATCTGCGACGGCAAAGTCACCTACGAGAAGGCCCCCACCTGAGCCAAACACGCCGCAAAAATGCGCTGCAAAGTTGGTTGAACACGGCCTCTTTGTTTGTATCTTCGTGCGGCCGCAAATCAGCGCCTTACCGGCGACGCAAGGAGAATGACATGACCAAAGCCGCCGACATCCATCTCTCCTATGCCGATCTCGTGGCGCTGTTGCAGAAGATCTTCGTGAAGAATGGCGTGTCCGAAAACAACGCGAAGATTCTGGCGGAAAACTGCGCATCCTGCGAACGCGACGGCTCGATCAGCCACGGCATTTTCCGCATGGCCGGTTATGTTTCGTCGCTAAACAGCGGCTGGGTCGATGGCAAGGCGGTGCCGGAAGTCGAGGATGTCGGACCGGCCTTCGTCCGTGTCGATGCCAAGGGGGGCTTCACCCAGCCTGCCATGCTTGCCGCCCGCCCGCTGCTGATCGAAAAAGTCAGGCAGAACGGCGTTGCCGTTCTCGCTATCCGCCGCTCGCATCATTTCAGCGCGCTCTGGCCGGATGTCGAACCCTTTGCCGACGAGGGATTTGTGGCCTTTAGCGTCGTCAACAGCATGGCCTGCGTCGTGCCGCATGGCGGCAAGAAGGCGGTGTTCGGCACCAACCCGGTCGCCTTCGCATCACCGCGTGCAGGGGCTGCCCCCTTCGTCTTCGACCAGGCCTCGAGCGCGATTGCCCATGGCGATGTGCAGATCGCCGCCCGCGCCGGCCATGAGCTGAAACCGGGCATGGGGGTCGATCGCGATGGCCAGCCGACCAATGATCCGAAAGCCATCCTCGATGGCGGCGCGCTTCTGCCCTTCGGCGGCCACAAGGGCAATTCCATCGCCCTGATGGTCGAGATCCTCAGTGCCGCGCTGACCGGCGGTTATTTCTCCGGCGAGTTCAACTGGAGCGGTCACAAGGGGGCGCAGACGCCGTTCACCGGCCAGTTCTTCATCGTCATCGATCCCGCCCGCGGCGGCAACGACGTCTTTGCAGAACGTGTCGCCGGCATCTGCGATCTCGTGCTGGAAGCCGGCCAGGAACGCCTGCCCGGCGACCGCCGGCACGTGACCCGCGCCAAGGCGGAGACGGACGGCATCCCCCTGTCCGCCGAGAATTATAAGAAGCTGAAGGCCCTGGCCGACACCTGAGCTGAAAGACACCGCCCTTTATTTGGCGCCAGCCGTGCCTTCACTATCGGGAAAAGACAAAACCCTGCGCCACATGTGGCACAGGGTTTCGTATCCGTCCGCTTCAGCAATCGGCCTACACCTGAAGATTCGCCGCCTGCGACGTCTTCCGACCGCTCTCGATCAGAGCCTTGGTGTATTCCTCGCGTGGCGCGAGGAAAATCTGCTCGGTATCACCCTGTTCGACAATCTCGCCACGCTTCATCACGATCGTGTGGTCGCATATCTGCCGGATGACAGCGAGATTGTGCGAGATGAACACATAGGTGAGGTTTAGCTCGGAGCGCAGTTCCTGCAGGAAGTCGAGAACCTGTGCCTGAACCGAGATATCGAGGGCCGAGGTCGGCTCGTCGAGGATCAACAGACGCGGGTTGAGCGCGATCGCACGGGCAATGCAGACACGCTGCTTCTGGCCGCCGGAAAGCTCGTGCGGGTAGCGATATTTGAACATTTTCGGCAGTTGCACGATGTCGAGCAGCGCTTCCGCCCGTGCCTCGATATCCCGCCGGCTCATGTTCGTCTGGATGCGCAATGGCTCGCCGATCGCATCGCCGATCGTGTGACGACCGTTAAGCGCCGAATGCGGGTTCTGGAAAACGAACTGCATGTGCCGCCGCATCTGCCGGAGCGGCTCTCCCGATAGGCCGGAAATATTCTGGCCGTCGAAGATGATGTCGCCCGATGTCGGCTCGATCAAGCGCATCAACATGCGTGCAAGCGTAGACTTGCCCGATCCGCTTTCACCGACAACGCCAAAAATCTCGCCGGTCTTCACGGCAAGACTGATGGAGTTGACGGCCGTGAAATCGGCACCGGACTGGCTGCGATAGACCTTCTTCAGATCGATCGCTTCGAGAAGATTGCCGCGCTTGGCCGGCTTTGCTTCCGAGACTTCGGCCGCTACCTTTTCCGGCGCGACATCGATATCCGGCACGGCAGCAAGCAGGCGCTGCGTATATTCATGCTGCGGACGGTTGAGGATGTCCTGCGTCATCCCCTGCTCGACGATCTCGCCCTTGTACATGACTGCACAGCGCTTCGCGACGGTGGCGATCGCGCCGATATCGTGGCTGATCATGATGACGGTGAGGTTGAGCTTTTCGACCAGCGAGTTGATCAGATCCAGCACCTGCGCCTGAACGGTCACATCGAGCGCCGTCGTCGGCTCGTCCGCGATCAGGATATCAGGCTTTCCGGCCAGCGCCATGGCGATCAGGATACGCTGGCGCATGCCACCTGAAAGCTGGTGCGGATATTGTGAGAACAGCATCGCCGGGTTCGGCAGACCGACCTGATCCAGCAGTTCTTCGGTTCGGGCACGGCGTGCCGACTTGGAGGAAACGCCCGCGCCGGCTGCCTTCTCATGCGCTGCGATGACATCCGAAATCTGTCGCCCGATCGTAAACAGCGGGTTGAGATAGGTCATCGGGTCCTGGAAGATCATCGAGATGCGGATACCGCGGATCTTCGTCCAGTCCTTCTCCGACAGGTTGGTTATGTCCTGCCCGTCAAACGAGATCGAGCCTTCGACGACCTTGGAATTGCGCGGACCGATGCCGAGCACCGAGCGCACCAGCACGGTCTTGCCCGAACCGCTTTCCCCGACGATACCGAGCGTATCGCCGCGGTTGACGGTTAGATTGATGCCTTTCAGCACATGCACCGGACCATCGAACGTGCCGATGTCGAGCCGATAATCCTTGATGTCGAGCAGAGCTGTCATCGGTCGCGGCTCCTTGGATCGAGAATGTCACGCAGGCCATCGCCCAGAAGATTGAAGCCGAGCACGGTGAGGAAGATCGCGGCACCCGGGAAGAGCGAATACCACCACCAGTCGGGCATATAGGTGCGGGCAACCGAGATCATCGAGCCCCATTCCGGCGATGGCGGCTGTGCGCCGAGACCAATGAAGCCGAGACTGGCCGCCGAGAGAATTGCCATACCCATATCCATGCTCATCTTGACGATGATCGGCGACATGCAGTTCGGCAGGATGTGATGCCAGAGTATCCACGGCGTCTTCGCGCCGATCGAGCGAGCGGATTCGATGAACAGCTCTTCCTTGATCGACAGCGTTTTTGCCTCGACCAGACGCACATAACCGGGCCACCAGACGATCGCGAGCGCCAGCACGCAATTTGTGATGCCGGGGCCGAGCGCCGCAACGATCGCCAGTGCGAGCGCCAGACCGGGAACGGCAAGGAACAGTTCGGTGAAGCGCATGATCACCGCACGAACCCAGCCACCACGATAACCGGCGATGATGCCGAGCGTGATGCCGACGATCGCCGCGATGCCGGTGATGACCACACCGATCCACAGCGACGTGCGTGCACCAATGATGACGCGTGAGAAAATGTCCGCGCCCATTTCATCCGTTCCGAACCAGTAAGTGCTGCTCGGCGGCTGCAATTTGGCCGACATGTTGATCGCACCGCTTGCCGCTTCCGGATAAGGCACGATCAGCGGGCCGATGGCGGCAAGCACGAGAAACAGCACGACGAGCGAGAGGCCGAGCATCGACGAAAAGCTCTTGCGGAACATGTGCGCATAGAGCCGCCACTGGCGGATCTGGCTGGCATGGCGTTCGCGGAAAGTCAGCGGGCGCGTGTCTTCCACGGAAGTATCGATAGGGGTCATGGGTGTAGCCGTCATCACGCTTTCCTGAGACGCGGGTCGATCCAGGCATAGGCCAGATCAACGAGGGTGTTGGCGACGATAAAGAAGAAACCGATCATCAGCGTTACGCCGACAACGGGCTTGAAGTCGGACGACAGCGCCGAGGAGACGGCATAGAGCCCGATACCCGGCCAGTCGAAGACGGTTTCCACAAGGACGGTCGAGCCGAGCATCCAGCCGAAACGCAGGCCGATCATCGCAAGCGTCGGCAGCATGGCATTCTTCAGCGCATAAAGCGCGACGATGCGGAAAGACGAGATGCCGTGGGCGCGGGCGGCCACGATATAATCCGACTGCAGCACTTCGATCATCTCGGCGCGATTGACGCGCAGGATCGAGGCGAGACAAGGGAAGGAGAGCACGATCGCCGGCAGGATGATATGCTGCAGCGACACCCAGAAGGTCGCAAAATTACCCGAGATGAGGCTGTCGACCAGAAGCAGGCCGGTGACGAATTCCGGCGGACGGGTGACGAGCGGCAGGCGCCCCGAGACGGGCAGCCATTCCAGATCGACGGCAAACATCAGCTGCAGCAGGATACCGAACCAGAAGGCCGGGATTGCCACGCCGGAAATCGAGAAGATACGTGTTATCTGGTCGAGCGGCCCGTCCTTGTAGACGGCCGACAGCATGCCGAGCGGAACACCGATGACGATGCCGAGAAACATCGCGACGAAGACGAGTTCCAGCGTCGCCGGCGCATAACGCATCACTTCTTCGAGCACCGGCCGTGTGGTGACGATCGAGGTGCCGAGATCACCGCGGACGAGCTCGCCCATATAGACGATGAACTGTTCCGGCAGCGACTTGTCGAGACCATATTCCGTGCGGATCGTCGCGACCATATCCTCGGTCGCATTGGGACCGGCCACGAGACGGGCCGGATCGCCGGGCGCGACATTGGTGATGAGGAATGTCAGCGCGGCTATGCCGATCATCGTGCCGACCAAAGTCAGCAACTTGCGGAAGGCGAATGTCAGCATCGTCTTCTCCGTTTGTTATGATTTGCGCATGGCCCGCGGTAGGGGAACGGGCCATGCGCACCATTCTGGCTTGAGTGAGGGGACTTCAGCCAGTGTTTATTCGGCCTTCACCCACAGCGGGTAGATGTCGACTTCGCCGGTGAAACGGACCGGGCTGAACTGGAAGCCCTGCAGGTAGTCACGGCGTGCCCAACGGCGGTTCTGCAGCATGCCGAACACTTCCGGCTGGTCTGCTACGATCTGGGTCTGGATGTCGGCATAGAGCTTGGCGCGCTCATCCCAGTTCGACGAGGAACGGGCCTCGTCGATCATCTCGGTGACCTTCGGATTGTCGTAGAACATCATCGCGAAATACTGGCCCCAGCTGTTCTTGTGATACTGGTAGGCGACAGCGTCCGGATCGGTCGAAACCGGGGTCGTGTAGACCGAGGTCATCGATGGCGATGTCTCGACCTTGGAGCCGTTGGCAACCATGTTCGGCCACTGTTCCGGCTTGATCTCGACATTGATGTTGAGCGGCTTCAGGCTGTCGAGCAGCACGAGACCGATGCGACGGGCTTCTTCAAGACCGGCAACGTGAACGTAAGGCAGGGTGATGCCGCCGTTCGGATAACCGGACTTCGCCAGATATTCCTTGGCCTTGGCAAGATCCTGGCGCGGAATGCCGGGCACGTCGATATGGCCCTTCATCGCATCCGGGATCGGGCTCGTTTCGAGAGACGCAGCACCGTTATAGACCTGGATCAGCGCATCATAGTCCATCGCATAGGCGATTGCCTTGCGCAGGTTGATGTCGGCGGTAGGTCCCTGCTGCGTGTTGAACTTGATGCCGAAAGTCGTCATGCCCTTGTGGTCTTCGATGGCGATGCCCTTGGCACGCGCGATCTGGACGTAATCGTCCGGCGTCAGGCCTTCGACGATATCGGCTTCGCCGCGCTGGAGAGCAGCCTTCTGGGCGGCGGGCTCGCGGATGATCTTGTAGATCACGCCGGCGGGACGGTTTGCATCGCCCTGCGGCCAGCCCTTCCAGTAATCGGCAACGGCTTCGGCTTCATAAAGAACGTTCGGCTCCCAGCGGCCGAGCTTGAACGGGCCGGAACCGGCTTCGTTGTCGGTCAGCCACTTCTGGCCATAGTCGCCGTCAACTTCATGGGCCTTAACCTGGGCCGGGTTGACGATGTACCACCAGGGCAGGAAGGAGAGGAATGGCGTGTAGGGAGCCTTCAGCTCGAACTTGACGGTATAATCGTCAACGACGCTGATGCCTTCCGGTGCCAGAAAATCCTTGAGCATCCAGGCGACGCCCTTGTTGAGCTTCAGGCCGCGCTCGAAGGAATAACGGATGGCTTCGGCAGTAACCGGGTCGCCATTGTGGAACTTGGCATTCTTGACCAGATGGAAAGTCCAGGCCTTGCCGTCTTCGCTGGTTTCCCATTTTTCGGCGAGCCACGGCTTGATGACGGCCGGATCGCCTTCATACTTGACGAGACCGTCATAAACGGCCTGCTGCATCATGCGGGTAGACCAGTCGTAGCGGATATGCGGATCGAGAACCGGAATGGCCTGGCGGCCGCCGAAGACGATGACATTGCCCTTGTCGGTGCGCTCGAAAGCGCTGGCAGGGGTAGCAAGAACCGACGAGGCGAGAAGCCCCGCGATTGCGATATTCCTGATGATTTTGCCGAACATATAGTTCCCTCTCTTATTAAACGGCTTCCCGATCAGACTGTATGCAAGTTCTAAAGCATCTGGCGGACGACGCCCGCCACCAACCGGCGCGACAGAAGCACCGGCGCATCGATGGATTTACGCACTTCCTCATGCATTTCGGCCGAATAGCCCATGCAATGCATGACGATGAGATCGCAGCCTTCCAGCTGCTTGGCACGTTCGCTCATCTCGTCACCGGCATAAGGCGATGCCGAAACCAGTTTCGGATTGCCCGGCAGCACATGACGCTCTTCGAAATCCTGGATTTGCCGCTCGAGCGGCACGATAACGCCGAGCTTGCGGGCGGAAGCGGCAAGCGCCTCGACGGTCGAGTCGACAATCCGCTGGGCTTCGACCACGAGCGTATTCTTCAACGGCTCGATCTTCGTGCCGGTGCAGAGAAGGACGATCAGATCGAAACCTTCGCCATCGATCTTCTGAAGCAGGACGTTCAGCTTCTCTTCCGTCAGCGCCTTCGAAGAAACGATCTCTTCGCCACTGGCAAGACGGGTCGCAAACGAATGCTCGCCATCCCTGGCGCGCATCGCTTCGAGTTCCGCCGGGCTCATGCCGTCCAGCACGCCGAACTCTTCATGCACGATACGGCCTTCCGGCAGACCGACGGTAATCTCGGCCATCATCTCAGGTACAAGGTCGACGCGGGGCGTCTGACCGATAGTCACGAAGGCAATCTTGGATGTGGAAGGCATGCTCTCGTTCATTCCCTGCTTTATCTTGTTGGCAGGGAGCCTAGCGCTCGAATACGCGACTTCACTATAGGGTAATGCCCCTAGTGGGTAACAATTCAGAAAGATCTTTTACGATCATTTTTTAGGCAAAACGCGTTTTTCACGCAATTTTCTTACGCATTCGAGATTATTTTTGTTATGGATGGCCCGCGGCGACGACCATGCGGATGAGCGCATTAGAGGACGTCACCTCCATTTTCGCCATCACATTGGAGCGGTGAATCTCGACCGTCTTCGGACTGATGCCAAGTTGGCGCGCGATTGCCTTGTTGGACAGGCCTTCCGCCACCAGCGAAAGCACCTGCCGTTCGCGCGGCGTCAACCGCTGCAGCTTTTCCGAAAATTCCGCCGGAACGCCGGGCAATGCCACCGGATGCGTGCCGTGCAGAAGCAGGCGAATGGCGCTGACAACGATGCGGCGGGCCAGCACCACCGGCTTGCCGCTCGCCTTGGCAACCGTCTGCCTGTCGGCCTCGGTAAAACTCACGGAATTCAAGACGATGATCTCCGCATCCGCGAGATCGAGCAGCGCCCCCGCCAGCAACCGCTTGTCGCCATCGGCGGCATAACTTGCGGTGATCTTGTAGGGCGAAAGCGCCGGGATATCGAGTTCATCGATCTGCTGCTGCAGCGGCTGGATCAGGCCCACGGCAGAACCATGCGCAGCAAGCGAACTGACCGTCGACTCCATTGCCCGCTGGGCATTCACGGTCGGGCACGTGCTTTCGAAATCCCGGAACAACCCGGTCGACAGGATCACCACCAGATCGAATTCGTGCGGCTGAAAAGCGGCTGCGATCTTCGCCATCCGTTCGGCAATCCGCGGCTTGGAGACGACGATATCGCTGCCATCCGCCAACCGGGTGACGATGCTCGTCTCGCCCGGCCGCACCTTGAGGTCATTTATCTCGGCCTGCGACAGACCATCCAGAGCGCCGATTTCCAGCGCCTCTATCGGCAGATCGAGGTTCACGAGCATGTCGTCGATAATGTCTGCGCGCGGCGTCTGCCCGACGCTCAAGAACATCACGCGATGGGGCGGTTCCGCTGCTTCCGCGATGGTCGAAGACGGAGTGTGAGGATGCTTCGTCACGGGCAGTGAATCGGTCCTTCTGATCGTATCGCTATAGCCGTTCTAGACATGCACAAATTAAAGGCAAGCCCATTCTAGGGGCAGTCCCCTATAGGCATTCTTCGTCGCACATGGCTAGGTTCTAGCACAATATTCGGAGGCAAACATGATCCGTGATTTCGAAGCAAGCGAGATCGACCCGCTTGCCGTTGGTGCCTGGATTCTCGGGACCGGCGGTGGTGGCAGCCCGTATCTGGCGCAGCTCAACCTGAAAAAACTCTACAAGGACGGCAAGCGCGTCAAGCTTATCGATCCGAACGCGCTGGACGATGGCGATGCCGTCGCAGTCGTATCGAAAATGGGCGCCCCCTTGGTGGGCCAGGAACGTCTGGTCGACCCGGCCCATCTTGCCCGCGCCATGCAGCTGATGGAAGAATATACCGGCCGTAAGTTCCGCGCCGTGATGAGCGTCGAGATCGGCGGCGGCAACGCGCTGTCGCCCTTCCTCGCCGCCGCAATGCTGGATATCCCGGTGGTTGACGCCGACGCGATGGGCCGTGCCTATCCGGAAGCGCAGATGACCAGCTTCGCCATCGGCGACCTGCCAATGTACCCACTGACGCTCGTCGATTGCCGCGATAACGAAGCGATCGTCGCCAAGGCAGCATCCTGGAAATGGATGGAGCGCATCTCGCGCAAGATCTGCACCGAAGTCGGTTCGACCTCGGCCACCTGCAAAGCCCCGCGCACCGGTAAGGAAGTCAAGGAATGGGGCGTGCTCCATACCGTGACCAAGGCCGTCAGCCTCGGCCGTGCGGTTCTCGAAGCCCGCGCCGCCCATACAGACCCGATCGCGGCAGTTCTCGCTCACGAAGGCGGCAAGGTCCTCTTCAAGGGCAAGGTTGCCGATGTGGATCGCACCACGACCGGTGGCTTCCTGCGCGGTGCAGCCATGATCGACGGCCTTGATGACGATCGCGGCGCACGTGTCGAACTCGCCTTCCAGAACGAATGGGCAGTCGCCTTCCGCGATGGCCAGCCGATCGCCATGACCCCCGACCTGATCTGCCTGCTCGACACCGTGTCGGGCGAAGCAATCGGCACGGAAACCGTGCGTTACGGCCAGCGTGTGACGGTCGTAGCCCTGCCGGCACCGGCGGTTCTGACCAGCCCCAAGGGCCTCGAACATGTCGGCCCTCGCGCCTTCGGGTATGATCTTGATTTCAAATCGGTGTTTGCAGCATGAAGCGGATCGGAATTGACGTCGGCGGCACCAATACGGATGCCGTGCTCATCGATGGCGAGAAAGTCGTCTCCGCCATCAAGTTTCCCACGACAGCGGATGTGATGCAGGGCGTCGTCAACGCCATCGGCCACGTCGTCTCTTCGCAGGCGCCAGGCGCTTCGCCGATCGACGCCGTGATGATCGGCACGACGCATTTCACCAATGCCGTCGTCGAGCGTGCCCGCCTGGAGCGCATCGCCGCAATCCGCATCGCCATGCCGGCCGGCGCATCCCTGCCGCCGATGATCGACTGGCCGGATGACCTGCGCGAAAGCGTCGATCCGCTGTCATTCATGGTCCATGGCGGCCATGAATATGACGGCCGTCCGCTGGTACCGCTTGCCCGCGACGAAATTCGCGATGCAGCGATGAAGATCCTCGACGCCGGCGTCACCTCCGTCGGCATCACCGCGCTCTTCTCTCCGCTGACCGCCGAATGCGAGCTGGAAGCCGCCGAGATCGTCCGTTCGATCATCCCGGATGCGCGCATCACGCTCTCCCACACGCTCGGCCGCATCGGCCTTCTGGAACGCGAAAACGTCACGCTGCTGAATGCTGCCCTTCAGGGTCTCGGCCGCAAGACGATCGACGCCTTCAAGGACGCGCTCGTCAAGGCTGGCGTCAACGCGCCCTTCTACCTCACCCAGAACGACGGCACCGTCGTCCTGGCGGATGTGGCGGCGGCCAACCCGGTCTACAGCTTCGCGTCGGGCCCGACCAACTCCATGCGCGGTGCGGCCTTCCTCACCGGCCTGAAGGAGGCCATGGTCATCGACGTCGGCGGCACCACGTCGGATGTCGGCTGCCTCGTCGGCGGCTTTCCGCGCGAGGCCAATAACGTGGTGGAAGTCGGCGGTGTGCGCACCCTGTTCCGTATGCCCGACCTTCTGCCCATGGCGCTCGGCGGCGGCACGATCATCGATCCGGAAACCCGCAAGATCGGCCCGCGCTCGGTCGGTTACCGCATCACCGAAAAGGCCCTCGTCTTCGGCGGCGATACGCTGACTACGACCGACGTTGCGGTTGCAGCCGGTCTCGTCGAGATCGGCGACCGCGATCGCGTCAAGCATCTGGACAAAGCGATGGTTGCCGATCTCCTGAAGCGGATCGAAGCCATGGTCGAAGACGGCGTGGACCGGATGAAGACCTCGGCCGAAGGTGTGAGCCTGATCGCCGTCGGCGGCGGTGCCTTCCTCATCCCGGAAAAGCTGAAGGGCGCCAGCGAAGTGCTCCGCGTCGAACATGCCGGCGTTGCCAACGCACTCGGTGCGGCGATGGCGCAGGTTTCCGGCGAAGTCGACCAGGTATTCTCCGACATGTCGCGCGACAAGGCAATTGCCGAAGCCGACCGTATCGCCCGCGAACGCGCGATTGAGGCCGGTGCCGATCCGAAGTCGATCACCACGCTGGATACGGAAGACATTCCGATCGCCTATCTGCCGGGTGATGCCCGCCGCGTGCGCGTGCGCGTCGTAGGCGACATCGCCTTCATGAAAGACCAGCAGAAACAGGCTTCGTAAACGCAGGATACCGCGCTACGGTAACACAAAATCATTGTCCCCGGTCCGAAAGCGGATCGGGGACTTTTCCATATTGAACAGGCGAGGATGCGTCATGAAGGCCATGTATTACGAAGCGTTCGAACAGATGCCCGAGATCAGGACACTTCCCGATCCCGAGCCGACATTCGGCGGTGTCGTGATCAAGGTCGGCGCGACCGGCCTTTGCCGCAGCGACTGGCACGGCTGGAAAGGTCACGACCCCGATATCAGGCTGCCCCATGTTCCCGGCCACGAACTGGCCGGGAAGGTAGTGGCGACCGGCAAGGGCGTGATGCGCTTCAAGGTCGGCGATCGCGTAACCGTGCCCTTCGTCTCCGGCTGTGGCCATTGCTCTGAGTGCCATTCCGGCAACCAGCAGGTCTGCCCCGACCAGTTCCAGCCCGGCTTCACCCATTGGGGTTCCTTCGCCGAATATGTCGCGATCGATTATGCCGACACCAACCTCGTGCATCTGCCGGAGGAAATCGATGACGCGACGGCCGCAAGCCTCGGCTGCCGTTTCGCCACCTCCTTCCGCGCCGTTGCCGATCAGGCGCGCACCGGCCCCGGCGACTGGGTGGCCGTTCACGGCTGCGGCGGCGTTGGCCTTTCGGCAATCATGATCGCGACGGCCCTCGGTGCAAACGTCATCGGCATCGACCTGACCGAAGACAAGCTGGCGATGGCGCGCCAATGCGGCGCGGTCGCCACCATCAATGGCAGCTCGGTGCCGGACGTTGTCGAGGCCGTGCGGGAAATCACCAAGGGCGGCGCGCATGTCTCGATCGACGCACTCGGCCACCCGACAACCTGCTTCAACTCGATCAAGAACCTGCGCCGCCGCGGCCGCCACGTCCAGGTCGGCCTGATGCTCGGCGAACACGCAACGCCGCAGATCCCGATGGCGCAGGTCATCGGTCACGAACTGGAAATTTACGGCAGCCACGGCATGCAGGCCTGGCGCTACGACGCAATGCTCTCGATGCTGACTGCGGGCAGAATGAAACCGCAGCAGCTGATCTCGAAGCGTATAAGCCTCACCGAAGGCGTGTCCGAGCTGGTCAATCTCGACAAGGCCGAGACGCCCGGCATCGCCGTCATCACCAGCTTCTGAAGCTCGAGCAATTCCAGCAGAAGTGGCAATCGGTTTTGCATCCGGAATTGCGTAAAACAAAAAAATGCAATTGGCAGGGAGGCCGAGACATCAGCCTCCCACAAACGCATCCTGATTGTCCTGCACCAGCGCCGTCAGATAATCAGCAACCGCCCGCACCCGCGGAACCCGGCTCATGTCACGATGGCGCACGATGTAATAATGCCGCGTCAACTGCACCTCGCGCGGCAAAACGATCTCCAGTTCGGGCTGCCGGCTGGCGATGAAATGCGGCAGGATGCAGAGCCCCAGCCCGTTCAGCGTCGCCGTCAGTTGCGCGAAAATGCTGGAACTCTGGAATCGTGGCTTGATGCCGGGATGCACGTCGCCGAGATAATCGAGCCCCGGCGCAAAGATCATGTCTTCGATATAACCGATGAACGGATGATCGAGCAGGTCATCCCGCCGCTTGAGCGGGGCCGCCTCCGCCAGATAGCGCTTTGCCCCATAGATGTTGAGCTTGTAATCGGTAATCTTCTCGATGAGATAAGGCCCGGCCTTGGGCGGATCGAGCGCCACCGCGATATCCGCCTCCTTGCGTGACAGCGACATGATCTGCTGGATTGTCACCAGTTCCAGCGAAAGGCTTGGATGCCTCTCGGTAAAATCTCCGAGATGATGGGCAAGAAAGAAGTTCGAAAAACCTTCCGGCGCGCTCAGCCGAACGACACCCTGATGCGCCGCATTGCCCGACGTGATTTCCGCCTGCAGCCGATCAGCCTCCCCTTCCATCCGCTCCGCCGTTTCGACGAACCGCTGACCCACCGCCGTCAGCACGTAACCGCGCGGATTACGTTCGAAAAGCTTGACCTTGAGGGAAAATTCCAGCCGGTCGATGCGGCGCGAGACGGTGGCATGGCTGGTGCGCAGGTGACGCGCCGCCGTCGACAACTGCCCTGTGCGGGCAACCGCCAGAAAATACTGCAGGTCATCCCAGGTGAAGATCGGATTGCCGCTCATAACCCCTCCCCGGCCAGAGCCGATCTGTTCAAAAATGCACAGATGCTGTTTGCAATTAATAGCGCCTCGCTTCTTGCGTCAACGGCCGTTTTCCTCAACCATGTGCTTATGGAAGTGCTGCTTTGAGGAGGGCGGCCTACCAATTTTGAACAGATAGCGCTCTGCAATCTCTGGGAGGAGACCTTATGCGTAAGACGTTCCTGACGTCGCTGGCCGTGCTGCTGGCGAGCGGCACCGCATTCGCACAATCGGCATCGGATGGAAAAGTAAAGATCGGCATCCTGAACGACCAGTCGGGCGTCTATGCCGACTTCGGCGGCAAGTCGTCGGTCGAGGCCGCGAAAATGGCGATCGAGGATTACGGCGGCAAGGTGCTGGGTGTCCCGGTCGAACTCGTAAACGCCGACCACCAGAACAAGCCGGACGTCGCCTCCAACATCGCTCGCCAGTGGTATGACACCGAGCAGGTCGACGCGATCATGGACCTGACCACCTCGTCGGTCGGTCTCGCCGTGCAGGCGCTGTCCAAGGAAAAGAAAAAGATCACCATCAATACCGGAGCCGCCACGGTCGATCTCACAGGCAAGGCCTGTACCCCCTACGGTTTCCACTGGGCCTATGACACCCACGCACTCGCCGTCGGCACAGGTGGTGCGATGGTCAAGCAGGGAGGCGACAGCTGGTTCTTCCTGACCGCCGACTATGCCTTCGGCTATTCGCTGGAGCAGCAGACGAGCGATTACGTGAAGGCCAATGGCGGCAAGGTGCTCGGCTCGGTGCGCCATCCGCTCTCCAGCCAGGATTTCTCGTCCTTCCTGCTGCAGGCCCAGTCGTCCGGCGCCAAGGTGATCGGCCTCGCCAATGCCGGTCTCGACACGGCAAACACGATCAAGCAGGCCGCCGAATTCGGCATCACACAGGGCGGCCAGAACCTCGCGGCACTGCTCTTCACCCTCGCAGAAGTGCATGGCCTCGGCCTTGAAGCCGCGCAGGGCCTGACGCTGACCGAGGGCTACTACTGGAACCTCGACGACAAGAGCCGCGAATTCGGCAAGAAATTCTTCGCCAAGACACAGAGAATGCCGAACATGGTTCATGCCGGCACCTATTCGGCGGTGACCCATTATCTGAAGGCGGTGGAAAAGGCTGGCTCCGACGATGCGGATGCAGTGGCCAAGGCCATGCGTGACATGCCGGTGGACGACTTCTTCGGCCGCGGCGGCACTGTCGCTGCCAATGGCCGCATGATCCACGACATGTATCTGCTGCAGGTCAAGAAGCCGGCCGACAGCAAGGAGCCCTTCGACTATTACAACGTGCTCGCCACCATTCCCGGCAAGGATGCCTATCTGGATCCTGCCAAGGCCGGTTGCGAGCTGGTGAAATAATGGCAGCGCCTGTTCAGGAACTGCACGAGGAGCCGCGGGTGGTCTTATCCGCCCGCGGTCTCTCCAAGAGTTTTGGCGCCTTTGCCGCGGTCAGGGATGTCGATCTCGACATCCACCACGCCCGCGTCCACGCGCTGATCGGCCCGAACGGTGCCGGCAAGACGACCGTGTTCAACCTTCTCACCAAATTCCTCCAGCCAACAGCAGGCTCGATCACCCTTCTCGGCACCGACATCACCAAAACCCCGCCGGACAAGGTGGCCCGCATGGGCTTGGTCCGCTCGTTCCAGATCTCCGCGGTCTTCCCGCATCTGACCGTTCTCGACAATGTGCGCGTCGCCCTGCAGCGCCCGAACGGATTGTCGACCCAGTTCTGGCTGCCCACCTCCTCGCTCGACCGGCTGAACGCCCGTGCCGACGAATTGATCGAAAATGTCGGGCTGAAACGCGAACGCGATGCGATCGCCGCCGACCTCTCCTACGGTCGCAAGCGCGTTCTCGAAATCGCCACCACGCTGGCACTCGATCCGAAAGTCCTGCTGCTCGACGAACCGATGGCCGGCATGGGCCAGGAAGATATCGGCACCGTCTCCGGCATCATCCGCGAGGTGGCAAAAACCCGGGCCGTGCTGATGGTGGAACACAACCTCTCGGTCGTCGCCGACATCTGTCACCACGTCACGGTTCTGCAGCGCGGCGAGATCCTTGCCGAAGGCGACTATGCGGCGGTGGCGCAGGACGAGCGCGTCCGGCTCGCCTATATGGGCACGGAGGACGCGTGATGGCAAAACCGCTTCTCGAAGTCTCCAACCTCAATGCCTGGTATGGCGAAAGCCACATCCTGCACGGCGTCGACATGACGGTGGGCGAAGGCGAGACGATCACCATTTTAGGCCGCAACGGCGTCGGCAAGACGACGACGCTGCGCACCATCATGGGCATCATCCGCGAGCGCAAGGGCGATATACGCTTTGCCGGCAAGGATATGCTCGGCGTTCCCCTGCACAGGACCGCCCATGCCGGCCTCGGCTTCGTGCCAGAAGAACGCGGCATATTCTCGACGCTGACCGTCGACGAAAACCTGATGCTGCCGCCGGTCGTGGCGGAGGGAGGAATGCCGCTAGATGAAATCTACGCGCTCTTCCCCAACCTCCACGAAAGACGTTCCAGCCCCGGCACCAAACTCTCCGGCGGCGAACAGCAGATGCTCGCCATCGCCCGCATCCTGCGCACGGGCGTCAAACTCTTGATCCTCGACGAACCGACGGAAGGGCTGGCCCCCGTCATCGTCCAGCGCATCGGCGAGGTTTTGAAGACGCTGAAGCAGCGCGGCATGACGGTTCTGATGGTCGAACAGAACTTCCGCTTCGCCAGCCGCGTAGCGGATCGTTTCTACCTTATGGACCACGGCAAGATGGTGGCGGATTTTCCGGTCGGCGAATTGCCTGAGCGGATGGATACGCTGCACAAGGTTCTGGGGGTGTGAGTATGGCAACTGAAGCTGCTTTCGCATCGGCAAAGTCCCCCTCTGGCCTGCCGGCCATCTCCCCCACAAGGGGGGAGAAGACCCGTGGCAACCACCAGCCTCACTTAGACCTCGGCGGTGCCGCCAGGTTAAGCCCTCCCCCTTGTGGGGAGGGTTGGGAGGGGTCTTTCTTCATATGCAACGAGCAGTTCAGAGGAAGTGTTCTGCCCATCAGCATAGAAGGAGGACTCACCCCATGACCATGATCTTCGGCATCCCCCTTCAAGCCTTTATGGGCCAGCTCCTGATCGGCCTGATCAATGGCTCCTTCTACGCGCTCCTGAGCCTCGGCCTCGCCGTCATCTTCGGCTTGCTGCGCGTCATCAACTTCGCCCATGGCGCGCAATATATGCTCGGCGCCTTTGTCGCGATGCTGATGCTGCAATATTTCGGCATCAACTACTGGTTCGCGCTCATTCTGGCCCCGATCGTCGTCGGCCTGTTCGGCGCCGTCATCGAGCGCCTGCTCCTGTCGCGGCTCTACAAGCTCGACCATCTCTATGGCCTGCTCTTCACCTTCGGCCTGGCGCTGACGATCGAGGGCACGTTCCGTTATCTTTACGGCTCGTCAGGCCAGCCCTACGCCCCGCCGCCGGCACTCACCGGCGCCACCAATCTCGGTTTCATGTTCCTGCCCAACTATCGCGGCTGGGTGGTCGTCGTGTCGCTAATCGCCTGCATCGGCACCTGGCTTCTGATCGAAAAGACCAAGCTCGGCGCTTACCTGCGGGCTGCGACCGAGAACCCGACGCTGGTGCAGGCTTTTGGCGTCAACGTGCCGATGCTGCTGACGCTGACCTACGCGTTAGGCGCTGGTCTCGCCGCCTTCGCCGGTGTGCTGGCGGCCCCCGTCTACCAGGTCTCGCCGCTGATGGGATCGAACATCATCATCGTCGTTTTTGCCGTGGTCGTGGTCGGCGGCATGGGCTCGATCATGGGTGCGATCGTCACCGGCTACATGCTCGGCATCGCCGAAGGCCTGACCAAGGTCTTTTATCCGGAAGCCTCGAATATCGTCATCTTCGTGATCATGGCGATCGTGCTTCTCATCCGCCCTGCCGGCCTTTTCGGCCGCGATGCCTGAGCGAGGCGAACCCATGAGCCATGTCGTCCATTCGACCACCACCACAAACACGGCCCGCACGGAGCGTTCGGCAACCGCCTCGAAAGCCTATGCCGCCTTTCTCGGCATCGGCCTTGTCCTGCTGATCGTGGCGCCGATGTTCTTCTACCCGATTTTCCTGATGAAGCTTTTGTGCTTTGCGCTCTTCGCATGCGCCTTCAACCTGCTGCTCGGTTATACCGGGCTTCTCTCATTCGGCCACGCGACCTTCTTCGGCGGTGCTGCCTATTTCACTGCCCATGTCACGAAGGAATGGGGCGTAACTCCTGAAATCGGCATTCTTATCGGCGTTGCGGGTGCAGCAGCGCTCGGCCTGGTCATGGGCTTTTTCGCCATCCGCCGGCAGGGCATCTATTTCGCCATGATCACGCTCGCCCTGTCGCAGATGTTCTTCTTTTTCTGCTTGCAGGCATCCTTCACCCATGGCGAGGATGGCATCCAGTCCGTGCCGCGCGGCCATCTCTTCGGTTTGATCGATCTCGCCGACACGACCAGCATGTATTACTTCGTGCTCGCCGTCTTTCTGATCGGCATGATCGTCATCTGGCGCTTCATCAACTCGCCCTTCGGCATGATCCTGAAATCCATCCGCGAAAACGAGCAGCGCGCCATTTCGCTCGGTTATTCGGTGGCCCGCTACAAGCTCGGCGCCTTCGTCATGTCGGCAGCGCTGGCGGGGATGGCCGGCGGCACCAAGGCGCTGGTCTTCCAGTTCGCAACGCTCACCGATGTCGGCTGGCAGATGTCCGGCGAAGTCATCCTCATGACGCTGCTGGGCGGCATCGGCACCCTGATCGGCCCGATCTTCGGTGCCGGCCTGGTGGTCACGCTGCAGAACTATCTGGCAACCTCGCAATTCCCAGTCACCATCATCACCGGCCTCGTCTTCATGGTCTGCGTCCTCCTCTTCCGCCGCGGCATCATCGGCGAATTCTATGCCTCAAGGCTGGGCCGGAAACTCGGTTTCGAGCACAGGCGCTGATCGGCGAGCAACATGGAAACCTACGATTACATCATCATCGGTGCAGGCAGCGCCGGCTGCGTGCTCGCCAACCGCCTGTCGGAAGACAGCCGCAATCGCGTGCTTCTGCTTGAGGCCGGCGGCAACGACAATTACCATTGGGTCCATATCCCGGTCGGTTACCTCTACTGCATCAACAACCCGCGCACCGACTGGTGTTTCACCACCGAAAAGGAAGAGGGTCTCAACGGCCGCTCGCTCAGCTACCCGCGCGGAAAACTGCTCGGCGGATGTTCGTCGATCAACGGCATGATCTATATGCGCGGCCAGGCCCGCGACTACGACCTCTGGCGACAGATGGGCTGTACCGGCTGGGGCTGGGGTGACGTGCTGCCGCTCTTCAAAAAGAGCCAGGATTTCTACAAGGGCGCCGATCAGATGCATGGTGCCGGCGGCGAATGGCGGGTGGAAAAGGCACGGGTCCGCTGGGCCGTGCTCGACGCCTTCCAGAAAGCGGCCGAAGAAGCCGGCATCCCCGCCATCGACGATTTCAACCGCGGCGATAACGAAGGCTCCAGCTATTTCGACGTCAACCAGCGCTCAGGCATCCGCTGGAACACATCGAAAGCCTTTTTGCGCCCGGCGATGAAACGCCCGAACCTCAACGTCCTGACCAAGGCGCATGTGCGAAAACTGATCGTCGAGACCGGCGAAGTGAAGGGCGTTGAATTCCAGCATGACGGCATCACAAAGACCGCACATGCCCGTCGCGAGACCATCCTCTCCGCCGGTGCGATCGGCACGCCGCATGTGCTGGAGCTCTCCGGCATTGGCCGCGGCGACATACTCTCCGAGGCCGGCATCGAGACGGTGAAAGAGGTCAAAGGCGTCGGAGAAAACCTGCAGGACCACCTTCAGCTTCGCCTCGTCTACAAGGTCACCGGTGTCCCGACGCTGAACGAAAAGGCATCCCGGCTGCTCGGAAAGGCGGCAATCGGGCTGGAATATGCGCTTAAACGCTCCGGCCCGATGTCAATGGCCCCGAGCCAGCTCGGCATCTTCACCAAGTCCGGGCCGGACAAGGAAACCGCCGATCTCGAATATCACGTCCAGCCGGTCTCGCTCGACCGGTTCGGAGAACCCGTCCACGCCTTCCCGGCGATGACGGCGAGTGTCTGCAATCTGAGGCCCGAAAGCCGCGGCTCGGTACATCTGAAAGGCCCGGATTTTTCTGCTGCACCGGCCATCCGCCCCAACTATCTCTCGACGGCAGCCGACCGTGATGTCGCGGTAAGGTCGATCCGCCTCACCCGCGAGATCGTCAAAAAACCGGCCTTTGCCCGCTACGCCCCCCAGGAATACAGGCCCGGCCCGGCATACGAGACCGATGCGGATCTGGAGCGCGCCGCCGGCGAGATCAGCACGACGATCTTTCACCCGGTCGGCACCGCCCGCATGGGCGCTGATCCCGACAGCGTCGTCGATCCGCGGCTGAAACTTCGCGCACTCGGGCGGCTGCGCATCGCCGATGCCTCGATCATGCCGAATATCACCTCCGGCAACACCAATTCGCCGACGATCATGATCGCCGAAAAGGCAGCCGAGATGATCCTCGCGGACAATCGCTGACGACAATCGGCGCAAGATAAAAGGGAGAGAAGACATGACCCGGATCGCATTCATCGGCCTCGGAAACATGGGCGGCCCGATGGCCGCAAACCTGGTGAAACCAGGGCATGCGGTCTCCGGCTTCGATCTCTCCGAAGCTTCAGTGAAAGCCGCCACTGAGGCGGGCGTCGATCCGGCCGCATCGCTCACTGAGGCGGTACGGGACGCCGAATGCGTCATCACCATGCTGCCCAAGGGCCAGCATGTCGTCTCCGTCTGGACCGATCTCGCAACCCTTGTGGCGGAAGGCACGCTTCTCATCGACTGCTCGACGGTGGATGTGGACAGCGCCCGTCAGGCCCATCGCCTTGCCGGCGCGATGAACTGCCCCTCGCTGGACGCTCCCGTCTCCGGTGGCACGACGGGTGCGGCGGCGGGCACCCTCACCTTCATGGTCGGCGGTTCGGATGACGCCTTTGCCTCGGGGAAACCGATCCTTGAAGCCATGGGCAAAAAGATCGTCCATTGCGGCGGCAATGGTGCGGGGCAGGCGGCAAAAATATGCAACAACATGATCCTCGGCATCTCGATGATCGGCGTCGCGGAGGCCTTCGTACTGGCCGAAAAGCTCGGCCTTTCGCATCAGGCCCTGTTCGACGTGGCCTCCACCTCATCCGGCCAATGCTGGTCGCTCACCACCTATTGCCCCGTTCCCGGCCCAGTGCCAACCTCGCCGGCAAACAACGATTACAAACCGGGATTTGCGGCCGCATTGATGCTAAAGGATCTGACGCTGTCGCAGGAAGCTGCCAATCATTCCGGTGCCAGAACCCCGCTCGGCGCACATGCCGCCGAAATCTACGCGGAATTCGACCGCTACGGCCACGGCACGGAGGATTTCTCCGCCATCATCCGCATGCTGCGGCAGACACAGGCCTCATGACATCAAACGAAAAGGAGGGCGACAAAGCCGCCCTCCCCTGATTTCCTATCTGGTGGAACGCCACTCACCCGAGATCGATGCCGCAGAAGTTGACCTCAAGCCCGAGTTCGGCCGCCAGTGCTGCCTTGGCAAGCGCCGCCCGATCCGCCTCTGCCGCCGAATTGGCATAGGCCACCTGGATATGGTTCGCCTTGTGGCGAGCCATCATCTGGTCGCGGGACACCCCGGTCAGCACCGCATGCATCATCGGCCATTGCTCGTTGGTGGATTTCCACCGGCGTTCTGTTTCTTCCTTTGGAAGAGCGACTGCCTGACCGCGGCCGATATCCATCTTCAGCCGGTTATCCTCGACGAAGATACGCGACCAGACGATTTCGCCGGGTTTTGCAATGCCACGCAAGGTCCCGCCGCCTGCGGGGAAGAACATCGGCGGCTGGCGCATACTGTCCGAGCCGGCCCAGCCGCCCTCGTGATGGGCAGGCGGGGCCGCGCCGGAAATCTCGAACACCCAGACGAAACCATCGACCGTACCGGTCGGGTCGACGCCGCCCCAGCGCAGGTCATGCAGGGTGTTTTCCACCGGCTGGCCAAGCGCCCGATGCAGCCGGTTGGTCATCAGCCCGTCGAGACCGGCGCATTCGTCCACCTCGTTGAAATGCACGATCGCCTTGCCCTGGCGGATGACCTTGCCATCCCGTCCTTTGACATCCGGACGCCCGTCGTCGTTCAGAATACCTTCCACCAGATCGGATGCCGGCAGCAGATCCTTGAGCCCCTGCTGATACTGGATGCCGATCGCCTCGCAACCAAAGTCCTCGGCGATGCGCACGGCCGCGATATACATGCGGCACTGGTCGATCACCTGATCTTCGGTCAGTTCCTGTTTAGGGTCGGTCCCAAGATGGAACTTCATGCCCTTGGCGAGCAGGTCCTGATAGACGGCACGGCCTTCCTCTACCGGCACCTGATTGGTGGCGAAATACAGTGCCGACTGCGACAGGCGCTCCTTGAAGATGCCGAGCGGCATCAGGAGTTCATCCGGCACGATGGCATTGTACATACCCATGCAGCCCTCGTCGAAAATGCCGAGAATGACCTTGTTGGTGCGGAAGTCGCTGGCGATCTCCTTCGCCAGATCCTTGAGATCCTGCGGCACCTTGCCTGCCTTGAACGGCGTCACATGGCTCGTGTCATGGTCGACCGTGCCTTCCGAAAGCCATTGGGAAAGACCGCTGCGGAAGAAATCGTCGTCGAATGTCTCGCTCCACAGCGAGGAATAGGCAACGCCCGCCTTGGTCAGCGAGCCGTTGAGATTGAGCAAGCCGACCAGCCCCGGCCACTGGCCGGACCAGTTGGCGACAGTCAGGATCGGCCCCTTGTGGCTGGTGAGACCGGCAAGCACATGGTGCGAATACTGCCAGACGGATTCCGCCACGATCACCGGCACATTGGGATCGATCTTGGCAAACGCAACCATGCCTTCGCGCTGCGAGGCGAGAAAACCGTGGCCTTCTTCCGGCTTGTAGGCGTGAGCGCGCTTCACCGTGTAGCCGAGGCTGGCGAGCACTTCGCCGAGTTTTTTCTCCATCGCGTCCTGCGTCGCCCAGCATTGCTGGTTGGCGGACAGGCGAAGGTCGCCGCTGGCGAAAAGTGCAATCTCTTTGGTCATGTTCCTCTTCCCTCAAATCAATGATCAGCGCCGGCCATCAGCTCGGCATAGGCAACAAAGTCCTCCTGCATGCGGCGGAAGACGTGGTATTTGCGGTCGTGATAGGTGGCGATTTCCGCTCCGCGTGGAGAAATGCGGCTGCCGGGACCGCTCATGGCGCGCATGGCGGCAGGCAGGTCGGCATAATGGCCGCTCGCCACAGCACCCAGCATGGCGCTGCCGACCAGAACCGGCTCGCGCTGGTCCGGCACCACGATCGCGCAGCCCGTTGCATCCGCATGCTCGCGTAGGAAAAGCTTGTTCTGGGCGAGCCCACCGCTGACGACCAGCGTATCGACGCTGACGCCATTCGCCCGCATTTCCGCGATAATATGCCGGGTACCGTAAGCCAGCGCCTGCAGCGTCGCCAGATAATCGAGCGCCAGATCGTCCAGCCCGCGGTCAAGCGACAGGCCGGTAATCCCGCCCTTGCGCAACGGGTCCGCAAGCGGCGAACGGTTGCCGTGGAAATCCGGCTGCACATGCCGAGATTTCGTCAGTGTCGCCGTCTCGCCATCATCAGCCATCGCCTCAAGCCGGCGATCGAACAGGGCAAACACCGAAATGCCTTCCGCCTTCGCCATCTCCCGCGCTTCATGGATCGCCGCATGGCCATCGATCACCCGGTCGATCAGCGCGCCGGCCGCCGACTGGCCCGCTTCGTTGGCCCATAAGCCCCGGCAGCAGGACGGAGAAATAAGGCCCCCAGACACCCGGCACGAAAGCCGGCTTTTCGCTGACGGTGATGTGGCAGGAAGACGTGCCGGCAATCAGCGCCAGACGCTCATCGAGCGCGCCGTCGCGAAGATCGACCCCCATCGTACCGAGCGCACCGGAATAGGCATCGATCAGGCTTGCAGCAACCGCCGTGCCCGGTGCAAGCCCGAGGTCTGCGGCCGCAGCGTCCGAAAGCGAACCGACCTTGTCGCCGGGTGCCGCAAAACGGTTGCCGATGGCGCGGAAATTATCGGCACTAAGTTCGGCAAGCCCGGCGCTTTTGAAATAGGCCTTGTCCCAGCCCTCGCCCTTCGTACCGTTCTGACCGAGATAGGTCCACTTGCACACGGTGCTGCACAGCGAACGGATATCTTCACCCGTTGCCTTATGGACCAGCCAGTCGGGCAGGTCGAAAAACACATGCGCGCGGGCAAAACTCTGCGGCATCTCGCGTTTCAGCCAGCGCAGTTTCGGCGTTTCCATCTCGGGCGAGATGACGCCGCCGACATAATCGAGAACCGGGCTTTTCAGCGCGTTGATCTGGTCCGCATCGCCGATGGCGCGGTGGTCCATCCACACGATGATGTTCCAGTCGTCATCACCGCCGGGGCTGACGGTAACCGGTCCGCCACTCTCATCCACCACGACGAGCGAGCAGGTGGCATCGAACCCGATGCCCGCAATGTCGGAAGCAGCAAGCCCGGCATCCGCCATCGCCTTCTTCACGCAATTGCATATCGCCGCCCAGATGTCGCGCGAGGATTGATTGACGAAATCCGGTTTCGGCTTTTCGGTCGCGATCGCCTGCGAATGCGCCGCGAGCAAAGTGCCGCGCGCATCAAAAATCCCCGCACGGGCGCTTCCGGTACCGACGTCAATTCCGATGAATGAGGTCATGTCAGTTATCCGCAATGGCAGGACCGGAACGCATGGCGCGCCCTGAAGTCCATCTCTTTGAAAAGAGGTCCGGAAAGATGTAAGGGGCAGCAATCACACCGCCCCTGCTTTGTTTCAGAGCCGCTGGCCGCTCACCTTGTCGAACAGATGCGCCTTGGTCGGATCGATCGCCAATCCGATCTCGTCGCCGAAATGGATGCTCAATCGTTCACGGAACAGGCAGGAGATCTGCTCGCCATGGCTGGCCACACGGGCGAAGATTTCCGAACCCGTCCCTTCGACGATCTCGACACGCCCCTGCACACCACCGGCATTGTCGGCGCGGATATGTTCCGGGCGAATGCCGTAGACCAGCGACTTGCCGCCGAGTTTTGCCGGATCGGCGGCGGCAGGCAGCGGCAGGACGAGACCCTTGTCGCTGCGGAACACGCCTTCTTCTATTTTGCCCTCGACGAAATTCATCGCCGGCGAGCCGATAAAGCCGGCGACGAACAGGTTGGCCGGACGATCGTAGAGATCGAGCGGCGCACCGACCTGCTCGATATTGCCTTCCTGCAGCACGACGATCTTGTCGGCCATGGTCATGGCTTCGATCTGGTCGTGGGTGACATAGATGATCGTCGTGCCGATCCGCTGATGCAGCGCCTTGATCTCGGCACGCATCTGCACACGCAGTTTTGCGTCGAGGTTGGAAAGCGGCTCGTCGAACAGAAACACCTGCGGATCGCGCACCAGCGCACGGCCCATGGCGACACGCTGGCGCTGGCCGCCGGAAAGCTGGCGCGGGTAGCGATCGAGCAGCTTGTCCAGCCCGAGAATGCCGGCGGCATTCTCGACCTTTCTGCGCGTCTCGTTGACATCGGCCTTCTTGAGCTTCAGCGCGAAGGCCATGTTTTCCGCCACCGTCATATGCGGGTAGAGTGCGTAGTTCTGGAACACCATGGCGATGTCGCGGTCGCGCGCCGGAAGATGAGAAACCTCCCGCGGCCCGATGCGGATCGCGCCGCCGGTAACGTCTTCGAGACCCGCCACCATGCGCAAAAGCGTGGATTTGCCGCAGCCGGACGGGCCGACCAGCACGACGAACTCGCCGTCGGCAATATCGACGCTCAGGTCGCGAATGATTTCGACTGCTCCGTAGCGTTTCTGGATGTTCTGGATATTGACTGTTGCCATTTGAAAATCCTCCCGATTTTCGGGTCGTTATCTATTGCTCTCAGCCGCCCTTGACCGCACCGGCGGTCAGGCCCGCGACGATCTGCTTCTGGGCAAACATGGTCAGCACCAGAACCGGCAGGGTGACGATCAGGGCGGCAGCGGCCAGCGGCCCCCAGCTGACCTGCTCGAAGGAGAGCATGTTGTAGACGGCCACCGGCAGGGTTCGTGTTTCGCGACTGGCGAGCACGATGCCGAAGACAAAGTTGTTCCAGGAGAAGATCACCGCCAGAATGAAGGCGACGACGATGCCGGGCTTGGCAATCGGCAGCGCCACCAGGCGAAAGACCTGCCAGGACGTAGCACCATCGATGCTTGCAGCCTCCTCGAGCTCCTTGGGGGTCGTCTCGAAATACCCGATCATGATCCACACGACGATCGGCACGGTGACGACCAGATGGATGATGATCTGCGGCCACAGGGTTCCGAGCAGGTTCATCCATTGGAACAGAAGGAAGAGCGGGATAAGGAAGGACAGGCCGGGCGTCATGCGGGCGATCATGATCACCATCGCCGCCTTTTCAGCCTTCAGCCGCGCGATCCCGTAACCGGCGGGAACGCCGATCACGAGGGCAAGAATGGTTGCAGCGCCGGTCACAAGGATCGAGTTCCAGAAATAGAGGAGGAAATTGTTCTCCTCGAACACTTTCGCATAGTTGGACCAGGCGATGTTTTCCGGGATCAGGATCGGCGGATAGGCGCCGTTGTCGATCTCATACTTGAGCGACAGCGAGATCATCCAGACGAAGAACAGGATGACCGGCGAAATCATCACCAGGGCCACGAAGAACAGGCCGAGACGGTTCCACATCCTATGTGTCATTTTGGGGATCATCAGCGTTCCTCCATGTCCGACCAGTTGGTGCGCGCACGAACCATCATCAGGACGAAGGAGAGCGCGATGATGACGAAGAAGAAGACAACCGCCATGGCCGAGCCGTAACCGATGTCATAGTAGGAGAAGGCGGTGTTGTAGAGATAGATGTTGATCGTCTCCGACGCCGTACCCGGCCCGCCTTGCGTCATCGCATAGATGATGTCGAAGCTTTTGACGGCATCGATCGAGCGGATGATGACACCGATCATCAGGAAGGGCGCGATCATCGGCAGCGTCAGGTAGCGGAACTTCTGCCAGGCATTCGCGCCGTCGATCTCGGCGCTCTCATAGGGTTCGCGCGGAACGGCAGCCAGACCGCCGAGAACGATCAGCATGATCAGCGGCGTCCATTGCCAGGTTTCGACCAGAACCAGTGCCGGAATGACGGTCGACTGGTTGTAGATCCATTCTTGCGCGCCGATGCCGACCAGCGACAGAAGATAGTTGAGCACGCCGAGCTGCGGGTGGAACATCATCGTCCAGACAAGCGCGATCGCCACCGGCGTTGCCATCATCGGCATGACGAAGACACCGCGCAGGAAACCGCGCAACGGAAATTCACCGTCGAAGATGAGAGCTGCCAGCGTCCCGAGGATCAGCGGCGCGATAACCGATAGCGCCGTATAGAGCAGCGTATGCCACATGGATTCCCAGAACCGCATGTCGCCGGCAAGCCGGATATAATTGTCGAGACCGGCAAACGTCTGTTCCTGTCCGAGCGTCCATGAATTGACGCTCATCCAGAGGGTAAACACCCAAGGAAAGACGATGACCGCGCCGATAACCATCAGGGCGGGCATCACGAAAGGCCAGTAGTTGGGAGCAAGCCTTTGCGGCTTGCCCCCCTTTGCGGCCAGATCCCTGGCCGCGGTGGGTTCTATGGTCACGGAAGCCATTATCCCTCGCTTCGGGCAAGCACCGGCTCGAACTGAGCGGTTGCCGTTTCCAGTTCCTTCGCGGGATCGGCACCGCCGATCATGTTGGTGAGGCCCACCCCGTAAATGTCACGGAATTCCGTGACCGGGATGATGACCGGAAGCGCGAGCTGCGAGATCTTGCCGGAGGCAACGACCGCATCCACCCATGCTGCCGGCATCTTGACGCCTTCACGTACCTTTGCGTCCTCGAGGATCGACTGACGGAACGGCACGGCCGGCACCGGCCTGCAACAGGCGGGCACCCATTTCATGGGAGATCGCCCACTGGCAGAAGAGATAGGCGGCTTCCTTGTTCTTGCTGGCAGCGGTCACACCGATACCGTCACCGGTGGTCGCTGCGGCCTGCGCCTTCGGGCCTGCCGGCATGACGCCGTAACCGACCTTGCCGACGACACGCGACTTCTGCGGATCTTCGATCGGCGGTGCGAAACCGACGCCGTCGAACCACATGCCGATCTTGCCCTGCAGGAATGCGGACTGTGCTTCGGCCCAGTTGAAGCCCGACACCCCGACCGGTGCCGACTTCGACATCAGCCGCTGATAGAGCTTTGCCGCCTCGACTGCACCTTCGGATGTCGTTGCAAGCTTGCCGCTGGCATCAATCGGCGTCGCGCCGTAACCCAGCATGAACGAGGTCCAGACCGGCGTGTTGGCATTCTTCAGGCCGCGGGCAACGAAACCGTAAGTGCCTTCGGACTTGTCGGTCAGCGCTTCGGCAGCGGTCACCATTTCATCGAAGGTCGTCGGATATTTCAGGCCCTTCTTTTCGAAGAGTTCCTTGTTCCAGTAGACGATCCAGTAATCCACCGAGAATGGCAGCGTGCGCAGCTTGCCATCGGCATCCTTGGCGAATTTCAGCGCAGCTTCGGCGAAATCGCCCTCGACCAGCGACGGATCGGTGAGCGACGGGTCCTTGAAGTAACCGGAAAGATCGGCAAGCCAGCCGCCCTTTTCGAACTGTCGCTTCTGCACATGATAGCTCAGGTGCACGACGTCGAAGCTCGGGCGACCGGAAGACAGTTCGATCGTCGTCTTCTGGCGCTGCTGCTGTTCAGGCGTCGCCTCGGCATTGACCTTGATACCGGTCAGGGCCTCGAACTCGCTGATATATTTCAGGATGGTTTCGCCGCGCGGGCTCTTGACCAGGTTCACTTCCAGCGTGGTGCCGGCAAAGCGTTTCCAGTCGACGGCAGCAGAAGCCGGCCGCGATCCGATCAGTCCGGCGGCGCCAAGCGCCGCGGATCCCGCCAGAAAACTCCGGCGTGTCGGTGTAAAGAACGATGATGTCATGTATTCCTCCTCCAGGTTTCGCCGGGGTCTCCTCACCCCGGCTTCGCGTGTATTTAAAGTCTCAAGGCACGATCCCTTGCATGGCCGATATGCTTGACGAGCGCCTCGACGGCACCGTCGGCAGAACGACACTTGATTGCTTCAAGCACGGCCATGTGCTCGCCCATGACAGGTGCGACACGGCCGTTGATACGGAAACGTTCCTGATTGATCAGGCGCATCTTGATCGAGTTGACCCGATAGACGTTCCAGATGATGGCATTGTCGAGTGCGGCGACGAAGGCATCATGCATGCCCCAGTCGACAGCCTGCGCATGAGCATCGAGTTCGGGCGTTTCATTGCCCGAAGCGATGGCGTCCGAGATTTCCCGGTGCTGCCGGATCAGCTTTTCTACCACTTCGTCGGAAGCCGTCTGGACGAACAGCGCAACGGCTTCCTTCTCGAGGAAGAGACGCAGCTGAAAGGCCTCGCGGATCAGGTTCAGGTCGATATGGGCGATCTGCAGACCGCGCTGCGGCACGGTCTTTATCAGCCCCTCGGCCTCCAGCCGCGGAATGAGTTCGCGGATGGCGCCGAGTGTGAGACCGGTCAGCTCGACCAGATGACGTTGGGAAACGAACTGCCCCGGGCGCACGTCGCGCGCCAGAAGGTGCCGGGTGAAGCTCTCATAAGCCTTTTCCCTGAGCGTCGGTTCTTCCGTCTGCTGGTCTTGGCGCTGATCCATCATCGTCCTGTTCTTAGGCTTAGCCTGTTATGGCCTCAGGCCGCTTTCGTCCGGAACAGGCCGTCGAAGACAAGACCGAGCTGCTTCTGTCCGTCTTTCGATATAGAAAGCAGCGGAGCGCGAACCGCAAGCCAGTTTTCGTCACCAAGCTGACGTGCCACCATGGCTTTCACAGCTGGCGTGACCGGGTATTTCAGAAGCTCGGCGACGAAATCCACCACACGGGCATCGTCGCGACCTTCATTGGCCATCGCACCGATCTCGTGCGGAGCAAAATTTGCCATGCCGGAGATCGCCCCCTGCCCGCCCATACGCACACCTTCGGCCAGATGACGCTCGTCACCGATCAAGATGATCAGGTCCGAATGTGCCTTCAGAAGCTCCTGCGTATAAGGCCAGTCGCCAGACGAGTCCTTTACTCCAGTCACGATGCCCGGAAAGGCCTGTTTCAGCCGGCCGACAAGCGAAACACTGAGCGGCACCATGGTAACGGACGGAATATTGTAGACGATGATATCGCGCGCCAGCTTGCCGAGATCCTTGAAGACCTTCGAATACCAGCCGAAAAGCCCGTCATCGCTGACATTCTTGAAATAGGATGGCGGCGCGAGCAGGATGTTGCGAACACCACTTGAAAGCGCCTGGGATGATTGAAGCGCTGCGTCTTCCGCAGCATCCACTAGAACGCCAACGACGATCTGCTCAGGCTCGATGCCGGCGTCGATAAAGGCCGCAAGCACACGCTCGCGCTCCTGCGTTCCGATCGATGAGCCCTCACCCGTCGTGCCGAACAGCGTGCAGCTCGCACAGCCGGCATCAAGGCTGCGCCTGGCCTGCGCGATCATCATGTCGATAAGTATGTCGCCGTCCTCACCAAACGGCGTAGTCAAAGCGACGGAAAGTCCGAAGCGTGTCATTAGTCATCCTCCACTGATTTCTCAACGCTAACGCACTAACATGTCAGTCGTCAATGGAGAATTTTCCACACGGCGAAACCGGGTTTCGCGGGTGAGATTACGTGAAGGTAACGCACGGGAGGATCGATCGCCGTCCGCCAATCGGGGGAATGCCCTGGAACGGGCTGAAAGGAGAATGACGTACCGGCAGAAGACCGGCACACCATCCTTCCAGCGGGCTTAGAAACCTTCCAGCACGACCTTGCCTCTGGTCTTTCCGCTTTCGATCGCCGCATGCGCCTTCTTCAGATTGGCGGCATTGATCGGAGATAGCGTCTCGGTCACCGTCGTGCGGATCTTGCCCTCGTCGACCAGTCGCGACACCTCGTTGAGCAGCTTGCCCTGTTCGGCAATGTCGGCGGTCTCGAAGATCGAGCGGGTAAACATCAGCTCCCAGTGAATGGACACGGCCTTGCGCTTGAAGCCGAGCACATCGAGGCTTTCGGGATCGTCGATCAACCCGAACCGGCCCTGCGGCGCGATCAGATCGATGATCTCCTTCAGGTGGCGATGGGTCTCGGTCGTCGAGAATACGAAGGCGGGCGCGCCGATCCCAAGCGCTTCGACCTGCGCAGCGATCGGCTTGGAGTGGTCAATCACATGGTGAGCACCAAGCGCTTTCACCCACTCCTGTGTTTCAGGCCGCGAGGCTGTGGCAACCACGGTCAAATCGGTCAGCGCCCGCGCAAGCTGGATGGCGATCGAGCCGACGCCGCCTGCACCGCCGATGATTACGATCGCATTAGCCGCACCCGGCACCGGCTTGCCGATATCCAGCCGGTCGAACAGCATTTCCCAGGCGGTGATCGCCGTCAGCGGCAGCGCCGCAGCCTCCGCATTTGACAAGGTTTTCGGCTTCTGACCCACAATGCGCTCATCGACCAGATGAAACTGGCTGTTGGCACCGGGACGGATCAGCGAGCCGGCATAAAACACCTCGTCGCCGATCTTGAAATTCTTCGCATCGGCTCCGGCCTCGACCACTTTGCCGACGGCATCCCAGCCGAGAATTTTCCACTGAGCGGCTTCCGGATTGACGCCTTTGCGAACCTTCGTGTCGACGGGATTGACGGAAACCGCTTCGACCTCGACGAGAATATCCCGCCCCTTCGGCACCGGCAAAGGAAGCTCGATGTCCTTTAACGCCTCGTCGCGCTCGATTGCGCCGGCTTCTCTGTAACCGATGGCTTTCATGATCTGCTCCTTTTGATGACGCATGCAGTGTCGATTGATGTGTCATCAAAATGGGCTATATTCACATAGGTGCAATACGCACAAAAATAGCACGTAGTATCAAAAAGGATACTGTCATGGCCAAGGCCCGTCACTCCCGTTTCGATTGCTCTCCCGGCTGCTCGGTGGAAGCGGCAATTGGTCTCATCGATGGCAAGTGGAAGTCCGTCGTGTTGTACCATCTTCTGTCGGGAACACTGCGCTTCAACGAAATCCGCAGGCATATCGTCAACGTCACGCCGCGCATGCTGACCAACCAGCTGCGCGAACTGGAAGACGATGGCCTGATTGAGCGCAAAGTCTATGCCCAGGTGCCCCCGAAGGTGGAATACAGCCTGTCCGAACTCGGCCACAGCATGGAACCGATCCTGCTTGCGCTAAAGCTCTGGGGCGACGCCAATATCGGCCTCTATGGCAAGCCGCGCGGCATGGAGCCGCGCGAGCCCAAGACGGACGATATCGCCGCATAACCCCTGACACGCATCAGCCAGGATCGATGCTCATCAATCTGATCTGTTCGGCCTCGTCGAAACGGAGCAAGCCGCCATTCCGGTTGCGCTTCACCCGTTCGACATGCGCACGCGGGCTGACCCCGAAGACACGCTTGAACATGCGTGAGAAATAATAGGGATCGCCGTAACCGACGTCCGCCGCCGCATTGGCAACCGGCATCCCCGCCTCCAGCAGATGCATGGCGCGCTCCATGCGCTTCTGCTCCTGGTATTTGCGCGGCGTGTGGCCTACCCGCTTCTTGAACTCGCGCAGAAAATAGTCAGCATTGAAGGGCGAGGCATCGACTGCCTGTTCCGCGATATCCGGATCGAGAGGATTGGCCGAGATCATCGCCGCAGCCTTCATTACCGCCAGATCAAGGGCGTCGGTTCCTTCGGTCTGATATGTCGCACTGTCGTTCCAGCCGATGAACGCGTCCTCGATATAGGCGATCAGCAGATACATGAAGAGATGATGCTGGCTGAGCGTCAGGGAAGAAGGCGGCGCCGTCTGGCGATATTGTCGCACCAGCGGCTCCAGTAGCGGCCACTTCTTAAGCCGGACATGAGGTCGCAGTTGCATCTGCGCAATCAGGTCATGCTTGCCGTAGATGTCCAAGGAAAAATGCTGGGCAATTCCCCTATAGATTGTCGTTCCGCGGTTCCAGCCGCGAAAGCGCTGCCCACGCCGGATAAGCATTGCATCACCGGGCTCCATCACCCGGCGTTCCCCCTCGATGACATAGTGGCCGCAGCCTTCCAGGCAGATGACGAAATCTTCGACGGGGTTTGTCTTGTCAATGCGCCACGTCTTGGAATGCTCCATCTTGATCGTCGCTCGAGTGAGTTTCAACGACAGCGCAGAGGGCGCGATACTGGAGAGAATGCCACCTTCGATTTCGTCCATCTTTTTTTCCGTGTTTGTTCATTCATTCTCGACTGAAAATGAAATTATGTCACGCTAAATACTGGAGGGGGAACAGAATTGATGAATGTTCAGTCTTTCAGCTAAGCCACTGACGCATAACAGCCTTGCACCTATTGGCTGGAGGAGGAATTTGATTTGCACAAAAATGTATTTCTCATAACCGGGTGTGATTTGCCCGTTGGAGGCGCCTCATGAGGTCTCAGCGCTTCCTGGGATATGCCTATCTGACCCCATATTTGATTGGCCTCGTCATATTCACGGCCATCCCTTTTTTGACTTCGCTTTATCTGAGCTTCACCAGCTACGACCTGATGAGCAGCCCGCAATGGACCGGGCTGTCGAACTATGAGCGCCTGTTCACCCGCGACCGGACTTTCGACAAGTCGCTGACTGTCACGCTTATTTACGTATTTTCCACCGTGCCGCTGAAGCTTGCTTTCGCGCTCTTCATCGCCGCCATACTCAACTACAAGCTTAAATTCATTAATTTCTTCCGGACGGCTTTTTATGTCCCGTCCATCCTCGGCGGATCGATCGCCATCGCCGTTCTGTGGCGTTACCTCTTCTCGGCCGAAGGCCTCGTCAACATGGCGATCGGCGCTGTCGGCTTTGCGCCGGTAGACTGGTTCGGCGATCCGACAAATGCCCTTTTCACCATCACGCTTCTGCGCTGCTGGCAGTTCGGTTCGGCCATGGTGATCTTCCTTGCTGCCCTCCAGTCGATCGACAAGTCGCTTTATGAAGCGGCCTCGATCGATGGCGCCGGCAAGGTCACGACCTTCTTCTTCGTAACACTGCCGCTGCTGACACCGGTCATTTTCTTCAACCTCGTCATGCAGATGGTCCAGGCATTCCAGGAGTTCAACGGCCCTTACATCATCACGCAAGGCGGCCCGCTGAAATCCACCTACCTACTGCCCCTCTACATCTACGAGGAGGCCTTCAAGAAGTTCAACATGGGCTACGCCTCGGCGATCGCCTGGGTGCTCTTCGCCATCATCATGATCCTCACCATCGTGGCCTTCTGGTCCTCGAAGAAGTGGGTCTACTACGCCGGCGACAAGAGGAGCTGAGCCATGGCCGATATCACTATGCCCAAAACTGCGGCCCGCAACTCGGATGAAGCCGCCGCAGCAAAACGCGCCCGCATGGATCTCGTCTCCGCGGTCGTCCGCTACTCGCTGCTCTTCGGCGTCGGTTTCCTGATGCTCTACCCGCTGATCTGGCTGGTCGGCGCAAGCTTCAAGACCAATTCCGAGATCTTTGCTGGCGCCGGTTTCCTGCCGGAAAGCCCGACCGTCGAAGGTTATGTCCAAGGCTGGCAGACCTCCACGCCCTATACATTCGGCCGGTTCTTCTGGAATTCGTTCCTGATCATCCTGCCAAAGGTCATCGGCACGGCCATCTCCTGCACCATGGTGGCCTACGCCTTCGCCCGCTTCGAGTTCCCGCTGAAGAAGATCCTGTTCGGATCGGTCATCGCCGTCCTGCTTCTGCCGAACGTCGTCACCCGCATTCCGCAATACATCCTCTTCAGGGATCTCGGCTGGCTGGATAGCTTCCTGCCGCTCTGGGTACCGTCCGCACTCGCCGGTGATGCCTTCTTCGTCTTCATGCTGGTGCAGTTCCTGCGCTCGCTGCCGACGGACATGGAGGAAGCCGCCCGTGTCGATGGCGCAAACAGCCTGCAGACGCTGATCTTCATCGTCGTCCCCATGCTCGGGCCCGCGCTGGTCTCGGTCTGCCTGTTCCAGTTCATGTGGACGATGAACGACTTCCTCGGACCGCTGATCTACATCTCGTCCGTCGACAAATATCCGGTGAGCCTCGCGCTCAAACTCTCAATCGATACAACCGAAGCCTTCGAATGGAACCGCATCCTGGCGATGTCGGTACTTACCATCACCCCGGCGCTTGTCGTGTTCTTCGCGGCGCAACGGTACTTCATCGAAGGAATCTCTGCGGGAGGCAGAAAGGGCTGACATGGCACAGGTACAACTGAAAAACCTCGAGAAAGTCTACAACAAGACCAACAAGGTCGTTCACGGCATCGATCTTGATATCAAGGACGGCGAGTTCATGGTCCTGGTCGGCCCGTCAGGCTGCGCCAAGTCGACGACACTGCGCATGGTCGCCGGCCTCGAAGACATTACTGCTGGTGAAGTCACCATCGGCGGAGAGCGCGTCAATGATCTCTCGCCAAGCAAGCGGCAGATCGCCATGGTGTTCCAGAACTATGCGCTCTATCCGCATATGAAGGTGCGCGGTAATCTCTCCTTCGGCCTGCGCATCGCTGGTCGTCCGAAGGCGGAAATCGCCGCCGCAGTCGATAAGGTCGCGGAAATCCTTGAAATCGAACCGTTGCTCGATCGCCTGCCGAAACAGCTTTCGGGCGGCCAGGCCCAGCGCGTCGCGCTCGGCCGCGCATTGATCAAGAACCCCGGCGTCTTCCTCTTCGACGAACCGCTGTCGAACCTCGACGCCAAGCTGCGCGCCTCGATGCGCGTCCGCATTACCGACCTGCACCGCCAGTTGAAGGCGGAAGGCAGCTCCCCGACCGTCATCTACGTTACCCACGACCAGACGGAAGCAATGACCATGGGTGACCGCATCTGCGTCATGCAGGCCGGTCACATCATGCAGGTCGCCACCCCGAAGGAACTCTATAACGCTCCCGCCAATCTTTTCGTCGCAGGCTTCATCGGTACGCCGGAAATGAACCTCGTCGAAGGTGCTATGGAAGGCGGAGAGTTCATCATGGGCAGCCAGCGCCTGGCGCTCGGCAGCGATCTCGCAGGCCGGCTTTCCAGTCAGCCCGGCAACGCCGTTCTCGGCATCCGCCCGCAGCAGTTCTCACTGGTCTCGGAAGGACCGGCGCTGCAGGCAAAACTCGTGAACGCCGAGTTCATGGGCCACGAAGTCTACATGCATGCGGATTGCGAAGGCCGCAGGCTGGTGAGCGTGGTGGGTGCTGCAGAATTCGAGGCAAGGGGACAATCCGACGTGATCCGCCTGCGCCCCGACCCGAAGACATTGCACGTTTTCGACAAGTCAGATGGCCGCAACGTTTCGCTGCATGGAGGCAGCATTGCGGCATAACAATTTAAAGCCAATTTGAGGAGGCAACCATGAAAAGCATACTGAAATCATCCGTCTTTCTTGCAGGAGCAGCCCTTGCGGTCATCGCAATGGCACCTTCGGCGAGTGCCGCGGAACTGCGCATGTCATGGTGGGGTGGTGAAAGCCGCCACGTCGCAACGCAGAAGGCAATTGCCGCCTGCGGCGCTAAATATGGACACACCGTGAAGGGCGAGTTCACTGGTTTCGACGGTTATCTGGAAAAGCTGACGACCCAGATGGCAGGCAAGACGGAAGCCGATATCATCCAGGTCAATTGGCCGTGGCTGCCGCTGTTCTCCAAGGACGGCAAGGGTTTTGCCGACCTGCGCACCCTGAAGGGTCTCGACCTTTCGAACTGGAGCGACGGCGATCTGGAATCGGGCTCCACGAATGGCGTGCTGCAGGGCCTGTCGGTCTCCACCAGCGGCCGCGTCTTCTTCTTCAACACGACGACGCTTGAAAAAGCCGGTGTAGCCGTTCCGACCACCTGGGATGAGTTCTTTGCGATGACCAAGACGGTCAAGGAAAAGCTCGGTCCGGATTACTACACCTTCAACGCAGTCAAGGAGACGGCGCATCTTCTGATGACGCTGGCCGTAACCCAGGCCACCGGCAAGGGCATGGTTGATCCGAAGACCAACCGTGTAGCCTGGACACCTGAAGAATTGGCAGCCGGCATCGACTTCCTCGGCAAGCTGGTAGAAACCGGCGCGATCCGCTCGCAGAAGCAAGAAGCAGCCGATGGTAACGTCAACCTCTTCGAAAAGCCGGCTTGGTCGGAAGGCAAGATCGCAGGTTCCTACGAATGGGATTCGACCTATTCGAAATATGCCGATCCGCTGAAAGACGGCCAGGTCCTGAAGCCGGTACCGATGCTGAAGATGACCAATGGCAAGAGCGAAGGCGTCTTCCGCAAGCCGTCGATGGTCTTCTCCATCTCGAAGAACTCGAAGAACCCGGAAGCAGCAGCACAGATCACCAATTGCTTGCTGAATGAACCGGAAGGCATCGACATTCTCGGCACGTCGCGTGGCATTCCGGCCTCCAAGGCCGCCATGGCAAGACTGACCAATGCCGGCGAACCGGAAGTCCGCGCCGCCAACGCAATCGTCATGGCCTCCGAAGGCCCGACGATTTCGCCCTTCGACGAAAACCCGGTCATCCGCGGCATCATCATCGATACGCTCGAAGAATATGCCTACGAGCAGATCAACTCGACGGAAGCCGCCGAGCAGATCATCGATGGCGTGAACGACGCCCTGAAGAAGTTCGACTAAGCGCGGACGGAACTCTCCACCCGGCCTGATCGCGGGCCGGGTGGTGCATAATTCAAGAGAGAAACGATGAACAAAGCCATTTCAGTTGCGATCTCCGCACGGATCGCGGCCATAAGGCTGGCTGTGCCTGGCGCACGTCATGCCCTGCCGCAACCGTTAGCCTGGCGCTTGTTGCGCAATGGGGAAAGTGACCCCGTACAGCAGGGAACGGCAACCACCGTGGTGACCCTCCTTGATGCCCTTTATCCCGCCACGGATTATCGTTTCGAGGCGGAAGGTTTCGAGCCCCTTTCATTCCGGACCCGCGATTGCGCCGGCCTCGTGCGGGCAGCCGATTACGGACTTGTTCAGAATACCGATCTGTCCGACCTTGCCGCAGCGCGCAAAAATGCCGACGCTCTTGCCAAGGCTTTGGCGGACACCCCCTTGGGTGGCACACTCTATATTGCACCCGGCACATGGACAGCCTTCCCCCTGAAGCTGCGGAGCGACCTGACACTGCATCTCGCAGAAGGTGCGGTGCTTCGCGCACCGAGCGTCCGAGAAGGTTGGCCGATCCTGCCGGCGCGCGCTGATGACGGCCGTATGCTGGGCAGCTGGGAAGGACTACCCGATGCCTGCTTTACAGCTCCCGTTCATGCCATCGGCGCGGAACGTTTGACGATCGAAGGCAAAGGCACTCTCGACGGCTCCGGCAATGCCGGCGACTGGTGGACATGGCCGAAGGAAACCCGTGATGGCGCACGCCGTCCGCGCGGCCTTCACCTGGTCGATTGCAAAGAGACCCTTCTCCTCGGCTTCACCATTCGCAATGCTCCCTCATGGACCGTCCACCCGCAGGGCTGCGACGGACTGGCGGCGGTGGCACTCCACATCCAGGCGCCCCATGACAGCCCCAATACCGACGGCTTCGACCCCGAAGGCTGCCGCAATGTAACGGTCGAGGGTGTGCGCTTTTCCGTCGGCGACGATTGCATCGCCATCAAGGCCGGCAAGCGCGGCAACAAGGGCGAAGCGGACCACCTGAGCGAAACCCGCGGCGTCGAAATCCGCCATTGCCTGATGGAACGCGGCCATGGCGGCGTCGTCATTGGTTCGGAAATGTCCGGCGGCGTTCATGATGTGACCGTCGAGGATTGCGATATGGTCGGCACCGACCGCGGTCTGCGGATAAAGACCCGCCGCGGTCGTGGCGGCGGCATCAGCAACATCACCATGCGCCGTGTAAAGATGGATGGCGTCCTGGTTACGCTTTCGGCCAACGTCCACTATTTCTGCGATGCAGACGGCCATGACGACTGGGTCCAGTCTCGGACACCTGCACCGGTCGTCGAGGGAACGCCCTATGTCGACGGCATTTTCGTCGAGGACGTCGATGTCTATGGCTTGGCGCTTGCCGCAGGCGTCTTCCTCGGCCTGCCGGAAATGCCGGTCCGCAACATCCGCATCCGCGGCCTGCGCATCCATTCCACCGACCCGGCCGCAATAGCGGCACCTCCCATCATGGCCGATGGCGTGCGGGCCATGCGTCACGAACAGATCCTCTGCGAACATGCGCAGATCGACATCGATGATGCGAGCCTGCTCTCCACCGACCCGATCTCCCTCCCAAACCTACTGGCACCCCGATGAAACCCACCGACTATTTCGACCAATTCTGCACTCGCTACCAGGCCTACAAGAACGGCAACTGGTGCTATGAGGACGGCTGCATCTATCGCGGACTGGAGCTGCTCTATCAGGCAACTGGCGAGCAGCGCTGGCTCGACCATATCCTGCGTCTGATCGATCCCCAGGTCAGCCCGGACGGAAGCCTTGCCGGCTACACTCAGGAAGAGTTCAACATCGACAACGTCCTGCCGGGACGTGCGCTGATCTTCCTCGACCGGCAAACTGGCGATCCCCGCTACATGGCGGCAGCACGCCACCTGATCGCACAGCTCGATGCGCATCCGCGCATCCCTGCCGGCAACTACTGGCACAAGAAGCGCTATCCCTCCCAGGTCTGGCTGGACGGGCTCTATATGGGCCTGCCCTTTCAGGTCGAATATGCGCTCCGGTCCGGTGAAACGCCACGGATAGCCGATGCCCTGCAGCAACTGGCAACGGCACTCGCGCTGACTCAGGTCGGCAACGGACTTTATGTCCACGGCTATGACGACAGCCGCGCCGAACAATGGGCCGATCAGCTCACCGGCAAATCCCCGGCTGTCTGGTCGCGCGCCGTCGGATGGCTGATCATGGCGCTGGTCGATATCCTTGCCGTTCTTCCGGCAGATCAGGCAACAGCAACGCTGAGAAAGCAGACACGTACGGTTCTTCTGGCACTTGCCGAAAGGCAGCAGCAATCCGGCCTCTGGTCCCAGGTGCTGGATGCTCCGGATCTCGTCGGCAATTACGACGAGACCTCTGCATCGGCCATGTTTGCCTATGCCCTAATGCGTGCCGAGCGACTGGATCTCGTAGCACCCGAAGAGGCATCGAAAATCCGCGCATCCGGCCAGAAGGCGGCAGAAGCTTTGGTCGATACACGGCTTGTCGAAGAAAACGGCGAAACCCGCCTTGTCGGCATCTGCCAGGTGGCGGGCCTTGGCCCATTCAACGGCCGTTATCGCGACGGCTCGCCGGCCTATTATCTGGTCGAGGAAGTCGTGGCCGACGACGCCAAGGGTGTCGGTCCGTTCATGATGGCCTATGCGGAAGCCACGCTTGCGATCAAGGCAAAGGCTGCCTAACCGTTATTCGCAACGACCTGGCGGCATGCTCTCATGCCGCCAAATCACTTAAGTCTCAAGCAGCCCAGCTGCGCTCCAGAACCGAAATCCAGTTCTCGTGGCCAATCTTCTTCAGTTCGGCATCGTTGAAACCATGCTTGCGCAGAGCCTCGACCAACAGGGGCAGCCCGGCCGCATCCTTCATTTCCGCCGGAATGGTCGTGCCGTCGAAATCAGAACCGAGCGCCACATGCTCGATGCCGATCCGCTCCGCGATATAGGCAACATGGCGCACCAGAAGATCAATGCTGGTATTCGGGTCCTTCACCCCGTCGTCACGCAGGAACAGCACACCGAAATTGATGCCGGCAAGCCCGCCCGTATCGCGGATTGCGTCGAGCTGGCGGTCGGTGAGATTGCGGCTGTGGTTGCAAAGCGCATGCACGTTGGAATGCGAGGCGACCAGCGGCGCCTTGGAAAGCTTGGCGATCTCCCAGAAACCTGCCTCGTTCATATGCGACAGGTCGATCATGATCTTCAGCTCGTTGCAGGCACGGATCAGGTCGCGACCGGCATCCGTCAGGCCCGGACCGATATCCGGCGATGACGGGTAGCGGAACGGCACACCGTAAGCAAAGACATTCGGCCGGCTCCAGACCGGGCCGAGCGTGCGCAGGCCCGCCTGATGCAGCACGTGAAGTGCATCCAGATCGGCGGCGACCGCTTCCGCTCCCTCGATATGAAAGACCGCGGCAAAACTGCCGGTTTCGATCGACCGGCGAATATCGTCGGCCGTGCGGCATACGGTCACTGCGCCCTGCGAGCGGGCTTCGATATCGAAAAGAAGCCGCGCCATCGCCAGCGTCTCATTCAGCGCATCGGGCTGCAAAGGTGTTGGATAATCCCCGTTCGCGTCCTTCGTCATGCTTGGCGAGGGCACGTAAATAGCGCATAGACCGCCGGCCAGGCCGCCGGCCCTGGCGCGAGGCAGGTCGATATGTCCTGTTTCTTCGCCTTCAATAAAACGCTTTACCGGGTCGTTGCCGCCACCACGTCGCAAGCGGAGAAGCACGTCGTTGTGGCCATCGAAAATCGGGAGAGGATTGTTCAACATTTTCAAAATCGTCCTGCCGGAACCTATCAGTTGTGGCTATCCGTAAGTAGGTGGGGCCGCGGTCGCAAATGCAAACCGCGCATAACCTATTCGAAAAATGGAATTGGTCGGCCCGTAAACGCACTGTTAAGACGCGCGACAAATTGCGGCAAAATCTTGCTGACCCTTCAAATTGTGGGGGTTCAGTTGTTCAATGGGGAATATAGCAATGGTATCCAGACGTAACTTCCTGATCGGCGGCGCAGCACTGCCCTTCCTGTCCTACATCAACCTGGCCGACACCGTTTTCGCGGCCACGCCGAAGGACATCTTGGTTGTTGCCCAGCAGCTCGACAACATGACCAGCCTTGACCCGCATGAGGGTTTTGAGGCCGTCGGTGGCGAGATGATCAGCAACATGTACGAAAAGCTGGTTCGCGCCAACAGCGACAACCCCAATGAAGTCCTCCCGGTCATCGCCGCTTCCTGGGAAGCCGATGCCGACAACAAGGTCTTCACCTTCAAGCTCGGCAACTCCACCTTCGCCTCAGGCGCAGCCGTTACCGCGGACGACGTTGCGTTCTCGCTGCAGCGCGCCATCAAGATGAACAAGAGCCCGGCCTTCATCATCAACCAGTTCGGCTTCACGGCAGAAAATGTCGAAGCCATGATTGTTGCGAAGGACGAAAAGACCGTCACGCTGACGACCGAAAAGCCGACCGCGATCTCCTTCCTGCTGTTCTGCCTCTCGGCAAACATCGGCGCCATCGTCGAGAAGAAGACGGTTCTCGAAAACGAAGTGAATGGCGACCTGGGCAATGCCTGGCTGCAGAAGAACAGCGCCGGCTCCGGTTCGTTCAAGCTTCAGTCCTGGAAGGCTTCCGAAAGCATCGCGCTGACGCTCAACGAGCACGGCCCGTACAAGGGCAATCTCAAGCGCGTCATCATCCGCCACGTCGTCGACCCGTCCTCGCAGATGCTGATGCTGCAGAAGGGTGACGTCGATATCGCACGCGACCTTACCTCCGAGCAGCTGAAGGTTCTGCAGTCCGACGAGAACGTCGTTCTGGTGCGCAAGCAGATCGCATCCCTGATGCTGATCTCGATGAACCAGACGAACCCGAACCTTGCCAAGCCGCAGGTCTGGGAAGCCGTCAAGTGGGCACTCGACTACGAAGGCATCCAGAAGAACATCATCCCGCTGACGCACGCCGTTCACCAGAGCATGGAACCGGCAGGCTTCCCGGGCACGGTCATGGATACGCCGTTCCAGAAGGATGTCGCCAAGGCCAAGGCGCTGATGGCGGAAGCCGGTCTCGCAGACGGTTTCGACATCACCCTTGATCACTACTCGGCACAGCCGGCTCCGGATATCGCCCAGGCGATCCAGTCGAACCTTGCTGAAATCGGCATCCGCGTAAAACTGCAGTCGGCCGAAAACCGTCAGGTTCTGACCAAGATGCGCGCCCGCCAGCATGAAATGGCGCTGTCCGCATGGGGCACCGACTACTTCGACCCGAACTCCAATGCCGAAGTCTTCTGCATCAACAAGGACAATTCGGACGACGCCAAGAAGAAGCCGTTCGCATGGCGCTCCAGCTTCAAGAACGACGAACTGACCGCCAAGGCGGAAGCCGCTCGTGACGAGAAGGATCCGGCAAAGCGTCTGGAACTCTACGAAGCCCTGCAGCGCGAATTCATGCACAACAGCCCGTTCGCGATCATGTTCCAGAACACCAAGACCGCAGCTTGCCGCAAGGGCGTCACCGGTTTCCAGATCGGCGTTCTGTCTGAAGGCAACTCCTACCTCGGGACCAACAAGGCGTGAACAGACGTTTTAAAAGCCTTGCAGCAACACTGAGCAGCGTCCTCCTGACGCTGTTCGGTTTGACTGTCCTGACTTTCCTCATCGGCCGGGTCATGCCGGTCGATCCGGTCATTGCCGCCGTTGGCGACAATGCGCCCGAGGATGTCATTCTTCGCGTACGCGCCGAAATGGGCCTTGATCAGCCCATTCCGGTGCAGTTCCTGCATTATCTCTACCAGCTGGCACACGGTGATTTCGGCATGTCGGTTCTGACCAAGAACCCGGTCGCAACCGATATCGTCCGCTTCTTCCCGGCCACTTTCGAGCTTGCCACCGCAGCCCTGCTTCTCGCAGCGCTGATCGGCATTCCGCTCGGCGTCTGGGCAGCTGTGCGCCAGGGCACGTTCACCGACCAGGCGATCCGCGTCGTCTGCCTCGCCGGCCATTCTGTGCCTGTGTTCATGCTGTCGCTGATCTCGCTTCTGATCTTCTATTCCTGGCTCGACCTCGCCCCGGGTCCCGGCCGCCAGGACATCATTTTTGACGGCATGATCGATACGGTCACCGGCATCCTGACGATCGACACCCTGATCGCCGGCGATTTCGATGCGTTCAAGGATGCGCTTGCGCATATGGCCCAGCCGGTCATCATCCTCGCCTATTTCTCGATGGCCTATATCGCCCGCATGACGCGCGCCTTCATGATCGACGCATTGAAGGGGGAATATGTCATCACCGCGCGCGCCAAGGGCCTGTCGCTGACGAAAGTCATCTGGGGCCACGCCTTCCCGACGGTTGCAGTGCAGCTCCTCACTGTCATGGCGCTGACCTATGCCGGCCTTCTCGAAGGCGCCGTCGTCACCGAGACCGTGTTCTCGTGGCCGGGTATCGGCCAGTATCTGACCGTATCGCTTATGAATGCGGACATGAACCCGGTCGTCGGCACCACGCTGCTGATCGGCCTCATCTATGTCGGCCTCAACCTGATTGCGGACATCCTCTACCGCGTCCTCGATCCACGGGTACAATAATGAACGCCACCTTCCGAAACTGGGCGCTGGACGAAAATCCGTCCTCGCGCCGCCAGGCCGCCTGGGGCAACTGGTACCGTATCTGGCTGAACCTGCGCGGCAATCCGCTCGGCATGATCGGCCTGACCATCATCCTCATCTTCATCGGCATCGCCATCTTCGCGCCACTGCTCGCCAGCCACGATCCGGCAGCGCAGGATCTCGCCAACCGGCTGGCTGCCCCGAGCGCGCTGCACTGGTTCGGCACCGACGAACTCGGCCGCGACATCTATTCGCGCCTGCTCTACGGCGGCCGCGTAACCCTCGGCATGGTCATCGCCGTTGTCGTTCTGGTCGCCCCGATTGGCCTCGCCATCGGCTGTATTGCAGGATATTTCGGCGGCATCGTCGATACGATCCTGATGCGCATCACCGACATCTTCCTCGCCTTCCCGCGCCTCGTTCTGGCCCTCGCCTTCGTTGCCGCGCTGAAGCCGGGCGTCGAAAGCGCCATTCTCGCCATCGCGCTGACCGCTTGGCCGCCCTATGCCCGGATGGCCCGCGCCGAAACGTTGACGGTTCGCGGCAGCGATTTCATCGCAGCCTATCGCCTGACCGGTGGCTCCTCCTGGCGCATCATCTTCCGTCACATTATGCCGCTCTGCGTGCCCACGCTGATCGTGCGCGTCACGCTCGACATGTCGTCGATCATCATCACCGCCGCCTCGCTCGGCTTCCTCGGCATGGGCGCCCAGCCGCCGTCGCCGGAATGGGGTGCGATGATCGCGACAGCCAAGCGCTTCATCTTCGAACAGTGGTGGGTTGCCGCCATTCCCGGCATTGCCATCTTCTTCGTCTCGCTCGCCTTCAATTTTTTGGGTGATGCGCTGCGCGACGTTCTGGATCCGAAGGGGAACTGACGGATGCTGGTCGATATTCAAAACCTCAAGATCGGCTTCAAGTCGCGCACCGGCTTCCATCAGGCAGTCAAGGGCGTATCGCTGAAGCTCGGCACCGAAAAGCTCGGCATTGTCGGCGAAAGCGGCTCAGGCAAGAGCCTGACCGCCCGCGCACTGATGAAGCTTCTGCCCACGCAGACCGTCATCGAAGCGGACAAGCTGGAATTCGACGGCATCGACATCCTGTCGGCGTCGGAAAAGCAGATGCGCACGATCCGCGGCAAGCGGGCCGGCTTCATCCTGCAGGATCCGAAATATTCGCTGAACCCGGTAAAGACCGTCGGCAGCCAGGTCGCCGAAGCATGGCGCACCCACAAGGGCGGCAGCAAGCGCGCAGCGCTGGAAGCGGCGATCAACCTTCTGGAAATGGTGAAGATCCGCGATCCGAAAAAGGTCGCCGCCTCCTACCCGCACGAAGTCTCCGGCGGCATGGGCCAACGCGTCATGATCGCCATGATGCTCGCGCCGGATCCGGAACTGCTGATCGCCGACGAACCGACCTCGGCGCTCGATGCCACGGTGCAGGCGGAAATCCTGCGCCTTATCGAGGAACTGGTGTCGGAACGCGGCATGGGCCTTCTGCTCATCAGCCACGACTTGCCGCTCGTTTCGCATTTCTGCGATCGCGTCGCCGTCATGTATGCCGGTCATGTGATGGAAGAACTGAAGGCGTCGGACCTGCTCTCCGCGCAGCATCCCTATACGCGCGGCCTCTTGAACTGCATGCCCTCGCTGATGCACCCGAAGGAGCGCCTGCCCGTCCTTACCCGTGATCCGGAGTGGCTGAAATGACGATCGAGATCGACAATCTGCGTATCAGCTTCGTTGGCCGCGAAGTCGTCAAGGGCGTGTCCTTCAAGGTCGCCAAGGGCGCAAGCTTCGGTATCGTCGGTGAAAGCGGCTCAGGCAAATCCACCGTGCTGCGCGCCATGGCCGGCCTCAACAACGAATGGTCGGGCCGCATCGCCTTTTCCGGCGAAGATGCCCCGCTGTTTCGCCCGCCGGCCTTCTTCCGCAAGGTGCAGATGGTGTTCCAAGACCCCTACGGTTCGCTGCACCCGCGCCAGACGATTGACCGCATCCTGTCGGAACTGCCGCTCGTGCACGGCATGGACAATATCGACGACCGCATCGCCAAGGTGCTGTCGGCCGTTGCCCTGCCGCAGACCGCGCGATTCCGTTATCCGCACCAGCTTTCGGGCGGCCAGCGCCAGCGCGTCGCAATCGCTCGCGCCCTGATCGCAGAACCGGAAGTTTTGCTGCTCGATGAGCCGACTTCGGCGCTCGACGTCTCGGTTCAGGCAGAAATCCTCAACCTTCTGGCTGATCTTCGCGCAGAGCGGAACCTCACCTATGTGATGGTCAGCCACAATCTCAGCGTCATCGCGCATCTTTGTACTGAGGTCGGTGTGATGATCGATGGCCACATGGTTGAACAGGTAACTGCCGAGGACCTGAGACTCGGTAATGTCAATCACGCTCATACCCGCGAATTGCGCAGTCTGAGCGTGGAGCTCGAAGAACCGGCCTGACCTTTCAAGGTTCTGGCGGACCCGGTCCGGTTCTAGAGCAGTAAGTGGAGAAGCGAGATGTCGATCACGGCCAACTGGGATAAAGCGCAACAAGCTGTCAGAAAATTCACTGACGGATGGGGTGCGGACCAGCCCGGTGGTGCAGTGATCGGCTTCGACGCTCATGGCATCCGTTTTGCCGAAGCCGGCGGCGTCGAAAGCCTCTCCACCATGGCGCCTTTCGGCGCCGATACGGTCGTGCGTTACGCCTCCGTCACCAAACACGCTTTCTGTGCGATGGTCCTATCACACCCGGAAGCAATCTCCCTCGACGACAAGCTTGGCCAGCATCTGCCCGAGCTTCAGGAGCCGATCGCAAGTGTCACGGTCGCCCGCGCACTGGACATGAGCGGCGGCCTGCCCGACACGCGCGAATGCCTCTCCCTTCTCGGCCTCTCGGTCTATACCGAAACCAAGGCCGGCCCGCTGATGGAGTTTCTCGCCCGCCAGACGCGCCTGAACTACGAAGCCGGAACCGAAGTTTCCTATTCCAATACCGGTTATCGCCTCGTCGAGACGGCCCTTGAACGCAAGGGCCTGTTCTTCCGAGATTTCATCCGTGATGCGGGCACAAAGGCCGGCGCCACGCTCGATGCCCCCGATGTCTGGAACGATCCCGTGGCCGGTCTCGTACCGGGCTACTGGCACGATGGCGAAAAATGGCAGCTCTCCGCCGCCGGCCTGCATATCTCCGCCTCCGGCAGTATGACCGGCAGCGCCACAAGCCTCGCCAACTGGCTGCGACTCCTGCTGTCCGGAAACGCGCCCTTCGCTGGCACGCTTGCCCGCCTTGCCGCCCGCCGCGCCCTGAAAGATGGGGCCGAAAGCGGCTACGGCCTCGGCATCTGCCGCACTGTGCTGGATGGTCACGAATTCACCGGCCATGGTGGTTCGCATCCCGGCTACAAGACCTATTTCCTTCTCGATCAGGCAAACCAGACCGGTTTCGTCATCGTCTCCAACCGCGAGGACACCAATGGCAGCAAGATCGCGCAGGCAGCCATGGCAGCCCTGTTCGGCCTCGCCCTGCCCGTCCCCTCCTCAGCCTTAAAGGATGGCCTTTACGTCACCGAAACCGGTCCTTTCTGGATCGAGGTCAAGGGCTCCAGCGTCAACTGGCTCGACGCCGATACCGCAGCTTATGAGGACGAAGACGGTTATGTCTCGTCCTTCTCCGCCACGTCTCCCATGCGCCTGAAGATGGATGGCACGGCGATCGTCGGCCAGATTGGCTATCCCACCCGCCGCTTCGACCCGGCTGTCGATACCGGCGTCCCGGCATCGCTTTCCAGCCGCTGGTTTTCCGACGAAGGCGCCACGTTCGATATCGACGGCGAAACCCTCGTCATGGGCGTCGGCCCGGTCCGTCACCGCATGCCGATGACCGCACTCGGCAATGGCCGTTTCCTCTTCACCTTAAAGGACGGCCCCTGGACAAAGCGCGTCTGCCTGCATGTTCTGTCCGAAAATCGCCTCGAACTGGTTCTGTCACGTGCGAGAATGATCGAATATAACCGCGCGTGACGGCAGCGTACTGACACAGTCGCATTCCAAAAGCATGATCTGCTGATTGCATTTTGCCGCCATTCGGACCAATGGAAGACCGCAGCCGGTTTTGCATTGGAGTTCGCCGTGGAAGTCAAATGGCTTGAAGATTTTCTGGCGCTGGCGCAGACGCTGAACTTTTCCAAGGCTGCAGACGAGCGCAACGTCACCCAATCCGCATTCAGCCGCCGCATAAAGCAGCTCGAAGCCTGGGTCGGAACCAGCCTCATCGACCGCGCCACCTATCCTTCACGCCTGACCGAAGCCGGCAAGCGTTTCGTGCCGATCGCCGAGCAGACGCTGCAAAATCTCTATCAGGCCCGCCGCAATCTGCAGCATGAGGAAGGCAATGACGCCCGCACCGTGACGCTGACGGCGCTCCACACGCTGTCCTTCACCTTCTTTCCGGATTGGCTGACGGATCTTAGCGCCAAGCTCGGACCGATCGTTTCCCACATGCGGCCGGATTCCGGCAGCATGGAAGAAAATTTGAATTCCCTGATCGACGGTGATTCCGACTTTCTGCTGACCTACCAGAACCTGCATGTGCCGATGTTGCTCGATCCGCAATTCGAACATCATACGCTCGGGGCAGAAACGATCATCCCCGTCAGCGGCCCGGATAAGCAAGGCGCGCCGCTTCACCAGGTCGAAGCGGGCTTCGCACATGTAAGCTATCAGAAGACGTCGTTCTTCGGTCAGTTGATGGCCGGTGCCCTGGCAACACGCCTGCCGACGGACAATCGCGTCCATGTCGGCAGCCATTCCATCGGCCTGAAAAGCATGGCCCTGGCGGGCTGGGGCGTGGCATGGATGCCGGAAAGCCTCGCCAATGCGGAACTGGCGGACGGAAGACTTGTCCGCGCAGCAGAAAATGACTGGGATATCGAGGTCGAAATCCGCCTCTATCGCTCGAAGGAAAACCGGCGGCCCATCGTCAAACGCATATGGGAGACATTGGCCGCCGGCTGATGTTCTTGGCAATTCCAATTTCCGAAATCGCCTGAAACAACGAAATGCTTAGACCGCCGTGCGGCGGGCATTGTCCATGTAGAGCTTGCGCAGACGCGTAAACATCGGGCCGGGCTTGCCGTCACCGACAGGCTTGCCGTCGATCGATGTGATCGGCACGATGAAGTTGGAAGCGCTGGTGAGGCAGGCTTCGCGCGCCGCCATGGCTTCCTCGACGGTGAACAGACGCTCCTCGACGGCCAGCCCCTGCTCGCGGGCAAGTTCGAGCACGGCCAGACGCGTGCAGCCCGGCAGGATGGCGTTGCCATTGCCACGCGTGACGATCTTGTCGTCATTGGTGATGATATAGGCGGTCGACGACGCACCTTCGGTAACGAAACCATCCTGAACCATCCAGGCCTCGTCGCAGCCTTCCGCCTTGGCGATCCGCTTGGCGAGAACCTGCGGCAAAAGGCAAACGGTCTTGATATCGCGGCGTTCCCAGCGCTGGTCCGGCACGACCTTGACCTTCAGGCCCTTTTCGACGGCGGCGACATGTTCCAGCGTCTTTGCCTGGGTGAAGAGCAGAAGCGTCGGCTCGAGATTTTCCGAATAGAGGAAATTCCGGTCTTCCGCGCCGCGCGTGTACTGCAGGTAGATGACACCCTCGGTCAGCTTGTTATCTTCGACCAGACGCTTTTCGATAGCAACGATCTCGTCGGTCGAGATCGGCAGATGACCTCCGATTTCGCGCACACTGCGCTCCAGGCGCGTCATATGCAGCGGGCTGTCGATCAGCTTGCCGTCCAGCACGGCCGTGACTTCATAAATACCGTCACCGAAGAGAAAACCGCGATCGAAGATCGACACATGGGCTTCGTTCTCGGGCAGGAAGGCACCGTTCAGGTAGACGATGCGGGGTGCGTTGGCGGACATGGAAACTCCGTTGGACTGTATGGAAAAAGATCAGCGACGCTTGAGAGCATCGAGAGAAATGGCATGAATGGTCGAAGGTTTGTTCGTCCCGGTATTGTAGCCGTTGGTCGTTGTCGCCATCGTCATCGAATTGAGGATCGCTTCCTCGGCAGCCTCGATCACGGCTTCGAAGAGCGGCGAGACGACATCGTTGGAAAGAACCGGATAGTTGGCGACCGCCTTGCGGCGCGGGGGCGTGCGGCGCACCTCTTCGGCAGTGGAGAATGCCAGAGCATAATCGCCCGAGCCGTTGCTGAGTGCAGCGCCCGTGCGCGCCAGCCCGCCAAAGCAACGCTCGGCAAGCCGTTTCAGATTGCGCGAGCAGAGCGGCGCATCGGTCGCCACGATCATCACGATCGAGCCGTCCTTGTCATGCGCGCCTTCCGCCTCATAAGGCTTGCCGGCGACCGTAAGCTTGCCGCCGTAATTGGACTGAACCAGCACGCCGACCGTATAGTCGGCCCCACCCACTTTTACGACGCGCGAACTCGTGCCAATCCCGCCCTTGAGACCGAAGGCAACCGTACCGGTACCGGCGCCGATTGCCCCCTCTTCGACCGGACCTGTCTTCGCGTCAGCAAGCGCCGCCGCCATCTCGTCCACGGTGGGACGGGCAGCACGAATATCGTTCAGCCGTGAATCGTTGGTCTCGCCGACAACGGCATTAAGCGACACGACGCGCTCGTTACCGGCCTGTGCCAGCGTATGCCGGTTGATCGCCTCGATGGCACGGCCGACACCGAGCGTATTGGTCAAGAGGATCGGCGTTTCGATCTCGCCAAGCTCGGCGATCTGCGTCGAACCCGCGAATTTGCCGAAACCGTTGAATACGGCGAGTGCTGCCGGCACCTTGTCCTGAAACAGATTGCCGGAATGCGGCAGGATGGCGGTCACACCCGTGCGCGTCCGTTCACCTTCGACGCAGGTCACATGGCCGATGGCAACGCCCGCGACATCGGTGATCGCGTTGAGCGCGCCGGTCCCGTAATGGCCGATGGATATGCCAAGATCACGCAGGCGCGCACGATGTTCAATGGTCATTGAATGGTTCCGGTCTTCAAAGTGGCCAAAGACTACTTCAGCCCGATCCGAACCGGCACAACAAAAACGGAATAGTTTCAGACCGGCTTTGCAATAGAATATAGGGCCAAACATGCCACGCGGCTCGTTTGCCGAGACAGGTACGAGGAGGCGCTCTCCACATCTTCGGCACGTCAACCATCCCGACCTTTAGTGCTCTGGCATCAGGCCCGGCGCCGGTGATTGGGCCAACACCTGCATCAAAAATAAAAAATGTACACGTGTACAAATTTGTCATCTCAGTGTTGTAGAGCGCTCCTAATGTCCGCCCCGTTCAGGATCAACTCCTTGCTTTGCCGGCCGGATAACGCTGCATGCGACCAGCCCCGGAGAAAGCAAGATCGCTTATCGGGGATAAGTCATGACCGTACTTCCACGTTTCACCTCCGCCGTCCTGGCGACGGTGCTGCTGGCTTCGACAGCAACCTTTGCCATGGCCAAGGATGTCACGATTTCTGTCTGGGCAGGCGGCACCGGCCCGACCAATGATTACCGCGTCGAGGCCATCAAGATGGCTGCCGACGTCGTTTCGCGTCAGGCAAGGATCCGCGGCGAGGATCTCACCATCAAGATCGAATCCCAGACCTGGACCGGCTGGGACGATTTCAAGCAGGCCGTGACGCTGGCCGCAGAATCCGGCAAGGCACCGAACATCATCGTGTCCGGCCACGAGGATATCGGCCCCTGGTCGCAGTCCGGCCTTCTGCGTCCGATCGAAGACTATGTGGATTTCGACGCCTGGCCGCTCAACCAGCTTTACCCGAACCTGATCGACGTCTCGTCCTATGACGGCCGAATATGGGGCATTCCGCAGGATGCCGAGGCGCGTCCCTTCTTCTTCTCCAAGTCGCATCTGAAGGCGATCGGTTATTCGGATGCCGATATCGAAGCGCTGCCGGCCAAGGTCGAAAGCGGCGAATACACGCTGTATTCCATGCTCGACGACGCGAAGAAGATGCAGAATGCCAAGGTCGTCGAACCTGGCAAGGGTTTTATGCCGCGCCCGAACAACGGCACCGACTACTGGCAGTTCTACCAGAGCTTCGGCGGCGAGATGGTCGACGCGGAATCCGGCAAGCTGGTTCTCGACCGTCAGGCACTGACCGGCATGTACCAGTTCTTCGTCGATGCGGTTGAAAAGGGCGTCGTTCCGGCCACCTATCTCGGCACGACCTGGGATACCTGGCATCAGGCCGTCGCCGGCGACAAGGCCGGCATCTGGCACGGCGGCACCTGGCACAAGGCCGAATGGGAAGCCAAATGGGGCCTGAAGGATTTCTTCGGTCAGATGCAGTACAGCCTGATCCCGGCCGGCAACGAAAAGGGCCGCGCCAACACGATCACCCACCCGCTCGTCTATCTCCTGTCGACCGGCGGTACGGATGAGGATGCGACGCTCGCAGCCGAACTGATCACCACCGCATCCGAGCCCTATATCAACGCCCTGCATGCGGTGAAATCGGGCCATCTCGCCATTGGTTCGGCCGAAGCGACGATCCCCTTCTATGCCAATGACCGCTGGACGACGGTTGCCACCGAAGGCCTGTTGACAAAGGCAAACGCCATTCCCAACAACAGCGACTTCGGCATCGTCTGGAAGGCCATGTACAAGGGGCTCGAAGCCTCCTGGACCAAGACCAACTCCGTCGCCGATGCCGTCAAGGCGGTCGAGACGGAAGTGCGCAACGCACTCGGCGACAAGATCGTCATCCGCTGATCCCATCCATCCACCGGGCGGCGCAAATGCCGCCCGGTCCCTCTGCATACCTTCAGGTTCCCATGCGCACCTCTTCGCCTCACAGGGCAAATCTTCTCGGCCTGGCTTTCATGACGCCGGCCATGGTTCTGCTTCTCGGCTTCTTCTTTCTGCCGGTCGTGCTCACCAGCGTCTTCGCCTTCACCAACATGAGCACGGCCACCGGCATTTCCGGCGGCTCCTATGTCGTCACCGGCAATCTTCTGCGTTTGCTGACGGATGAGGGGCTGGACGCCAAAACGATCGACGCGCTCGGCCAGTCGAGCTACGTTATCGATCAGACCGGGCTGGAAAAGGCCCGCGCAGCCGGCGTCGATGCAAAATTCATCACGGAAATCGCTGAAAGGCTCAAGGACCGGTCCTTCACCAGTTCCACGGCCTTCGAGCGCGAACTGAAAACGCTGCCGTCCCGCCCGACGCGTGTGCGCGACCTGAAGATCGCCGCAGGCGCATTCGAGCAATCGGTTCTCAACGTGCGTTACGCCAGCCGCGGCGAGATCGAGGCAGCTCTTTCGCATATGCTCGAAAACCCGCCGCAAGGCGCGATCGAAAAGGTCGCGACCGCAAGCTACACCGGCTGGACCTGGACGACAGAGAATTTCAAGAACCTCGTTGTTGCCCCCGATACATGGCGCATCATCGGCAATACGGTCTTCTACGTGGTGCTGACCCTTGCCTTCAACGTCCTCGTCGGCCTGTTTCTGGCCATCACCACCTTCTATCTCCCATCCGCAGGCTCCAGCTTCTTCAGCGTCTTGTGGCTTCTGCCGCGCATCACGCCGGTCGTGCTTTATGCGGTCATGTGGAAGTGGTTCACCTGGGAAAATGGTTTTGTCTTCAACATCGCCCAGGACCTCGGCCTTCCCGCTTTCAACTACATGAAGGGATCGGTGGCGAGCGCCTGGACGGTGGTCATCCTCGCCAACGGTTTTGTCGGCGCAGCCTTCGGCATGATCCTGTTTTCCGGCGCGCTCAAGGCCATTCCGGTGCAGCAGCTCTGGGCAAGCGAAGTGGACGGCGCCTCGCGCTGGCAGCAGATCCGCTACATCATCCTGCCCCATATGCGCTGGCCGATCCTGTTCGTCACCAGCTACCAGACTTTGTCGCTTCTCTCCTCCTACGAGCAGATCTGGCTCACCACCAATGGCGGCCCCGGCAGCACGACGACGGTCTGGGCGCTTGAAGCCTTCAAGACCGCGCTCAATAATTACACCGGCAACCTGCAATATGGCCTAGGCGCCGCCATGGCGCTGATCCTCGTCGCCGTCGGGCTGATCCTCTCCATCGTCTACCTCCGCCTTTTCCGCTTCGACGAGATGATATCGAAGCCGAAGATCGAGTTTTAAGGAAGGACGACCATGACCCGCAATTTCGCCGCCTGGCCGATCATCCTGCTTCTGACCGTGCTCAGCCTGCCGCTCTTCGTCATGTACCTGTTCCTGCTCGTCGACACGTTCAGCAACACCGCGCCCGGCTCGCTTCTGCCCAACGAGTTCACGCTGGAACACTGGCGTTTCCTCATCGACCCGGCCATTACCGGCGACATCTGGAAACCGACGCTGACGACCATCCTCTTTGCTGCCAGCATGATGATTATCGTCGTCTCCGTGTCGGCAACCGCCGGTTATGCCTTGTCGCGACTGGCCCTGCCGTTCAGGCGTTTCGTCCTTTCCGGCATCATGGTCATGCATGCCTTCCCCTCTGTCACGCTGATCATCGGCGTTTTCCTCGTGCTGCAGTTCGCCGGTCTCTACAATTCGCTGATCGGCGTCATTCTGGTCAAGGCCAGTCTGATGCTGCCCTTCGGCATCTGGATCATGAAGGGCTTTTACGACGCCGTGCCGTGGGAAATCGAAATGGCTGGCGTGCAGGATGGCGCAAGCCGTTTCACCGTCTGGCGGCGCATCATCCTGCCGCAGGTCAAACCCGGCCTTCTGTCGCTCGCACTCTTCGCCTTCATCGATGGCTGGAGCGAATACATGCTGCCGCGGATTCTTGCGCCATCCAGCGATTTCGAAGTCCTGTCCATGTATCTCAACACGGTGTCTGACCCCAATTCCAGCACCTATAATTTCAACATCTTCAAGTCGGTCGGGCTGTTCTACACGCTGCCGGTGCTCGCACTTTTCGTGCTGTTCCAGAACCGTCTCATGAACATTTTCGGCGGGGGCACCAAAGGCTGATGCAAATCTCCATCAACAACTTCACAAAGACATTCGATACGACGACCGTCATCGACGACATGAACCTGACCATCCGTGACGGCGAGATGCTGGCGCTTCTCGGCCCTTCCGGCTGCGGCAAGTCGACGACCCTCTTCACCATCAGCGGCATCCATCGCATGGACAAGGGCCAGCTGATGTTCGGCGACCGCGACGTCAGCGGCCTTCCCAGCCAGAAGCGCAATGTCGGCGTCGTCTTCCAGAATTATGCGCTTTACCCGCACATGAACGTCTTCGAAAACATCGCCTTCCCGCTGACGGTCCGGAAGGACAACAAGGCCGATATCGACCGTGAAGTCCGCGCCATCGCAGCACTCACCCACATTTCCGAACTGCTCGAGCGCCGCCCCGGCCAGTTGTCTGGGGGCCAGCAGCAGCGTGTGGCGCTTGCCCGCGCCCTGGTGCGCAAGCCGGATGTCCTGCTGCTCGACGAACCGCTCGCCAATCTCGACGCGAAACTGCGGCTGGAAATGCGCTCCGAAATCCGCCGTATCCAGCTAGAAACCGGCATCACCGCCGTTCTGGTAACCCATGACCAGGTGGAAGCCATGTCGATGTGCGACCGCATCGCCATCATGAAAAAAGGCGAGATCGTCCAGATCGACACCCCCGCCGACATGTACAGCAATCCGCGCACATCCTTCGTCGCGGGCTTCCTCGGCAATCCACCGATCTCCTTCCTGAGCGGCATCGCCATGGAAAATTCCTTCTCCGTCGCGCCGATCAAACTGCGTGTTCCGCTCGGCGCTTACGACGGCATTGCCGATGGCACGCAGTTGAAGCTCGGTGTTAGACCGGAACATTTCGGCCCAGAAGGCGACATTCCAGTGGAAGGCAAGATTGCATTTGCCGAAACCCAAGGCCGCGAAAATCTCTATGACGTCGCACTCGCCGATGGCTCAGTACTGCGCTCGATCCAGCCCGCGGGCAGAAACTGGGCGCTTGGCGATGCGGTGCGCTGGTTTATCGACAGCAAATCGGCTTTCGTCTTCTCTGACGATGGTCGGAGACTTTGACGGGAGACATGGTCATGGCGTCTGCACTCACCCGGGATTTCTCGGCCTTCTTTTCCCGTTTCGGCTGGCCGGAACAGAGAGAACGCCTGCCCTTCTGCATCGGTCATCGCGGTGCGAGCGGCCACGAGACGGAAAACACGCTCGCCGCCTTCCGGCGCGCCGCCGATCTCGGTGCCGAAATGTGGGAGATCGACACGCAACTCACCGCCGATAACGTCGTGGTGATCTCCCATGACGATCATCTCGAGCGCGTCTTCGGCAAGGACGTCCATATCTCTCAACTATCCTTTGCCGAATTGCGGGCCGCGGTCCCGGATGTGCCGAGTTTCGAGGAAGTGGCAGCGCTCGCACGCGAAACCAATTGCGGCCTTTATGTCGAGCTGAAACGCGCCGGCACCGGCCCGCTCTGCTGGCAACACCTGAAGGACATGGAGCAGCGTTTCGCCTGTTTCGGCTCCTTCGATCCGGCGCAGGTGCGGGAACTGCGCGAACTCGGCTGCGATTATCCGCTCGCCGTCCTGATCCGCGTCGACGCCGATCCCCATGCCATGGGCGACGAGGCATCAGCCGATGTCCTGCATCTGTGCTGGGAAAAGGCGAGCGACACACCACAGGAATTCGTCACCGATGAATTGATCGCCCGCGCCTTCGCCGAAGGCCGCGAAATCGTCCTGTGGCACGAGGAACGGCCGGAAGTCCTCGCCGATATCATGTCTCTGCCGGTGCTCGGCATCTGCACCAACCTGCCGGACCTGATGCGCCTGCGCGAAAACCACGGCAACGATCGCCCGGCAAAACGCGTCACCTCGCACGATGTGGCGCGTGCCGCCGGCGTTTCCCGCGCCGCCGTCTCCCGCGCTTTCACACCGGATGCCAGCGTTTCGGAAAAGACCCGTGAAAAGGTCTATCAGGCCGCCAAGGATCTCGGCTACCGCGTCAATTATCTCGCCCGCAGCCTCACCAACAAGCGCTCCGATCTCGTAGGTTTGGTTGCCGCCGGCCTCGACAACCCTTTCCGGACGCAGCAGGTGGAGCATCTGGCGCGCGCGCTGATCGCCCGCAACTACCGCCCCATCCTGCTTCCCACCTCGCAGGAAGCCGACAGCGCCACGGTCATCGGCCAGTTGCTGCATTATGCGGTATCGGGCGTGATCGTCACCTCGGATGCGCCGCCCTCGCATATCTGCGAGGAATGCGCGGCGGAAGGCGTACCGATCGTGCTGATCAACAAGGGCGAAGACTATCCGCTTGTCGATCGTGTCCTGTCGGATGACCACAATGCCGGCCATCTCGCCGCCGATCAACTTCTGCAGACGGGCGCGACCAGACTTGCGGTCATAGCCGGCACAACCATTTCCTATTCGTCCCGCCGCCGCGCCGAAGCCTTTCTCGCGCGGGCAAGAACGCTTGGCGTGGAAGTGTCGCACGTTTCCGTCGTCCAGAACGACTATCGAAATGGCCGTGATATCGTGCCGGTTTTGCTCGATAACGGCTTGGACGGCATCTTTGCCGTCAACGACTACATGGCCTGCGGTGTCCTCGATGGTCTGGGCGATGCCGGGCGAAACGACGGCTCCATCAAGGTCATCGGCCATGACGACATCCCCCAGGCCAGCTGGGGTGCCTATGACCTGACCACCTTTCTACAGCCCTGCGATATCCAGGCGGAACAGGTGATCGATCTCCTCTCCAGCCGTATCCTGGACCCCGATGCCGTTGCCCGCGTGGAATTCACGCCAGTCACATTGATCAAGAGAAGAAGTGCCTGATGCCATCCCCATTCGACCTAACCGAGCTGCGCAAACGCGCCGAGGCTGCCATCGCCGTTGCCCGTCATGTCGGCACCGAAACGGCTAAATTCCGCGCCGATATCCAGCCGGAAACGCTTGCAGTCGAGAACAAGGGCCTGCAGGATTTCGTTACGGTGGCCGACAAGCGCGCCGAACAGATGATCCGAAAAACTCTTCTCGAACAGTTTCCCCATGACGCGTTTCTGGGCGAAGAAGGCGGCGCAAGCCGCAGTGGTTCATCCAGCGGCACATGGGTCGTCGATCCAATCGACGGCACCACCAATTTCATCCGCGGCTTTCGCCACTGGGGCGTCTCGATCGCCTTCGTCAGCGGTGACGAAATCCTTGTCGGCGTCATTTACGATGCCACCCAGAACGCCATATTCAGTGCCATAAGTGGTGAAGGCGCTCTGCGCGAAGGAAAGCCGATCGCCGCAGCGAAAACGACCGACCCCTCACGTGGCATCGCCATTCTCGGCCATTCCCGCCGGACCGATTTCGAAGACTATCTGTCCCTCTCGCGGCAGATCTACGAGACCGGCATGGACTACCGGCGCATGGGCGCGGCCGCAATCGGCCTGATCCGTGTCGCGGAAGGCGTGGCCGACCTCTATTACGAACGTCACTTGTCCGCCTGGGACATGCTGGCCGGAGCGTTGATTGCTCGTGAAGCAGGTGCCGTCGTGGCTCTTCCTCCACTGGCGCAACTTCTTGAGCACGGCGGCCCCGTTGTCGCCTGCGCACCCGGTGTCGCAAAGGATCTGTCTTTCCTGATGAAACTGGAAACCCAATCTTTCGCAGCCGCCTGATCTCAGGCGGCTGCGCGTCAGCCGCACAAGTTCCATATAGTTTGCGCGCGTCCTAGGTCGCAAATTCCGGGTGCTCAAAGGCCTGTACGCTGGCCGCATAATCTTCGTCGACCTTGCGAACCCGGACCAGACATGTCTGAGCGCTACATCCTTGCGACAGCAACGACGAAGGCACATCCAGTGTCAGGGCGTTGGGATTGCCGTGACGTTCCAGATTGCGCTCGTAATCCATATCGAACCACGCACCCGTCGAAAGCCTGACAACACCCGGCATGATCGCATCGGAAATCACCACGGCCGAAATCAGACGTCCTCGCTCGTTATGGATTTCGACAAGATCTCCCTCGCTGAGATCGCAACGCTGTGCATCCGTGGGGCTGACGAGAACCGGCTCGCGCCCCTTCACCTTGCCCGCCTTGCTGTGAGGGCTTGCATCCAGCTGGCTATGCAGACGCCGCACAGGCTGGTCGGAAATCAGATGGAACTGATCCTCGCTCTCCCGGTTGCCCAGCCATTCCGGCGGCTCGAACCAGCTCGGATGACCGGGGCAATCATCAAGGCCGAAACTGTCGACCGTCTCGGAAAAGATCTCGATCCTGCCGGAAGGGGTCGGAACCGGATTTGCCTTCGGCTCTTCGCGGAACTCCTTTAGCATTACCACCGGCAGCGCCTCTGGCTTGAGATCGAAAAGACCATCCTGCCAGAACTGGTCGAAATTCGGCATCTCGACGCCCTTTTCGCGGGCATTGGCAGCAGTCACGCCATAGAGACGCCGCAGCCAGCCTTCCTCATCGAGGTTTTCGGAAAAATTGACGCCCATGCGCAGCGCCAGTCCGCAGAAGATGTCGAAATCGTTTCGTGCCTGCGCATACGGTTCCGACACCTTGCGCATCGCCACGATCAGATCCTCGCCGCCGGAGGACGCAATATCGTTGCGTTCCAGAGGCGTGGTCACCGGCAGGACGATATCCGCAAGCTTGGCGGTCGGCGTCCAGTATGGCTCGTTGACGATGATCGTCTCTGGCTTCTGCCAGGCCTTCAGCAATCGGTTGAGATCCTGGTGATGATGGAACGGGTTGCCGCCTGCCCAATAGACCAGCCGGATATCCGTATAGCGATGCTCCTTGCCGTTATAGGTGAAGGCCTCGCCCGGATTGAGCAGCATGTCGGTGATGCGGGCCACCGGGATGAACGTCTTGACCGGATTTTCCCCTTGCGGGAACGCACCCGACTTGAAGCGGACATTGTCATGGCCGACGGAATTGAGCGCACCATACCCGACCCCGAAGCCACCGCCCGGCAATCCGATCTGTCCCAGCATCGCCGCCAGTGTCACCAGCATCCAGAAGGGCTGTTCGCCATGAACGGCGCGCTGCAGCGACCATGAGATATCAAGCATCGTTCGGCTGGACGCCATCTCGCGGGCGAGCGAAGCAATCCGATCGGCATCGACGCCGCAGAGTGGAGCAGCCCATTCTGGCGTCTTGGCGATCCCGTCGGTCTCGCCCGCCAGATAGGCCGAAAAACGGTCATATCCGACACAATGGCCATTAAGGAAATCCAGCTGCGCCAGTTCTTCGGTGTGAAGCACATAAGCCAGCGCCAGCATCATCGCCACATCGGTATTCGGCCGGGCGGCGATCCACTCGCTGTCGACCGGCATATTGTCCGAAACCGGACCGATATTGATGAATCGCGTGCCGTTCTTCTCCATCTCGAGCATGCCGGCCACCACGCGGTGCCGCCCTGCACCGCCGGCTGACATCTGGGCATTCTTGACCGGCACGCCGCCGAAGGTGACGAAAAGCTCGGTATGCTTGGCCATCACATCGAAGGATGTATGTCGATCCAGCAGGAATTCGGTGGAGCCTATCGCATGCGGCAGGATCACCCGTCCGGCGGCGAGACTGTAATTGTCGACCGACGACACATAGCCGCCGATCAGGTTGAGAAAGCGATGAACCTGGCTCTGCGCATGGTGGAAACGCCCCGCACTTGCCCATCCATAAGAACCGCCGAAGATGGATTCATTGCCGTGCTCACGCCGCACCCGGTCGAGTTCGGCCGCCAGAAGATCAAGCGCCGTATCCCAGTCGAGCTCGACGAACGGCTCGCGCCCGCGCAAATGCGGATTGGCACCCGGTCCCTTTTCGAGCCAGCTCTTGCGGATCGAAGGCCTGCGGATCCTCACATCCGTCAGGTCTTTTGCAGCCATGTGCAACCCGATCGGAGACGGATCGGGATCTTGCGCAAAACCTTCAAGCCTCAGCCCAGTCTCACCGGCTTTCACTTCATAGACGCCCCAATGGGCCGCAGTGAATGTCTTACCCATTGGTGAAATCCGCCTTCTCTCCTACTTCGCCGGAACCGGCTGTGTCTGCCGCCGCTGTAAAGCCTCGATAACGATCCGCGCGCCATCCTCGATCGCATGTTCGATCGCCTCGCGAGCCGCAACCGGTTGTCGCTCATGCAGGGCAACCAGCAGGTCATCGTAATTGTGGTGTTCTCCTGTTCCCGACTGGACTTCCGGATAAAGGTAGTTGAACCCGGGACCGGCCCTTAGCCACAACAATTCGATCACCCCGAGAAGCGTCGGCATCCGGGCTGCCGCATACAGCACGAAACGGAATTTCTTGTTCAGTGTCAGGGCCAGATGCTGGTCTTTTTCGGCCTTTGCCGCGAGATAACGTGTGAGCAGCACCTTCATCGTGGCGATCTCGTCGGGCGTGATTTGCGACGCTGCATTGAATGCCGCAAGGCCTTCGACCGATTTGCGGATCTCGGAAATCTCCGAATATTGCTCCACCGTCATCGTCGGCACCCTGAAGGATTGCGCCGGTTCTGCCGTCAGAACCCCGGAGGCGGCAAAACGCACCAGCGCCTCGCGCACAGGCGTGATGCTCATTCCGAGCGAATCCGCCAGCTCCTTCGTAACGAGCCGGGTTCCCGGCTCAAGCCGCCCTTCTATCAGGGCGGCACGGATTTCGTCTTCCACATGGGTAACCAGGCTCCTTCGGGGAGCCGCATTGAACAAAGCTGTACTCACTTAGACCTCACCCTTGGAAAAATTGCCCGTTTTTTGGCACTCAATCGAAAATGCCCATATCTTGCCCACAAAGAATATATCATATATCTTAGCAGATAATAATAGCCCGCTGACGAATACATTGTCAGGATATCAGATACCAACACCAGAGGAAGTGAAGGCCCCCATGAAAAGACTTGCTGCCATTGCGCTCGCTGCATCCATGCTGCTGCCAATCTCCACGGCCATCGCTTCGGCGGCCGATATCGTCGTAGGTCGCGGCGCGTCGACCACCGCGATGGATCCCGGCTTCCTCAAGGAGAGCGCCACGATCGTCGACAACATCTTCGACACTCTTGTCATGCGCGACAAGGAGATGAAGCTGGTCCCGGGCCTTGCCACCTCGTGGAAGGCGATCGACGACACGACCTGGGAATTCAAGCTGCGCGACGGCGTGAAATTCCACAACGGTGAGGCGATGGATGCCGAAGCGGTCAAGTTCACCATCGACCGCGTCATTGACCCTGCCGCAAAGTCGCCGACCGTATCCTATATCCGCACGGTCGAAAGCGTCGAAGTCGTCGATCCGCTGACCGTCCGCATCAAGACCAAGGGCGCCGATCCGCTTCTGCCCACCCGCATGAGCCGTTATCCTGCCTATATCGTGCCGCCGAAATACGTGAAGGAAGTCGGCAACGACGTCTTCGCCCGCAAGCCGGTCGGCACCGGCCCTTACAAATTCGTCGAATTCGTTCCCGACCAGCACGTCATTCTCGAAGCCAACAAGGATTACTGGCGCGGCGCGCCGTCGATCGACAAGGTGACCTGGCGAGCGATCCCGGATGGCACGGCGCGTATCACCGCGCTCCTGACCGGCGAGGTCGACCTGATCGAAAACGTCCCCGTCGATATCGCCCCGATGGTCAAGGACAGCCCGGATACCGATCTTGTCCAGGTAAAGAACGGTGGTCTCACCATCTATCTCGGCCTCGTGATGAGCGAAAAGCCGCTGGATAACATCAAGGTCCGCCAGGCACTCAACATGGCGATCGATCGCCAGTCGATCGTCACCAACATCCTGCAGGGCATGGCATCGCCACGCGGCACGCAGGTCGGCGCCGCAGACTTTGGCTACAAGGATTTGCCCGTCACGCCCTACGACCCGGCAAAGGCAAAGGCTCTGCTCGCCGAAGCCGGCCTGCCGAACGGCTTTTCGATCAAGATGCAGTCCACCCATCGCTACATGAAGGACAGCGAAGTCGCCCAGGCGATTGCCCAGCAGTTCGGCGATATCGGCGTCAAGATCGATCAGGAAGTGCTCGACTGGTCCGTCTACACCCAGCAGGTTCCGCGCAAGGGGCCGATCTTCATGCTCGGCTGGGGCTCCACCCAGACGCTCGATGCGGATGCCGCCGTCTACGCCATCTTCAAGACCGGCGAGCCCTATTCGACAGCCTCCATTCCGGAACTCGACAAGCTGCTCGACGAAAGCCGCTCGATCGTCGACCCGGCAAAACGCGAAGCGGTTCTTGCACAGATCCAGGATCTCGCCGCCGAGCAGGTCCCGGTCATCCCGCTCTACCAGGAAGATGCCCTTTACGGTAAGGCTAAGTCGGTCACCTTCGAAGGACGCCCGGACGCCCGTATCCCGATCTTCGACATCAAGAAGCAGTAATCGCGCATGACACGGTTCTGGAATGTCAGGGACAACGCAGATGCGATATTTGCCACGTTCCTTCTGATCGCGGTTCTGGCGCTTTGCGTCCTCGTGCCTCTCCTCTGGCCGATCGACCCGGTGCGCGGAACCCTGACCGCGACATTCAAGCCGCCGCTCTCCGTCATTGGCGGAGAGCTTCATCCTCTGGGAACAGACCAGCTCGGGCGGGATCTCCTCGCCCGTCTTGGGCTTGGAACGGCAATCTCGCTGTCGATCGTCCTTGCCGCCTCGGTCATCTCCGTCGTACTCGGCACGACACTCGGCATGATCGCCGGTTATTACCGCGGCTGGTTCGACATCATCATCATGCGCGCCGTCGATGTGCAGCTCGCCATCCCGTTCATTCTGCTGATCCTGCTCATCGTTGCCGTCATCGGCCCGAGCATGGGCAATCTCGTCGTCGTGCTCGGCGTTACCGGCTGGGCAGTCTTTGCCCGCGTCGCCCGCGCCAAGACGCTCGAAATCCGCGAGCTGGAATATATCGACGCGTCGCGCTCCATCGGCCTGTCCAACATGGTCATCATCTTCCGCCATGTCCTGCCCAACATTGTCGGGCCGATCACGGTGCTGATGACGCTCGACCTGCCGCGCCTCATCATCCTCGAAGCCTCGGTCGGTTTCCTGGGCCTTGGCGTGCAGCCGCCGACCCCGACGCTTGGCAACCTGATAGGCGAAGGCCGCTCCTTCATCCTGCTTGCCAACTGGCTGGTGCTCTATCCGGGCCTCGTTATCGGCGCGCTGGTGATCGGCTGCAATCTGATCGGTGACTGGCTCGTCCGACGTGCCGACAGCAGGAATGCGTAAAATATGAAGACCTTGAGCTTTATCACCGGCCGCGCGCTTCAGGGCCTTGTCGTCATGTTTGGCGTCTCGGCCATCGTGTTTTTCGCGCTCTTCCTGACCGGCGACCCGGCAGCCCTGATGATGCCGCCCGAAGCCTCGCGCGAGGAGATCGAGGCATTTCGTCAGGCCATGGGTTTCAACGATCCGATCTGGGTTCAGTATGGCCGCTTTCTCGCAAGTGCCGTAACCGGCGAACTAGGCATGTCCCTGCGCTTCCAGCGCCCGGCGCTCGATCTCCTGATCGAACGCCTGCCGGCAACCGCACTTCTGGCCATTACCGCACTCGTCTGGAGTTCTCTCCTCGGTTTCCTGCTCGGCACGATCGCGGCGGTGCGCAAGAACAGCGCCATCGATTTCGCCATCCGGGTCATCTCGCTGCTCGGTCAGGCCATCCCGGTCTTTTGGCTGGCCCTGCTGCTGATCATCTTCTTCTCGCTGAAAATGCGCTGGCTTCCCTCGAGCGGCATCGGCTCGGCCTGGCACCTGATCATGCCGTCCATCGCGCTCGGCGCCTATTATCTCAGCGCCATCACACGACTGGTCAGGGCGAGCCTCATCGAGGTTTTGGGCGAAAACTATATCCGCACCGCCCGAGCCAAGGGCATTTCTTCCTGGCGCATCATCGTCCATCACGCGCTGCGCAACGCGCTGATCCCGGTCATCACCGTGCAGGGCATGTATTTCGCCTCGCTTCTCGGCGGCGCGCTGGTGACGGAAATCATCTTCGCATGGCCGGGCATCGGGCGGCTGGCGGTCGAGGCGATCCAGAACCGCGACTTCCCGGTCGTTCAGGCCGTCGTTCTCTTCGCCGCGGCCGTCTTCGTCATCGTCAACTTCCTCGTTGATCTCGCCTATGTCTGGCTCAACCCGAGGATCAGGCTGTGACTTCGGACGCCACTTTCGACGCGGCTCTGGACCTTACCCGAGAGTGGTGCGAAATCCCGTCGGTCAAGGGCGATGAACGACAGATCGCGCGACAGGCGGATGCGGTTGTCAGCTGGCTAAAGAGCGAACTCGGCGCAAGCATCGTCTCGGCTGAATCTTCGAACGGCCGCCCGCCGGTTATCCACGCCCGCATCGATGTCGGCGCGGAAAAGACCGTCATCCTCTACAACATGTATGACGTCATGCCCGCCTCGCCGGAAGGCTGGTCGGTCGATCCGTTCAAGGGCGGCATCGTCGATCTCGAAGGCATCGGCGAAAGCTTCGTTGCCCGTGGTGCGGAAAACAACAAGGGGCCGCTCGCCGGCATGCTTTTCGCCCTCAAGGCGCTGGCGGATGCCGGAAAACTGCGCGTCAATGTCGAGATCCTCGTCGATGGCGAAGAGGAAAGCGGCAGCGGCGCGATGCGCGACTATCTCGCTGCGCCGGATTGCCCGGTACGCAAAAGCGCATCCGCGATTTTCCCCTCTTTCTGCGAATATGGCGGCGGCGCACCGCGCGTCTATCTCGGCTTTTCCGGCATCGCCAAGGGCGAGGTGCGGGTCGAAGGCGGCGCATGGGGTGGCCCGAAAGCGGCCATCCATTCCAGCAACGCCCCATGGATTGCCAATCCCGCAAGCCGGCTGGTCGAAGCCCTGTCCCTGATCGGCAAGCCGCCAACCGGCGAACTGGCAAGGGTCGCGATCGACGCGGAAGCCACCGAGATCATCTCGGATCTCGCAAAAGCCTTCGACCCGGCAGCCGAACTGCGCTTCCGCAAGACGGAAGCCTTCTCTCTTGAAGGCGATGCCCAGACGCTTCTTGAGCATGTCCTGTCGACCGCATCCTTCAACATATCTAGCCTCGAAAGCATGCCGCTTGGCTCCGATGGCGTGATTCCGCATAGCGCACGTGCCGCTTTCGAACTGCGCACACCGCCCTCGCTCAACCCGGCAGACTTTTTGAGCCAGTACCGGGTAGCGCTCGAAAAGACGCCGGGAGCGATCCTCAACGTTGCCGACAGCTATCCCGGCTTCCGCTTCCGCGCCGATGCGCCCGGCGTCCCGGCCCTCCTGAAAAGCTACGAGACCACCGCCAACGCCACGCCGCAGATCTGGCCCTGGGCAATCGGCGCCGCACCCGCCTATGCATTTGCTCGCCACGCAAACTCCTTCCTGCTCGCCGGCGCCGGTCACGGCGGCAACGCGCATGGCATCGATGAATTCATGACGCTCGAAGGTTTCCGGCGCTTCATTCAGTCGATAACACTCTGGCTCGAACACGTCGTAGACGAACCGGAGGCCGCGTGAGCACCATCCGCCATCTCTCCCGCAAGGATGCAATCGAGGCCGGCGCGCTCGATTGGGTGGCGGCCGTGGAGGATATCCACGCCACGATCCGGCTCTTGCGCAGCGGCGAAGCAGGCATGGTCGCCGAAAGCGTCATGCCGCTGGGTAGCGATCCCCGCAACAAGGCCTATGGCCTGCCGGCCTTCGTCGGCGGCGCTTATGATACCGCCGGTCTGAAATGGACCGTCCACCGCGCGGAGCCGATCGGCGACCTGCCGAGCATCAGCAGCACGACCGTCATCAACCGCCTGTCCGACGGCGCACCGGTCGGCAGCGTCGAAAGCGCGCTTCTGACCCGCATGCGCACCGCAGCAGTCTCCGCAGCGGCCATCAAGGCCCTCAAACCCGATGGCATCAGGACCGTTGCCCTGCTGGGTGCCGGCGCGCATGCGCAGACCCATCTGGACATGTTGCTTGCCCTGTTTCCCGGTCTCGAAGCGATCCACCTCTGGAACCGCACACGAGCAAACCTTGATCCCCTGATCGAACAGGCCAGGCACGCTTCCACCCACGTCCGTCCCCATGCCGATTGGCATGAGGCGCTGGCCGATGCAGATGTCGTCATCTGCTGCACGTCAGCACCGCAGCCGTTTCTAGACAAAACCGCAGTCCGACCCGGCCGGCTGATCATGCAGATCGGCTTTCACGAGGTCATGTTCGAAACGATCGCAGCAACCGATCTCGTCACCGTCGATCTCTGGGGCGATTTTGCCGAGAAGAGCGCCAAAAGCCTGTTCCAGATGTACCGTGCCGGTGAGTTTTCGCCCGAGCGCGTGGCGGCGGATCTGCCCTCCCTGCTGCTTGACGGCTGGCAGCCACCGGCCGACGCATCGCTCTATTTCTCCAGCTTCGGCCTCAACGTCTTCGACATCGCCTTTGCCGCACGCGTGCTCGCCCGAGCGAACGACCTGAACATCGGCACTCTTCTGCCGTCCATCTGATACGCATTCCCGAAAGGATCCGGCCATGATCATCACCGCCGCCGAACTCATCAAGTTGCTGCCCGAAGGCCGCCTCGTTCCCGTCGATGTGCGGCCGGAAGCGGCATGGCGCGAAGCCACCATTCCCGGCGCAGTGAGCCTCAATGTCTATGATTACTTCATTCCCGAAAGTGACGAGGCGGGCATAACCGGCATGGCCGCGGGCGCTCGCGAAGCCTTCGACCGGCTGGGCCTCGGCGGCGATCGTATTCCCGTCTTTTTCGAGGAGCAGACCGGCATGATCTCGCCGCGCGGCCTCTGGTTCTATGAACTCGTGGGCCTCAAGGGCGGCCTTATCCTCGATGGCGGCATCCAGGCATGGAAGGCAGAAGGCGGCGAAACGACTTCAGGAATAGGGTTGCCGGACGTCATCGCGCAATCCGAGACAAAAGGCCTAAGCTTCCACCGCGAACTCGTCGCCTCGACCGAGGACGTGCTGAACCACGCGGATCACAACGCCGATATCTTCGATGTCCGCCGAAAGACGGAATTCGAAGGCACCTTCCACCACGCCTGCTGCGCCCGTCCGGGCCGCATCCCGCATTCGCATTTCGCCTTTTACGAGGATGTGCTGAAGGACGGCAAATATCGTCCGGCCGAAGAAATCCGCCGGATCGCCGAAGAAGCCGGCCTGTCGCCGGATCGCGAGATCATCACCTATTGCCACCGCGGCGCACGCGCGGCGACCGCACTTTACGGCCTGAAACTCGCAGGTTTTGACAAGCTGAAAATCTATGTCGGTTCATGGCATGAATGGGCTGGCAACGCCGCCCTGCCGATCGAAATCGGCCCGGCCGAAGAAGTCTGACCCGCGTCAAGCCGGGCTGACAACGCGGCCCGGCAAACGGCACCGGATCTCAGTAACAATCTTCGACGGTGTAATGGACCGGGATTTCGGCAATGCTCGCCGTCTTCGGCAGTTCGAGAACCATATGCACGATCTTGGCGATATCTTCCGGCTGGGTCAGCTCGGCACTATCCCGGCTTGCCAGCGCATTGCCCATGTCGGTCGCAACGAAACTCGGGCAGATAATCGTCGAACGAACACCATTTTCCTTGCCGCATTGGCGCAGGCCATGCCCGAGCGCCACGGCCGCGAATTTCGACATCGCATAAAGCCCGGAGCCCGCTGATTTTACCCGCTTGCCCGAAAGCGATGCCAGCGTCACGATCCGCCCGTTCGGTGCCTTTTCGAGATGCGGCCACGCCAATTGGCTCAGCCGCATCGGCGACTTGACGTTGATATTGAAGATCAGGTCAAAATCGTCGTCGCCGGCCTCAAGCACGGTCTTCGGCGTCATGATCCCGGCATTATGCACCAGACCGTCGAGGCGGCCGAAACGGGCGATCGTCTCTTCCATCCATGACCGTTCACTCTCGGGATCCAGCGCATCGAAACGGCAGACAAGCGCGTTCGCATTATCATTGAATGCGGAAGCCTCCGGGCTTCTCACCCCGAGGCTCACCGCCCAGCCCTCGGAAAGCAGCTTTTCCGCAATCGAAGCACCGATGCCGCGCGATGCGCCGCTGATCATTGCTACCCGGTTCGATACTGTCATTCTTCGATTCCCTGCCAGTTCACATCATGCCGCGGCAACGGCATTGCCCCACTCGTCGCCCCAGGACTGAACGAGATGCCCCGGTGAAACCTCGACATAATCGCGCTTGGGCGGAACATAGGAGAGCGACCGGACAGGGCTCTTGATCTCCTCATTGCTCAAACCACGGCGAATGCCGCGACGGGCCGGGTCCGGAATCGGAACGGCTGCCAGAAGCCGCTTTGTATAGGGATGCTGCGGGTTTTCGAAGATCTGCTGTCGCGGACCGATCTCGACGATCTCGCCGAGATACATCACGGCAACCCGATGGCTCATCCGCTCCACCACCGCCATGTCGTGCGAAATGAACAGATAGGAAAGCCCCATGCTTTCCTGCAGGTCGAGCATCAGGTTGATCACCTGCGCCTTGATCGACACGTCGAGAGCGGAAACAGCCTCGTCCGCGACGATGATCTGCGGCGCCATGGCAAGCGCGCGGGCAATGCATAGGCGCTGCCGCTGGCCACCGGAAAACTCGTGCGGAAAACGGCTTGCCATATCTGGCTGCAAGCCGACCTTCACCATCAGATCCGCCACCCGGTCGCGGGCATCGCTTTTGCCGGATGCGATCTTGTGCGCCAGCAGTGGTTCGGCCACCGCATCGCCGACCTGGATGCGCGGATTGAGGCTGGCAAACGGGTCCTGGAAAATCATCTGGATATGGCGGCGCATGGCGCGCATGTCCTCACCCGTCAGGCCGAGTATCTCATTGCCGTCAAGCTTAACCGAACCGGACGTCGCGTCCTGCAAACGGATGATCGTGCGGCCGGTCGTCGATTTTCCGCAACCGGACTCGCCGACAAGCGCCAGAGTTTCTCCGGCTTTGAGATCGAAGGAGACGTTCTCGACGGCATGGACGCGGCCGGATGTGGAGCCGAGAAAACCGCTGCCGATATCGAAACGCGTCACCAGATCGCTGACCTGCAGAAGCGGCACCAGCTCGGCAGACACGGTGTCCTTCACCTGCGGCATCGCAACAGGCACGCCCGTCTCGACATCCACCAGCGGGAAGCGGGCCGGACCCGCCTCGCCCTGCATCGAGCCGAGCTTCGGCACTGCGGAGAGAAGCGCCTTGGTATATCCCCGCTGCGGATCCGCAAAAATCTGCTCGGTCTCACCGCGCTCGATCGCTTCGCCCTTGTACATGACAAGCGTCCGGTTGGCGATTTCAGCAACCACGCCCATGTCATGGGTGATGAAGAGAACGGCCATGCCTTCCTCTTCCTGCAACAGCTTGATCAGTTCGAGGATCTGCGCCTGGATCGTCACGTCGAGCGCCGTCGTCGGCTCGTCGGCGATCAGCAGCTTCGGGCGGCAGGCAAGCGCCATGGCGATCATGATGCGCTGGCGCATGCCGCCGGACATCTGATGCGGATATTCTTCGAGGCGCTTGGCGGCGGAAGGAATCCGCACCTTTTCCAAGAGACCGCGCGTCTCCTTCATCGCGTCGGTCAGGGAGAGGCCGCGATGCGCAACCAGCACTTCGGAAATCTGGTCGCCGATCGTCAGCGACGGATTGAGGCTTGTCATCGGCTCCTGAAAAATCATCGCGATCCGGTCGCCGCGAACGTCGCGCATCCTGCGCTCCGGCAGCGTCGTCAGTTCCTGACCCTCAAGCTTCACGGAACCTTCGATACGGCAGCTTTCGGGCGCATAGAGCCGCATGATCGACATGGCAGTTACGCTCTTGCCGGAACCGGATTCGCCCACCAGCGCCAGTGTCTCGCCCGCATGTATATCGAAGGACACGTCGCGCACGACGGGAAGCCAGACACCCTTGCGGCGGAAAGAGGTTTTCAGGCCCGACACGGTCATCACTGGTGCGCTCATGGACGGGTCCTTTTTCTCTCAAATTCAGGTCCGGGGCAATAATTTGCCTCTTTATATTGCATGCCACAAATGAAAGCATCTTGCCAGTATCGATATAGGATATATTATATATCTATTGATCATCGCCGGTCGTCTGCGACCCGCCGCATCCCGTGATTCAAGAGGAAATCTGCATGAAACTCGAAGCGATCCCCAAGCTCCCCCTCGGCTATCTGCCGACGCCGATCGAGAAGATGGAGCGCCTGAGCGCCGAGCTTGGCATTTCGCTTTCGGTCAAGCGGGACGACTTCACCGGCTTCGGCGGAGGCGGCAACAAGGTGCGCAAGCTCGAATACCTGATGGCCGATGCCGTCGCCCAGGGTGTCAAGGTGCTCATCACCACCGGCGGCCACCAGTCCAACCACGCCCGCATGACGGCTGCTGCCGCTCGCAAATATGGCATGAAGCCTATTCTCGTTCTGCGCGGCAACCGCCCGGATCTTTATCAGGGCAATCTCCTGCTCGATCACCTCTTTGGCGCCGAGATCGATTTCCTCGATCCCGATGCTTATTTCACGCAGATCAACCCGCGCATGGAGCACCATGCCGCCGAGGCAGAGGCGCGTGGCGAGAAGGCCTATATCATCCCGCTTGGCGGTGCGAGCGCACTCGGCGCCATGGGTTACGTCAACGCGGTCAAGGAACTCTCCGAACAATATGCAGCCGCTGGCACGCCCGCCCCGCGTTATCTCGTTGCCCCGGTCGGTTCGGGTGGCACGCTTGCCGGCCTGCATATCGGCTGCTCGCTTTACTGGCCGGAAACGGAAGTCGTCGGCATCGCCGTCACCGGCAGCGCCGTCCCGTTCAGCGAACGTATCGCCGTGATGGCCAATGCCGGCGCAGAACTGCTCGACCTCGAAAAGCGCTGGACCGCCGACGATATCCGCATCGAGAACGACTATATCGGCCCCGGCTATTCCATCCCGTCGGACGCAGGGAATGCCGCGATCAAGCTCGCCGGCAATCGCGAAGGCATGCTTCTCGATCCCGTCTACACCGGCAAGGCTTTCGCCGGCATCATCGGTTGCGTTGAAAAGGGCAGCATCGAGAAGGGCAGCTCCGTCCTCTTCATCCATTGCGGCGGCTCCCCTGCTCTCTTCCCTTATGCCGGCCTGCTGACCAGCGATCTCGCTGGCTGAACCAAAGCCAGCAGACCGGACCTAATGCCGGACACCCCTCCCCAACTAAACCTCCCATATTGCCCGAACGCGTATGGGAGGTCTTTTTTGCCCTGACGGGAGAAACAAAGCGCCTGCTGATCAGGCGGCAATCGCCAGCTTCGGACGAAGTCTCGAAATGTTGAATGGCGCAGGGTCGACCAGCGTATCGCCGCCCATGACGATATCAGCCATCAAATGGCCGGCACCCGGCCCGATGCCGAACCCGTGGCCGGAAAAACCGGAGGCGATGAAGAAGCCCGGCGTCGACGGCACATCGCTGATGACAGGAACGGCATCCGGCGTCACATCCATCATGCCCGCCCATTCGTTGACGACGCGCGCCTTGGCAAATGCCGGATAGGCGCGCGCGAGATTGGCAAGCGCCTTGCGGTTGAAGGATTTTGTCGGCAGCGGATCGAGCGTGCGGATCGTCTCGAAGGCCGTTTTTTCATCCAGCTGCCAGCGTCTCGGCATCACAAGTTCGTCGACGAAAGATTTGCCGACACGCAGCTTCAGCTCCCGCCAGGTCTGCACGAAGGACGGCATGTATTCGAAGAACAGGCGAAAACTGTCCGGTACGATATTGGCTATATTGGCATTGCGCAGCGCCACCGAATAATCGCCATCCAGACGTTTTCTGTAGGCGAAATCACCGGCGCCGACCGGCATGTCGGAAATGCCCTCGATACCGGTCACGCGGGCAACCGTGCCCATCACCTTCAGTTGCGGAAAGTCGATGCCCATATTGCCGGCAAACAGCCGCGACCAGACACCACCCGCCAGCACGACCGACGAGCAGGTGATCCGGCCACGCTCGGTCACGACGGCGGAGATCCGGCCGGTCGAGCGCTCGACACCACGCGCAGCACATTGCGTCAGGATGTGAGCGCCGGCGCGTCTCGCCGCATTCGCCATGGCGACCGTCGCCAGTGCCGGCTCGGCACGCCCGTCGCTCGGCGTGTGCAGACCACCGATAAGACCGCCCGACGAACCCGGCAGCAGCGCCTCGGTCTGCGGGCCGGTCAGCATTTCGGAGTTCAGGCCGTAAGCCTTGCCCTTTTCATACCAGCCACCCCAGATTTCCATGTCGCGCTTGTTGTAGCAGAGATAGGTGATGCCGGTGCGCCGCCAGCCGGTTTCCTCGCCGGTGCGCTCGTTCATCTGCGACCACAATCGAAGGCTTGCCATTGTCAGCGGAATTTCCGCCGGATCGCGGCCCATCTGGCGTGTCCAGCCCCAGTTGCGGGCCGATTGCTCGCCACCGATCACGCCCTTTTCGACCACCGCTACGGAGACACCGCGCTCCGCCAGCGTCAGCGCTGTGTTGATGCCGATAATACCGCCGCCGATGACGACGACATCGGCATGCGCCGGCAGTTTGGCATCGCCTTGAAAAGGAGAAACGGGAATGGAAAGTGACATGGCCTTTGCCTCAATGGTCTATTTGAAAATTCAAGCCGCCCATTCCGGGCCGGCGTCCTGCACAAGATGGCCCGGCGACACTTCGCGATAGGTCCGCGCGGGCGGCACATAGTCGCCGGGGCGCACGGGGCTGCGGGTCTCGCTGTCAGCATTCTTGTGGCGGTCACGCCGCCGCGACGGATCGGGAACCGGCACGGCCTCGATGAGACGGCGCGTATAGGGATGAACCGGATTGGAAAAGATCGCTGCCCGCGGTCCGATCTCGACAATCTCTCCGAGATACATCACCGCCACGCGGTGGCTGATCCGCTCGACCACGGCCATGTCATGGCTGATGAAGATGAAACCGAGCTGCATCTCCTGCTGCAGTTCCAGAAGCAGGTTGACCACCTGCGCCTTCACCGAAACGTCGAGCGCCGACACTGCCTCGTCGGCAATGATCACGCTCGGCTTCAGCGCCAACGTGCGGGCGACACAGATACGCTGGCGCTGACCGCCGGAAAATTCGTGCGGATACCGTTTCGCAATATCGGGCGACAGGCCGACACGGGTGAGCAGCGAGGCGGCAATCTCGTCCTGCTCCTTCTCCGTTGCCAGCTTGTGAATGCGCAACGGCTCGGTGATCGCCCGGCCGACCGTCAGGCGCGGGTTGAGGCTGGCGAAAGGATCCTGAAAGATCATCTGCACCGATCGGCTGAGCGATTGCCGTGTGTCTTGGCGCATCGGCTTGCCACAGATCTCCACCTTGCCGGCGGTCGGATGTAAGAGACCGGTGATCAGCTTGCCGGTCGTGGACTTGCCGCTGCCGGATTCGCCGACGATCGCCAGCGTTTCCCCGCGCGCAAGCGTCAGGCTGACATTCTCGACCGCATGCACACGCGCGGTCACCTTGCCGAAGATCGTCTGCTGCACCGGAAAACGAACCGACAGGTCCTTCACGTCGAGCAGGATTTCCGACGTATCGACGGTGGATTTCAGCACAGCGGCATCGGTCGCAAGGCCGGTATTGATATCGTAAATGGCAAAAGGCTGCGGATCGTTTGAGCCGCTCATCGATCCCAGCTGCGGCACGGCGGAAAGCAGGGCCTTGGTATAGGGATGCCGGGCATTGGCGAAGATCTCGGTCGTCGTGCCTTCTTCCACCACGTCGCCGCGATACATCACCACCATGCGGTCGGCGACTTCGGCAACAACCCCCATGTCGTGGGTGATGAAGAGAACGGCCATGCCCTCTTCTTCCTGCAGCTCCTTGATCAGGTTCAGCACCTGCGCCTGGATTGTCACGTCGAGTGCGGTTGTCGGCTCGTCGGCGATCAACAGTGCCGGCTTGCAGGCAAGCGCGATGGCGATCATCACGCGCTGGCGCATGCCGCCGGAAAACTGGTGCGGATATTCACCGTAACGCCCTGCCGCAGACGGGATATGCACCTTTTCCATCAGCCGGATCGCCTCGACTTTGGCCTCAGCCTTCGAGATACCGCGATGGGCGATGATGGATTCCGCAATCTGCTCGCCGATGCACATTGTCGGGTTGAGCGAGGTCATCGGCTCCTGAAAGATCATCGCGATCTCGTTGCCGCGCAGCGCCTTCAGGTCTTTCGGCGAAAGGGAGAGAAGCTCCTTGTCTCCCAGCCGGATCGAACCCTCGATACGTGTCGATTGCTGCGGCAACAGGCCGAGCACGGACAGTGCAGTGACGCTCTTGCCCGAACCGGATTCACCGACGATCGCGACGGTCTCGCCCGGTGCGATATCGAAGCCGAGATTGCGCACGACCGAGGTCCATCCGTCCTTGTTGCGGAAGGAGATGTTCAGGCCGGAGATCGACAGGCCGGGCTTTGTTGTGGTTTCGGAGATCGACATCACTGCCCCCTGATCTTGCTGGATTTCGGATCGAGTCTGTCACGCAGGTCGTCGCAGAAGGCATTGAGAATGAGGATCATCGCCGTCAGCGCAGCACAGGGCCAGACCAGCAGCATCGGCGCCTGCGCCAGCGTGGCGCGGCCCGTCCCGATCATCAGCCCGAGCGACGGCGCCGGCGGCAAAACGCCAAGCCCGAGGAATGACAGGCCGGATTCCAGCACCACGGTGACTGCGACAGTGAACGAAAACTGCACGATCAGCGGACCGGCAATATTCGGCAGGATGGTGGAAAACATCACCCGCGCATTGCTCGCCCCCATGCTGCGCACGGCCTCAACATAATCCTGCGAGCGGACGGAAAGCACACTGGCATGGGCGACACGGGTGAAGCTCGGCACAAAGACAATCGCCAGCACCGGAATGAGCGTCACCGGCCCCGGACCGTAAAGCGTCACGGCCAGCATGGCGAGCAGCAGCGGCGGGAAACACAGCACGATATCGATGAACCGCATCGCCAGCATTTCGGTCAGCCCGCGCGAATAACCGGCCAGAACGCCAAGCGCCGTGCCGATGACACCCGCCAGAATGGCTGCGGCAAAGGCCACGATCAGCGAGTTTCGCAGCGCGAAAATGAGACGCACGAGAATGTCGCGGCCAAATTCATCCTGACCGAACAGATGCTGGGCCGACGGACCGGCAAAACGGGCCGCAGTATCCATCAGCAACGGGTCCTGCAGCGGCAGAACGGGAGCGAGAAGACTGATGACGAGCAACAGGGCCAGAAGATAGGCCGGGATCTGGCGTGGTGTGAATTTCAAGGAGGTTCCGGTCATTTGCGCACCCGCGGATCAGTCAGGCCGTAGAGAACGTCGACCAGGAAGTTGAGGCCGATGAAAAGCGCCGAAATCACCAGAATGACGCCGGTCACGGTCGGATAGTCACGGGCATTGACGCCGCTGACCAGCATTCCCGAGAGCCCCGGCCAGTTGAACACATATTCGACAAGCACCGTGCCGCCGAGAAGCGAGCCGATCTGCAGCGCGAAAATGGTGATGACGGGGATCAGCGCATTACGCAGGATATGGTGGAGCACGATACGGCGGTCTCCCAACCCTTTCGCGCGGGCAGTACGCACATAATCGAGCGGCAGGACTTCCAGCGTCGAGGCGCGGGTGATCCGGAAGACGATCGCCGCAAGGCCGATCCCGATCGAAAGCGAGGGCATCAACAGCAGCAGCATGTGTTTGCCCGGCGCCTGCGAAAATGCCACGAAACCGCCTGCCGGTGTCAGTTTCAGCATCTGCGAGAAGACGAGAATGAGAAGCGTGCCGAGCACGAAGACCGGAATCCCCTGCGCAAAACCCGCGACATAGGATGCAACGCGATCAAACGACCTGCCGGTGTGAAGTGCTGCATAGATGCCGGCCGGAATTCCGATGACGAGGCTGATCAGCGCTGCAAGCCCGATCAGCTCCAGCGTGCGCGGCAGCCGGCGCGCGATCTCGGCCGAAACTGAACTGTCGTCGACCATGGAGCGCCCGAGATCGAAGGAGGCAAGGCCCTTCAGCTTTTCCACATACTGCTCGACGATCGGGCGGTTCAGCCCGAGATCCTCGCGGATCATCTGCACCGTCGCCGGATCGGCCGAACCGCCGTCCTGTGACAGAAGCAACTCGACAGGGTCACCGGGTACGAAGTGGATGGACATGAAGACCAGCGTCACGATCACCCATAACATGATCAGACTGGCAATCCCGCGTCTCAGAAACCAGAACATGAAGCCCCTATTCTCTTTTCGTCACGGCACAGGCCGCCGCAGTCATGCGACGCGGCAACCAATGCCATTTCCGCTTCCGCCTGCGTCAAAACGCAAGCGGAAGCGCTGGGGGAGATGGTGTCAGGCAAGCGCCAGCTTGTCGAACAGCGTTGCCGAGAAGGGCGACATCTGGTCCGGCAGCAGTTCGAGATTGCCGACAGTCTTGTTGCGGGCAAACCCCGTGGCGCGATAGGCAAGGCCGCAGAAGCTCGTGTTTTCGCAGACCAGCTTGTCGACTTCGGCATAGAGCGCAATGCGCTTGGCTTCGTCGCCCTCCTGGCGGCCACGCTGCAGCAGGTCGGTCAGGCCTGGAACCTCGAAATTGCGGCTGCGCAGGAAGGTCTGGGTCAAAGACGGATCGATGACGGTTGCTGCCGCATCCGGATCGAGTGTATCGATACCTATGCCCTGGACCGCGAAGTCACCGATGCCGCGATTGCCCATCGTCACGCGGGTTGCCCAGTCCGGCATGGTCAGGTTTACCTTGATGCCGATTTCAGCCAGATGCGACTGGACTAGCACGGCGATGCCGGAATGCATCGTGTATTGCGAGGTGGCCAGAAGCGAGACCTCAAGACCGTTCTCGTGACCGGCTTCCTTCAGCAGGGCCTTTGCCTTTGCCGGATCGTAGCTCCAGTAATTGGCCAGTTCCTTGTTGTAGTAAGGCGAGACCGACGGGCGCGGAACGCCGGCAAGCGGAGCGCCGCGGCCATAAAACACGGTGTTGACGATTTCCTCGCGGCGAATGCCGAAGGCAACGGCCTGGCGCAGCTTCGGGTCCTTGAACACGCCCGAACCGTTGAAGCTCAGATACATGAACGCGCCGGAACCCATCGCATCGAGCTTGAGATTGGCATCCTTCTCGATCGTGTCCATCGCGCTCCACGGCACGTAGTCGATCAGGTCGACATCGCCGGCGGTGAGTGCCGCAACGCGCAGGTTCTCGTCCGCATAAGGGGTGATCTGAACATCCTTGAACGACGGCAGGCCTTCCTTGAAATAATGGTCTGAGGCAGTGAGCGAAATGCCAACGCCCTTTTCGGCGGAAACGATGGTGAAGGGTCCGGCACCGACGCCCTGCTCCTGGCCGTCGGTGGAGCCGGCTGCAATGATGCCGAGGAAGGGATAGGCCATGACTGAGGGAATGGTCACGTCCGGCGCCTTGGTGACGAGCTTGAAATTGCGGTCGTCGACAATCTCGATCGAGGCGATCTGGGTCACCGGATCGCGCATATAGGCGCCCGAGCCTTCGGCCGCGATCTTTTCCAGCGTCCACTTCACGTCGGCCGAGGTCACCTTCTGGCCATTGGAAAACTTCACGTCCTTGAGCACGAAGGCCCAGGTCAGATCGTTTTCGCGCGTCCAGCTTTCCGCCAGTTCGCCGACCAGTTGCCCCTTCGCGTCATAGGTGACGAGGTTGCGGTTGATCAGGGCCGAAACGAGCTGACCCGCATAACCGACATTGATCCAAGGACGAAAATGCGACGGATAGGTGGACAGGCCGACCCGCAGGGTCTTGGCTGCCGGAGCAGCAAAAAGCTGACCGGGAAGTGCTGCGGCGGCGCTGGATATGGCGAGATATTTCAGGAGATCTCGGCGATTAACAATCATAGCAGTTCCCTCTTTTATGATCTGTCTGTTTCTGGCTTCAAGGCACGGCGCGCATGTCTTCATGCTTTCGCGGATGCCTTGCTATCAAGCATCGACCTGTCCTGCCGCGCTCCCTTAATCATCCATTCCACCCGATGACGAAGCGGCGGCTTAAAGGAAATCCGAAAAGGCTTGGGGCCGATGGTTTCCGTTGGTTCAAGCTAAGAACCAGAAATGAAAATCGTCAAGCTCAATTCCAATAAAAGGGCCAAATAATTATCACAAGTCCGATTATAGGAATATAACCAACTCCTTCGGAATGACAGTCATCAGAAATCATCACGATATTCCTATTATCGGATCTAAAAATAATAGATGGTCCATTTATTGGAATTTAGTTGACAGTTTTTTTCTTCGGTTCTTACATGAAGACACCTCGGGGCAAGGCAGCCTCAAAACAAGAAGGGGAACTTCATGGTCTGGCGCATTGGCGTGGATTCCGGCGGTACGTTTACCGATGTATGTCTGTTTGAAGAGAACACCGGCGAGGTGAAGATCTGGAAAGTATCGTCCACCCCGGACGATCCATCCCGCGGTATCACGCAAGGGGTGGAAGAAGGCATCCGCGAAGTCGGATCCACGGCCGCCGAGGTTGCCTTCCTCGGTCACGGCACCACCGTCGCCACCAACGCGCTCATTCAGGGCCGCGGCGTCGAGACGGGCCTGATCACCACCGACGGCTTCCGTGACCTTCTCGAAATCGGCCGCCAGAAGCGCCCTGACCTCTACGACATCCAGGCCGACAAGCCCGATACGCTGGTCAGCCGTGACCTGCGCATCGGCGTCAAGGAACGCGTCCTGTCGAACGGCGAAACCGAGACCTCACTCGACGAGGAAGAGTTCCGCGCCGCCGTCCGCGAACTGAAAAAGGCTGGCGTCAAGTCGGTCGCCGTCTGCTTCCTCTACAGCTTTTTGAATTCCGAACACGAAGCGATCGCCGGCCGCATTCTGGAAGAAGAATTTCCGGAAGCCTTCTCCGCCCTGTCGCACAAAATCGCTCCGGAATTCCGCGAGTTCGAGCGCCTGTCGACCACGGTCGTCAATGCCTATCTCGGCCCGGTGATGAAGGGTTACGTCAATGCGCTCAGCGGCAAGCTGAAAGACCTCGGCATTTCCGTTGCCCCGCAGCTGACCCAGTCCAATGGCGGCGTCATCGGTTTTGATGCGGCAGCGGATCTGCCGGTCCGCACCGTACTGTCCGGCCCCAGTACCGGCGTGGTCGCCGCACAGGCGATCGGCCGCATGACCGGCATCGAAAACCTCATCACCTTCGATATGGGCGGCACGTCGAGCGACGTGGCGCTGCTGACCGGCGGCAAATGCCAGGTCGTCAACGAATCCGTCGTGCATGGTTATCCGATCAAGGCGCCGATGCTCGACATCCACACGGTCGGCGCCGGCGGCGGTTCGATCGCCTATGTCGATAATGGCGGTTTCCTCAAGGTCGGCCCGCGCAGTGCCGGCGCCAATCCCGGCCCCTCCTGCTACGGCCTCGGAAACCCGGAACCGACGGTGACGGACGCCAACGTGCTTCTGCAGACGCAGAACCCGAAATATCTGCTGAACGGTCGCATGAAGATCGATCAGGAACTTTCGCGCGCGGCCATTCAGACGCTGGCCGACAAGCTCGGCATGGGCGTTCTGGAAACGGCAAACGGCATTCTCGATATCGTCGCCGCCAACATGGCCAAGGCCATCCGCGTCATCAGCGTGCAGCGCGGCCACGATCCGCGCGAATACACGATGGTCGCTTTCGGCGGCGCAGGCCCGGTTCACGCCGCACGCCTTGCCAAAGAACTCGGCATGAAGCGCATCCTCATTCCCCGCACGCCCGGCGTCCTCTGCGCTCTCGGCCTGCTGATGACCGATCTGCGCACCGATTTCTCTTCCACCCAGCTGACCCGCCTCGACGAGGCAAGCGCTGATGGCATCGGTGAAATCTACGCCGCCCTCGAAGCCAAGGCCTATGCCTGGTTCGACAGTGAAGGCATTGCCCCGTCTGCACAGCAGATTTCCCGCACGGTCGACGTCCGTTATGCCGGCCAGAACTACGAGATCTCCGTCCCGGTCCCGGCAGGAAAGGTCACGGCTGCGACCTTTGAAGCGATCGAGGAAGCTTTCCTCAACGCCCATCGCCAGCTTTACGGCTTCATCGCCGAAGGCGAGCCGGTGCAGATGGTGACCTTCCGCGTCGCCGCCAGCGGCCTTGTCGAAAAGGCACAGTTCCAACCGGCGGAAATCGAAGGCCCGGACTCGTCTGCGGCGATCACCGGTTCGCGCGAAGTCTGGATGATGGAAGCTGGCGGCTTCGTCACCGCGACGCTTTACGACCGTGCCAAGCTGAAGGCCGGCAACGTCGTCCATGGCCCCGCGATCATCGACCAGATGGATACCACCACCGTCGTGCCGATGGATACGACCGCAACCGTCGATGCCTATCTCAATCTCATGCTTGAGGCGAAGTGATGCTGAACGTCAATCAGGAACAAACCACGGCCATCAATCCGATTACCGTTGAAGTGATTGCCAGCGCTTTTGCTTCGACCGTCGAGGAAATGGGCGAAGCGCTCGTCCGCGCCAGCTATTCCACCAATATCAAGGAACGCCGCGACTGCTCGACGGCGCTCTTCGATGCCAATGGCGCGATGCTCTGCCAGGCCGAGCATATCCCGATGCATCTCGGCAGCTTCATCGGCTTCATCCCTTATCTGATGAAGACGCCGGGTCTGGAAAACATCAAGCCCGGCGACATCTTCATCGGCAACGATGCCTATGAGGGTGGCGGCACCCACCTGCCCGATATCGTCATGGCCTCGCCGATCTTCGTTGAAAACCGGCTCGTGGCATGGGCCATCAACACCGCCCACCATTCCGACTTCGCCGATCGCGGCCATGCGCATATCTATCAGGAAGGCCTGCGTATTCCGCCGGTCCGCCTCTACAGGGAAGGCGTGCTGCAGGAGGATATCCAGCGCCTCTTCCTGCTCAACTGCCAGGTACCGCATGAGCGCGTTTCCGACCTTCGCGCCCAGATGGCGGCAAACCGCCTCGGCATTACCCGTCTCAACGAACTCTGCGAGAAATACGGTCTCGACACGGTTCTGGCCGCAGGCGCCGAACTGATGAACTATGCGGAGCGCAAGATGCGCCTCGGCATCGCCTCCATCCCCGACGGCACCTATTCCTTCAAGGACCGTTTCGACAGCGAATCGCTTGTCGGCGAACTGGAATTCGGTGTCACGATCGAAGTCAGGGGCGATGAGGTTCACCTCGATTTCGTCAGCCCGCCACAGGTCCGCGCCGGCCTCAACGTCGTCTATACGGCACTTCTGGCAACCGTCTATTACGCGGTAAAGTCGATAGTCGATCCGACCATCCTGCCGAATGCAGGCCTTGCTCGCCCGATCCATGTGACGGCGGAAGAAGGCAGCCTACTGCGTTGCGGACACCCGGCAGCCGTGGATGGCCGCATCACCGCCTGCCAGCGTGTCGTCGATCTAGTCCACGGCGCCTTCGCCCAGGTCATCCCGCACCGGGTCACCGCCGCCTCCAACGGCTCTGTCGGCGTCGCGAGCTTCAACGGCACAAGGCCCGACAAGAGCCTCTGGGTCTATCTCGAAACCATCGGTGGCGGTTCCGGCGCACGCTGGAACAAGGATGGACTGGATGGCGTGCATGTGCACATGACCAACACCTCCAACCTGCCCGTCGAAGCGCTCGAGAACGAATACCCGATCACGCTTCTGCGTTATGAACTGGTGGATGGTTCCGGTGGTGCCGGCACGTTCCGCGGCGGCATGGGCCTTCGCCGTGTCTACCGGGCGCAGGACGATTGCCGCGTGCAGGTCATGGGCTCGCGCCTGATCTCCGCACCGTGGGGCATCGATGGCGGGCTCGAAGGCGCCCGCGGTTACTTCTCGCTCAACGGCAACCGCGACGTCTTCGTCGACGGTTCGGTCGACCTCAAGGCCGGCGATCTCCTGGAAATCGTAACCCCCGGCGCAGGCGGTTACGGAGCCCCGACCGGCCGCCAGAAGAACGAGGTCGAGCGCGACGTGCGTGAAGGACGGTTGACGGCCGGCGAAGCCGCATCGCTTTACAGCTAACCTAACCCTGGTTGCATTCCGCCCGGAATTGACAAGCCGGGTGGAAACGTTTCACAGCTTGAACCCGTATCGGCCTGCACTGTCGAAGAACTGCAGGCCGATACACTGCCTTTGGAGGACAGGAAATTGAGCGCGGAAAAGAAATCGTCGAGCAACGTCATGCGCGCGGCCGAGATCCTCATGGCGCTCGGCGATGCCAACCCGCCGGGCCTGACGCTTTCCGACCTCGCGACGCAACTGGACGACGCCAAATCCGCCGTCCACCGGGCGCTTGTCGCGCTGGGGCAATTCGGCCTTGTCGAGCAATCCGGCCGACGCGGCGCCTATCGACTAGGCCCCGGCATCTATGCACTGGCCAACAAGTCGCACAGCATCAACGACATGGTGAATTTCTATCGCCCGGCACTGATCAGCATAAGCGCCGAAACCGGGTTATCGAGTTATCTTATGGTGCGCTCAGGGCTGGATTCCGTCTGTCTGGATTTCGCACTGGGCACCCTTCCCATGCAGGCCCTGTTCGAAGGCGTCGGTGGGCGTCTGCCGCTCGGCGTCGGGCTCGGTGGCGTTTGCGTCCTGGCGCAGATGGAAGAAGCTGCCCGCGACAGGATCATCGAGATCAATACCGAGCGCTACGGCCAATGGGGCGTCGACGCTGATACCGTCATGCAGGAAATCACCATGCTGAAGACGGAAGGTTACGTCTTCGGCACGAGAAAACACGGCGGCGGCGAGATCAAAACGATCGCCTTCCCTGCCGAAAAGGCAAACACCTTCAACAGCCAGGCCGCGATCTCGCTTCTTTTGCCGAATTACACAGGTATTGCCGATCTTAAAGCGCTGATGAGAAGCCTGCAAAGACATCTGGACTAACCGGCCCGCGGGAAAACCAGCTGCCGATAAGCCTCCGGCGGACACATTACGCCGTCGAGCCTTCAACCACGAGCGAATTGACCGGGGCACTCCGAGAGTTGCTTTATCTGCGTGATTTTTCCGCCGGTAAGCCACCCAGCGTCTGGCAGCTCCATGCGAGTTTTACAACGGTACATAGATTACTCTGATAATGGGTATTCTGGTGTCAGGAAGCGATTTTATAGACGTTTCAAGCGCCGTTGCGCGCACCAGAACATCAAGGAATTGCGTCCGTCCTCTGCCCGGATCAAGGGAAGCGGCTACCTTGACGGTCTCAGATAAAAGCCGATCCGTATTGGTGGCATAGCTACCACACCACACGCCAGCGATGATCAGACAAAATAATCAACCATAAATTGATCTTATGCATGTTTACGCGTCAATATTTCTGGCACTCAGTTGGACGCTGATCGAGGCGTGTCGTGTGTCACGATCTGCATCCAAGCGGCTCGACGACCGGATACGCGCGCCTGCGAAATGGCAGTAGATCGACCATAGGCGAAAGAAGTGCCGATGCTGTTTGGAAAATTGCACGCCGACATATTCACGGTGTTTTCCGGCTCCAACAGGCATATCTATGAGAACGTCATCGCCAAAATTTACGAGCGTTTTTATCAGGCCGACCTGTATTTCCCCAGTCAGAACGATTTGCTCACGCTGATCTACGATCAATTGGCGGAACAGCCTCTCCTGTGGAGAGATGACGAAAGACCTATCGTGCTGGATCAGCTTGCGACGGGAAGAGGCCGCCGGATCCGGCGCCGCCGCAACGAGAAAGCCGACCCGATCGCCAGCAGCGACGCCATGATGCGAGCTCGGCATATCTATTACCGCCTTATAGCAACCGGCTGGCTTGAGCCGATCCACTATGGTTTGAAGATCACCGTCGACATGCCACCCGGTGCAATGCGCCTTGCGGAATTCCTGAGTGGCTTGACTGCCGGCGTTTCGGAACAGCTCGGCGGCCTGGTGGTGCAGGTAAAAACCAACCTCGACCATCTGCAACTGAACGCCCGTGAAAATGCGCTGGGTCTGCACAAGGCCGCACGCGATGCCGCCTCTTTCGGACGATACATGCGCAGCGTCCTGTCGGCCCTGCGCGAAATCGACAAACAGGTCGTTGCCAGCGAAAACATCAGCGACCGCCTCAAGCACTATTTCGAAGATTTCGTCGAGCGGGTTCTGCTGCAGGACTATGCCGCAATAACGACAACCTCTCATCCATACCGCTATCGTTACAGAATTATCGAGGCACTCAACACGCTTGAGGATAACATCGCGGATATCGGAGCGATCGCGGATGCCTATCTGGAAGCGCGTCTTTCAACCGAGATTGCCAGTGCCCGCGAACTGGTTCACGACGACCTGCAGCGTATCCGCAACGTCTTCGACCAGATAGAAGATGCTTTCGAAGCCATTCAGCAGCATCGGGCAAGACTTGAGACCCGATTGCGCAATACCGTGCGATATGCCGGACGCCGTAGCGGCGGCTTTCTTCTTCGCAGCAGCTCGGTCCTGCTCAGGCTCGACAAACTGATTGCCGCAGGCAGGGCAGAGGCCACGATACCGGGCATGATTGAGCCTCGCCTGCCGCCTCTCTCGCCTTTTCTTCTCGCCCGCCCGCGTAATACGCGCCAGCCGATTGTCAGCGACGTACTGGCGCTTCCGCCGGTCGATCCAGTCTGGAAACTGAGAAAACATCTCGAACGTATTTATATGCAAAGGCTGGCCGTCAGACCCGAACAGGTCATGCATTTCCTCGAAAGTCGCGTATCCGCGATTGGTGAAACCCGGGCCAGCCGCTTCCGGATCGACACGATCGACGATTTCCTGGCTTTCGAGGCACTACGTTTGATCGCCCATTCGAATGCGCCGGAAAAGCCGAGCGACAATCCATTGGCCAATCTCCTTGCTACCCGGTTCATTCTCACACCGGTGGCCGATGCAATCGTCGACAATGACTGGCTGCAATGCGCGGACTTCAGCGTTGCCCGCACCCGCTCCAACACATACCGGGAAAACTGAGATGCTCATCGAATTCCGTAATCTGGGTGAACGCGACCCGAAACGTCTGGAGCGCGTCACCCATGTGATCAATCACTTGCTGCGCCATCAGTTCTTTCATCTCGACGACCGCGGCGCGCCCGGCATGATGGAGACGCTCCTGCGGCCGGACATTGAAAAACTCGTGGCAAGCTATTTCGAAGTCGCGGGTTATCGCCTCGTGGTGCGCGACATAGAAGGCTGGGCCGGCATTCTTCCCGATACGGAAGTCATCACCGGCCCGCGGATGCGAATTGACGAGACGCTGGTTCTTCTCCTCATGCGCCGGCTTTGGGGCGAAGGCGATCTCGGAAAATACGGAAACATGCTGACAACGCTCAACGAGGCTTACGACGCCTATCAGGACATGGTGGGCGGCAGCCGCAGGCCTGCGCTGGGAATAACCGAATTCAGAAATCTCGTACAATCCCTCGAAAGACGGGCGATCGTCAGGCTCGGCGAATTTGATGACGAAGCGCATGACATGCCCCTCATTATCCGGGCTCTCGTCGACACGGTGAGTGGCACGCAGCACCTGACTGGCGTCGAACAACTCCTGTCTGGTCCGGATTTTCAGGACAATGACGAAGAACTTTCCGAGGAAGACAAGGATGCCGCCGAATGATGCAGCTCAGCCGTATCTCGCTGGTGCAATGGCACCTCTTCCACAGAGAAGACCTCGATATTTCCGGCAATAGTGCAATCCTCGGCCAAAACACGTCGGGAAAATCGACGCTGATCGACCTTATTCAGGCCGTCATGGCTGGGGGCTCCACTCGCTACTATCGTTTCAACCGCTCTGCTGGCGAAACCGGCAGCAGCCGATCGGAACGGACCTTGCGCGGTTACTGCCTGGGACAGCTGAATGAACACCACGTCCTTCGCGAGCAATCCGTCACCCATATAGCGCTCGTCTTCGATGATCCCGATGGCCTGCGCAAACCCGTAAGCATAGGGCTTTGCATCGAGGCATCGGCCACCGAGGATGCCCAGGTCGTCGGCCGTTATGTCGCCCAGGGAGTCCGTGTTCACACCGATATGCTGATCGAGGATTTGCCCGACGGGCAACAACGATCGGCATCTTGGCCACTTGTCCGCTCAAGGCTTGAACAGGCCTGCGCGGAACAGGGAACCACGCTTCTCAGACCGGACGTCGCGCGCAATTTCATCCGCGAATATATGCGCCTTCTTTTTACCGGCCGCAGGCACGGCGATCCGGAACGTTTCATCCGCGCTTTCATAACCGCCCTGTCTTTCGAGGAGATGCGGTCGGTTGAGGATTTCGTGCGACGTTTCCTACTGGAAAAGGATGACATCGACATCGGTGAATTGCGGGAATCGATCCAGCGATACCGCGATATCCAGAAGGACATCCACGAACTGGAGCGACGCCTTGAAGCGTTGCGCATCATGCAGAAGCTGGTTGGTGAATATGTGGTCCTGCTCGAACAGGAAGATATTGCCCGTGGTGTCGAAAGGCTGGCGGGACTCATCGAATCCGGTGCGGCATTTGTTGCAAAACTTCGCACACTCCGCCGGATGACTGTCGAGCTTGAACACGTGAGGTCGGAAATCACCCGCCTTGATGACGAACACAAACTGCTTGTCGAAGACGAGGAAATCCTTCAGGCGCAAATCGCCGCACAGGACGTGACCTCGCGGAAATCCTTGCTGACCGCAGGACTCAGGTTGAAGGAACAGGCCCGCTCTGCCACGGCGACCCGGCTGCAACAACGGTTTGTGGATACGATACGCGCGGTATCCCTTCTCGATTATCGCGAAAAGCTGGCGCCCCTGAAACTCGGGCGGTTATTCGAGACACTCGACACCATTCGCCTGAAAACCGGAGATCACAGCCCACCCGCATGGCCCCGTAACCCGACAGAAATGGAGCATCTGATCGAAGCCGCCAGAGCGCAGGCGGGTTCGAGCCAGACCAAGTTGCTGGAGCGGCGCGACGAGGCAATCACCTGGCGCAAGAACCTCGAGACAGAGCTGAAAGGGTTACAGGACCGATTACAGGACGCACGCTCGGGCCAGGTGCCGCTGGAGGCGGCGACGGCGAGACTTATCAGCGCCTTGCAAAGAGAGGGCATGCGTCCACGCGCCCTGTGCCAAGTCACCGAAATCATCGACGAAAACTGGCGTTATGCCGCGGAGGCATTGCTTGCCCGCGACCGCGAAGCCATCATCGTCGATCCGGAACATGCCGCGCGCGCTGTCGAAATCCTGCGGGCCGACAGAAACGGTTTCCGCGGCTGCCGCGTCATCAACACGCGACGTCTTGCAACAAGGACACTGGAAGCACAACCCGGCTCGCTTGCAGGCGTCATGAAGAGCGACGATCCGCTTGCAGCCGCCTTCATCGATTTCCGTATTGGAAAAGTGCGCCTTGCCCATACCCAATCCGAGCTCATGGACGGCGGCCGTGCCATCATGAAGGACGGCACCTATAACAATGATATGGTCGTGGAAGTCCTGCATGCTCAGGGCGGCCTGAAGATCGGCCGTGCTGCATCGCCGCTGATGCAGGAGGATCTTGCAAGGCAGGTCCAGGAGCAGCGCGGGCTGATCGACAATCATGTTCAGAACGAGAAGTTCTATGACGACCTGGCAAGGCGGCTGGAGGCCTTGATGCAACCGGTCGAGGCTGCCGACCAATTGGAAAGCCTCGCTTCTGAAATCAACCAGCTTGATGAAAAACGTGCAGATCTGCAGCAACAGATCGATCGGGTCGTGTCGAGCATAGATCCGGCCCTCAGGGCTGCTCTTGAACAGATAAAGCAGAGATTGCAAAACGTCCGGGACGACAGAAGTGAATGCCTGGTAAAACGCGGCCAGCTCACGGCCGGTCTGACAGAAATACGCCTTACGCTCGGTGGTGTTGGAAACCAGCTTGGATCACGGGCCCATTTTTCAATGCGCCGCGACCTCTTTCGGCAGAGAATTCGAAATCGCGCCCAACTCGCCGCACTTCGCGAAACATATCTTGCCCAGCGCCCCAAAATCCTTGCCAACGTCATAACGGATATGAGGAAACGCGCGGAAGAACAAAGGACGAAGCTCGCGCCTGCGAAGGAGAGCTGCGCGATGCTCTTACACATTATCGGCTGAACTTCGATAACACCGCGCCGTTGATCGGACCTGCGACCATCTCGACCGAGATCAGGGCCTGGATCGAAACCAATACCGCAATGCTGGAGGCAAACGAGCTGATCCGCTACAGGCAGCAGGCGGATGAAGCAGCAAGCCAGATCAGCCGCCTTCTGCGAACAGCTTTCGTGCAAGAACTCAACAACCGCTTCAACAAGCTGGCCGGCGAACTAGACACGCTTGCCCGGGCGCTGAAATCCCGCCCCTTCAACCACGAGATCTATACGCTGAATGCCCGTCCGAAGCCTGAACTATCGGGCCTTTATCAGCTGGCACAGGCAAGTCAGGATGACGAGAGCGTCTTCGAATCCCTGTTCAGCCATGAAGCGCCGCGCGACCAGCAACATGCACAGGCCCTGGCGGAGGTCGAAAGGCTGTTGAACGACGAGACGCTGGATTTCACCGTCTACCAGGATTACCGGAACTATTATTCGTTCGACCTGACGACACGCAACATCGAGACGGGCCTGCAAACCAGCTACGAACGACGCAAGGGCACAGCAAGCGGCGCAGAGCGCCAGGTGCCCTATTACGTCATCATTGGTGCGGCACTGGCAAGTATCTACCATAGCGCAGGTCGACACACCGAACGGGCGGATTTCGGGCTTGGACTTGCCGTTTTTGATGAAGCATTCAGCAAGATGGACGGTCCAAACCAGCGCACCCTACTCGGCTTCTACAGCGATATCGGCCTGCAGGTCGTGATTGCGGCGCCGTCGGAAAAACGTGCCGTCGTTTACGAAAACATGGACAGTATCGCCGACGTCTTTCGTCACGGCAATGCGGCAACCACCGAGTTCATCCGGATCAAGACCTATGCGCAGGACCTTATGCGCGCCGGCAATCCACAATACATGACCGACGCCCAGCTGGCTGACCGAATAAAGGCCGGCGGCTCGGAACTTCCTGCCGGCCTGGATACGGGCACATGAAACACATAAGCTTTGGGGATGCCGGCAAGCTTCTCGCAAATCTGCTCGACCGATATGAGGCAAAGCCGGGTGTGGCAGCTCTCTTCGGTTATGCAAACGAAGCAGCCTTTTCGAGCGTGGAGGCGCGTGATCGTTTTATCGAGACACTCCGCAAGGCCGAGAAGCTGGGGGCGGTGAAACTGGAGAAGGCAAGAGCTTCCGCTGACATGGCCCTGCGGATCAGGCTTGTCGATGCAGACATCCTCTATCGTCATCTTGGCCGGGTGCCTTCCCACCATCAGGTCCATACCCTGCTGACCGATTTCTACGAGCTTCCGAATCTGCCCGAAACGGCGCGAGAGGTGTTCGACGAAATCGGCGCGGCCTGGTCGCGTAATGTCCGGAAATTCGGGATCGTGCCGAATGATACGGCGAGCCTGAAGGATGTGTTTCGGCTTGCTCGCGGTTTACAGGAAAGGGCAAGCGACCCGGCTGCTGTCGCCATCGATTTCCGCAGCTTTTGTCGCTCCGTCAATACCGGCAGCAAGGCGCTCGACCATCTGGCCTCAAGCGTTGTCGCCATCCATTCCCGCCTCTATCCCGGCCAGCGAACACCCGAAAGCCTCGACACGGACGAGGCTCTGGCCACATTCGGCGTTTCGCGAATGCCGCAGCCACTTCAGCTCAGCGGACCAGTCGCAATCGACGGCGTACTACTGCCGCCGCTGTCCTATTACGGTTTTCCTCCCGATCAGGCCGCGACAATCAGGCTTTCCCATGCCGTCGACTATGTTCTGACGATCGAAAACTATACATCCTTCATTCGTCATGCCCGTGAATGCAATGGCAGCCAGAAAGGCCTAATCCTCTACACCGCCGGCTTCCCGGCCCGCAGCCATCTCCGGCAGATCACCCGCCTTTGTCGCGAAGCCGGTACCGCTTGCTATCACTGGGGCGATCTCGATGCAGGCGGGGTGCGGATCTTCAGGCATATCGAAAAAGCATTGCAGGAGCAGGGCGTGCAATTACAATCGCATCTGATGGACGCTGCTATTCTTACACAATATGGTGTCGCTGCGACCGGCAGATCCCCCCTCCCCCCGCAAGGTGTCTCCGGCAGTGCAATTGAACATCTATGGTGCGCGTTGAGGGAAACCGGGCTGGTTCTCGAGCAGGAAAGCCTATCACCTTGTATGCCGGGCTAAGGGGCCGTTTGACACATTGCCGCTAACTTCGCGGTCTATTTCGGCAACAGGATATTCTCATCAACATAGAAAGCTTTGAAGCGGACGATGATGATGCAGAACCCTAAGCCGGAGCTGACTGGAAGATGCTACAAGTTTGATTTGGTTGCGGGGGCAGGATTTGAACCTGCGGCCTTCAGGTTATGAGCCTGACGAGCTACCGGGCTGCTCCACCCCGCGCCAAGCGCATTCGGCTTTGCCGAATGTCGCGGTAGCGTCACAGCTTTG